>Ga0070660_100002759_pt1 | contig 12060 bp, 9 predicted proteins | sample KBSC33metaG_FD_64670 | JGI IMG/M metagenome (GOLD analysis project Ga0070660, IMG submission 64670) | Corn rhizosphere microbial communities from Kellogg Biological Station, Michigan, USA - KBS C3-3 metaG | ecosystem: Host-associated > Plants > Roots > Rhizosphere > Soil ... | reverse complement strand
CTTTGAGCAGGACGATAGCGCCGGATATGGCGGCCGCGGCACGTGCCTGGCTCAGCCGGTCCTTCTTGTCGTCACCGAACAGGCGCACGAACTCACCCCAATGCGGGGTCAAAATATGGCCCGCGAGGCGGCCGTGGCGGGTCTTGCCGATCAAGGTGAGCGCGTCAGCATCGAGCAGAAGGCGGCGGCCGCTCGCCAAAGCCGCGTCGAGCCTGGCGCGCGCCGCCTTGCCCAGCCCAAGCCCCGGCCCGACGACCATCGCGCCGATGCGTTCATCTTCGAGCGCGTGCTCGCTCCACACTCGGCGCACCAACGAATGGGGCGCAGCGTCCCCAGCGCTTCCGAGCAATTCGACATAGCCAGCACCAGCACGCTGCCCCGCGAGCGCGGCGAGCAGGCTGGCGCCTGGCATGTCGCCGGCCAGCACAACAAGCTTGCCCCGGCTATATTTGTTGGCGTTGTGATCCGGAGGTGTGAGCCGTGGCCGGCCGATCCTGTGGGTATGCGCCTCAATCGCGCCGAGGCCGATATCGGCGACGGCCACCTGCCCGCACTGCGCCGCGGCGGGCAGCAGCAGATGCGAAGGCTTGAGCGCGCCAAGCGCGATCGTGAGATCGAAGCGCGGCACGGCCCCGAGCAAAAGGCCATCATCTGTTGCGGCACCGCTCGGCAGGTCGACCGCGATCCGTCGGTGCGCGGGGGCACAGAGCCGCTCCAGGGCATCGGCCACCGCCAAATCCAGGGGCCGGGTCAGGCCTGTGCCGAAGAGGGCGTCGACCAGCACCGGCGCGCGTTTTGCGTCGGCTAGTGGTTCGACCGGGCCGTCCCATCGCGAAGCGGCATTGCGCGCGGCAGCGGCTTTAGGAGGCTCGGCGGCGGTGACGCGAACGGAGACTCCCCTCTCCCGCAGCAGGCGCGCTGCCACATAGCCGTCGCCGCCATTATTGCCTGGACCGCACAGGATCAGCACCTCGGCATGGCCAGCTACGCGCCAGACTGCCTCCGCGATGGCGGCTCCAGCGCGCTCCATCAACGTTTCCACCGGGGTGCCGGAGGCGATCAGCCGCTGCTCGGCGGCGCGCATTTCGGCGGCGGTGAGGATTGGAAAAGGCTCGCTCATCGCATCAGCGTTTCGTGCACTGCGGCAATGATCGGTGCCAGCCGCGCACACCAGACAGCCACGCCGTTCTCATCGCCAATCAGGTCCTGGCGGACCTCGATCCCGAGATAGGGGATCCCATTGGCCTCGCCATGACGGTTCATTGTCGCGTTCAACACCTTGCCCGAATAGGGCAGATTATCGCCGGCGACGATCCCGGCCTGCTCCAACAAGGGCAAAGCGATTACCGCGGCACGATCGTCGCGGTTATACAATATCCCGATCTGCCAGGGCCGGGCCTCATCGCTCGTAGCCAGGCGAGGTGTGAAGCTATGAAGCGAAATCAGAAGCTTTGGAGCCGTCGCCGATATAATTTCTGAGATATGATCGTGGTAAGGGCGCCAATAGACCGCAAGCCGTTGCTCGCGTTGTTCCGCGCTCAGGCCGGCGTTGCCGGTAATGATATGATTATCGCTCGTTTCGGGAATGAGTCCTGCGGCGTCTTCCTCACGATTGAGATCGATCAGTAGCCGCGAAACACCGCCGAGCACGGCGCGGCAGCCCAGTTGCCTGCATAAAGCCCTGGCCAACGGTGCGACGCCGATGTCGAACGCGACATGTTCCTGCATCGCCGCCGCCGCGGCGAGGCCAAGGTCGATACCGTCCGGCAAGCGGTTGGAGGCGTGGTCGGCGATCAGCAGCATGTCGGTGCCGGATGCGCCTACTATGTCGATCCAGGCGTCGCTCATCGGAGCCTCGTGCGGAGCTGCCACCAATCCGGGTGTGTGGCGGCAATCACCTCTGCTGCGGTGTCGCACGCTGAATCGTCGACGAACAACGCGAAACAGGTCGCACCCGACCCCGACATGCGAGCCAGCAGTACGCCCTCGCGTGCCTCCAGCATGGCCACGATCTCGCCGATCACGGGCATGATTGCCATTGCCGGCGTTTCGAGATCGTTGCGCCCGGCGCGTGCCGCCGCGATCGAATCGCCGGTGCCAAGCGGCCCGCGATCAATCCCGTCCCAATGCGCGAAGACTGGGCCAGTCGCGAGAGGGCGCATCGGGTTGACCAGCAGAAGCGGCAGTCCACTCGGCACGCCTTCGACCGGCAGCAGGTGATCGCCCCTTTTTTCCCCGCGCATCGGACGCGAAACCAGACAGGCAGGAATGTCCGCGCCAAGTGCGGCGGCGAGGGCGTGGATGCGCGGCTCGGCCGGGTCTATCGCCTCTTCCCGGCACAGGAGGCGGAGAGCGGCAGCGGCGTCCGCCGATCCTCCGCCGATCCCGGCTGCTACGGGTAAGAGTTTCTCCAGCCTGAAACCGCCAGTCAATGGTCGCCCGAGAAGCTGGGCGAAGCTCTCTGCGGCGCGGATGACAAGATTATCTCCCCCGCCGAGCGCCGCCGCGAACGGGCCGGTGGCGACCAAGCCCGGCTCTTCGGTCCGCGACAGGAGGTCACCATCCTCGGCGAAGGCAAATAAGGTTTCGATCGCATGATAGCCGTCGCTCTCCCGCCGGCGGACGTGGAGCGCGAGGTTGATCTTGGCGAAGGCGGTTTCGGCCGCGTCCATCAGGGCGCCGCCGTCCCCTTGTCGAGGCCCGTATCGATCTTGGCGTTGAGCCGCGCGCGATCCTTCTCCTCGGCGGTGATCAAAGCCGCGCGCCAGGCGTAGCGCGCCTCATATTGGCGGCCCAATGCCCAATAGGTGTCGCCGAGATGCTCGTTGATCGTTGGCTCGCCAGGATTGCCGGCGGCGGCGCGTTCGAGCAACGGCGCCGCCTGTGTCGGCTTGCCCTGCAGGTAGAGAACCCAGCCCAGCGAATCGGTGATCGCCGGATCGTCGGGGCGCAGCCTGCTCGCTTGCGCGATCATCGCGCTGGCATGCTCGACATCCTCGCGATGCTCGATCTCGGAATAGCCGACCTGGTTGAGCACGGTCGGCTCGCCGGGCGCGAGCGCATAAGCGCGCGACAAAGCCGCCTTGGCCGCGGGCCAATCACCGGCGAGATCGAGCGCGCCGCCCTGCTGGAGGAGGATAGGCCACAGCGTATCGGCGGGTGCATGCGCCGCCTCGGCGAGTGCCAGCGCCTTGGCATAGGCCGCAGCCGCATCAGCAGGGTGCGACAGCATCAGTTGAAGATCGCCGACACGGCCCCAATCGTCCGACCCCGCGTCGCTGCGCTTGGCCGCAACGAGGGCCTCGGCGAGCGCCGCCTCATGTTTGCCGCTGTCGTTGAGCAGGACGATCCGAAGCGAATGCGCGTCGCCGGCCAGCGGATCGGCCTTCTCGACATGATCGAGTGCGGCCAGAGCGAGATCCTGGCGCTGCATGCGATGCAGCAGTTCGGCCAGCACCAGCCAGGCCGAGCCATAATCGGGCGCGACATAGCTCGCCATTCGCGCGATGATCATGCCGACCGGCACATATTGCTGGCGCGCGAAATCGGTCGCGAGATGAACGAGCAAGGGCGCCAGACCATGTTCGGCATCCTTGACGCCGGCCGGAAGCCCTTCTGCAGCCTGCGGCCCCAGCGACGCCGCTGCTTCCTGCTTGCGTCCGAGTGCGATCAGGATCAGCGCGCGCTGCTCGTCATAATAAGGCGAGGCGAGCGGCTGGCTGCGCGCGCCCTGGACCAGAGCGAGCGGATCACCGCTCCCCGACCCGACCGCGATCCAGGCCCGCAGATAAGGCGCGAGGAAGCCGAATACGTGATCCTGATCGAGCGTGGCGCATCCCGCCCGCGCCTTCGCCCAATCCCGTGCCTTAATATCGTTGAGGACGAGCAGCACACGCGCATCGGATGGAAGCGCCTGGCGCGCGTCGAGCGCGCGCGCGGCTTTCACCGCGAGATCCATATTCCCGCTCGACAGCGCCTGACGATAGGCGCGCGTCGCGACATTGGTGTTGGCCGGATAAGCGGCGAGCAAGGTGGCAAAGCCCGCGCTCGCCTCGCGCACATCGCCGGCTGCCTCGGCGGCGCGAGCGTGGATGTAGATGCTTTCCGGCGATGGGCGCATTGCCGAACCGGGCGCCGCAACGAGCAGCGCCGGGAGAGCGAGTAGCAGGTGATGGTACCGAGGGCGCATTGCGTTTCGTGCCTTACATATTCGGGTAATTGGGGCCGCCGCCGCCCTCGGGAACGACCCAGTTGATGTTCTGGGTCGGATCCTTGATGTCGCAGGTCTTGCAGTGGACGCAATTCTGCGCGTTGATCTGAAGTTTCGGGCCATCCACGATCTCGTAGACACCGGCCGGGCAATAAAGCTGTTCGGGCGCGTCGTAGAGCGCGAGGTTGACCTTGATCGGCACCTCCGCGTCCTTGAGCGTGAGATGGATCGGCTGATCCTCCTCATGATTGGTGTTGGACAGGAACACCGATGAGAGGCGATCGAAGCTGATAACGCCGTCAGGCTTGGGATAGTCGATCCGGGGCATCAGGTCCTTACGGACGAGCGTTTGGCTGTCCCGGTGATGGCGGAAGCTGTAGGGCAGCCCAATCCCCAGCTGACGCATCCACATATCGACGCCTGCCCAGAGCGTACCGAGAAACCCACCCAGCTTGGCGACCGCAGGCTCGGCATTGCGGACCTTCTGGAGCTCCTTTGCGATCCAGCTCGCCTCGACCGCAGGCTGATAGGTAGCGAGCGTGTCGTTGCCGCGCCCTTCGGCCAGGGCAGCAGCCGCCGCCTCGGCCGCAAGCATGGCCGACTTCATCGCCGTGTGCGTGCCCTTGATACGGGGCACGTTCACGAAGCCTGCCGAACAGCCGATCAGTGCCCCTCCGGGGAAAGCGAGCTTGGGCACGGACTGCCAGCCGCCCTCATTGATCGCGCGTGCGCCATAGCTGACGCGCCGCCCGCCTTCGAGGATCGCGCGGATCGCGGGATGCTGCTTCCACCGCTGAAATTCGTGGAAGGGCGACAGATGCGGGTTCTTGTAACCGAGCCCGACGACGAACCCGAGCGCGACCTGATTGTTGGCCTGATGATAGAGGAAGCCGCCGCCGACCTCGTCCTTGAGCGGCCAGCCTTGGGTATGGATCACGCGACCCGGCACGTGTTTGGCCGGAGCGATGTCCCAAAGTTCCTTGATTCCAAGGCCATATACCTGAGGCTGACAATCCCGTTCGAGGTCGAAAAGCCGCTTGGCTTCCTTGGTCAGGCTGCCGCGCGCGCCCTCGGCGAAGAAAGTGTAGCGGGCATGGAGCTCGATGCCGGGCTGGTAATCGGGCTTGTGGGTGCCGTCGCGGGCGACGCCCATATCGCCGGTGGCGACGCCCTTCACCGAACCGTCGTCATTGAACAGGATTTCGGCCGCGGCGAAGCCGGGAAACACCTCGACGCCCAGTTCCTGCGCCTGGTCGGCAAGCCAGCGGCAGAGATTGCCGAGCGAGCCGGTATAAGTGCCCTTATTGTTCATGAAGGGTGGCAGGAAGAGATGCGGCATGCCGCGCTTGCCGGTGCGGCTGAGGAACCAGTGATGGTTCTCGGTAACCGTGACCTCGAGCGGGCAGCCCTTGTCGCGCCAATCGGGGATCAGCTCATCGAGCGCGATCGGATCGATCACAGCGCCCGAGAGGATGTGCGCCCCAACCTCCGAGCCCTTCTCCAGCACGCAGACCTGGATATCGGGGTTGATCTGCTTGAGCCGGATCGACGCGGCGAGGCCGGCAGGGCCCGCGCCGACGATCACGACGTCGTAATTCATGCTTTCGCGTGTCGACATGTCTCTCTCCGCGTCCGCCCGTCGTACCGGGCGAACGCCTCATCCAGAAAGGCGGTGCCTGCAGATTGACCCCCTCGTCAACCTCCCGTCAAATCACGGCATGCGGGAAGCGGGGGTATTTTCTGAGTGACGGATAACGTCGCCCTGAGCGCGCTGGACTGGTGGGCGGAAGCGGGCGTGGACACGCTCGCGGACGACAGCCCGCGCGACTGGCTCGCCGCCGCACCCGTTTCCGCTGCGGCCGAAGCGAGCATGGTCGAGGTGCTTCCGGTCCTGCCGACGCCGGCCACGCCTGTGACCTTGCCGGAGACGCTCCAGACGTTCCGCGCCTTCCTGTTGGCCGATCCCGCGGTGCCTGGCCCTGCCAATGCGCGGATCGACGCCGCGGGCGACCCCGCTTCCGGGATCGTGGTGGTGGTGGATATGCCGGAAGCCGAAGATCGCGCGTCCGGCAACTTGCTATCGGGCGATGTCGGGGCGCTGTTCGACCGGATGCTGGGCGCGATCAAGCTCGATCGTACTCAGGTCTATCTGATCCCTTTCTCGCCCGCCCGGCCGACCTCGGGCCGGCTTTCGGAGATACAGATCAACGCGCTCCGGCCCCTGCTGCTGCATCATCTCGGGCTCGCGGCCCCCAGGAAATTGCTGCTGCTGGGCGACGCGCCGGTCCAGGCTTTGCTTGGTCAGCCCGCCGCCAAGGCACGCGATACCGAGCATGCGGTGTCGATCGGCGGCTCGTCCGTGCCGGCCATTGCGACGATCCATCCGCGGCTGGTAAGCATGAAGCGCGAATGGCGCCCGCTCATCTGGGCCGACCTCCAACGGTTCGAGAAGCTGTGATTCGCCTGGCCCCCTGTTCGGCGCTTGCGCTGACTCTGGCGGCCCCGGCGCTGGCCGATGTGCCGGTGATCGTGCCGCCGCCGGTCTCCGCCACGATCCCGCGCCAGCTCAGCGATGCCGATCGCGACGCCTATCGCCAGGTGTTCTACGCGCTTCGCAGTGGCGATTACCAAACGGCGTCGGCCAAATTGGAGCCTTTGCAAACGGGTGTGCTGACGCCGATGGCGCGATCCGAGCTGATGCTGGCGAGCCCGGCGACACGCGATCCCGACACCGTCACCGCTTTGCTGAGTTTGTCGCCCGAGCTGCCGGAGGCGCCCGTTCTCGCCAAATATGCTGCGAACGGCGTGGCGCTGCCCGCGCAACACCCGCTGGTACGCGCAGCCGGGCCGAGCAAGCGCGCCGCGACCCGCCCCAACCGCGACTGCGCGGCGCTCGTGGCGAAGGTCCAGCCCCTGCTCAAGGTCAATGATGCCGCCGCCGCCGAACCGCTGGTCGAGGCTGCCGCGGAGGCAATTTCACCCGAGGCGTTGACCGAGTGGCGGCAGAAGGTCGCCTGGACCTATTTCCAAAATGGCGACGATGCCTCCGCCCGGCGCGTGGCAGCGCTCGCGCAGGCGGGTGCGGGTGCGGGCGACTGGGCGGTCGATGCTGCCTGGGTCAACGGCCTCGCCAGCTGGCGCGCTGGCGCTTATCCGGCGGCAATCGAGGCGTTCGACCGCGTAGCGTCCAACGCGGGCGACGAGGAGACGCGGGCGGCAGGATGGTTCTGGTCGGCGCGCAGCCGTACCGCCGCGGGCGACGCGATATCGGCCACGCCGCGGCTGGAAGCCGCGAGCCGGCTGGGCGAGACCTTTTACGGGATGTTGGCGAGTGCCGCGCTCGGCGTGCCGGATATTTCCGGCGGCACGCTGGCGCCGACGGACATGCAGGCGCTGCTGCGCCATCCCAATCTCCGCGCCGCCGCTGCTTTGGTCGAGATTGGCGAGACCAATCTCGCCGACCAGATGATCCGCTATCAGGCGCGGATCGAGGCGCCTGCAGAGCATGGCCAACTGATCGGTTTCGCCGCCGCGCTCAACCTGCCCGCGACGCAGGTCTGGCTCGCGCAGAACGCACCGGCCGGCACGCATTTGAGCCTGGCCGCGCGCTATCCGATGCCGGGCTGGTCGCCGTCACAGGGCTGGCGGATCGATCCGGCTTTGGTCTACGCGCATGCGCTGCAGGAATCCGAAATGCGGGTGGATGCGGTCAGCCGTTCCGGCGCGCGTGGGCTGATGCAGCTGATGCCCGCGACCGCGCAACTGATCGCGCGCCACAAGGGCGATGTCGTGCGCCCGCTGGACGATCCTTCGGTCAGCTTCGAATATGGCCAATCTTATCTCGAGGAACTGGCGACCGCAGGCGGGACCAGTGGGCTGTTGCCCAAGGTGATCGCGGCGTACAATGCCGGCCCCAATAATGTCGCGCGCTGGACGGCGGGGATGACCGACCCCCTGCTCTTCATCGAAGCGATTCCGTTTTCGCAGACACGGGCTTATGTGGCGATCGTGCTGCGCAATTACTGGATCTACCAGCGCCGGACGGGCACCCCGACCACCAGCCTGACCGCGCTCGCCGCAGGGCGCTGGCCGGTTTTCCCGACGCGTGAAGCGGTTCAAACCGCAAGCCAGACGATCCCGGCGGGCACGGCCGCGCTCGCGCCCAATTGATGTCGATCGACGAAGCCGCTGCCTTCCTGCCGGTTCGGATCGCGGTGCTGACCGTTTCCGACAGCCGTACGATCGAAACCGATCGGTCGGGCGCAATCCTGGTGGAGCGGCTGACGCAGGCGGGACATGTGCTGGCGGACCGGGCAATCGTGACCGACGATGCCGACGCGATCGTGGCGCACCTCCATGCCTGGATCGACGATCCCGAAGTGGATTGCGTGATCACGACTGGCGGTACCGGGCTGACCGGCCGCGACGTCACCCCCGAAGCCTTTGCGCGCGTGCGCGACAAGGAGATCGAAGGCTTCGGCGAACTGTTCCGCTGGCTGAGTTATGCCAAGATCGGCACCTCGACCATTCAGTCGCGCGCGAGCGCGGCGGTGGCGCGCGGCACCTATCTGTTCGCGCTGCCGGGCTCGACCGGCGCGGTGCAGGATGCGTGGGACGGCATTTTGGCAACCCAGCTCGATAGCCGCCACCGCCCCTGCAACTTCGTCGAACTGATGCCCCGACTGCGCGAGCGCTGAATCGAACCGGTAAACGCGACCCCGGCGAAACCGGGGCCGCAATGACCTATCCTCAGTGCAGATTATCCGTCTTGCGGATGAAGGCGGCGACATTGTCGTGAAGCGCCTTGGCCGAAGCGTCGTTGGCGTAGACCATGTGGCCCGACGGGTAATAATGATATTCGATATTGGTTTGCAGCTTCGCCGGGATCGGCAAATGGCGCATCTCGTAAATGCCTTCGAAATAAGGCGTGGCGAGATCGAAATAGCCGCCGTTGACCATCACCTTGAGGTTCGGATTGAACTTCATCGCGGTGGCGAGATCGAGCATCACATTGGTGGCGCCGGGAAAAGCGACATTCGCGCCCGGAGGGGTGTGCGCGAAGCTCCAATCCTTGAACACGTCGACCTCGGGCTTGAACTGCCGGTCGTCGCCGAAATGCAAAGTGCCGCGGACATAATCATTGAAGGCGGTCACATAGGCTGAGCTGATCGCGGCGGATTGGGGGTCATAATCGGCCTGGCGGCTCAACGGATCGATGTCGGGACCGGAGAAGCGGCTATCGAGTCGGCCAGTAGTGAGCCCGCTCGCTTCCTGCAATTTCTTCTCGAACATGGGCCCGGTGATGCGCAGGTCGGCCCTGAGCAGATAGTCGACCGGCAGGCCGATATAATCGCTCATCTTCTGCGCGACCGCTTGCTTGCGCGCGGGATCGAGTTCGGAACCCTGGTTGAGCGCGAGCGCATAATCGGTGAGCGCGAATTGCTCGACCTGATGGAGGAAGGTCGGCAGGTCGGCGGGGCGCTGGCCCGCGAGCCGGTTATGATACCAAGCCGTCGCCGCCATGGTCGGTAGCGAGACGATATAACCCTGATCCTGGCCGGGATTGGAATCCGGGCCATCGGCGTCGAGATCGAAGTTCAGGATCTGCGACAGGAGGATCACGCCGTTGAAATCGACGCTGTCGCCGGTCTCGAGCGCGTTGACCACCACCGCCGAACGCGGTGTGCCATAGCTTTCGCCGAACAGATATTTGGGCGAATTCCAGCGATTGTAACGTGACAGGAACGCCTTGATGAACTCCTCGAAGGCGTGCGCATCGGGATCGACGCCGTAAAAGCCCTTTTCCTTGTCCTTGCCCGCGATGCGACTGAAACCGGTGCCGGGCGCGTCGATGAAGACGAGATCAGAGACGTCGAGCAAGGAATAAGCATTGTCGACCAGCCGATAGGGCGCGGCGGGCGTGTGCGTATCGTCGGCGGTGACGATCCGGCGTGGCCCGAAAGCCCCCATGTGCAGCCACACGGTCGAGGAGCCAGGTCCGCCATTGTAGAGGAACGTGATCGGGCGGCCGGCGCTGGGTGCGCCCTTCTTGAAATAAGCGACGTAGAACATCGACGCTTCGGCCATCGCGCCCTTCTTGTCGCCGAGATCGGACTGGCTCTGCTCGCGCCACGCGGCATCATCCCAGCCCTTGGGATGGACGATGATCGTGCCGGCATAGGCCTTGTAATCGACGCGCTGGCCGCCCGCGTTGACAATACCGTCGCTCGCCACCTCCTCGGGCTGGAACAATATACCGCGATCGGGCGCGGCGGTCGTGCTTGCGGACGGCTTTGCGGTATCCGCGACGGTCGCGGCCTTGCCGGGTTTTTCGGCGGCCTGGGCAGTACCGGCCAGTGTGGCGAGGGCACTCGCCCCGAGAAGCAATTTGATCATCCAAATCCCCTTTTCCGCGCGTTGCGGTTGGCAGGAGTCCAGCAAGTTTGCCCGCCGGAGTCCAGTGGCAGGCAGCGAACGGCGCGCAACGGCCATCGAAAGCACGTTCAGCTAATAATGTTCTTGTAATGTTCCACGTGGAACATCTAGACTGCCGAAATGGGAATGCCGCCCGTCCCTCCCAGCCCCGGACGTGGGGCTACCCTCAACGAGACGCCGCAGCGCTTCAACTTGAAGGCGCGCGAAACGGATGGGGATTGGCTGGACGCGCGCGACGAACTGGACGGGGACGCGCCGCCGCTGCGCACGGTGGTGACGGTCGAACGGCCGAGGACGATCATCACGCGCAACCAATCGCCTGACGTGGGATTCGATCGCTCGATCAATCCTTATCGCGGATGCGAGCATGGCTGCATCTATTGCTTTGCGCGGCCGACCCACGCGTTCCACGATCTGTCGCCGGGTCTCGATTTCGAATCGCGCCTGTTCGCCAAGCCCGATGCGCCAAAATTGCTGCGCGAGGAGCTCTCGGCGCGCAATTATGTCCCCCGCCCGATCGCATTCGGCACCAACACCGATCCCTATCAGCCGATCGAAGGCGAGTGGCGGATCACGCGCGCCTGCCTGGAGGTGCTGGCGGAGACGCAGCACCCTTTCACGATCACCACCAAGTCCGATCGGGTGGTGCGCGATCTGGACATTATCGGCCCGATGGCGATCAAAGGACTGGCGGCAGTGGTTATTTCGATCACCACGCTCGATCCCAAGACAGCACGCACGCTTGAGCCACGCTGCCCCCGCCCCGCGAAGAGGCTGGCCGCCGTCAGGGCGCTGATCGATGCGGGCGTGCCGACGTTCGTCAGCCTTGCACCGGTTGTGCCGCAGATAACCGACCATGAGATGGAGCATATATTGGAGGCGGCGAAGGCAGCCGGCGCGCGCGGCGCCTTCTTCCTACCAGTCCGTCTGCCGCATGAGGTGGCGCCCTTGTTCCGTGCCTGGCTCGATGCGCACCATCCCGATCGCGCCGCCAAGGTGATGGCGACGATCCAGTCGATCCGCGGCGGCAGGGACAATGACCCCAATTTCTTCACGCGGATGCAGGGCAAGGGACCGTGGGCGGAATTGTTGCGCACGAGGTTCAAGATCGCCTGCGCGAAGCTGGATTTGAAGGGTGAGCGGCTGAAGCTGAGAACCGATCTTTTCCGACCACCTGAAGGGGATCAATTGAGGCTGTTTTGAGACTTCGCGACCGCACTTCGGTCCGATCTGGATCGGGCAAGTGCCAAACCGCGTTCACATCCTCCCCCGCCAGGGGGAGGTGGCAGGCGCAGCCTGACGGAGGGGGAGGATTCGATTTCCGGGGGGCTACCGCCTTGCGTCGTCGCTTCGCGTTGCGATCTTATGCTCGTCATTCCCGCCCTTCGACGCCGCCTGCGGCGTTGCTCAGGATA
>Ga0070660_100002757_pt1 | contig 12063 bp, 10 predicted proteins | sample KBSC33metaG_FD_64670 | JGI IMG/M metagenome (GOLD analysis project Ga0070660, IMG submission 64670) | Corn rhizosphere microbial communities from Kellogg Biological Station, Michigan, USA - KBS C3-3 metaG | ecosystem: Host-associated > Plants > Roots > Rhizosphere > Soil ... | reverse complement strand
TGCAACTCCTGGTTTGCATCATTGTATTTGCGATAATAGGTGTAATTAAGAATGGCGCTTCCGATTAGTAATATAAATGATGCTGCTGCAATTAATTTAAAGAATGAGATAGAAAGAGTTTTTTTATTAATCGGAACTACAGGTGCAGTTTCCTTTTCTTCTTTTGTTGCCTCAGGAAAAATTTGTCCAAATATTCTTTCTTTTACTGAAGAAGAAGGCTGAATAGCATTTGCCTGCGCATAATTTTCCAGCGACATTTCAATATCATTCAATTCCTGTTTTAATTCAGGGAATTGAATAAGGTACTCTTCTACCATCTGGGTTTCTTCGGGAGAAGAAATCCCAGTAGCATAAAGCTCAAGTAAACCGGATGATATGAATTCTTCTTTGTTCAATTTAAGGTTGTAATATTTTTTTTAATACTGATATGGCAGTTCTCATTCTCGTTTTTACAGTGCCTAATGGTATCTCTAATTTTTTAGAAATCTCTTCCTGGGTAAACCCTTCAAAATAAGCCAGGTCAATTATCCGCTGCTGTTCTTCTTTAAGTAATGAAACCTGTTTTCTTATCCCCAAGCCATCAAATCTATCATTTTCATTGATATTATTGCTGGCATAATTTACGGCATTTTCAGAACTCTGGATTTTTGATTGTTTCTTATAACTTTTGCTCCGTATAGTATCAATCGTGAGGTTCCTGGTGATATTGAGCATCCAGGTAAAGAGACGCCCTTTGGATGTATCATAACTCGAAAAGTTGTTCCAGATTTTTACAAATGCCTCCTGCAAAATATCTTCTGCCAATTCGTGATTATTAATCATCTTAAAAATGATGCCGTTCAAAGCGCCTGAATAATGGTCATACAAATACTCAAAGGCCTGCCTGTCGCCGTTTTTCAACAGGGCAACCAGTTCTTCTTCGCTATATCTTATTGTTTCTGACAAAAATAGAATTGTAAGAATGTAAAGTCAACATTCAGAATTAAAGGTATAATATTTCTTTTAGTTAATTATAAAGAGGCAATTGATATTTCAATTGCAGCAAAGGCCTCTGTCGCAAAGGTTGCCAACCTTAACAAGCTCATTTCGGTTTAAAGACTCCATTTCAAAGGTTGGCAACCTTTAATCCGAAGCGACATTTTGAAATGTACCCTTATAAAGGGGCAACTGATATTTAATTGCAGCAAAGGCCACTAACTTTTAATAGTCTGCAAGGGATTTCAGTCGTTCCATTTCGTCACAATATCTGTTTGCACGATAAGCAAACATTTACAAATAGAAATTAATGTTATTAACGCTTCTTCAACCTTGCAGTAAACGGACAAATAGAAGGGATATTTATTTTTATTTTTGATAAATACAACGTCTGAAATAAGGTATCAATTCCATTAGCGCAAATTACATTGAGGAACAAACTTCATCATGTATCTTTATACTTAACCAATAAAAATCATGAAAACAACAATTAATTCCTTGACCGATTTGATGGCAGCATTGAATAACAATGTGCCCGCAAATTTAGAATTACAAACATCCATTCTTTGTCCTTATTCTATTGTTTTGCCTGTTGGCTTTAGTATAACGGGTGTGGACAAAGAAAGCTGCATTATCAGTTTTAATAACAGCGATGGTATTGGGCTTACGGCCAACAATGAAGTTGCAAACCTTACCATTCAAGCCAATCCCAATAGCAGGGCGATTTATACTTTGAGCAATTATCCGGATTTAGGAACCCTTTCTTTAAAAAATCTTACTGTTACTGGGCAAGTTCAAATATTAACAAGAGCAGGCACCAACAAAACAAATATCGTAGCAGATAGTATTGATATTGTGGCTTGTGATGCCCGCAGGTATTCCGAGCAGCCACAGAAATATGGAGTGAATGTTTATCAGGGCGCTTTTACGGTTTATAATTTTAATAGTGATACCAATAGTGTTATCAATGCAACGCTCACCAATATTAGCTTAGGGCGAAAAGGCGCGCCGGTAATTGGTTCCGGATTATTCATTTGCGGATTTGGCGATAACGGAGGTTGGGTAATTGCAGATAGCATCACAACGGGCGATATTTATTCAAACGGAATGCTGCCTTACGGACAAGCAGATATGATTACAGCAGGTATTTTTATTGTAAACGGAACGAAGATAAAAAACCTGATACACAAAGGTTCCGTAACCACTTATGGCGTCAATGATATGGTATTGGATACCTGGGGGCATGTAGAAAAATGGATAGCAGAAAAACCCATTACCTCTTACGGACCAAGTGGTATAGGATTTGTAAATTTTGGTATTGTTGATGAATTTGAAGCCAAAGATAAAATTGAAACTTTCGGCCTGGGCGCAAGAGGTTTTAATCAATATGACGGCACAGTTACAAAAGCCACTTTTCAATCTATCACCACTCACGGCAATGGCTCTATCGGAATGCAGTTCAGCAAAGCTGTCGGTAGTATTGAAGTAAAGAATGGAATTGTTACCAATGGTTCTGAAGGGCAATCTTTGGTTAAAGGAGTCCTCTTCTCTCTTCCTGCGGATGCTGTGAGCGTGAAGCCCGGCGGAGAAATTCAGCAATTAGCTATTTCAGGGGGAATAACTACCAATGGCGATAATGTGCATTCATACAATGTAGAAGGAGGAATTGTTCATCAATTAAATATTAGCGGAGACATCATTGCGAATGGAGAAAATTCCATTGCAATAGCCGTTAGCAATGACGGGCAAACGCCTTTAAACAATATTTCCGCAATATCAAAACAGGGAATAGCCGTTCAGATTTCAAAAGGGAAAGTTGGCGACCGTACGGGACTCATTGCTAAAGGAGCAAAGGGAAATATTGTTGAAGATTAAAACCTTACTTGCGACAAATAGAAAAATCTAAATAAAATATGAAAGCACTAATTGCATTTTTAGCCAACAGCCAATCCCAATTTACCAACCTGATGCGAATTTCTATTTTCATTGTAATGGCCTGGATTGGCGGGCTGAAAGCCTTTCAATATGAAGCAGACGGGATTGTTCCATTTGTAGCCAACAGTCCTTTGATGTCATTTTTTTACCACAAACCCGCACCTGAATACAATCAATATAAAAACCCGGAAGGCAAAACTGTTCAAAAAAATATAGACTGGCATAAGGAAAATGGAACTTACGTGTTTGCATATTTTCTGGGAGCTACTATCATCATCATTGGAATTTTGACTTTGCTTGGAATTTGGTTTCCCAGGATAGGCCTTATAGGCGGGCTGCTAACATTTGTTATGTCAATAGTAACCCTTACTTTTCTAATTACTACACCTGAAGTATATGTCCCCAACCTTGGCGGGGATTTTCCAACACCACAATACGGATTTCCGTATTTATCCGGGGCCGGAAGGCTGGTGATAAAAGATGTTATCATGTTGGCAGGAGGGTTAATTTGTGCGACTGACTGTGCTAAAAGAATTATAAGTAAATTCAGATAAATCGCTACATGTCAAACCGAAAAATATTTGCATCAACACTAAAAAAATGCCGAAAGAATTAATCATAGTGATAGACCCGCAAAAAGATTTCATTAATGAAAATGGCGGATATTCAAAAAGGCACAAAGGAATTTTACAAATTTTAAACGCAAAAGAAAACATTAATAAATTACTTCTAAAAACTGAAAATCAAAAAGTAGCAATTGTTATTTCTGATTACCGTGAAAACCAATTTGAAAAAGGGCTTTCGATTTGTATTCCGGGTACTGAAGGCTATGAAATAGACATTGAATCTAATAACGCCACGAAGATTATAATCAAAAACACTCACAGTTGTTTTTCGTCCGGTTCTTTTAATGATTACCTTTTGAAAAGCAATATTTCCAGTTTGATTATTTGCGGGTTCCTTGCAGAATACTGTGTGAGACAGACTGCGATTGATGGTTTGAAAAAAGGGCTGAAAATTGCATTGATTAAAAACGCGATAGGCACAGGGGATGATGTTCAACACAGAAGAGAAAATATGTTTACAGAGCTTGAAGAAATGGGCGCAAAGCTTATCAATAATTATGGGACATAAATTTATAAATATTGCCAACATTTAGAAGCGTATATTCTGTCGTCTTTATTTGCAACATAATTAGGGTCGTCCGTTGCTGCTGCTGGCGTCCCCGCCACCAGCGAATTTTAATCTTTTGAAATCTGTAGTCTTTTTGAATTCTCTCAAATATCTTTTAAAGACTTTTAAGAATAAGCAATTTCACAGAGCCGTTGACACCAACAACATTAGTTTTTTTATTCGTAAAAATTCCCTGTCTGCATGACGCAGTCAGGCAGGGGGTGATTAGCGGCCTTCTTTCTAAAAACCTTATAAGTCTTTTCCCTTCACCTTATCATGCGTCAACACCTGAGGCAGATCATAAATGGCATTCACGTCTTCTTTGCTATTGGCCGGTGGATTTATAAAATTATTCCAAACCAAAAACCAAACCCATTTAGGTTGCGCTTTAAGAATGATTTCATTAGGCAATTCGCCAACTTCGGTTAAGGCAATCAATTTCCCTTTGGCCACATCCAACAATTCATTATAATCTTTTTGTTCATAATCTTTATGATACACATCAGCGCCCAGCACATCCACATAATCCTTACCCGGATAAAAATCTCTATAGTCATACGCTTCGTCTCCCGGAATATCGCGCGGGCCATTAGCCCCCCACACCCACAATAAATTATTCAAATGAAAATGATTGACATAACGGTCATACATCATCTTCCAGAGCTTTTGAATGCCATCTTTTCCTTTCCTGTTTCCCCACCAGAACCAAACGCCATTCATCTCGTGATACGGCCGCCAGAGAACCGGAACATGTGCGCTGTCTAACTGTTTCAGATAACCGGCAACTGCATCAATTTGCGCCAGCCATCGTTTATTCAGTACGGTTCCTTTGGTCGTTAATTCTTTCCATTGAACATCGGTGAGTTTTGCCTGCACACTTTCTTTCCATCCATAAGGAGGATTATCTACCGGCCTGCCCTGATGCCACATTAACGTAATTATAAATCCTTCTTTATATTTCTCTATCGCTTCATTCACTACTTCCTGGCCGGGGTCTCTATCGCCGTGCCAGATAAAATCATTACCCCATACTGCAGGATATTTTCCGGTAATATTCTTTACAGTATCCAACCAGCGTTCATCGCCATGTTCTCCGCTTAAAATGTATTTACCGTTAATGCTGTATAAATAACTCAATAATTTTTTTGCTTCAGGCGACGCATTTTTATTTACAGGTTGAAATGTTTGTGCAAACATTGTTGCAGAAACAAACATTAAAATAGTAACGGGAAAATATTTTTTCATATTCCTGGTTTTAAAAAAGTAGTTTTTATAAATAACCGTTCGTTTGGGTAGCAGCAAATCTATTAAATACCAAAAGAAATGAAATAATCTTATTCTATTGAGGGTGCAGAAATGACTTTGCAAACCAATATTGTCCCGGATAAAATAAAAACTATTCTTATTTCTTTGTTTACTGTTGCTGGCGTCACCACCAGCGAATTTAAATCTTTTGAAATCGGTAAGCTATTAAGTCTCTAAATAATTGAAAAGCCTGAGATTTGTTAGAGTCACTGCGGCGCGGCGGTGGGATGGCCGGACAAACGCGCGGAGCGATCGGGTTGTCCTTGATTTTTTGTTTCTTTTGCATCAAGGCAAAAGAAAAAGCAAAAACAAAGTTAATTAGAACTGAAAACAAAGACACACAATTCAACTTACATTATTACTGTATTCACGACTTAAACGCCTTATTCTATAAATTAATTCATGGCGGCCTGTTACTTCTCCATTTCGCTTAGCGGTAGCTGAAACAATATATCAGTATAAGGCTTTACTAAACGAAGCGCTTCTTTAGGCCCCCAGGTACCTGCTTTATAAAAATGCAATTGTTTGAGTGGATGTTTTTCCCATGCATTTAAAATCGGCATTACCACCTTCCACGCATTGTCAACCTGGTCGGCACGCATAAACAAAGTTGGATCTCCTTCCAGCACGTCGAGCAACAATGCTTCATAAGCTTCAGGTATTCCTTGCTTGTAGGCTTTCTGGTACGAAAAATCCATATCAACCGATTTTAGTTTCATTTCAAGTCCCGGCACTTTGCTTTCAAAAAGCAAACCTATTTCCAGTTCAGGTTGTATGCTTATCACCAAACGGTTTGATTCAATATCATCTTTAAATATTTTGTTCGGCGAATCTTTAAACTGCACAGTAATAACGGAAGCCTGCCGCGGCAAAGACTTTCCCGTTGCCAAAAAAAATGGCACACCTTTCCAGCGTTTGTTATCAACAAAAAATCTGGCGGCTACAAAAGTTTCTGTAGATGAGTCGGGCGATACTTTGTCTTCCTCGCGGTAACCTTTCTGAGGTTGGTCATTGATAGTACCGGCAGAATACTGAGCGCGAACTACATTCTTGAATACGTCTTTCTCTGAATAGCATCTGACAGATTTCAGCACGTTTACTTTGGCATCCCTTATTAATTCTGCTTTATAGGCCGCAGGGCAGTCCATAGCCACGATGCACAACAATTGCATCAGGTGGTTTTGTATCATATCTCTCAGCGCCCCGCTGCTATCGTAGTAGCCGCCACGTGTGCCTACGCCTACTTCTTCGGCCACACTGATTTGTACATAATCTATGTATTTGTTGTTCCACAAGGGTTCAAACACATAGTTGGCAAAACGAAATGCCATTATATTTTGCACTACCTCTTTGCCCAAATAATGGTCTATACGATACACCTGCTTTTCGGCAAATCGTTTGCTTAAAAAAAGATTTAATTTTTTTGCGGAAGCAAGGTCTGTACCAAAAGGTTTTTCTACTACAATACGGTGCAAGGTTACCCTGTTGCAAATTTTATTTTTGTACAATTCTTCGGAAATGATTTCAATAAAACGAGGCGCCGTGGCAAAATAAAATAGCCGGGTACATTTCTTTTTGTGCTGTTTGTCAAAATCATTCGCCCGTTCCTTCAGGCTGCTAAAAGTTTCAGGTTTCTGAAAATCGCCCTGGAAATAAAAAATGTTTGCAGAAAATTCTTTCCATTGTTTGGCCACCGCAGCGCCATTGCGGCTAAACTGATTGATACCTGCCAGCAGCTCATCTTTAAATTCCTTTTCATCGCTGGCCAGGTAGTCAATGCAATAAATGGCGAAGGTAGTTGGCAGGTGGTCGGCAGTATATAAATTATACAAGGCCGGAATCAGTTTGCGCCTGGTGAGGTCTCCTTTGGCGCCGAAGATGGTTATCAACGCAGGAAGTTTAGGCTTTTTTTCGTTCATGTTCAGTTTTAATTAAAATAAATACTGTATCGTTTGTCTTAGAATTAATTGTCAGTATTCAAAAATAAAATCTATGGAATAAGTTCTTTTACTGACTGATTTATCAACGAGGCGTAAGGTATGCAAAAGAATTAATTAATGTACCAGAGTGGTTACGCGACGTTGCCTCGTTCTAAAAAAGTTTACAGTAAACTGACCCCGCCTGCCTTTGCCATTCGGGCAACAAAAAACAATGATTCTTATTTTACCTAACAGCAACGCATAAACGCAAAATAATAAAATATATTTTTAGTCAATGTCAGTGGTCGTTCCTTTCGGATTACTGATTTAATTTGTGCCGTTGGTCAGGAGACCAGACGGCGGTGCTTCTCACTTAATGGATGACTGCAAAAAAGGAAACACCCACGAAGGCTAAAGTTCGTTCTTGCTGGGGGCTTTTTTATGGGGGGCCTTCGGTTATTGTTCTTAATGTTAGCACCAGTTTTTATTCTCCTTTTCAAATTCTGCAATTTTATTATTCAGTTCATCAAGTCTTGGTTGTATTTGCTCAAGGGTTGGAAGCATTAGATAACCTTCACCACCATTGCTTGTTCCAAGTTCGTCAATAACAAGAAAGTTTCCTTTTGTTAAATAAAATAATGGGTTTAAAAACTGTCTCACTTTTGATGCAAAAATATTTAAGTAGTATGTGTAAATACATAGTAAATGATAATTCTTTTGCATCCACAAAATATTTCTTTGACTTATTATGTGATAGTCTGGATTTGGAAAAATTCTCTTATAGTAAGTGTCTTCACGTAAAAAATCTCCATGGTCTTGTAAAGTTGAATACTTCATATAATGAGTCATATACGCTGAAAATGAACTCATCAAGTCTTTAATAGATTCCTCAAACTCTAAATTCTTTTCTGGCCAAACAATGGCTAATTGCCGTTCATTAATAAACTCCAATGAATCAATAAAATCTCTGTGAACAAGATTTCTTACTGCATTTGAGATAAACCAATTCCACGCATTCAATTGAAGCGAAGCATTCAAATTGTCAACTATTGTTGAATAGACAATTTCTTCTGCTGTCAACTTTTTGTTAGTCAAAGTTTCCTCAACCCAGAGTTCGTGATCATCTTTAATTTTATGCAAAATTTCAACGGGCCAATCATTAGGGTTCTTGTCAATTTCTGTATGATGATGAGAACATAATAATAACAAATTTGAGTAATCATTTCTGTCTTCCTCTGGCATTTTACTTATTCCTCTTGGCGATTTGTCTGAGTTTGTCTCACCAACAATATGGCACATTTCACCCAAAGCTAAAGACGCTGTCTCTTCACTGTTGTCCATCGTCAATTTTCTTCTACAGTCTGGCATTGAGCAAAGACCTGCTGCTCTTGCCCACAAAATTTTAATGTCTTTTGTTTTAATAGTTCCACTCATTGCTTACCGTATGTCGGGCGTTGCTTTAAAATTGGTGCTAACACTTACAAATATATCTTATAAGACCCTACTTCCCAAAAAAACAGCCATTGATAATCATCGTTTTAGTGTTATACTTTTTGTACCTGTCCGCCGCCAGGCTGATTGTTATTAGTACAATCTAAACCACAATTATTTTTAATATGTGCCCCTGTTTTTAGAATAAAACTGATTCATCCATATTTTAGCCTCTGCGGGTGTTTCCATTTCACCATCTAAAGCATTTAGCCCGAAAGCCCCGTCTCGCCTCCGACCAACGGGATCACAGGACCAAAATTAATTGCCCGAATAATTCAACATTCCAAAGCTATTGACTCCATCAACATAAAATCTTGCTGATGAATAATAGTATTCTTCGGGTACCGTGCGTAAGCCGGTCATGTATGCAAGACATAGCATTCCTAACACGTTGCGTTGGTCGGAGACCAGACGGCGGCTCTCTCAGTCATAGTGTCTCGGATTGTAAGGTTGGGGAACACCGTCATTGGCTGAACGGACTAAAGTCTCCCGCCTTTTGCGAGATTACAAAATCGGCCGTTCCTATGGAACTGGTCTCTTGTAGAGCTGTAGGCTCGGTTTATTTTGTAAGGATGGACTTTAGTCCGTCCAAAAATAATTCTTAACTAAATGACATTGACCAGACGGCGGCGCTTCTCCCTAATGGATGACTTCAAAAAAGGGAACACCTGCGAAGGCTAAAAATATCATATTAAGTTTTTGACAATCATATTAGGTTTTTAAAATGCTAATAATCATTTGATGTGCTGAGGTATTTCTACTTTTTATTACCATTAAACATAATTGTCATATTAGGTGTGTCCGTATAGGCAATACCAAAATAAATTGATTTGAGAGAAGAAAAATATACTGCGTCAAACCCGCCACTAACACCACCTGTACCTGAAAATGTCTTTCCTTGATAAGTTTGGGTCGGAATTCTAAAAAAAACACTCCCCGAAGTATTACTTTTTACTTCCATCATAATTTCAGGAACACCACCTATATCAATTTGTGATACCTTATAATTATTTTCATCTATTTTATTTAACTGGATATTGAATTGATTTACTGTTTGTCTTGAATTAAAATTGTCTAGTTTTCCAATGTAAACACCAGTTTCAACTGTTGTGTTTCCTGAAGGATTATTTTCATTAGATGCTTTTTTGCAAGAGATAAAAAACAAAATAAATATAATGGCAATTAGTGGTTTTTTTAGTTGCATGGTTAATTTTGATATTGGTTATGTTTAAAATTATTTGCTTCATTTAAGAATTGGGCTGTATTTGTATTGTAACTTACGTTCAGGGCTTGCTGCTGCGCTGGTATTCAATGTACTTTTCGCCCGAACGTCAGCCGAGTAGCGAACCCAAAGCCGAAGATAAAAATAAAAGCTGAACAATGGACGTCAAGCTGGAACTAAAGCTCAATAGCGAACAAAAGCTGATTTTATTCTGTCAGCCAGCGTAGAAGCAAGCCCAATGTTGAACTAAACCTTTATACTTCTTTTAGTCGCTTTATATCTATAGGTGTAAATTTTTCCCATTCTATATTGTTTTTTGAATAAGTGTTTTTTCTAAATGGTTTTTCGTATTCTATCTCTAATTCTTTGACTATATCTGCTGTTGTATTTAATGATGAAAAAGAGTCGTCAACTATATAAAAGTTATCAATTTTTTTATATAGTTCTTTTGAACTTGATTGCATATAGCTTTTTGTTTCTGTGTCTAAAAAACTAAATACATAAGTATTGAGATAACCACATTTAAGTATTGTTAAAGGTTTGAATGAGCAATTGAATTCATAAAACAATTCTTCAATTGGCTGCATTTTCTGGTCTGGTTCTACTAATATTCTTGAGCCAATTATAAATGGGATGGTCAAGCCATTTGTGAAATAATGTTTCTGCTCAAAGTGTTCAATCACTTTAAACCAGTATGGTTTAAGGGAATTATTATCAATAAGCATTTTAAAAATTTTTGTTTATGAGAATTGCAGAATTGTTTTGAAACCAAACTTGAATATATTTTGATTTATCAGAACAATTATAAAAGTAGTAGAAGTTTGTTTGAGTAGTCGTGGTTGAATAGTCGTTTCGAAAGTTGTCCCCATTGCTATTGAGTAATAAACTAACTTGTTGATAAGTCATTCCGTTATTTAATGAAGAAAAAGATGTAGACGTGATATTATTACTGCAAACATCATTTTTAAATGTTTTCTGAGCCAATATTAATCTACCATTTTGAAACCAGCATTGAACAAAGTCAGATTTGTCAGTACAGGGATACCACTTATAGTATTTGATTTGAGTTGTTCCTGTTCCATCATTTCTAAAATTATCACCATCAGTTCCAAAAATTACTTTGACAGAATCATAGGTTGAGTTTTTAGTGATTTTTCTAAAGTTAGAGTTAAAAACAGTAAAGTCACACTGCGAAGTGCCATTGGTAGATGCCCCTTTTGTACAACTATTAAAAAGGGTAGTATAAAATATTACAATAAAAAGAAAGCTTAATTTTCTTCTCATAGTCTCAAAATTGAAGATCAAAAAATTACAGCCAAGGCGCTAATTTATGTTATAATACGCTACATACCCAAAAAAATTTCATTTGAAAATCAATTATTTAGTGTTATACATTCTGTGTTGTCGTTAGTACGATTCGATTTGCAATTAATTTTAATATATCGCTCTCTTTCCTAAAACGGAACTGAATCATCCATGTTATTTTCATTCTCATTCACCGTGTTTTTGCTTTTTTATCCGGTAATTATAAAAAGGAATTCAATTCCCTTCCTTGAAGTGTGGCCTCTTTAAGTTGATTTTTCAATTTCCTTCCTTAAAGAGCGCTATCCTTTCGGAAGGTTTTCACTTTCTTTCTTAAAAGAGCACTCTCCTTTCGGAAGGTTTTTAATTTCCTTCTTAAAAGAGCGCTCTACTTTAGGAAGGTTTTTAATTTTCTTCTTAAAAGAGCGCTATCCGTTAGGAAGGAATTCAATTTTCTTCTTAAAAGTGTAACATCATTAAGGAAGAAATTCAATTTTTTAATTTTCTTTTCGGGAAATATTCTTTCATTTTCCCAATAATGGGTAAAAGTAGGCGGGGGAGAAATGTAATTTCTACGGCTTTTTCGGAGTAGAATTGCCCTATTTTATTTTATTTTCTATTTCAGGGATTTTTAAGATGACGGTTTTGTGACATTTACTACTGTTCAAAATACGTTTGCAGCAATATAAAAATTATTTTCAAATTTCCAAATAAAACCGGGTACCAGGCTGCTATTGCACG
>Ga0070660_100002756_pt1 | contig 12066 bp, 9 predicted proteins | sample KBSC33metaG_FD_64670 | JGI IMG/M metagenome (GOLD analysis project Ga0070660, IMG submission 64670) | Corn rhizosphere microbial communities from Kellogg Biological Station, Michigan, USA - KBS C3-3 metaG | ecosystem: Host-associated > Plants > Roots > Rhizosphere > Soil ... | reverse complement strand
CAACCGCGTCGAGCCGGGGCAGGAAGTAGAAGGCGTAGAAGCAGGGCCAGAGGTAGAAGAGGCTGAACGCGCTGGTCGGGTCGTGGGTGAAGAAGACGCCGGCGGTCACCTGGAGGATCCCCATCGCCGGCGTCAGCCGGACCAGCCACATCGGCACCCGGTTGGCGAAGACGAGGAACGAGAGCGCGAACACCCCGGTCGATGCCTGCACGAGCAGCATCGACGGGACGTCGAACGAGCTCGGGTGCGGAAGCAGGACGCCGAAGACGCCGAGGAACATCCCGGCGAGCGAGACGTACGCGCCGGCGCGGGCGAGCGGCGCGACCTCGCGACTGTCGTCGCGCTGCCCATATCCGGGATCGAGGGCAGCCGCCCCGGCGCCCTGGCCGGTATTGGCACCCTCGAACACTGCCAAGCCCATTGCGAACACTTCCTGGTGTCGAGCCGTCGCCCCCGATCGACGGCGGTCCTACGCTCCTCCTATCGCCAGAACCGGCGTGGAACCTGAATCCGCAACCTATCTACCGGGTGCGGCTCGGCTGCTGGCGCCGGATCGGCGTCCCGCGACGGCCGCGCAGGGTGGCCGTCGCTCCGCGACCGGGCGCGAGCGTCATGTTGTTGCGGACGATCGGCTCCGGCTCCGGATCGGCCTCGAGGACCGCGCGGGTCATGACGATCCGGATCACCGACTTGATCGTCATCAGCGCGAGGTGCGAGCCGACGCAATGGCGGGAGCCGGCGCCGAACGGGAGCCAGACACGCGAGCTCGGCTTCGCGTCGCCGAGGAACCGCTCGGGCCGGTAGCGGTCCGGCTCCGGATAGACCTCCGGGTCCTGGTGGATCAGGTAGATGCACGGCATCAGCGTCCAGCCCCGCGGGAACGTGAACTCGCCGACCTCGCGCTCCTCGGTCAGCCGCCGCGCGGTGACCGGCAGGATCGGCCGCTGCCGGAGCGTCTCCTTGACGACGGCGTCGAGGTAGTCGTCGCCGCCGGCGTCGAGCTCGGCGAGCAGCCGCTCGAGCACGTCGGGGTGGCGAAGCAGGCGCTCGAACGACCAGGCGAGGGCGTTCGCGGTCGTCTCGTGGCCGGCGATCAGCATCGTCAGCAGCTCGTCGCGGATCTCGCGATCGGTCATGAAGCCGTCCTCGTGCGGCTCCGGGCCGGCGAGGGTCGAGAGGACGTCGGTGCCGCGCTCGTCAGGACGGAGCAGCCGCCGCAGCCCGATCTCGTCGTTGAGGATCGTGTCGATCCGGCGGGTCACGTTCATCACCCGGCCGAACGGCGAGCGGCCGCCGAGCTCGCGCTGGAACTGCGGCATCAGCGCCAGCGGGTTCTCGGCGATCGCCAGCATCTCGCGGACGAGGCTGCGGATCTCGGCGTCGCGCTCCGGCGAGCAGACGCCGATCACGATCCGGACGATCGACTCGGTCGTGATCCGGCGCATCGGCTGCTGCAGGGGGAACGGATCGCCGACCTGCCAGGTCGCCATCTCGCGAGCCGTGATCTCCTCGATCAGGCTCGCGTAGCCGCGGACAGCCCGCGGGTGGAACGAGGGCGTCAGCAGCCGCCGGTGGTGCTTGTGCTCCTCGCCGTCGAGCAGAAACAGCGACTGCTCGCCGAGCACCGGCCGGAAGATCTGGTTCGTCGGGCCCATCCGGAAGGTCGAGGGATCGCCGCTGAGCACCTGCCAGGCGGCCTCCGGCTCGGCGACGAAGGCGCAGCGCTTGAGAGCGCCGAGCTTGACGGTGAAGATCGGTCCGTGGCGGTCGCGGTTGCGCTCCATGAACCGGACTGGTTCGCGGAACCACTGGCGCATCTGCCAGAGACCGGGGCTGGACGGGCCGGACGGGAGCACGGTCGGACCGAGCCTAACCCACCGCGCGGCAGCCGGTGACGGTTCGATTCGGGCCGCAATCGGCTTCCCGGCGGCACCCGGGCCGGCCGCGCTCGGTCGGCATTTGCGTGAAGTAGTAAGTGCTACTGTCTACTTTCAGCCCAGTTCACGACCGAAGGAGCAGCGGTGGCCACAGCAGCGAGCGACGTGCTGAAGCCGGACCACGCGTCCGCGCGCAAGCATCTGATCTTCACCGACGAGCACGAGGACCTTCGCGAGTCGATGAAGTCCTGGGTCCTGAAGGAGCTGGCGCCGCACGCCGAGGAATGGGAGGAGAACCTCTGGCCCGACTCGGCCCTGCACCGGATGGCCGAGCTCGGCTACGTCGGCCTCTGCTTCCCGGAGGAGTACGGCGGGCAGGGCGGCGACTACTTCTACTCGCTGGTCCGCTCCGAGTGCCTGTCGTACGCGGGCTCCGGCGGGCTCGGCATGGGCCTCGCCGTCCACACCGACATGGTCCTGCCGCCGATCGAGCTGCTCGGTACCGAGGAGCAGAAGCAGCGCTGGCTCGTTCCCGGGATCAAGGGCGAGAAGATCGCCTGCCTCGGGATCACCGAGCCGGGCGCCGGCTCCGACGTCGCCGGGATCCGGACGACGGCGCGCCGCGACGGCGACGAGTACGTGATCAACGGCTCGAAGACGTTCATCACCAACGGCGCCCGAGCCGACTTCATCCTCCTCGTCACCAAGACCGACCCCGACGCGGGCCACGACGGCGTGACGCTGTTCATCGTCGACCTCAAGGACGACGACGGCAACAACGTCCCCGGCTTCACGGTGACGCGGACGCTCGAGAAGATGGGGATGCACGCCTCCGACACGGCCGAGCTCTCCTTCGAGGACGTCCGGGTGCCGGCCGAGAACATCCTCGGCCAGGAGGGCAAGGGCTTCTACCACATCTCCTGGGAGCTCCAGGGGGAGCGCCTCGTCGCCGCCGCCGGCTCGGTCGCGGGCGCCGAGCGGCTGTTCGAGAAGACGCTCGAGTACGCGAAGGATCGCCAGGCGTTCGGCCGGCCGATCGGCAAGTTCCAGGCGATCCGCCACAAGTTCGCGGAGATGGCGACGAAGATCGAAGCCGCCAAGCAGCTCACCTACGCGACCGCCTGGCGCTCCAACAACGGCGAGTACCCGGTCCGCGAGATCACCGAGACGAAGCTCTACACCTCCCGCGTCGCCTGCGAGGTCGCCGACGAGTGCATCCAGATCCACGGCGGCTACGGCTACATGAAGGAGTACGGGATCGAGCGCGCCTACCGCGACGTCCGCCTGAACCGGATCGGCGCCGGCACCGACGAGATCATGCTCGAGGTGATCGGCCGCTCTTACGGCCTCTAGTCAGGCCGGCTAGCAGCCCTGACCGGGGTTGGTGACGGTCATCGGGCCGACGCACTCGACGAAGCGCGTCTGCTTGAAGAGAAACTCGACCGGGGTGGTGAACGTCAGCGAGGAGCTGACGCCGCCGATGTTGCCGGTGCCGTTGAACGTCAGCGTCTTGCCGGCGAAGGCGCCCGCGAAGTCGGCGGTGCCGTTCAGCGTCGCGTTCGAGCGGGGCGCGTAGAGCAGGAGCTGGTTGACGGCCCCGTTGCCGCGCATGTTCACCGTAGTCGCCGTCGTCGCTGAGCCGACGACGAGCAGCGCCAGATCGTCGGGGTTGCCGCTGGTCGTCGCGATTCGCCCGCCGGTCATGTCGATCGGCGTGGTCTGGCCGTTGCACTGCTCGGGCCCGGCGAAATAGATCCGCACCCGTGTGCCCTGCGCGGCGATCAGGGTGCCGCCGGTCATGTCGAGCTTGCAGAAGGCGTAGTTGGTGCCGCCGAGCGTTACCGCGTCCTTGTTGCGGAGGGTCAGGGTCCGCGTGCTCGCGTCCCAGACCGTGCGGTTCGACTGGACGACGTCGCGGCCGTCGGTGAGCCGGGCGTTGTCGTTCGTGCTCCAGACGTTGCCGAGATCGACCGGGCCGAGCGTGGTGGTCCCCTGCTGGACCTGGCCGTGGCAGATCGACGGGTTCGGGACGACCCCCCCGCCGACGGTGGCGTCGCCGTTGCAGGTCGCCGAGCCGCTGACGCTGACGTTGCCGTTCGTCCGCATCGTCCCGCTCACAGCCGCGTTACCGCTGAAGTTGAGGCTGTCGAGGCCGATGACGCTGCCGCCGGCGAACGCCGGCTGCCCGGTCGAGGCCGCGGCGCCGACCTGGATCCGCCGGGTCTCCCCGTTCAGCGTCCCCTCGGAGACGATCGCGATCGCCCGCTCGCTGGGATTGGTGCTGCCGGCGTCGGGGAGGACGCGATAGCGGTAGCTGCCGTCCCCAACCGTCCCGGACTGGGTCGCGCACCACCCGTCGGCCTGGGGGCTGCTCGCCACGAGCGTCCCGCCGGCGCTCTCGACGAGGCAAGGGAAGGTGGCCGTCGACAGGACGTTGTTCTGCCGGAACAGCGCCTGCTGAGCGCCCGCCTCGGCGACCGCGAAGGCGCTCTTGTCGGCCTCGTCGCGCCCGGAGTTGCGGATGCTTCCGATCGCCGCGAGCGCACCGATGCTCGCCAGCGCGAAGCCGACGACCACGACCATCAGGACGACCGGGAGCGCGATCCCGGGCTCGTCACGGAGCGACGGTCGCACGGGCGGCTGGGTGTGGGCGGACCTCACCCAACGAGGATCGGCAGCGCCGACACCGGACTTGAGGTTTGTCCATCGCCGCCCGGGCCGGAGGTCCGGAAATATCTCGGCCCGCCTGTTGCCTGAGGCGGGCCGAGACGGGGATGGGTATGGATCGGACCTGAGCACGCGGCACCCCAATTGCTTGGTGACTTGGCGCCACGCCGGTTCGTGGGACTCATAGGCCCTGTCTGCCTTCCACGATCGAGGGTCCGGGCACGAATGGCAATCGTGCGAACGGGTGAACGTCCGGTGCGCCGATGGTCAACCCGCTCGACCCCCGTCCGGACCGATCGGAGGATGCCCGCCTCCATCATCTGTCCAAACGCTTTGCGATCGGCGCCGCCGCTGCCACGATCGCAACGTGAGCCAGAACGGGCAGGTCGGACATGTCGGGCAGGTCGGGCGGTCCCCCGTCGACCTCGTCGTCACCGTCGCCGACGCCAGCCCGCTGTTTCGGATCGGGCTCGTCGCGGTCCTCACCGAAGCCGGCATGACGGTCGCCGACGAGGGTGCCGACGTCGAGCGGGCGATCGCGGCGATCAACCGCGCCGCGCCCGCCGTCGCCGTCATCGATCTCGACCTCCCCCACCCCGGCGGCATCGCGATCCTCGAGGCGCTGCAGAACGCGGCCGTCCCGACCCGGGTCCTGATCCTCGCCGCCGGCTCCGACAGCGCCCCGCTCTACCGGGCGCTGTCGCTGGGCGTCGGCGGCTACCTGGCGAAGCGCAGCGAGGCGGATCGGGTCTGCGCGGCGATCGCTGCCGTCGCAGGCGGCGAGACGGTGATCGACGACCGCTTCCAGGCGGGGCTCGCGGCCGAGATCCGGCTTCGCGAGCGCGGCGACCGCCCGGCCCTCACCGAGCGCGAACGCGAGGTCCTCGCCCTGACCGCCGAGGGCGGCTCGGTCGCCGATGTCGCCGGCCGGCTCCACCTCAGCGACGCGACGATCAAGACCCATCTCCACCACGCCTACGAGAAGCTCGACGTCTCCGATCGCGCGGCCGCCGTGGCCCGGGCGATGCGGTTCGGGCTGATCGACTGAGATGGACGCGGCGACGTCAACGAGAGAGGGCGCCGCTGCCGCGACGCCCTCAGCCGTTCCGTTCGTCCCTCGCGTGTGGCGAGGGAGTGCAACCGTGTCTGACACCCCATCGGCGGACCCGGTCGGCGGCTTGACAGCCGCGCGGCTGAAACTGCGGTTGAACTCGCCGCCAACCGTTCGGTTGAGCGGTTCGGCGCCTCTGGAGCCGCCACCCTCCGTGCGAGAATCAGGCCGGTGAGCGCCCGACGGCTGACGATCCTGATCGCGGACGATCATCCCGTCTACCGCCAGGGCCTCGAGCGGGCGATCGGAGAGCGGCCCGATCTCGAGCTCGTCGGCTCGACCGCCGACGGCCGCCAGGCGCTCGAGCGGATCAACGAGCTCGAGCCGGACGTCGCCGTCGTCGACGTCCGGATGCCCGGCCTCGACGGCCTCAAGATCGTCAGCGCCGTCCAGCGCGACGGGCTGCGCACGAAGGTGATGCTCCTGACCGGCTACGAGGACTCCGGCGCCGCCTACAAGGCGCTCGCCGAGGGCGCGGCCGGATACGTGTCGAAGGCCTCCGACCACACCGAGCTCTGCGAGTCGATCGTCGCCGCCGGCCGCGGCGAGACTGTGATCGCGCCGCAGTTCGCCGCCGGCATCGCGACTGAGATTCAGCTCCGCGAGACCTCTGAGCGGCCGGCCCTGACCGATCGCGAGGCCGAGGTCCTGCGACTGCTCGCCGAGGGCCGGACCGCCGGGCGGATCGGCGAGGAGCTGCATCTCTCCGAGGCGACCGTCAAGACCCACCTCCACAACCTCTACGAGAAGCTCGGCGTCTCCGATCGCGCCGCCGCGGTCGCCACCGCGATGCGCTGGGGGCTGCTCGAGTGAGCGCCGGCGAACCGATCCCCCCCGCCGACGACCGCGATGCCGAGTCGCCGCTTCAGGTCATCGGCCAGCTCGCCGGCGGGATCGCGCACGACTTCAACAACATCCTCGGCGTGATCATCAACTACGCCCGGTTCGCCCAGGGCTCGGTGCCGCCCGGCTCGCCGGCGGCGGCCGACATCGAGGAGATCCGGCGCGCCGCCGAGCGCGGCGTCGGGCTGGTCCGGCAGCTGATGATCCTTGCGCGCCGCGAGAGCGGGTCGAACATCGTCTTCGACCTGAACGAGCTGATCTCGGGGCTCGACGGCTTCCTGCGCTCGACGATCGGCGAGCACATCATCGTCGAACGGAAGCTGGCGACCGACCTCTGGCCGCTCGCCGACGACCCGGCGCGGATCGAGCAGATCCTGATCAACCTCGCCGTCAACGCCCGCGACGCGATGCCCGGCGGCGGCACGCTGACGTTCGAGACCGGCAACGCCGAGCTCGGTGCCGCCGAGACGATCGCCCATCCCGGCGCCGAGCCGGGACGGTTCGTTCGCCTGCTCGTCTCCGACACCGGCGTCGGCATGGACAGCGAGGTCGCCTCCCGGGCCTTCGAGCCGATGTTCACGACCAAGGCCGCCGGCCATGGGACCGGGCTCGGCCTCGCGACCGTCTACACGATCGTCACCCAGGCCGGCGGGCTGATCGATCTCTCCTCGGTGCCGGGCCGGGGAACCAGCATCGAGATCCACCTGCCGGCGAGCCGGAGCGCGCGGACCGCGCCGCAGCGGCCGACCCGGGCGGCGCCGGCCGGTCGCGGCGAATCGGTGCTGATCGCCGAGGACGACGAGGCGGTCCGGCGCGTCGCCGAGCGGATCCTCGAGACCGCCGGCTACCGGGTGACCTCCTGCCCGGGTGGCGTCGAGGCTCTCGACGCGCTCGACGTCGCCGATAGCCGCTACGACCTGCTGCTCGCCGACGTGGTGATGCCGGGGATGCGCGGCGACGACCTCGCCCGCCGGGCGGTGGCGATGCGGCCCGGGCTCCCGGTGCTGTTCATGTCCGGCTACAGCGACGATGCCCCGCCGAGCGATCTCGGCCCGACCTCGGGGCGGGTCGCTTTCATCGACAAGCCGTTCGACGCCGGCGCCCTGCTCGAGCGGCTCCGCGACCTCCTCCCCGCCTGATTCGCAGCGCGCGCTGCCGGTAGCGTGACCGCGGTGAGCGTCATCAAGGACACCGGCCGGCGGTCGCTGATACCGCCGTTCGCCGACGAGCACGAGGAGCTGCGGGCGACGGTCCGCCGCTGGGTCGAGAGCGAGATCGTCCCCGAGCAGGGCGAGTGGGAGCGCCGGCGCGAGTTCCCGCGCGAGCTCTTCGACCGCGCCGCCGAGCTCGGCTTCCTCGGCCTCAAGTACCCGGAACGGCTCGGCGGCCAGGGCGGCGATCTCGTCCACGACGCCGTCTGGGCCGAGGAGCTCGCCGCCGGCGGCGTCTGCGGCGGCGTCGGCGCCGGGCTCGGCGCCCACACCGGCATTGCGACGCCGCCCGTGTTCAGGTTCGGCACCGAGGACCAGCACGAGCGCTTCCTGCGCCCGGCGATCGCCGGGACGCGGATCGCCGCCCTCGGGATCACCGAACCCGGCGCCGGCTCCGACGTCGCCTCGATCCGGACCGCGGCGAAGCGGGTGGACGGCGGCTGGCTCGTCAACGGGTCGAAGACGTTCATCACCAACGGGGTCCGCGCCGACTTCCTCGTCTGCGCCGTCCGGACCACCGCGTCGGGCGGCCACGGCGGCATCTCGTTCCTGATCCTCGAGCGCGAGATGGACGGCTACGAGGTTTCACGGAAGCTCGAGAAGCTCGGCTGGCATTCCTCCGACACCGGCGAGCTCGCGTTCAGCGATGTCTTCGTCCCCGACGAGAACCTGCTCGGCGGCGAGAACGAGGGGTTCAAGCTGATCATGGCCAACTTCCAGTGGGAGCGGCTGTTGATGGCGCTCGGCGCCGTCGGGACGATGGACTGGTGCCTGCGGCGGGCCGTCGACTACGCGCTCGAGCGGCAGGCGTTCGGGCGGCCGATCGGCCATTTCCAGGCGATTCGCCACAAGGTCGCCGAGATGGCGACGAAGCTCGAGGCGGGGCGGGCGATGACCTACTCGGCGCTGCGCCTGCTCAGCTCCGGCCGCGACGCCCTGCGCGAGGTCACCGCCGCGAAGCTGTTCACCCAGCGCGCCGCTCTCGAGGTGGCCGACGAGACGGTCCAGGTCCACGGCGGCTACGGCTACATGCGCGAGTACGAGGTCGAGCGCGTCCTTCGCGACGCCCGCCTCGGGCCGATCGGCGGCGGTACCGACGAGGTCATGAAGGAGATCCTCGGCCGTGGCCTCGGCCTCTGAACCCGGCGAGCAGCCGCGCCGGCTCGAGCCCGGCGACGTCGACCGGGCGGCACGGGTCATGGCTCGGGCGTTCGCCTGGCACGAGCCGTGGGGCGACTGGGCGATGCCCGACCCAACCGATCGCGAAGAGCGGATCTACGAGCGCTTCCGCTGGGACCTGCTCGAACGTTTCATCCCGTACGGCGAGTGCTGGACGATCGGCGCCGGAACCGCGACGACGATGTGGATCCCGCCCGGCGTCCCCGAGCTCGCGAGCCGGCGCAGCGAGTCCGACTACGCCGGCTACGGCGAGCGCGCCGGCGAGATGAGGGCCGGCGACGAGCTGATCGCGTCGCTGAAGCCGAGCACCGAGCACTGGTACCTCGACACGATTGCGACCGATCCGGACCTGCACGGACAGGGGCTCGGCGGCCGGCTGCTCGACCACGACCTGGCGGTCCGCGACGCTGCCGGGGCTGCCTGCGCCCTCGACACGCACACATCCGAGAACATCGGTTTCTACGGCCGCCGCGGTTTCGAGGTGATCGGCGAGGGCCCGCTCGGCGAGGGCATCGACGTCTACATGATGTTTCGGCCGGCTCAATAGAGTCCGGCGCGATCTTCATCCACTCAGCAAGGAGACGACGAGCGACATGGGACTTCTCGACGGCAAGGCGGCGATCATCACGGGCTCGGCCCGCGGCATCGGCCGGGCGACGGCGGAGCTGTTCGTCGCCGAGGGCGCCAAGGTCCTCATCAACGACATCGACGGGGACGTCGCCGAGCAGGCGGCGAGCGAGATCGACGGCGAGACGGCCGTCTTCAGCGGTGACCTGACGAAGCCCGGGGCGGCCGACGAGCTGGTCGCCGCCGCCGTCGACGCCTTCGGCTCCGTCGATGCCGTCGTCAACAACGCCGGCTACACCTGGGACGGCGTCGTCCACCGGATGAGCGACGAGCAGTTCCAGGCGATGCTCGACATCCACACGATCGTGCCGTTCCGGGTGATCCGCGCCCTCGCTCCGCACTGGCGCGAGGCCGCGAAGGCCGAGCAGGCCGAGGGCCGCGAGGTCTTCCGGAAGATCGTCAACATCTCCTCGGTCTCGGGGACGATGGGCAACGCCGGCCAGGCCAACTACTCGGCTGCGAAGGCGGGCGTCACCGGCCTGACCAAGACGATCGCCAAGGAGTGGGGTCAGTTCAAGGTCAACTGCAACGCGATCGCGTTCGGCTTCGTCGAGACCCGCCTGACCGCGGCGAAGGGCGAGGAGGCGGGCGAGATCGAGCGCGAGGGCGAGAAGATCGAGCTCGGCATCCCCGAGCAGATGCGCGAGATGGGCAAGATGATGATCCCGCTCGGCCGTCCCGCCCAGCCCACCGAGGCCGCCGGGCCGGTCCTGCTGCTCTGCTCCGACTACGCCAACTACATCCACGGCCAGGTCATCAACGTGACCGGCGGCCAGTTCACGGGCATGTACAGCTGATAACCCCGGCGGAATGCTCCGCTTCGCGTCCGCTTCCGCCGGCTTCACGGCCGGCGTCCGGCGGCGCACAGATCACGGCACCTCCTCGGGCTTCGTCTGCAGGGACGCCGGAAGTAGAGCGCCGCCTCCCAGCAGCTCGGGGCGGCGTTAGCCGCCCCTACTCGCGGATCTCCGCCTCGGGGGGTTTGCCCTTCGGGATCGCTGCGAGGGCGACGATTCCGGCCAGGGCCATCGCGATCGCCATGCCGTAGAAGACGGTCTCGGTCGAGTTCGCGAAGCCTTCCTGGACGGCGCGGAAGAACTCCTCGGCCTTCGAGCCGGCCTGCTCGATCTGGCTCGAGGCGTCGCCGCCGCCTGACTGGCTGAGCGAGGCGACGACGGCGTCGGCCTGGTCCTTGCTCGCGCCGAGGTCCTCGAAGCGGGACTCGATGTTCGAGCGGTTCTCGGAGATCAGCAGGGTGCCGAGGATCGCGAGGCCGACGCTGGCGCCGACGTTGCGCATCGTCTGCGTGATCCCGGTCACCTCGCCGTAGCTCGTATGCGGGGCGCGGTTGAGGGCATCGGTCGTCACCGGGCCGAGGACGAGACCGGTCCCGGCGCCGGCGATCATGATCCGCCACCACTGGTTCCAATCCTCGCCGGAGGCGATGTCGGGCATCGAGCGGGCCCAGAGGTAGAAGCCGACCGCCGCGATCGCGCAGCCGAGCACGACCGGCGCCCGGGCGCCGGCGCGGTCGAGCATCCGTCCTCCCCACTGGGCGGCGATCACGTAGCCGCCGAAGAAGATGCCGATGTAGAGGCCGGCGTTGCTGGGGTCGAAGCCGAGCGAGATCTGCGAATACATGCTCGCGAACAGGAACATCGGCACGAACGCGATCGAGATCAGGAAGAGGACGAAGTTGTCGGCCGCGAACGCCTTGCTCGCGAAGATGCGGAGCTGCATCAGCGGCGACTCGGTGCCGAGCTCGACGCGGATGAAGACGCCGATCAGGATCAGCCCGATGACGATCGAGCCCCAGGTCGCGACGCTGTCCCAGCCCCAGTCGCTCGACTGCTGGAGGCCGAGGACGAGCAGCCCGAGCCCGAACGCGGCGAGGACGGCGCCCTTGTAGTCGAGCGGGGCCGGCCGGCGCGTGTCGTCCGGCTTCGCGCGCAGGGTCAGGATCACCGCCGCGATCGCGACCGGAACGTTGATCCAGAAGATCGACCGCCAGGTCAGCTCGATCAGGAAGCCGCCGGCGAGCGGGCCGATCGCGGTCAGCCCGCCGGCGATGCCGAAGAAGGCGGCCATCGCGCGCCCGCGCTCGTCGCGCGGGTAGGCGGCGACGACGATCGCCAGGGCAGCCGGGAACATGATCGCCGCGCCGGCGCCCTGAACGACCCGCCAGAAGATCAGCCAGGGCTCGGCGATCGCTCCGTCCGGCGTCGCGCCGCAGAGCGCCGACGCCACGGCGAAGATCGAGATCCCGATCAGGACCATCCGCCGGTGCCCGGCGATGTCGGCGATCCGGCCGCCGAACGCGAACAGCGCCGCGAGGGCGACCAGGTAGCCGTTGATCACCCACTGGACGCCGGCCTCGCTGAGCCCCAGGTCCTTCTGGAGGTCGGGGACCGCGATCGCGACGATCGTCTGGTCGATGAAGGTCATCGCGACCGCGCAGATCATCGCCGCGAGCGCAAGCTTCTTGTTCGTCCCTGACCCCAAACGTCCCTCCCTGGCTGGTTTTCTACCCGTCCCTGCCTCTTTCGTCGCC
>Ga0070660_100002754_pt1 | contig 12071 bp, 5 predicted proteins | sample KBSC33metaG_FD_64670 | JGI IMG/M metagenome (GOLD analysis project Ga0070660, IMG submission 64670) | Corn rhizosphere microbial communities from Kellogg Biological Station, Michigan, USA - KBS C3-3 metaG | ecosystem: Host-associated > Plants > Roots > Rhizosphere > Soil ... | reverse complement strand
TCCTCCAAGCCCCGTTCATCGAGAAGAACTCCAAGCGAATGGTAACGCTCCCGGGCACGCAACCGTGGTACGACGCGAGCACCGGCAAGTGGCTCAAGGCTGGGGAACACGAGGCCACGCGCTCCAAAAGCGGAACTCCGCTCTTCATTCCGAGCGGCTCCATCATCCCGACGCGCCCCGGCACACCGAAAGACGTCTTCACAGACCTCCGCAAAGTTGTCTTCCATATTTTCGTAGACCAAGCCTGGACCGGAGAAACGGAGTACCTGTACCGGGCCGACGACGGCATCAGCTACGGCTACACCCGAGGCCAGCGCAGCGAACTCCGAGTGAAGGTCTCAGTCAAGAAAGGCCAAATAGAGGTCACAAGTGACGCAACCCAGGACGGCTACGGCCAGATTGAGACGCAGTTTGTGCTCCATTGCCGCCCCGAGAAGGCGATCCTGAACGGTCGAGCCGCCAACCTGAAGCAGGTCGGAAGCCGGCTTTCAGGCGCTCCGCTTGAAGCCTGGCAGGTTATCGCCTAGCAGAGCGTTCACCGACTGGCGGTACTCCATCGGGGTGATTCCGTGCATCCGCCGAAATTCACGGCTGAAGTGCGCTTGGTCAGCGAACCCGGCGCGCTCCGCGATGACGCCGAGCTGCATCCGAGTCTGTACCACCTCCCGAGTGGCTCGCTCCAGACGGACTCGCCGAAGGTATTCGCCTGGGCTCTCGCCCAAGTAGGTGCGGAACACCCGGGCTAAATGGCAAGGATGGACGCCAACCTCACGCGCAACCTCGGCCACCCCGAACGACTCCGAGCATCGGTCGCGAATAACCTCCCGAGCCGTCTTCAACCACGAGGGCGCATCACCTGACGGGGGTCGCTCCAGTCTTCGTTTAAGCTCGCCGGCGAACTCTACAACCAGTCCCTCGATCACCATATCGCTCGCCTGATCGGTCGCGAGAATCTCCCGGTGCAGCCGCGGAATGAACGACAGAAGACGCCCGGATTTTACGGTCGCGTGCATATCGAAGAGCTTTGCATCCTCGCCTAAGAGAGCCTGGAACGGCTCATCGAAGGCCACGCATAGCGTCTTCACTCGCTCAGTCAGAATCCGGTGCGCGTGCGACTCTCCGGCTGCACTGATGTTGAGCGTATGAGGTCCGCGATGGACAATGCGATTTCGATCATCGGCTTCCTGGATCTCGCCTTGCAGCAGCATGCACATGAGCGGAACCTCGTGTGTATGGACGCCGCAATGCTCCGGCCGCGGCGAGTCCATCAGCAAGAACCGGAGCCCGTGCGCCTCCCGCCATCTGTATCGGTTGTCGTTGAACTCGGACATGCTCCCCTGACCTTATGATAAGTCGGCTTGAACAAACCTGTTCGTTTTGAATAGATCGTGCATCCAACTGCACATTCTGAGGAAGACCCCAAAGGTCGCGGGCGCGATGTAAGCAATACTCCCCTCCTTCAATGGAGGGGAGCATTAGTAGCTGCCTTACAGATATCGGCGGCTACTTACTACCTGGTCTAACTTGCAAGGTCGGAACTCGCATGAGTCGTACAGGACCCAAAAGCCCCGACTCCAGCAGCGGTGAGTCCTTCGTAAAGAACTGCCAAGTTGTAAACGTGGTGCGCTTGCCCGGTGGGCGCTTGACATTCGGGTCCTTGAGCCAATTAGGCCAGGCCTGAATGGGCCCGCGATATGACGCATCCGCCGGATACTGCTCGTCCCCGATCAAGCGATTGGGCCAAAGGTTGGTCACTTTAACCTGCAGGTCGTTCGATCCCTTGCGCAGCCACTGCGTCACGTCCTGCCTGAAAGGTGCCTTCCAGAGCGTCGGTAGCGGATGCCCATTGATCGACACCTCGGCAAAGTTCTTCACCCGGCCAAGGTCGAGCCAATACTCCGCTCCGGTTCGGTCTAGTCGCGAGACATCCATGCGGCCGACGTAAGTCGCTGTCCCGGAGAAGTGTTTCACTCCATCCTGCGCCACTTCCGTCCACGAGACCAGCTCAGGCATTGGAACGGAAGTTGGCGCGCCTTTCCCATCAGGGAAGCGCAGAGTCCAGGGAATCTTCACTTCAACGCTCGACGGCTTGCCCGACAAATGCTGAGTGCTACCGTTCGCTCGCGAAACGTCGACCGCCCCGGCTTTCCAGAAAAGAAGCTTGTCGCCTGCCAAGGTGAAACTCGGAAGCGCATTGTCCGGCCCTGCGGGCACAAAGGCAAGTTCGTCATTCTCCGCCACATTCTTTTCGAACTGCTTCCCATTTAGCGTGTACACGATGTGGAGTCGTTTGACGTGGTTGTAAGTCGGATCGCCAAAGTTCGAGTTATTAGCCGCGACACTTGTCTCGCCTTGCGCCAGCATGCCCCGAACCTTTGCCGTAACATCGACTCCGCCCGTGCCATCGGCAGCTTCATACCGGGCGCTAATGATTTGAACAACCGGGGGTTTCGGTTCTCCCTGTCCGGTGCCGAGCCACGTTGCGCTCGTCAGGTGTGCTGCGGGGGCGGAACCTCGGAACACCACGAACAGGGACCCGGCCGATTCAAGGTGCAACGGCACCGTCGTTCTCCCGCCCTCCGCGCGCCAAATCAAGGAAGGCATCGAGGATCCGTCCTCGGGGTTCCAAATCTCCGGCTGCTTGCCGGTCACTCGGAATGTCGCGTCTAAGTCGATCGGCTTGTATGCCGGATTCGCGACGAAATACACGTCCGCCCCATCGATCTGCCGATGGATCCAATTGACTGGTCGCGTCGCCTGTAGGTCCGGCTTTACGCTCAGAGCCTGAACTGCTTTGTTAACGGACGTATTAGAGAAGTAGCGCATAGACCCCTGAAGGCTCCGGCCAATTGCTGCAACCTCGCTGTCTCCTGCACCTCTCTCGGCCAAGCTTGGTGAACCGTTCGGCACCGGGCCTAAAAGAGTTGCCCCTCCGCTGGCCAGCTCCGCAATCTTTCGAGCGGTCCGAACCGTCATCAGTCTCGACTGCGGCAGTAGGAGCACGCGATATCTCATGCCCGAAGGCAGTACGATCTCGCCCTTCTCCACACGAGCCGACCACAGGGTTTTCGCATCACATCCGTCATAGTCGTATCCGACAGGTATTTCCTTGCCACCCATCATCGGCAGATCGTTCGGAGCGTCGTCACCCTCGAAGACCAGCACGTCCGCAATGAAACGTCCACTCTGCAGCAGGTACTGGCACCGGGCAACATACTGCATCCATGCCCGTCCCTGATCCCACCAGGTGATCGTGCGGTCGAAGTTGGTCCCCCACGGCCCCATCGTCATGCCTGGTTCGAGGTCCGTCCAAGGCTGATGCGCATAGCGGTGGAAAATGTAGCGGTTCACGCCGAGGCTGAAGATCTGGTCGCCCAAGGACTTAATTGCATACGGGTCATACATCCAGCGCGCGTGAGGCGTGTCGGCAGTAAACGCCTCGGCTCCGATGACCGGCTTACCATGCGTGTGCGCAGACGAGGAGACCATCTTAGTAGTCTCTGTTGCTAGTCCTCCGATCCAGAACTCCGCCATAGGGACATCCGGAGTGCCGCTAACTTCCAGATTATCGAACGAACCGTTCCCGTAACCTTCGGTGCAGAAACGCAGACCGTTCTTATGGCAAAGCTCGGCCATGTAGCCGTAGTAGTTGTCTGCGAACAAATCGCAGATCGTCTTTCGGAAATCCCAGAGGAAACGCTCGCTCTCGCCGCCGCTGTTTACAACCCGGCCGGTCACCGTCAGCAGATATGGCATTGGGTCGTAGCCGCGCCGCTTCATGAACTCTTGCCGGAACTTGGGCGTCCAGTTCTGGCTCCCGACTTCATAGCTGTCGATGAGCGCGCCCACCAAACCAGCCTTGCCCACAGCCCCGTTCGCCTGAACCGCGGTCGCCATCATCCCAGACCAAAAATGGTCCAGCGCCTCTCGGCTCAATTTGTCGACCTCTGGCCCGAGGCCCGGCTTCGGAGCCGGCTCATTTTCGGCGCCCGTTGGCGTACTGCCCATCCGCACCAGCACCCAGTCTCCAGCGGGCAGGTCGACTGAAACCCTTCCGCCTGCACCCAATGAAATCTGTCTTATCTCTGAAGCCGAGATGGCCGCGTCCGCAGGAATCCCAGTCGGGTCAGGACTGATCCGATCCCCCCGGTCGAAACCCGCCTTTGCCCTAACATTTGCAATCCTGAACTTCTCGTTAGCAGGCTGCTTGAACGCGTAAGCGACCACGTCACGGTAGTAGTTCAGCTTCTTTGCGGGCTCGGGAAGCACGCCCTCGAAGTGCTGCGGCCCATGCACCTTGGTCTCCGACCAGGTGAGGAACTGCATGGAATCCTCCGGCTTCACCCAAGGGCCGCCACTGCTCGACCAGCCCGCGCCGTTGTGGATGTCGAGCTCGAGCCCGAGTCTCTTCGCTTCGGAAAACGCCCAAGCTAGGCAGTTCTTCCACTTCGCACCCATAAACGGCGCGTCCCCCGCGGGGATGCTCACGTCGACGTTGAAGATCTGCGCACCGCCGAGACCGAAGCGCTTCATGGCCTCGAGGTCCTTCGTGATTCCCGGCTTGCTGATGTTGCCGTTGATCCAATGCCACCAGGTGTACGCCTTGGCCGAGTTGGGCGGGGTGCGAAAGCCCTGCTCAAGGGAGGTCTGGGCGAACGAGTTCAGAGTCAGGCCCGCGAGAAAAAGGGAAGCAGCCGCAATCTTGCGCATCGTAGTCTACTTTGGCACAGCCGCTCCCCCAAGTAGCGCTGACCTCCAGGTGTGTAAGCCTTAAGATTCGTAAACACCCACGATTCCCAAATCCGAGCGTCTCATTTGGGAGAACTCCAACTCCAAGTAAGAGAACTCGCCTAAACTGTAAACATGGCTCGGAGCCAAGGCGTTTTCCTACTTGCCGGACTCGGCACCCTCTCGATGGCGATGCTGATACACGGCAGTTCAACCGTCCACGCCAACTCAAAACCAAAAATCGACTTCAATCGCGACATCCGCCCCGTTCTCGACAAGTGCTCCAACTGTCACGGACCCGCGTCGGGCGCTGGCTATGGAGGCCTCCGCCTGGACAGCTTCAAGACGGCGACAGCCACGCTTGAAAACGGTGACCGCGCAATCGTGCCCGGCCACCCGGAGCAAAGCGAGCTCATCAAGCGGATCAACGCCCACGACGGCACGATCATGCCGCCGGCCGACAGTAACAAAACGCTCAACCCGGACGAAAGGGTCCTCCTTGCCGAGTGGATTAAAGAAGGCGCGGTTTACAAGGAGCACTGGGCATTCGTAAAGCCCCTACGTCCTGCACTGCCGACCGTTAAAGATAAGAATTGGGCGAAGAATGGCATCGACCGATTCGTTCTCGCCAACCTTGAGGAAAACGCCCTCAAGCCCGAGCCGGAAGCGGGGAAGACCACCCTGATTCGGCGAGTCACCCTCGACCTCACCGGTCTTGCTCCCACGCCGCAGGAGGTCAAAGCTTTTCTCGCCGACAAATCTCCAAATGCCTACGAGAAGGTCGTCGACCGGCTCCTCAAATCACCCAGGTACGGCGAGCGCATGGCGATGGACTGGATGGATTACAGCCGCTACGCAGACTCCAACGGGTACCAGGCAGACTTTGAAAGGTTCCAGTCACGCTGGCGCGACTGGGTCATCGATGCCTTTAACAAGAACGAGCCCTACGACCAGTTCACAATCGAGCAGCTCGCCGGCGACTTACTACCAAACCCCACCACAGACCAGCGCCTAGCCACCGCCTTCAGCCGTAACCACCGCATCAACACCGAGGGTGGGGTCATTCCTGAGGAGTGGCGAATTGAGACGGTCATCGACCGTGTGGAAACCACCAGCGCGATTTGGCTGGGCCTGACGTCCGGCTGCGCCCGTTGCCACAATCACAAATACGATCCTATCTCCCAACGCGAGTTTTATCAGCTCTGCGCGTACTTCAACAACGTCCCCGAGTCCGGCTCCGGCGAAGAGCGGCCGGTGAGCCACCCGCCGACGATGAAGGCCCCCACCGCCTCGCAAGAAGCCGAGCTTGCAACTTTGAATTCCAAGATCGCAACCTTGGACAGGCTCCTTCAAGCCAAGCTCAAGCTACACCTGAGCGAGGCGCAGGCATGGAAAGTCGACAAGCCGTTGCCTGTCATCTCGGACGGGCTCATCGCCCGCCCTACGTTCCAGACCGGCATATCAGCCGCTGGTGAAGTCAAATTCGAAGCAGGCCGCGCGACCGGCGCAGTAGTCACTAGCGACAAAGGCTATTTGGACCTTGGGGACACCGCGAATTTCGAGCGAAACGAGCCGTTCACCGTCGGCGCGTGGGTGCGCTCCGACATGGGCACCGGTTCGGCCTTCTCCCGCATGAACAACTCGGATTTCTACAAAGGCTGGGACCTGAGCTTCGACTATGGCAAGCCGCAGGCGCACCTCATCAGCAAGTGGACGGAAAACGCCATCAAGATCGAGGCCAAGCAGCCTCTTGCCAATGGCACTTGGCATCACATCACCGTGACTTACGACGGCAGTTCCAAAGCGGCGGGCATGAAGATTTATGCCGACGGCAAGCTCCTCGACACCGAAGTCAAGAACGACAGCCTCACCGGCTCCACTAAAGCAAACGTCCATGTCACCATCGGGCGCCGCACAAACGGCGACATCTTCCCCGGAGCGGTCGACGACTTCTTCGCCTTTAACCGAGTCCTCAAGCCAGAGGAGATCGCAACTCTCGCCTCCACGCATCCCGCGATAGCCCTCCTAAAGGTTCCTACCGAAAACCGGACCGATGCCCAAAAGCTAGAGATCACTCGCCTCTGGTCGCTTGAGCACGATGCTGAGTTCAAGACCAACAGCGAGGCTTACGCGCAAACAAAAGAAAAGCGCGACAAGCTAGACGCCAGCATTCCCGAAGTCATGATCATGAAGGAAATGGCGAAGCCAAGAGACTGCTTCGTTCTGATCCGCGGCCAGTACGACAAGCACGGCGAAGCCGTAACCGCAAACGTACCAGACTTCCTTCCGAAGCCTCCTCCCGGAACTCCCGGCAACCGCCTTGGCCTTGCCAAATGGATCGTCTCACCTGACAATCCGCTCACCGCCCGCGTCACCGTCAACCGCCTTTGGGAGCGGTTCTTCGGCACAGGAATCGTCTCCACCATTGAAGATTTCGGAACCCGCGCCGAATTTCCATCGAACCCTGAACTGCTCGACTATCTCGCCACCGAGTTCCTCCGGCTGAAATGGGATCTTAAGGCCATGGCCAAGGAAATAGTGATGAGCGCTGCGTATCGGCAATCGTCCAAGATCACGGCCGAGAAGCTCGCAAAAGACCCGCTGAACCGCCTCATCTCGCGCGGCCCGCGCTTCCGCCTGCCAGGCGAGGTCATCCGCGACCAAGCCCTCTATTGCAGCGGACTTCTCGTCGAGAAACTCGGCGGACCCTCGGTCCGCCCCTACATGCCGCCGGGCATCTGGGATGAGACGAACAAGTACGGCAACCTGCGCAACTACATGCATGACAAGGGCGACGGCCTCTACCGCCGGAGCCTCTACACCATCTGGAAGCGCACCGCCGCCCCTCCGAACATGCTCCTCTTCGACGTCCCCTCGCGAGAGACCTGCCGAGTACGTCGGGCTCGTACCGATACCCCGCTCCAAGCCCTCACGCTCATGAACGACGAGACCTACACCGAGGCGGCTCGGGTGCTGGCGCAAAGGATGATGCGCGAGGGCGGCCAGACACTGGACCAGAAGCTGAGCTACGCCTTCTGGCGAGTCCTCAGCCGCGCCCCCGGAGCGGATGAGCTGAAGATCCTAAAGACGGGCTGGCAACGCAATCTCCATCGCTACAAGCAAGACCCCGACGCCGCAAAGGTCGTGGTTCACGTCGGAGACGCGCCGCTCGACTCCAAGCTGAACCAAGCCGAACTCGCCGCCTACACCCTCTCCGCCATGACCCTGCTCAACCTCGACGAGGCCGTTACCAAGGAATAGCAATGGACTTCGACTTCTTCCTTCAGGACCAGTTCAACCGCCGCACCTTTCTCAAGCGAACCGGCGGTCTCGGCCTCGCCGCGCTCATGGGAATTCTGGGTGCCGAAGGCATGGCACCCCCGAGCATTGATCCCAAGAAGCGATTCGGCGGCCTGCCCGCCTATCCGGAGTTCGCACCCAAAGCTAAGCGCGTGATCTACCTGTTCCAGTCAGGTGCCCCGAGCCAAATGGAACTGTACGACCCCAAGCCCCACCTCACGGCGCATCGCGGCGAGGACCTGCCCAGCTCCGTCCGCATGGGCCAGCGTCTCACGGGCATGACGAGCGGCCAAGCCAAGTTCCCCGTTGCGCCAAGCGTCTTCAACTACCAGAAGTACGGCGAGAGCGGCATGGAACTGAGCGAACTGCTTCCTCACCTTGGCGGGATATCGGACGAGCTCTGCCTCGTCCGCTCGATGTTCACCGACGCGATCAACCACGACCCCGCCGTCACCTTCCTCCAAACCGGCGCGCAGATCGCTGGCCGACCCAGCATCGGAGCCTGGCTCAGCTATGGACTCGGCACCTTTAACAACGACCTCCCCACTTACGTGGTGCTAACCAGCATCGGCAGCGGCCGTGACGACGACCAGCCGCTCTACGATCGCCTCTGGGGCTCCGGCTTCCTCCCGACCCAGCACCAGGGCGTCAAATTCCGCAACACCGGCGACCCCGTCCTCTTCCTCTCCGATCCCCACGGCATCGACCGCGAAACTCGCCGCGAGATGCTGAATGAGCTGATGGGGATCAACAAGATCAAGCGCACCGTCTCAGGCGACCCCGAGGTCGACACGAGAATTTCCCAGTACGAGCTCGCCTTCCGCATGCAGTCGAGCGTCCCCGAGCTTCTCGATATCTCGAAGGAGCCGAGCAGCGTTCTCGAGATGTACGGCCCAGACGTCAAGCGCAAAGGCTCCTACGCTTACAACTGCCTCCTCGCTCGCCGCATGGCCGAGCGCGGAGTCCGCTTCGTCCAGCTCTTCCACATGGGCTGGGACCAGCACTTCAACCTCCCCAAGGCCATCGCCAAGCAGGCCAAAGACATCGACCAGCCCTCCGCCGCTCTCATCAAAGACCTGAAGCAGCGCGGCATGCTGGACGACACGCTTGTCGTCTGGGGCGGCGAGTTTGGGCGAACGGTGTACTCGCAAGGCGAGCTAAAAATGGACGACTACGGCCGCGACCACCACCCGCGCTGCTTCTCCATCTGGATGGCTGGCGGAGGCATCAAAGGCGGGCAGACCTACGGGGCAACCGACGACTACTCCTATAACATCACCGAAAACCCCGTCAGCGTCCACGACCTGCACGCCACCATGCTCCACCTGCTAGGCATCAATCACGAGCACCTGACCTACAAATATCAGGGCCGCGATTTCCGGCTGACCGACGTCGCAGGCCGCGTCGTAAAGGACCTCTTGCGCTAACCGCAAGAAAACCACTTCAGAGCCCGCGATTTCCCCTCCCGCTCCGGGAGGGGGCAGGGGAGGGCAAGCCGGCTCACAACGGAACGCAGCAATGCTGGACCAGCCGAAGGACCACACGAACTTCGTCAAGAACCGCCGCACAGTTGTAGTCGCGCTTTTCCCGTCCCGCTCCGGGAGGGGGCAGGGGGAGGGCAAGCGGGCTTACAAGAAACGCAGCAAGCCCGAAACAACACGAAATTCGTGGGAGCCGCCTCAGAAGCGGTGTCAGAACTCGCAACGGTTGAAAACTACGAATCGACCTTCATCCACAGCCCAAAACACCAGAACGTCTATAAGAAAACTCTTGTCAGAGAAACATGCTGGCTGAACGGCTTTGGAAGCTCGCCGTATGGCTACTGAACTACACGGCCGCCCTCTGGTCAGGGTCCGGCGTGCTCGTCGGCTTCGCGCTCTGCGGCCTCGGGCTAGCGGCGGCCAAGCTCCTCGCCCACGCATTCCCTCGCCGAGTCTAAATTCCAGCGAGCCTCGGCAAAGAACATCAGGCGAGACAACAACTTGGACCTACGACACGCTCTCTCGTGTCGACACCCAGACGTTCGCGAGTGGCTTCAAGGACACCTACCACTACAACGCCCGCGGTTTTGTCGATGAGATCGATCATAAGAACAGTTCCAACTCGCTCATCGCCTCGGAAAACTACACACACGATGACGGCGGCAATCTAACGTACAAGACTTTCGGCCCAACCTTGTCGCGCAAGCTCTACGCCTACGACGCTATCAACCAGCTCACGCAGGAGAAGCACCAAGACAAAGTGGGTGCGAGCTGGGTCACTGACAATGGCATCAGCTTCGACTACAACTACGATAACAACGGCAACCGCCTAACCAAGAAGGCGTTCTCGGCCTCCGTGCCCGATTACTACAACGTCGACAACGGAGACAAGCTCACTTCCGTCACCGCAGGCTACGGCGGCTCGACCATCAAGAGCTTTACCTACGACTCGGCGGGCAACACCAAGACGGTGGTCACGAGCGCGGGCACGAGGAGCCTCGACTATGATTTCGAAGGCAGAGTCACGAAGATCACCTACCCGGGCGGCACGAACCATGACGACTATGCCTACAACGGCCTGGACGCCAGGATCACGACGAGTCACAACGGCTCAAGCACCGGAACCTACCGCCGAGACGGCGTAGATCCGACCTCGCCCGTTATGACCCACGGCTCGGCGACGTTCTCCTACGGCCTCTCCGAGAACCGCAGCGGAACCAGCAAGTTCTACAGCGCCGACCGCATGGGCACCGTCACTCACGAGACAAACGGCAGCCAGACCACCACGAGCACCAAGCAGTACGACGCCTTCGGCCTCCTGCTCTCCTCCACCGGCTCCTCAGCCTCGCAGTTCGGCTACGCCGGAGGTTGGGGCTACCAAGAGGACGCAAGCGGTCTCAAGCTGCTCGGGCATCGCTACTACGATCCAAGCGAAGGCCGATTTATTAGCCGTGACCCCGCAAAAGACGGTGTGAACTGGTACTCTTATGCCAACAATAATCCAGTTCGATACTGCGACCCTGCGGGCCTCAGTGCTGGCGAAATCTTCGAATTTATAATTGGATTAGGTGGCGGACGGTCGGTCATCTACCACGTTGTTGACGATACGGAGGAAGTGGCCATTAATTACGCGCAAACCTTGAGGGAAGGCGGCGAGGTAGTCGAGCACGGTCCTCACAGCGGTGGCCCCCGACACTGGCATAACGTTGAAAAAACACCGGAAGGAGTGCGATACCCCAGAGACGATACTTCGGCCATTCATGTTACAACTTCCGGCGAGGCTAACAAGGCCGGGGGCTCTGAGTGGGGTAATTGGAGAAAGAGTGCTAAACCCCTGTCCTTCTTAGGAATCACACTTGACGGCCTCATATTCATTTTCGACCCTGATCCCGTCTCAAAGGGGATTTCGGCTGGAAATCTGTTATCAGATATTGTGGATGGTCCTGTTCGGGATTGTCATAATGGCTATGAAGACTGGTCTTATGGCGGACGTGCAGGCATCAACCCTAGGAGCCTTTGGGCCGACATTTACGATTAGGGGTGAAGCGCGACAGTGGACAGAATTCTGGGGCCCTCCGAATTATGGATAGATGCGATAACCGAAATTGCTTTCTCTCTAGCGCTTAGTCTAAGAGAGCACTCAAGAAATGTCACTTTCACCGAAGTTGGTTCTAATGGACCTGCAATAAATAACCTATTTCAGATGGCGACAGATCACGGAATTGGATCCGAAACAAGCAAGATTGAAGTCGTCAATATGATCCAAGCCTGCGAAAATGATAGTGTATTCTTAGTGTGTGATCTGGGAGCCAAGAAGTATTGGATAATGATGAAAGATGAGCTATTACTTAGAGATGAAACGAACATGGTAGGCGTTGCAATAATTAGTAGCTCTATTCCTTCTTGGGTGTTCTGGCAGGCGCAAGATTGGCCCTACTCTGAGCCGCGCCTGTTTATGATAGAACCGGCAAGCCACCCTCCGGGTGGACAGGTGAAGAGTAAGTGATGTGGGTGGCATGGTTTGCTCGATAGCGTTCTTTGTCTTGCGGGAAGGATCAGACT
>Ga0070660_100002749_pt1 | contig 12094 bp, 7 predicted proteins | sample KBSC33metaG_FD_64670 | JGI IMG/M metagenome (GOLD analysis project Ga0070660, IMG submission 64670) | Corn rhizosphere microbial communities from Kellogg Biological Station, Michigan, USA - KBS C3-3 metaG | ecosystem: Host-associated > Plants > Roots > Rhizosphere > Soil ... | reverse complement strand
GTCACGGCCTCGACGATCCTGAGCGGCGCTTCGTAGTCGTGGCTGGTCTTGAGCAGCGCCAGCGTGTCCTTCGGAAAGCACGAGCCGCCATAGCCGGGCCCGGCCATCAGGAAGCGGGCGCCGATGCGGCTGTCCATGCCGATGCCCCGGGCGACATCCTGCACGTCGGCGCCGACCTTCTCGCACAAGTCGGCGATCTCGTTGATGAAACTGATCTTGGTCGCGAGGAAGGCGTTGGCGGCATACTTGGTCAGCTCGGCCGCGCGCCGGGCCATGATCAGCAGCGGGCTTTCGTTACGCACCAGCGGGCGATAGACTTCCTGCAGCACGGTGCGGGCATGCTCGTCGTCGATGCCGACGACGATGCGGTCCGGCCGCTTGAAGTCCTCGATGGCCGCGCCTTCGCGCAGGAACTCCGGGTTTGAAGCGACCGAGAACTCCAGCTCGGGGCGCGCTTCGCGGATGATCCGCTCGACCTCGTCGCCAGTGCCGACCGGCACGGTCGACTTGGTCACCACCACCGCGCCCGGTTGCAAGTGCGGGGCCATCTCCTTGGCGGCGGCGTAAACATACGACAGGTCCGCGTGCCCGTCGCCCCGGCGCGAGGGGGTGCCGACGGCGATGAACACCGCGTCCGCCGCCGGGACGGCCTCGGCGATGGCGAGGGTAAAGCTCAGCCGCCCCGCGGCGACGTTGTTCGCCACCAGTTCGTCCAGCCCCGGCTCGAAGATCGGGATCTTGCCCGCCAGCAGCGCTTCCACCTTGCCGGCATCCTTGTCGACGCACGTCACGTCGTGCCCGAAATCCGCAAAGCACGCGCCCGAAACCAAACCGACGTAGCCGGTACCGATCATCACGATGCGCATTGAGAATCTTTCTCGCAGATCAAATAATGCAAAAGCTGTCTGATGTGTGATGAGTCCAAAGATCGCCGGGGCATAGATACGTCGACCCCACCGGGATTCCCAAGGCAACCAGCGCGCCCGTTCCGCTCTGGGACTCAAACTATGTGGCAGCACAGGGCGGGTTAAACGCGCAGGCTATATCTTTTCTGTGTCATCCGACTTTGATAAATTGATCGCAGTCCGGATATCTGACTGGCCGCTATCACGGGCAGACGATGCAATACGACCCAGTCCACATTCAGCCATTCTTGGACATGGAAGTGCGGCAAACTTAACGTCGTAACGGGTTACGTGATCGAGTTGGATCGCCTTCAGCGGAGCAGAGTTGTGCGAATTGCGCTCAGCCGATTCGCGATCGCAGCGACATACACAGACGCCGCCAGCCTCTCGGCTAGCGGCCTCGTCTTACGCCAGAGGTCGCGTTTAGGCGTAGCTTAGGGAAACGCCCTGTCGCCGGCGCCTGGTCCGCATCACTCCGCCGATGCCGGCAAAGGCGAGCAGGAACACGGCCCAGGTCGCGGGTTCCGGAACAGCGCTTTCGACGCCGTCGACACGGAACTGCTTTGCCGTGCTCACTCCCGGGGTAAAGCCGAACGACAGGCTTGAAATGCCACCTCCGCTAAGCGTGAACTTGTTTTGACCCTTCGTGCTTATCGTGCAGATTGAACAAGACGGCACGGAGAAGTGCGACGGGCCATTCACCAAGAGCGAAAATGTACCGTCGTCTCCCGCGAAGCTGAAAGTGATCTTGTCCCATGAGTTTTCGAAAGCACGTCGAGATTGGAAATCAGGCCGCACAGCGGCTGCCAAGTATCCAATCTGCCAATGGGCGCCGAAGGTGGTAAATGAAGGGAAGTAGACTACCTGACATCGCAGGTGGGGCCGAGAAGAGTAGACTTAAGAATAGCTCTGTAACGACCACGGTATGCGATGGATCCGTCGTTAGCGGGCTGACGCATGGATTCTGCGTAGGCCCGGCTTCTATCATACCAGCCGGTCAGCATCCGACCCATAGCGGACTTCCCAGTGAAGTTTGCGATACATTAACTGTATTGCGCCACCACAAGCCTGCGGGAGGACGCACCCATGGCTCTGGAAGCGCGCAAAGCACTCATCGAAAGCAGGACCGATAACCGTGGTCGAGTACGCAAGAGCTTACATCTTGAACTAGGAGTGGAGGGGCCCCGATCGTTGGCCACTCCTGCAACAATTCACAATATTTCGGAAACCGGACTATTGCTCGAGACTGGTTCGGGCTTGGAGCCTGGGGAGCGCATTGATGTAAACTTGCCCCATGCCGGCTTCCGCACCGCGACCGTGATGTGGGCGAGCGAGCGTCTCGTCGGATGCCAATTTGATGATATCCTCTCAACCGCCGCCCTTAGTGCGGCGCGTCTACGAGGCAGCTTTACCTCCCTCTCACCCGGCCGCTTGCCGGCGCTAGTCGAGGAAGACCCACAAGAAGAACTCGGAGTTCCTGCACCTGACGAGTTGCCCACTAGAGCAAAGGCCGGAATTATCACCGCTCTGGCCCTTTTGTCGTGGGCGTTCGTGATCGGCATTGCTCTCGCTCTTCTTTGATTAGGCCGCTCTGCTGGTCGCTAACCATCCTCCGGACGTTCGCATCGTGAATCTGCAAGCTCATTCGCGAGGAGGCCACTCGCTGTAAAAGCAATTGCAGCCTGCCGTCGCAGTGCACGTGGCCAAGGGTAATGGCTCTGCGAGCTTCAGTGGGATACGACCGCCGTCGAGCATTCGGGCTTCCGCGCATGGGGTCCCTCCAGCGATCTGAGCGACGAACAGGAGCGTTTCGACCCCACCGAGCGCGAATGCATCGAGCGGCCCTTGCTCGTCCGCCGTATCGCTGACGCGATCTTCGAGCTTCCTGTGTAACCACCTCATTTGCCCTTGCTAGCACGTTTCGACATGAAGTGAGTGCAGGAACACCTGAGTCCTCCTTTTTCGAACCGCTGGAAGGAACAGCGCCGCCTCTCGCACGACTCGCGGCGATTCTGGTGCTCCGATCAACTTTGTCCATTTGCGGACGAGCCAGTTACAGGAGCCGCCCGAGGCGGCTAGAAGAATGTGGGCCGTGCAAGCATGATTCCATTGGTAGGAAAGCGTCCATGCGCCTGTAGACGGATTGGCCCAGACGCCCACCGCAAGCCATAGCCTGCAAAATGTTAAGCGGATTGGGAGCGCCAGGCACGGAGATCAATCGAAGCCTGGCGCTCCCTTCCCTGTCCGGTTGAAGCCCGAGTAAGGGGGTCGGCTTCACCCTGTTGGCACAGCGGCTCGGGGTCGCTCCATGACGCCATGCAGTCACCACCTTACAACAATGTTTGCGGTTTCGATAGGAGTTTAAGTTTCAGTTGGCCCAGCGCTCGGCGGCACGACGGCGCCAAATATCTCTGCCGTCGTCGCATTGCTATCCTGCCAACATGGTCAATCTTGGCACCTTGCGCGAATGGATTGAGGGGCACGCCGATCCTGATGGAGGTCTGTGGGGAAAAGCCGTAGGAAAAGGACTTCGGCGCGTCAGCACCCTCCACTTGATAGACGACTTCCAACCGGATGTTCCGGCGCTTGATGAGATCGTTTACAAGCACGCCTTCCGAGTCCAACGATCCGCTAGGGGCGATCATGCGCGGCCCCACGCTTCCCCGATGCCAAACATAAGTTTGCCACCGTCACTCAATTCGCTACCGCCAAGGCAATCTCTTTTCAGACCGAGATGTTCGTCGATGTCGTCGGCCCATTGCTGCGAGGTCGCTATCGGCGCACACAGAAGCTTAGTTCCAACACCACAGTGAAGCGATCGTCTTTGTGCTTCAGGCAGTAGCGACCCGCCGGCACAGCCGGGCCGTGCAACATCTAAACGAACGGCAGCTCCTCGGGCCGACCGCCGCTTCAGGCGAACGGCAGGAATTGGCGCACAACGACCTCAGAGGCCTTCTGCAAGGCCCGTAGCAGCCTTCATACGCGCGATGCGAGCACGAGTGGGACTTTGTTGGACCTGATCCGCTTTTCATGGATTTTCCATGGAACGTCGCGACCAAGCCACTAAGTGCTTGAAAAGCTGGTGGGCGCGACAGGGATTGAACCTGTGACCCCACCCGTGTGAAGGGTGTGCTCTACCGCTGAGCTACGCGCCCGTCTCGCCACGAACAAGGAGGCGGACAGGGGCGCGCCTTTGCCATGGTGCGCGGGCGAAGACAAGCGCTCAGTCGAGCAGATTTGAGAGCCACGCGAGCACGCCGAGCCTGGCCGGCAAGGGGTGGCGCGCGGGCCGCTCGGGCGCGGTCGAGGCCTCGCATTCGAGGCACAGCGCTTCCATGCCCTTCACGCCGGTCAGGCGATCGAGGTCGGCGAGCAGCCGGTCGCCGAGCGCCGCCTGGCGGCCGGCGAAATAGCCGAGCAGGTCGCGCGCGGCCGGCGTGCTGTCGTTCTCGGTCCCCAGCGCGGCCGCCAAGGTCGTGTCCCACGCGCTCGGCTTTTCGGAAAGGTACTTGGGATACCAGTCGCCCTTCTTGAGCTTGGCCTTGGCGGCGGCGTAGTCGAGCGCGTCCTGCAAGCCGCCGAACTGGTCGACGAGGCCGATCTGCCGCGCGCTGCCGCCGTCCCACACGCGGCCCTGGCCGATCGAATCGACTTGTTGCGCAGACATCTTGCGCGAGGCCGAGACCAGCCCGACGAAGCGCTGGTAGCCGAAGTCGACCGACTTCTGCAGCAAGGTTTCGGTGTCCGGCGTCAGCCCGCCGAGGATGTCCGGCTGGCCCGAGAGCGGCGTGGTCCGCACCCCGTCGCTGGTCACGCCCCACTTCGCCAGCGCGTCCTCGAACGTCGGCACGACGCCGAAAATGCCGATCGAGCCGGTGATCGTCTCGGGCTCGGCGAAGATCCGGTCGCCGGCCGTGGAAACCCAGTACCCCCCGCTCGCCGCGACGTTGCCCATCGACACGACCACCGGGATGCCGCGCGATTTCTGCCGCAGGATCGCCCGGCGGATCGCTTCGGAGCCGGTCACCGTCCCACCCGGCGAATCCACTCGCACAACGAGCGCCGCCAGATGATCGTCCAGCGCGTTGTCGAGCAGGCGCGAGATGCGCTCCGCGCCCGCTTCGCCCGGGCCGGCGTCGCCGTCGCTGATCTCGCCGGCAATGGTGATCACCCCGATCGCCTTGCCCGAGTGCGATTCCTTCGATTTCGTCTCGGACAGCCAGTTGGCGTAGTCGGTCGAGGCGAAAGTGCCGGGCGTATCGTCCCACCGGTCGTTGCCGACGATGCCGGCGATGTGCTTGCCCCACTGAACCTTGTCGCCGATCGTGTCCGCCAGGCCGGCCTGGAGCGTGGCCTTGGCGAGGTCGCCCTGGCTGCCGTCGATCCACGCGCCGACCTGTTGCGTGACCAGCGCGATATTCGCCTTGGGCCGCGCCTGTTTCACGTTGGCCTGCCATTCCTGCCACAGCGACCCGTACAGCGCGGTGGCGTTCTCGCGCGCGGCGTCGGACATGCCGGGGAGCATGTAAGGCTCGACCGCGCTCTTGTAGGTGCCGACGCGGAAGACGTGGGCCTTGATCTGCAGCTTGTCGATCAGCCCTTTGTAATAGAGGTTGGTGCCGCCGAACCCAGTCAGCGCGGCGCCGCCCATCGGATCGACCCACACTTCGCTCGAATGCGCGGCCAGCAGCATCGAATCGTCCGTATAAGCGACGGCGTAAGTGATCACCGGCTTTCCCATCCGGCGGAAGCGGTCGAGCGCATCGCCCACCGCCTCCATCTGCACGAAGCCGCCGCCGGTGAACTTCGACAAGTCGAGCGCGATCGCCTTGATGCGGTCATCCTTGCCGGCGAGATCGATCGAGCGGACGAGATCGCGCGCGGCGAATTCCTTCGTCGGCGCGGCGCTGCTCAGCACCGCATCGAGCGGGCGGATGCGCGACGGCTCTTCCACGACCTGTCCGTCCAGCGCCAGCAGCAGCGCGCCCTTGCGCACCGACGCGGGATTGGGATGCACGCTCAGCACCATGTACAGCGCCCAGAAGAACAGCAGCAGGAAGACGAGCGAGAGCGCGTCCTTGATGCCGACCAGCAACCGCCAGACTTTGCCTGCAAAACTCATGCGCCGGTTCCCGCTCGCGTGTCCCCCGGTTGCGTCCCTTAAGATGCGATCGCGCGGCGTGCCACCGGAAAGCGCTTGAGCGGCCAACCTATCCCGACTAAGGGCCCGGCTTTAATGACATCGCCGAACGACACTTCCCACGCGGGCCGCTATCCGGTCGGCGCGCGGGCGTTCCCGCATCGGCACTTGCTGGCGATCGGCCAGCTGGAAACCCACGAGATCCTCTACTTGCTCGACGAGGCGGAGCAGTGGGTAGCGCTCAACCGCCAGGCGAAGAAGCACTCCGACCGGCTGGCGGGCCTGACGATCATCAACGCCTTCTTCGAGAACTCGACCCGCACGCTGCTGAGCTTCGAGATCGCCGGCAAGCGGCTTGGCGCCGACGTGGTCAACATGCACGCCGCGCAAAGCTCGGTGAAGAAAGGCGAGACGCTGATCGACACCGCGGTGACGCTCAATTCGATGCGCGCCGATGCGATCGTCATCCGGCACCAGTCGAGCGGCGCCGTCGCGCTGATCGCCGACAAGGTCGATTGCCCGGTGCTCAACGCGGGGGACGGGCAACACGAGCACCCGACGCAGGCGCTGCTCGATGCGCTGGCCTTGCGTCACAAGCTGCGCGAACGGGGCGACGAGGGCTTCAACGGTCTCGTCGTGACGATCTGCGGCGACGTGCTGCACAGCCGCGTCGCGCGCTCCAACATCCTCTGCCTGCAGGCGCTCGGCGCGCGGGTACGGGTCTGCGCGCCCCCGTCGTTGATGCCGGCCGGGATCGAGGCGATGGGCGTCGAGCCGTTTTCCGATTTCGAAGCCGCGCTGAAAGGCGCCGACGTCGCCATGATGCTGCGCTTGCAGAACGAGCGGATGGAGGGCCAGTTCATCCCGTCACCGCGCGAATATCGCCACCTCTACGGTCTGACACTCGAGCGCCTGAAGCGCTGCGCGCCCGAGGCGATCGTGATGCACCCCGGGCCAATGAACCGCGGGGTCGAGATCGACAGCAACGTCGCCGAGCTCGCCGGGCAGTCGATCATCACCGATCAGGTCGAAATGGGCGTGGCCATCCGCATGGCCTGCCTCGAGGTGCTCACCCGGCGCGGGCGCGGCGTGGAGGGCTGGGAGTGAAGCCGCAGCGTCCCCTCACGATCACCGGCGGGCGCTTGGTGCTGCCCGGCGGGGTGCGTCCCGGAGCGATCCGCTGTCTCGACGGGCGCATCGCCGCGGTCGGCGACGTGAACCCCGCCGCCGGAGACGAAGTGGTCGACGCCGCCGGCGCGCTTGTCATGCCGGGCCTGATCGACTTCGGGGTATTCGCGATCGACAAGCCGGCGTTCCATTTCGGCGGGATCACACGGGCCGCGCTGATGCCGGATCGCTCGCCGCCGCTCGACACCCCCTCGGCGGTGCGCTTCGCCGCGCAAAGCGGCAAGCCGGACTTGTGGGTTCACCCGCTGGCCGCCGCCACCGTCGGACTCGAAGGCAGCCAACTGGCCGAGCTGGCCCTGATGCGCGATGCCGGAGCGAAGGCCGTCGGCACCGGGCGCGAATGGATTTCGGACAGCGGAACGATGTTCCGCCTGCTGCAATACGCGGCTATGCTGGACTTGGTGGTCGTCAGCCATGCGGAGGACGGCGGCCTCGCCGGCAACGCGGTTGCGACGGTGGGCGAGATGGCCACGCGCCTTGGCTTGCCGAGCGCGCCGGCCGAAGCGGAAGCGCTCGCGGTCGCGCGCGACCTGATGCTCGCGGAGATGGCCGGTGCCCGGCTGCACTTGCGCCAGGTGACCACGCGTGCCGCGCTCGATCTGGTGCGCGCGGCCAAGGCGCGCGGCGTGCGCGTGACCGCCGGGGTCAGTCCGGCCCATTTCATGCTGTCGGACCTCGCGCTGCAGGATTTCCGCACCTTCGCCCGGCTTTCGCCGCCGCTGCGGAGCGAAGCCGATCGCCAGGCGGTGGTCGCGGCGATTGGCGACGGGACGATCGACGTGATCGGCAGCGGGCACGACCCGCGTGGGCCGGAGGACAAGCGCCTGCCGTTCGCCGACGCCGCCCCGGGCATGGCGGGGGCCGAAACCCTGCTCGCGCTGACCCTGACGCTGGTCCGCGACGGGATCGTTCCGATTGAGCGCGCCTTCGAACTGCTTGCGCGCAACCCCGCGCGGCTGCTCGGCGTCGAAGCCGGCGAACTGCGCGAAGGGGCCGAGGCCGACATTGCCCTGATCGATCCGGAAAAGCCGTGGGTGGTGGATTCCGCCCGCATGGCGGCGAGCGCCGGCAACACGCCGTTCGACAGGCAGCCGGTCGAGGGCCGTGTCATCGCGCTGTGGAAGGGCGGCGTCCCGGCGGGTTAGCTGAATTGCAGCGGGGCCTGCGCCAACGTCAGTCGCGCGGGCAGAACGCCGACGATGTCACCGTCGGCCTGCAGCGGCAGCGGCTCGTCGGCCTCCACGATCAGGTCCGTGCAAGTGAAGGCCTCGACGTTGGCGAGTCGCGCCGGGTCGCGATGCGTGACGATACTGGCCATGAAGCGCAGGTAATCCCGGCGCCGCGCATGCCGCAAGGCAACGACATGTAGGGCCGGGCTACCGACGCGGGCGGCGGGGGCAAAGCTCCAGGGTCCGGCGTAATAGCGGCCCTTGGCGACGTAGAAGGCTTCGCAAGGAATTTCCCGCCCGTCGGCGCGCAGCGTTATCCGATGGCGCGGCCACACGATCCACAGGCGCGCCAGAGCGACCGCATAAGCGAGCCGTCCGAGGGCCTTCTTGAGCGGCCGCGATACCCCGGCAACGGCCAGGCTGTCGGGCCCGACGCTCGCGCAGGCGAAGAAGTGCTGGCCGTCGCCGAGCGCCACCGGATAGTGCGGCCGGGCGGAGCCCTCCGCCAGCACCGACCGGGCAAATCTTCGCGGATCGCGGGAGTAGCCCGCTTCCCGGGCCAGCAGATTGATCGTGCCCGCCGGAAACACGCTTATTCGCACGTCGCGTCCGCTGTGAAGGACGGCGCTGGCCACGTGGCGAACGGTGCCGTCGCCACCCGCGATACAGACGTGCGTGGCCTCCTCGGCGATCTCGGGTGGCCCGCCGGTGCTCAAGCTGGGCACGACATGCGCACCTTCGGCCTCGAACGCCGCAGCGAGCGCGCTTACACGGCGCGACCGGCCTCGGCCGGCCTCCGGGTTGGTGAAGAGCTGAACGACGGGTCGCCGTGCGCCGATGCCCACTGGCTCCGTCATCGCCGCGCTCTCGGAACCGCTCCCGATGCGGGGGACGGCATCCGGATTAGAGCAGAAGTTCCGCTCAGCGCAGGGCCAGGCGGGTGCCCGTGTCGACGGCGCCGGGAAGCGGACGGCCCTCGGCATAAGCGAAGCAGCCCTGGCCGGTGCTCTTGACCCGGCCGCACATCGACTGGCTGCTGGCGAGGCCGAAGCCGCCGGCGGACACGCGCCAATAATGTTTGCCGCGCACGACCGCTTGCGTGAGCACCATCTGATGCTCGGCCAGCTGCGGGTAGTGCTTGACGTAGATGCCCCAGGCCCGGCGCGCGCCTTGCTCACTGGCAAAGCTACCGAGCTGGATCAGATGCGTGCCCGAAGCTTGCCTCGGCTCGGCTGCGTGGGCGGCCTTGGCCGCGGGCGCGTTGCGCAGCGCCAGGGTCTGGACGACTGGCTCCTCGACAACGCGCGGTCTGGCGTTAGCCGGCGTCGCCGCGGCGGGCGGCGCATAGCTCGAAAAGGCGGCTTTAAAGTCGCTCGGCGCGGCGGGCGTGGCTACCGGCGCACTGGCAACCGCGAGCTGCGGCGCGGGTTCGGCGACAGCCGGGAGTTCCGAAGCCGGAGCCTTCGCTTGCGCGCCGGCCACCGGTGCGCTCACGTCGGCGAGTTCCGCTTTCGGCTGTGCGGCGGCCGCGGCTTCGGAAGCAAGCTGCTCGACCCCCGGATTGTTGGCCAGCGCCAGGCGGACCGGCTGCCCTTCGTCGACAACGCCGACAGGCGCGCCGACGATGGTGGCGACACGGGCCTGCCAGGCCTGCGGCTGGACCATTTGGGCCCATTCCGCCATCCGGTCACCCACCTGGTTCGCCGGAACGTCTTGCGACGCCATGATCCGGGCTTCGCGCCAGCGGCCCGCAAGGGCGTAGGAATAGGCGAGGTTCTGGCGCGTCTTCGCCGTATTGTCGCCGCCGCGAATAGCGTCGGTCAGGATTTCGATGCCGCGGCGCGGCTGGCCCGACATCGAGTAGGCGAGACCGAGGTCGGACGGCGCGATCTGCTTTTCCCAGTCGTTGAGCAAAGCGGCGGCTTGATCGTACTTGGCCTGGCCGTCGAGGGCCAGCGCGAGGCTGAGCGCGGTACGCGCCGAGTTGTCGCCCAGCTTCATCGCGTCGTTGAGCGTGGTCTCCGCCGAGGCGAACCGGCCGGAGTCGAGATAGGCGGAGCCCAGCGTCGCGCGATATGCGGCGTTGCGTGGTTGCGCCTGCACCGCCGCTTCTGCATGGGCGATCGCTTCCTGGGTCTTGCCTTTGGCGAGTGCGGCTTCCGCGCGGCTGGCCGACAGGTCGGCGCGCGGCGCGGATTGCGTGGCGCAGCCGGTCAGCAGGCCCGCGGCCAGTGCCGTCGAAACGGCGAAGCCGACCATCCGATTGCTGTTGCGATACATCTCGTGAGACCCCTTAGTGATCCGTGTCAGTCGCGCTGGACCTGAGCGGCCAGCGCCTCGATTTCCGGAATGTCGTTGAGGAACCGGTCGAGCGCTTCGGTCACCAGTTGCTGCGCGCTGCGATTGCGCACCGTGCTGGCGAGGCGCAGCTTGAGGTGACGCTTGGCATCGAGGCGCAGCGTGAACGCGGCGCGGCGATTGAAGTCGTCCGCCTTCCGCTTAGCGACCGGTTCCGCGCGCGGCGCCGCGGCGGGGACCGCCCGCACCGCCGGTGCGCTCGAAACCAGCGCTTCCTTCTTCTTCATCGGGATCGCCGGCACATCGTTGGCCGAGACCCCCGCTTCTGCGAGGCGCGCTTCGAGCTCTTCGTGCATCGTGCGCACTTTGGGCTTGGGCGAGCCGTTGTCGGTCCTCGCTTCGCTTTCGGGATTGGCCGGGGCCGGGGTCAACTGAAGCACTTCGGCGGAATGGTCCGCCGCCGCGTCTTCCTCGCCCATGTCGTTCCAGCCGAGGTCCTCGAGGCTCTGCGCCGAAGCCCTTGGAGCAAAGCCGGGGGATTGCGGACGCATTGCCGGCTTCGCGGCGCCCTTGCGGGCGAGCAGCGAGGCGCCGAGGGATGCGAGAGGCTTCGGGTCATTCATGGCGACCTGCCCTCCGCGGCTTACTGTGCGATCCGGCGGCCGAAGCCGCCTTGCGGACGGTTGGCGCCGGGCATCTGCGCTACGCTGCCAGGGGCTGCGAAAACGGTGCGGCGGAAGTTTCGTTCGAGCCGGTCGGCCATGTAGTGCCACAAAGCCGCGACTTCCTGCGCGCTGCGGCCTTCGGGCTCGACTTCCATCACCGTGCGCCCGTCGATCATCGAGGCGGCGAAATCGGTGCGGTGGTGGAGCGTGATCGGGGCGACGGTGCCGTGCTGCGACAGCGCGACGGCCGCTTCCGAGGTGATCTTGGCTTTCGGCGTCGCCCCGTTGACCACGAAGATCAGCGGCTTGCCGGCGCGCTCGCACAGATCGACGGTAGCGCCGACCGCGCGCAAGTCGTGCGGGCTCGGCCGGGTCGGCACGACGATCAGCTCGGCGACCGAGATGACCGACTGGATGGCCATGGTGATCGCCGGCGGTGTGTCGATCACGGCCAGCTTGAAGCCCTGCTCGCGCAGCGTGGCGAGGTCGCCGGCAAGGCGGGCGACGGTGGTGTGGGCGAATGCCGGATACTCGGCCTCACGCTCGTTCCACCAGTCGGCCAGCGAGCCTTGCGGGTCGATGTCGATGAGCACGACGGGTCCGGCGCCGGCGCGCTGCGCCTGCACCGCCAGGTGCCCGGAGAGCGTCGTCTTGCCCGAACCGCCCTTCTGCGAAGCCAATGCCAAAACGCGCAAGGCGAATCCCCCATAAGTTGCTGCCGGTGGGAAA
>Ga0070660_100002748_pt1 | contig 12094 bp, 14 predicted proteins | sample KBSC33metaG_FD_64670 | JGI IMG/M metagenome (GOLD analysis project Ga0070660, IMG submission 64670) | Corn rhizosphere microbial communities from Kellogg Biological Station, Michigan, USA - KBS C3-3 metaG | ecosystem: Host-associated > Plants > Roots > Rhizosphere > Soil ... | reverse complement strand
CGCGAGGGCAAGATGGCCATCATCGACAGTGCGCCTGCGCCCGAGCACTTCATCCGCAAGCGCGGCGGCGATTTCGCGGCGGGGGAGGTCCTCCTTTCTGAAGGGCGGGTGCTGGACGAACGCGCGATCGTCGCCGCGGCTGCGGCCGACCTTGCCGAGCTTCAGGTCCACCGCCGCCCCGGCGTGACGGTGCTGAGCACCGGCGACGAGCTGGTTGCGCCGGGAAGGGCGCGCGATTCTGCACATGCCGTTCCCGACAGCATTTCGCTCGGCGTCGCCGCGCTCGCCGAGCGCTGGGGCGCCGAGTGCCTCGGCTGGGGCCGGCTGCGCGACGAGCTCGCTTTGCTGGAGAAAGCCGCTGGCGCGGCGCTCGAGCGCGCCGATCTCATCGTCGTGACCGGCGGCGCCTCGGCGGGGGAGAAGGACTTTTCGAAGGCGATGTTCAGGCGCTTCGGACTGGAGCTGATCTTCCCGAGCGTCGCGATCAGACCGGGCAAGCCCGCATGGCTCGGCCGTGCAGCCGGCCGGCTGGTGATGGGACTTCCGGGAAATCCGACCTCGGCACTGGTCACCGCGCGGCTTCTGCTTGCGCCGATGATCGCGCTGATGGTCGGCCGCCCTCCCGGCTCTGCCCTCGAGTGGACGAGAGGCGCGATCGCTGCCCCGTTGCCGGCATGCGGGAACCGCGAGACCTTCCATCGCGCGCGCCTCGAAGGCGCGAGTGTCCAACTCCTCCCATTTCAGGAATCGAGCGCGCAGAAGGCCCTTGCCGAAGCCGACGTCCTCGTGCGGCAAAGGCCGGACACACCCTCGCTCGATACCGGATCCAGCGTTGAACTGCTTCGCCTCTAGCTCAGGTGAACAGCAGCTTGGTGCCGGCGATCGACAGCACCAGGCCGAGCGTCCGCAGCAGCCACGGCCGCGGCAGGCGTTCGACCCCCAGCCAGGTCCCGAGCAGGGCGCCCGAGCCGACCGCCGCGAGGAAGATGGGCAGTTCGCGCGGAAGATGCCCGACCGATGCGAAATTGCCGGCAAGTCCGGCGGTCGAGTTGAGGAAGATGAAGGCGGAGACCACTCCCGACGTATGACGCGGTTCTTCCCACGCCATCAGGATGATGAGCGGGCTGAGGAAGATCCCGCCGCCTGTCCCGGTCAGTCCGGCGAGCAATCCGACGACCGCGCCTACCGGCAGGGTGATCCACATGGAGGGGGAGTGAGTGCTCCGCTCGGCAAGCGATTTCGGCTGCCACAGCAATCGAACTGCCGCGAGCCACAGCAGGATGCCGACGAGTGGCTTGTAGTAAATCGCGGGCAGATGGATCCCCCCGCCGATGAACGCGGCCGGCGCGGCGCTGAGCGCGAACGCAAGCACCAGCCTCCAGTTCGAGAGCCCGCGGCTCCAGTATCGCCATGCCCCGAAGCCCGCGACCAGCAGGTTCAGCGCCAAAGCCGTGGGCTTCATCGTCTCGGGGGAAACCGAGAACAAGGCCATGGAGGCGATGTAGGCGGACGCGCCGCCGTGCCCGACGCTCGAATAAAGGGCGGCCCCCAGCGCGAAGAGGATCGTGAGCGCGATGACCGTGGCCGGGTCCATGAACCGGCCTTAGTGTCGTCGGGCAGCGTCGCTCAAGTGATGGATGGATGTCCGGTCAAAAGCTATGCGTCTGCACGGGCGCGCGCTATGCTGCACGCAGCGCACGCCATGGACGACGACTCCATCAACGACGAGCAAGCTGACACTGGAGTTTCTCCAGTGTCCCCCGCACCACGGCGCATCGCCTACCGGCACAGGCTCCCCACCCGGATCTGGCATTGGGTCAATGCGCTTACCGTCGCCGTGATGCTCATGTCTGGGCTGATGATCCTCAACGCGCACCCGCGACTCTACTGGGGTTGGTACGGAGCGAATTTCGATCATGCCTGGATCGACTTCGGCCGGCGACCCTTTCCCGGATGGGTGACGATCCCTTCGACCTACGATCTGGCCGGAGGCCGGATCTGGCATCTCGCCTTCGCCTGGGTGCTGGTAATCGGGCTCGTCGCATTTCTGCTGACGAGCCTTTGGAATCGGCATGTCCAGCGCGATCTCGCGCCGACTGCCGACGAACTCGCTCCAAGCCATGTGTGGCAGGACATCAAGGAACATGCACGGCTCAACTTCCCGCGCGGCGATGCCGCGCTTCGTTACAATATCCTGCAGAAGATCAGCTATGCTGCCGTCATCTTCGTCTTCCTGCCGCTGATGATCCTGACGGGGCTTGCGATGTCCCCCTCATTGGACGCGGCCTTCCCGTGGCTCGTCGACATTTTCGGCGGCCGACCGTCGGCGCGCTCCATTCATTTCATCGTCGCGGCGGCGATCCTCGCCTTCATTGCCGTGCACCTGGCGATGGTCATTCTCGCCGGGCCCGTGAACGAGATCTGGTCGATGATCAGCGGGCGTTACCGGGTCCCGCCGGAACGGAGCGGCGCTTGATTTCGCGGCGGCGGTTCATCGCGACGGGCGCTTCGGGCCTGCTTCTCACCGGTTGCGACAGGCTCAACCGGAATCCTCGGTTCATGGGCCTGCTGAAGTCGGCGGAAGGGCTGACGATGAAGTCTCAGCGCCTGATCGGCGGCCGGGATTCGCTGGCCCGCGAATATGGCCAGGCGGACCTCTCTCCGGTCTTCCGCTCGAACGGAACGGCGATGCCGGACACCGCCGAATATGCGCGGCACCTCGCCGAGAATTTCGCCAACTGGCGCCTGGTCGTGGACGGGCTGGTCGCACGGCCGCTGTCGATCCCGATGGCGGCCATCCGGGCACTGCCGTCGCGCACCCAGATCACGCGGCACGATTGCGTTGAAGGCTGGAGCGCCATCGGCAAATGGCACGGCCTTGTCCTCGGGCGCATCCTCAACGCGGCAGGCTTGAGCACGCGCGCCAGATACGTCGTGTTCCACTGCGCCGACCGCTTCGGCCAATATCCCTATTATGAGAGCATCGATCTCATCGACGCATTCCACCCGCAGACGATCCTCGCCTGGGGCATGAACGACCGCCTGTTGCCGGTTCCCAACGGAGCGCCGCTGCGCCTGCGCGTGGAACGACAGCTCGGTTACAAGCATGCGAAATACGTGCAGCGCATCGAGGCGGTCGAGAGCCTCGCCGGAGTTTATCGCGGCAAGGGCGGCTTCTGGGAGGATAATACCGGCTACCAATGGTACGCAGGGATCTAGCGGCGCCGAGCCGCAATCGAACGCTCGTTCGGGGGCAGTCGAAGGCCGGCGGGCCCTGTAGGGCGAGCGACGTCTCCGATGCGTCAGCCGTCAGCCGCCCGTGACGCTCATGTGCCGCGCAACGGCAGGGCGCGCCTCGCCGATGCGGAAATGGTGGCGCCTGGGCTTGCCGTCGAGCAGCCTGTCGAGGGCGTCAGTCACCGCATCGGTGCCGCCGCTGCGCAGCAGTTCGCGCAGTTCGACCTTCTGGTCGTGGCCGAGGCAGCCGTAGACCGTCCCGGTTGCCGCAACCCGGATCCGGTTGCAGTCATCGCAGAAATTGTGCGTCAGCGGCGTGATGAAACCGAGCCGGACGCCATGTCCCTCGACCTCGAAATAGCGCGCGGGTCCACCCGTTCGCGCGGGGGAGGGCACGAGCCGGAACTCATGCTCGAGCCGCGCGCGCACATCGCTCAAAGGCAGATAATGCTCGGTGCGGTCCTCCTGGACGTCGCCTAGCGGCATTGTCTCGATGAGCGTCAGATCGTGCCCTTCGCTCGCGCACCAGCGCAGCATCGGTGCGATCTCGGTCTCGTTCAGACCCTTGAGTGCGACCATGTTGATTTTGATCCGAAGGCCGGCGGTCGCCGCGGCTTTGATCCCGGCCAGCACCTGATCGAGGTCGCCGCGCCGAGTGATGTGACGGAAGCGCTGGGCGTCGCGGCTGTCGAGGCTCACGTTCACCCGCCGGATCCCCGCCTCGAAGAGCGCTGGCGCAAATCGCGCGAGCTGCGTCCCGTTGGTCGTCATCGTGAGCTCGTCAAGGCCGCGGCCGATGCGCGCGCCGAGTTCCTTTGCCAGGACCTCGATACTCCTGCGCACCAGCGGCTCGCCGCCGGTCAGGCGGACCCGGGTGACGCCGCGGGCAATGAAGAGATCGACAAGTTCGACGATCTCCTCGAAGTGGAGCACCTCATCCCGGGGAACGAACGCCATTGTCTCGCCCATGCAATAGCGGCACCTGAGGTCGCAGCGATCGGTGACAGACAGGCGTACATAGCTAATACGCCGGCCGAAGCCGTCGGTAAGGGGCTTCGAAGGGCCTGCTGTCTCGCTCACATTCGCGCCGCCGGTAAGGCCAGGGCCTGCTACTCCACCTCTTTGTTCCATGGCTTTGTCCCGTACACTTAAATAGCGGTCTTTCGCGCAGCGTCCCGGGGGTGCAGCGCAACGCTTTGGGGATGTTGATCGGATCAAGCCATCACTGCATCGACCAGCCGTGGCTGACGACGATCGACTGGCCGGTCAACGCGCTTGATGGAAAGCCGGCGAGGAAGGTCGCGCACCGGGCGACGTCGTCGATCGTTGTGAACTCGCCGTCGACCGTCTGCGAGAGCATCACGTCCCTGACGACCTCGGCTTCGCTGATGCCGAGTTGTCTTGCCTGTTCCGGGATCTGTTTCTCGACCAGCGCCGTCCGGACGTAGCCGGGACAGATGACGTTGGTGCGGACGCCGTGATCGGCGCCTTCCCTGGCCACCACCTTCGCAAGGCCGAGCAGCCCATGCTTGGCGGTGACATACGGCGCCTTGAGCTTGGAGGCCTCCTTGGAATGCACCGAGCCGATGTAGATGATGGAGCCGCCGCGTCTCTGCGCGTACATTCGCCGGAGGCATGCGCGGGTGGTAAGGAAGGCGCCGTCGAGGTGCACGGCGAGCATCGCCTTCCAGTCAGCAAATGCAAATTGGTCGACGGGCGCGATGATCTGGATGCCGGCGTTCGAGACCAGGATGTCGACGCCGCCAAAATCGCGGCAGACTTGTTCGACGCCGGCATTGACCTGTTCCTCGCTGGTCACGTCCATCCCGACGGCGAAGGTGGAACCTTCGCCCGCCTTGATCTCATCCGCTGCGGCGCGGGCGGCATCGAGGTTGCGGCCGGCGATCGCCACTCTCGCACCATGTCTCACGAACTGCCGGGCGATCTCCTTCCCGATCCCGTGGGCGGCGCCCGTCACGATCGCCGTCTTGTCCTTCAAGTGCATGTTCTTGTTCCCAGGGCCCTGGCGTAGCGGTCGACCGGCGCGGTGCGCTGCGCATGCGCGCGCGGCACCCGGCAAGTGCAAGCACGGGACGACCCGGGCCAAGGTTACCGCGGCAGGCGTGGGACGGCCGGATGGCTCCGCTCAGACAGGCCCAGTCACAGCTCTCTTCGGGTAATACTGCGGCTGCTTTACGGGTGGGCGGGGGGCGCCGGCTGCGGCCAGGTGTAACCGAAGCCATGTTATTCGCGGCGTACGGGTGCCCGGCTGACCTCGCGGCGCACGCGCATTGCGATGCGCATGGCGCGATGGACTTGCCCGCGAGCAGGAAGAGGGTGGATGCGGTGGAGAAGATTGGGCTTGGCGGGGGATGCCATTGGTGCACGGAAGGCATCTTCCAGATGCTTGCCGGAGTGGCTGAGGTCGAACAGGGATTCATCCGTTCCGACCCGCCCTCCGACTCATTTGCCGAGGGCGTGATCGTCCATTTCGACCCTTGCGTGATCGGTCTACCGACGCTCGTCGAGGTGCACATTCGGACCCACCGGGCGACCGCGCCTTTTGTCGCAAGAAGCAAGTACCGGAGCGCGATCTACGTGGTGGACGACAACCAGCAAAAGCGCGCGACTGACGCGATGATTTCGCTGCAGCGCGAGTTCGACCAGGCCATCCAGACCCGGGTTCTCGCTCTCCGGGACTTCAACCTCTCCGATGAGCGGTTCCGGAACTATTACGCCAGCGATCCGGGCAGACCGTTTTGCCGGCGATACATCGATCCCAAGCTCGATATGATCCGTCGGGATTTCGCCGCGATCCTGCCTTCCGCGGATGATGCGGATCGCGCCTGAAGACCTCGCAACAAGCGCGCCCCGTTCCTATCTGCCGGAAATGGGCACCGACCGGCAGGCCGCAATGGCCGAGTTCAAGCGCATCATCGCCATCATCGCGGTCATCGCGGTGCTGATGGTAATCGGTGCGCTCACCTATCTTGGAAGATACAGCACGCTCGATGCGAACACCGTCGTCGCAACGACCCTGGGCGTGTTCTTCTCAACCCTGCTCGGCTGCGGCCTTTTCGCTGCTGCATTCTTCAGCGACAAGAGCGGCCACGACCAGGATGTGACGGACGCCTCGAAGTCGGAACGCGAGAGACGCTGACCGGCGCTCCAGTCGGCACCCTGCAGGGCCCCTTGCTGATGCACATCGCGCATCACCCGTGCGCTTGCGGCCTGTAACGAACCACTCCTCATCGCCGAGTATCGGGACAGACGTTGAGCCGGTCCCGTTTGCGGATTTCCAAAGCGACAGAACGCCTCGTGAAAGTCTGGCGGCCGGCGCTTTGAGACCGCGAAGCGGTACCTTCGCGAAATGCCCATGAGCAGGTGCTGGAATGGCCCGGAACAAAGCAACCCAGATGATCGACGAGATGAAGGAGTTCGCGGCCTTCAGCCTTCCGGAGCAACGTTATATCTGCCGCTCTCTCGACGTCGCCGCGCGGGGCGCCACGGCGATCGGCCGCTGGTCGAACGGCCCGGTCGAAACCGCCAGCATCAAGGCGCAGGACAAGCTCTATCGCACCTTGCTCCAAGTGATCCGCAACAGCGTGCCCGACGATATCGACATCCAATCGATGGGTGAGATCATCGGGCAACTGACCACCATTTCGGCCTTCGACCTCAGCCGAGGCGATATCGCGCGCTTCGCGGCATATCGTTTCCTCTACGAGCGGCTGCTCGGGCCTTCGGTGCGCCCGTGGCTGCCAAGCGCCTTCGTCGGGGCCGCGGCCTTGCCTTATCTCCATCCCGATCTTCGCAAGGCTCTGCTGGGGTCGCTCAGCGCCAGCGACGCGGCGGCGCCTGGCTGGTCAAACGTCCACCCCGCGTTCATCCCGGAGTGGGTGGAGGAGCCCGAGATCACCGTGTCCCGGCCATGAGTGCCCGCGGGAGCTGACCGAGGAGCGACCGCCGCCTGAAGAGCGACGTGCTGACAAGTCGTCATGCGGGGGCCTCCCGTCCAAGGCTCGCTGCCGGCAGGCTAGCTGCTGCTCAGTTCCACCGAGCCCAGTTCCTGATCGAATTTGGCAAGCCTCGCGACCTCGTAGAGGTCGTCGCGCTGATACGGGCTTCGCCCCAGATAGTCGGTTACGGCCGAGCGATCGTCTGCTTCGATGACCGCCGCGTAGCCGAGCTTGCGGCCGTCCGCGTCCCGCAGCACGCCGCCAAGTGCGATCCGCGGGAAGGGCTGCGCCAGATGTTCATTGAACTCGTCGCGCAGAGCCAGCACCTGCTGCTCTGTGCCTCGCTTCAGGAAACCCACGAACAGGAAGAGCATGCGATTGATCCTTCCGTTGAAAGTTCGCCTCCCTCACATCGCTCGGGGCGCTGGCCGTAAAGGTTTCAACAAAGGCCAAAATGCCTTTCGTGGCCGGCCGTGATTGAGGAACAGTCCATGAAAGCCAGGGGATTTCCGCATCCGTACCGGAGGGTTTCTTAGAGCAAAGGTAAGCATGCTGGCGCTTCTAATGTGCTCGAGGGGGTGAGCAATGCGGCAGGAACGTTGGCATGCCTCAGGCACTGACGCCGGATCTCCGCCGGAGCGCCGGCGGCAGGTCCGCCAGCTTGCACTCCTCCGCGTGGCGCTGCTTCACAGCGGCGGCGTCAGCGACATCTGCGTGGTACGAAACGTCTCTCCAAACGGCCTGTCGGCGCGGGTCTATCGAAAGCTCTCTCCCGGCGAGGACGTCGAGATCGAGTTCCGTTCCGGCGAGCTCCTCAAAGGAGCCGTGGTATGGGAAGACGAATATGACGTCGGGATCGTCTTCTCCCGGCCGATCGATGTCACCCAGGTCCTCGCCAGCCGCTGGTCGGCGCAGCCGGAAAAGCGCCGCGCGCTGCCGCGGATCGCGGTGCATTGCGCAGGCCGGCTGAGCAACGGACTGCACTCGGTTGAGGTGATGCTGCGGGATATCTCGCAGGGCGGTGCAAGCCTGGAAAGCGGAGCTCACGCGGTCAGCCTTGGCAAGGTCGAGTTGTCGCTTCCCGATCTGCCGCCGATTGCCGGCGTGGTTCGCTGGATCTCGGGCCCGAATTTCGGAGTCTCGTTCAACGAATGCCTTGCCTTCGAGACGCTCGCGCGCTGGATCCAGGCGCGTCGGGAAGGTCTTGGGCGCGCCGCGGGCGGTTCCGTCACAGCTGCATAAGGCAGTCGCGTCCGGCTTCAGCCCCGCCAGGGGAAACCTGTCCTTGCAGGATCCGGTTCGTTCCCGTTCGTTCAAATGCTTCCTTCACGATTGCGCGCCCCCCTGGAGGTCCTTGGTCGCCGAGAGGTAGCGATCCAGCAGCCCGCCGCCGGTTTCCGTGAGGACGGCGAGCAGCTCGTTTGTCGACGGATCCCGCGCACCGGTGATGAGCTTGCGCTCCTCGAGCGCGCTGAGCCAGCGGTCCATGGTTCCCTCGGGAACGCTGACCATGGATGCGAGCTTCTGGGGACTAAGAGGCCGGTGACGATCCGAATGAAGGGCAAGGAGGATATCCCAGCCCGTTTCGCGGACGGTCGCCGGCGGCAGGATCCTCGCCGCGCGATAATCGCCTGTCCGAAGACTCGTTTGCCAATCGTACATCATCGCGGAAGTCCTTTCGGTCAGGCGTTCGGAAGCTGGGCGGAGGAGAAGGTCCGGCATGCCCGCCGCCTGGTCTGAAGCAGCGGGGCTTTCGATGGTCGGGTGCTCCGGGCTCCAGCCGCCCACGATATTGCGAAGCGACCAGCCCGCCGCACCGGCGAAGATCAGGCTGTAGGTCCATGTCCCGGCGCGGTGCCTTAAGGACAGGAGGAATCCGGACAGGATCAGGCCGAGGCCGGCGAACACGTCGAGAGCGGAGCCTTCAGGCGACAGATCGCCGCCGACCGCCAGAACAAGTCCGGCCACCGAGGACAGCGCTCCCGAGACGGCGAGCGCGACCCGGCCGGCCGGGTTGGGACGAGCTTCCAACCTAGCACGCCGGTACGTCATCGTCTTCGCCGCGCCCCTCATAATGGATAGAGTTCAATTCCGGAGCTCCGCCCGCGCCCGGGAGGGGAGCGGCAAGCCTGGCACGGACGGAGCGGCGAAGGGGCTGCAAGGCACAGGGGAGGGCAACGCCGTGCAGCCCCGAACTCAATTCGGATAGAGCGCGGGCCCACCTCGAACCATGAAGCGGCACTCGCACCTGAGGCTCGGCGCCGCGCATGGCGCGATCATCGATAACCTCGCTGGCGTTCGGTGCCTGGTCCATGGCCATCACTCGGATCGATCCGGCCGGCGGTTACAATGTGGAGCCTCCGGTCACCGTAACCGGATCGCTCCCGCGCACGAGTGAATGCCGGGAGCCGTGCAACGCGAGCCTCGCGATTGAACATGAGCCTGTTTCTGGAGGGCGCGCTCCTCCTGGCGTATAGAATATGGGGGCAAATTGGAGAGACGCCTCGAGCATGTTGAAGGGTCTGAGCCTCGGGCTCCTGACGAGACGCGGCGTTCCGTTGAGATGAGCGCCGACAGCAAGAGGATGCCGCGGCGTGTCGAGGTCAACGTCGGCGGCGTTGCCGAGGGGCGCGCGCTCGGCCATCCGCTTGATCCGGGCGATCAGGCGATCGGCAATTACACGATTAACTTCGGTCCGCAGCATCCCGCGGCGCACGGCGTCCTCCGGCTCATCCTCGAGCTCGACGGCGAGATCGTCGAGCGCGTCGACCCGCACATCGGCCTGCTTCATCGCGGCACCGAGAAGCTGATCGAATACAAGACCTACGCCCAGGCCCTGCCTTACTTCGACCGGCTCGATTACGTCTCGCCGATGTGCATGGAGCACAGCTTCGTGCTGGCCGTCGAGAAATTGATGGGCATCGAGATCCCGGTCCGCGCCCAGTACATCCGCGTGCTGATGGCGGAGCTGACCCGCATCTCCAACCATCTTCTGGCCCTCGGCAGCCACATCTTCGACGTCGGCGCGATGACTCCGAACCTGTGGCTGTTCGAAGTGCGCGAGGACACGCTGCAATTCTACGAGCGGGCGTCCGGCGCGCGCATGCACGCCAATTATTTCCGCGTCGGCGGCGTTCGCTATGACTTGCCGGAGAAGTTCTTCGCCGACCTAGGCGACTGGCTGGACCACCGGCTGCAGCTCTTCGAGGACGCGATCGCACTCGTCGCCGACAACCGTATCTTCAAGCAGCGCAACGTCGACATCGGCGTGGTCCACCGCGACGATGCCATCGCGTGGGGTTTCTCCGGCCCGATGATCCGCGCCAGCGGCATCCCGTGGGATATCCGCCGGTCGCAACCTTACGAGGTATACGAGCGGATGGATTTTGAAATCCCGGTCGGCACCAACGGCGACTGCTATGACCGCTTCCTGGTCCGCGTCGAGGAAGTGCGGCAGTCCGCAAAGATCATGCGCCAGTGCCTCAAGGACCTGCCGGAGGGGCCGGTAGGCAGCGAGGATCGCAAGGTTTTCCCGCCTTCGCGCGCCGAGATGAAGACCTCGATGGAGGCGCTCATCCACCACTTCAAGCTCTACACCGAAGGCTACCACGTGCCCGCGGGCGAAGTGTATGTCGCGACGGAAAGCCCCAAGGGCGAGTTCGGCGTTTATCTCGTCGCCGACGGCACCAACAAGCCCTACCGCTGCAAGATCCGCCCGACCGGCTTCTCGCATCTGCAAGCCATGGACTTCATGATGAAGGGCCACATGCTCGCGGACGTGACCGCCGTGCTCTCGGCCATCGACGTCGTGTTTGGGGAGGTCGACCGCTGAGTTCGGCGCTGCCGCGCCCATCGCCGGGCTAGGTCGGCGGGTCCTGCATCCGCTCCGAATAGAGCCGTTCGATCAATTCGGGAGCGATCTGCATGCGTCGGCGGTGATAGCGCACCAGCGCCCGGCGCAATCGCCGGGTGTCCGCCAGCCGCAGCGTCGCAACGATCTCGTCGGTCTCCTCCTCGATCGCATCGAGCATCAGGTCGGCAAGGCGCTGAACCGGCACGAGGCGCTCGGCCAGCCCCTGGAAGGCGAGGACGTGCTCCGGGTTTCCTGTCGTTCGGACCAGCGCGAGGAAGACGGCGTTCTGGCGCTCAAGCAGCTCCTCCCCGGCGAAGCCCCCGGTCTCGACGTCGAGGGCCGGGCGATGGTTGAGGATTGCGAGGAACAAGAGGTCGCGGTGCCATGCATAAAGATGGCGAAGCGTGCCTTCGGTGAGAACGGGTACTCGAAAGCCTTCGTGGCGCGGAGCTTCGACGAGCCGCTCGCCCGTCAACCGGTGGAGGGCGTCGCGGACCGGCGTGACGCTTGCATTATGCTGGTCCGACAAAAGCGCAGGCTCGAGCCGGTCGCCGGGGCGATAGGACCCGCGGCGCAGCTGTTCCTTGATGGCCGCGTAGACGCGCTCGAAGGTGCCGGGCCGGACCATCACATCGCGTGAGCGTCCGCATGTCCCGCCAGCGGCCAGTCCTGTTGCCGAACGAAGTCGGCGAGCATCTCCTCCTGGTCCGGCCGCAGCGCATCGCGCGCGCGGATCCGTTCGGGAACCTGGTCGCGAAGCAGGATCGATGGGCATTCGCCGTCATAATTGCCGAGGTTCGGACGGTGCTGGGCATAGCCGACAAGTGCCGCGAGGCCCGGCGAAAAGGTGCGGGCGACCTCAGGCGGATAAGCGAGCCACTGGTTCTCGTAGGGTTTGAGCCATCCAAGGCAGTAGCTGACGATCGCGCCGCGCCGCACCTCATCGCTCGAATTGCCGCCCGCCCCGTGGAGCGTCGAACCAAGGAACAGAAGCGCCGAGCCGGGCTCGAGTTCGGCGGCAAATGCGCCTCGCGGGATGTCCGGA
>Ga0070660_100002747_pt1 | contig 12099 bp, 8 predicted proteins | sample KBSC33metaG_FD_64670 | JGI IMG/M metagenome (GOLD analysis project Ga0070660, IMG submission 64670) | Corn rhizosphere microbial communities from Kellogg Biological Station, Michigan, USA - KBS C3-3 metaG | ecosystem: Host-associated > Plants > Roots > Rhizosphere > Soil ... | reverse complement strand
TATTGCTATCATCGCCGTTCATGCTAGAGCCAATCGGCGGCTGCGATTTGACACTTCGGCAAGTTCTCCTCCCGTCATAAACCCCGCGCAAACGAGACCGATGGTGAGCCAGAATGAGGCTCATGCGCAGAGCGCTAGTCCTCCTTCTTGTGCTGGTCGCGGCCATCGGATGCCAGCAGCAGGCCATGACCGGCGGCAAGCCGCGACCCAAGGGGTCCCACACGGTCGTGAGCTTGGCCCCCGGCACCACTGAACTGGCGACCGCCTTTGGAAGCACGTACAACCTTCTCGGACGCACCCAGGCTTGTAACTATCCGGTTGGTGTCGAGCATGCACCCGTGGTGGCAACGACAAAGCCCGACTACGAAAAGATTTCCTCGATCAATCCGGAAGTCATCCTTTACGATTCCACTCTTTACTCGCCGGGTGATATCCAAAAGCTTCAATCTCTGGGACCGAAGCTCGTTGAAGTTAAAGGCGACACGGTAGATCAGTTCATTCAGTGCCTTTTTCCCCTCGGCAAAGCCCTTCACAACGAATCGAAGATGTCGGAATACGCCGACAACATCTTGGCGGCGAGGAATGGCGCGCTCGCCGATCCACTGCCTAAAGAGCAAAAGGTCGCGATGGTCATGACAAGCGACAAGGGCCTTGGTTATGTTGCCGCCTCCGGATCCTTCCAGGCCGACTGTGGCCGAGCTGCCGGCGCAAATATCGTGGGTCCGCAAGGGAATGCGTTTTTGCCCGTGAACGTCGAGGCATTCCTTCAGATGAACCCGGACATCATCGTGGTCGCGGTTTCCAGAAAGGATGCGGACAAGGACATCCAAGCCCTTCTGAGCGATCCCCAACTGCAAGGGCTAAACGCCATCAAGGCCAAGCGCATCGTCCCCGTCGACGGCGACGTCCTCTTGCGCCGGGGGTCCCGAGTCGACAAGCTGATCGACTCGTTGCATCGGTCGTTGAAGAAAGTGAGTCAAGGATGAACAGAGCAGAGATTGGAGTATTTGGCGGTTCAGGCTTTTACAGCCTGCTTGAGAATGTGCGGGCGGTCAAGGTGGATACGCCTTACGGTCCACCCAGCGATTCCGTGTTTTTGGCTGAGGTGAGTGGACGCAAAGTCGCGTTTCTTCCTCGACACGGACGGTTCCACACCCTCCCTCCGCACAAGGTGAACTACCGGGCCAATGTATGGGCGATGCGTGCTCTCGGCTGCAAGGCGATTATCTCGCCCTGCGCCGCCGGTTCGCTTCAGGCCCATGTGGCGCCCGGCTCGTTTGTTGTATGCGACCAATTCGTCGACCGGACCAACGGTCGTGCCGACACGTTCTTCGATGGTCCGATCGTCAGCCACGTCTCACCGGCTGAGACCTACGATCCCCTTCTGCGCAAAATCGCGGTCGAGGCCATCCGCGCTCACGGAATCGAGTGCCACGACGGCGGCACGGTCGTGGTCATCCAGGGACCCCGCTTCAGCACGAAGGCCGAGAGCAAGTGGTTTCACGATGCAGGCTGGGAGGTCATCAACATGACCCAATATCCCGAGGCCTATCTCTGCCGCGAACTAGGCATGGCCGTCGTGAACATCTCGCTCATCACTGATTACGACAGCGGCGTTCATGCCGGAACTGAGGCTGTTAACGCCCAAAGCGTTCTCGAAGTCTTCGAGCAGAATGCGGCGAACATTAAAAAGGTCGTGCTCGACATGATCGGCAAGTTCCCCGCCGACCTCGATTCCCTCGGCGCTCGCGAGGCCTTGACCTTCAGCCGTGGCGACGGCCATGCGGCGACCGCCGAAGACATTCGCATTTTCGAAATATTGGAGTAGCCCACCGATGATCCTTGCAAGCCTGCTGGCCCTCGCCCCCGTGGCGGCTCTCCAGGAGCCGACCACCATCGCCACCTACAAGCTCGCCGGCAAGGATGTCGCGGTGACGCTGCCCGCGCGGGGTGAAGTCTCCAGCACGGCACCGATTGTGAGCCTCGGGGATTGGAACTACCTTCTCGACGCGCAGGGCACGCCTGTCGCCAAGATGCGAGGGCAGGGCGGCTGGAGCGAAGTCGCAACGCTCTACAGCGAAGCGAAGGCCAAGTGGACTCCGCAAACGCCGACTTGGCACGTCAAAGTGATCCTTTTCACTCGCACCGACATCCTGGACAAGACACCGGACGGGGTACTGCGTCAACGCCGGGCTTACCTTGGACGCAATTCCACGGATGCGGTCCTTCAAGACGTCGGCCGTTTCTGCGTAGCGGCGGAGGCTGCGGCGGGGGGCACCGCCAGGGTCGTCGCCGATGTGGAGGTCGACAGCGACCTGCTTCTGGGAGACGCGAACAGCGGCGAGGGCAAGGTTTTCGGCGAAGACTTCGTGCGTCGCACCGCAACGGCCCGAACCAACGCCGGCGGCTACGAAGCCGAGGACAAGATTTATCGCGGACCTTACGAGTCAGTTTTTGTTCTGCACCCCGGCCTGACGCCCGGCCTGGTGCGAACGCGCGCTTGGGGCGCGCCGGTGTCGAGCTTTTCAGTCTACGACGCCCGCTGGTTGTCTTCTCCGGCAGTTCCGGAGTCCCTGCTGAGTTGCTGGGCCGCGGACCTGAGCGAGAAGCTCTCCCGCACGCCGCAGATGCGCGTTCCCCTTCAAGACGTTACGCGGGCGATGTCGAGCGCCATGAGCGTGGCGCCGTACCTCGCGAGCATGCCCAAGGAGTTGCCAGCGCGAATGGCCACCCAAAAACCGTGGACCGAAGTCTCGGCAAACCCTTTGGCTGGGTTGCCAAGAATCAAGGCTCCGTCGGGGGCGAGCAGCACGATGTCGGTTGCCACCGAGCAGGGGGTCCCCCTCCTACTGACGCCCGTCGCGCTGGCTGACCTCGTAGCCGCTTCCCTGCCCGACGCCACTGCCGTTGGCTGGTCTGTCATCGAAGGGGTCCCTGTCCTCACGTTTCGGCCATCTGGAGCGTTGTCTGACAAGCCCATCGAAGCACTAAATCTCACGAGCAAGGTGAAGAACGCTGAGCAGCTCGCCGCAGGAATCACCCTCAACTCGGACCTGCTTTCCCCAACCGGCAATTTCGTCACCAAGATCGAAGACGACGCGCAGCGTGGACGCATGCTCACCGTCACCGAAGTAGGCGACGTGCGCAACGGACACGGGGTGCTCCCGACCGAAGGCGAAGCCAAAGGCAGCGTGCTTCGTTTCGATGTTAAGACGACGAGCAAGGACCCGATCTCGGTGGTTGTCCTTGGTTCAAAGGGCCCCGTCGAAATTCAGCTCGGCACGCCCGATCCGGCCGCCTCGGACTACAACACGGACGTTTCCACCACCACTTTCCCCCTAAAGTCCGACGGCAATTGGCAAACGATCCAGGTGAACCTGGAAGGCAAAGCCGAGCCGGGTTCGTTGCTGCTCATCGCGCCCCCGAGTTCTTCCCGCTATTACGAGCGCAGGCAACTGGATCCGAACGTCTACACGTTTGCCAAAGCGGCTTGGCAGGCCGCCGCCGACGGACAGATCTCCACACCCGCTAGTGACAGCAGCGAACTGCAAACCCGTGCACTAACCGTCACCAAGGCCGATACGAAGACTCTTCTGACCATGATCGACGACCGCAACGACACCGTTGCGATGAACGTCGCCGCTCGGTTCCAGAAGATTAAGAGCGCAGAGGCCGAACCGGGGCTTATCAAGCTCGCCGCCAGCGCGAACCCCCGTGTTTCTCAGCAGGCAGTTCTCGCCCTGCAATTCCAAGGCACAGAGTCTGCAAAGACGGCCCTTCGAAACATCCTCGACAATGGCGTCTACGAAACGGACCGCATGTTCGCCGCGGAGGCGATTGCCGCCGAGAACTTGCCGAACTCGACGGGTGCCATCTCCCGCCTGCTGGCGGTTCCAAGTTGGCAGGCCAAGGTTCGTGCCCTCGATCTCATCTCCAAGCTCGCCAGCGGCGATCCGGACAAGGCGATGATGATCACCTTCCTGCTTCAGGATTCGCCCGAGGTCCGGCTTCGAGCAACCCAACTGGCCGACCCGGCTTTCGACCTCGCCTGCCGGCGGCTGCTCTACGGAGCCGTTAACGATTCCTCGGACGCGGTTCGCGCCGCCAGCTACGTTCAACTGCTCAAGAGCCCTACGGCCAAGTACCGGGAGGAAGGCCGAAAGGGGATCGGCGATGACAGCGCGGCCGTTCGCCTGATTGTCCTGCAGGCCCTGACCGAGAAGCCGACGGAAGCAGAGCGTGCGGTGCTGCAGCAAGCAGTCACCGACAAGTCGCCGGAACTCAGGGCTGAAGCTTTGCGAGGCTTCGCTAAAATCCCTGGGAACGTTCAAGCGGAAGAATTCGCCAACACGTTCAAGGACACTAATCCGGAGGTGCAGCTCGCGTTGGTCCAGCTTGCCATCTCAAAGAAGGTCAGCCTTCCCGTCGAGGTCGTTAAAGAACTTAAGAGCAGCCCCAATGCAGAAGTGGCGGAAGCTGCGAAAGCTTTACCGGGTTAAGTCGCCGTGAAACAAACGGGCAACGATGCGCGGAACGTATGCCTAGAATAGAGTTGTTCGTTTACAAACATGAGTGAAGTGAGGAAGAACCTTTTAGCGACGGGCTTGGTCCTCGCGGGCGTCGGTGCCGTGATCGGCGGCTTAGTCGTGCGCGACCACCAAGATCTCGGCAGTGGCTATCTGACGATGACCAATGTCGACGGTCTCGTCGCTTCTCGCGAAGGCGCGGAAGTCCCCGCTGACAAGTTCTTCAGCCAGATGGTGGAGAAGCTTAAACAGGAGTACGTCGACACCGTCGAAGACGAACAGAAGCTCGCCTCGGGTTCGGTGCGGGGCATGATCGCGAGCCTCAACGATCCGAACTCGCTCTTTATGGACCAGACGGAGTTCAAGGCTTACCAGGCGGCCGTGAGCGGTCACTACGAAGGAATTGGTGCAGAACTGAGCCTCGAGGATGCGGGCGGTAGTGCATCCACCGGACAAGGGCCAAAGGCCGATGCGGACAAAGACACCGCCGTCGCAGGTGTGGTCAACATTCCGAAGCTTACAGTCGTCGGACTGACGCCCAATGGACCTGCAGCAAAGGCGGGCGTGAAGGTCGGCGACTTTGTCGAGTTCGTAAAGGCCGCTGGCTGATCGAAGCCGCGCCAATCATTGCTCTCCGTAAGCTACAAGCTCAGGTCGACCAGAAGAAAGCACCCGCCGGCGACCTTATCAAGATGCGGAAGGAGCTTCGTGCGAAGGTGGACAAGTCGGTCCTGCCACTGAAAGCCCGCGACGAGTTGATGCTCGGCGAATCGGGCTCGGTGGACGTCGTCTGGCGCCGCCAGGGTCAGGAGATTAAGACCACCCTAACGCGATCCAAATCCGAGCTCAGCACCTTTGGCCCGGACAGCCAAGGGGTGATACACCTCACCTTCGCGCCGGGAGAAGCGGACAGATTGAAGTCGGCCGCAGCTGGAAAGCAAGAGTTGACGATCGACCTTAGGAACGCGCCCGTTGGCGATTTCGCCACGATGAAACAGTGCTTGTCCGCGCTCGCACCTAGAGGCGATTACGGAACAATCGAGCTGGACAAAGCCGGCAAGTCTCACCCGCTCACGATTGGCGAGGGGCCAGCAACCGCACCCAAACTCAAACTTCTCGTTGACAACTCGACCCGCGGGGTAGCCGAGATTTTCGCTTTGGCGCTCAAGGGCAAGGGCCTGGCTGAAGTCGTCGGCGGACCGATGGCGGGTCACCGGTATATCACCGAAACCGTCGCGCTACCCGACGGCAGCGGCTACACGTTGGTGGTCGGCAAGTATCGGGCACCCGCGGAAAAATCAGCCGCCGCACCGAAGAAACGGGCCTCCCATCAATCGGTGGCCGAGCTCTATGAAGGGCAGGGGGTGATTTCGTGAAGTTCGCTCTAGCGATTTTTGCAGCCCTCGGTGCCGTTGCGATTTGCTTCCTCTTCGGCCTGAACTGGCGGTCCATTCAGCGGGGCGAGGCGCCTAGCACGGCTCCGCTGATGAAGCTGGTTGGACTTGAGAGCCCCGCCTCAAAGCTGGCCCCCCAGGAAGTTTTTAAGGCGAACTACGCCCGAATTCAAGCGGACTATTACAAGTCTGTCCCGGCAAAGGAGCTGAAGTACGCGGCCATGAGCGGTCTCGTGGCTTCCCTCGGCGACCCGCACACGATGTTCATGCCGCCAGCCATCGCGACAGAGTTCAATCAGGAAACGAAAGCAAACTTCGTGGGCATCGGCGCCCGCCTTGACCCCGATCCCGCAGGCGCCAAGATCCTGATCGTCTTCGACGACAGCCCAGCTTTTAAGGCAGGGATCAAGGCCGGTGACCTCATCACTTCCGTGGACGGCAAGTCCACCATGGGAATGCCGGTCGACAGTATCGTCAAACGCATTCGGGGTCCGGAAGGCACGACCGTCAAGATCACTCTAACCCGGCCCGGCCACCCTCAGCCGATCAGCGCCTCGGTCCGGCGCGCGCAGATCGATATTCCGACTGTGGAAGGCCGCTTCGTCGCGGATCGGCAATATGGGATCCTAAGCGTTACTTCGTTCTCGGAGCCGACCGCAGATCAGTTCAATGCCGAACTTGAGAAGCTCGAAAAGCACACCCTGCGCGGGCTCGTGATCGACCTGCGCAACAACCCCGGCGGACTCCTCAACATCGCCGGCGAGATGCTTTCTAGGTTTGTGGACGGTAAGCGGATCATCCTCATGAAGGAGCGCGGCGGACGCATGGAGGAAGTGCGCGCACCCTCGGGTCAGCGCCACGACTTCTCCTATCCGGTTGTGGTCTTAGTCAACGAGGACAGTGCCAGCGCGGCAGAGATCTTCACCGGCGTGCTGCGCGACTATCATCTCGCGACGACCGTCGGGACTCACACGTACGGCAAGGCGTCCGTTCAGAACGTGTTTCCGCTGATCGATGGCTCAGTGATCAAGATCACCATCGCGCGCTACCTCCTGCCAACGGGTGACGACATCGGGCGCAAGGTCGACGCGGACGGCACGTTCATCTCCGGAGGCATCGAGCCGGACGTGAAGGTCGCTTATGATCTCGACAACGTGAACGTCAAGTACGGTGACCCGAAGACCGACAACCAATTGCTGAAGGCTTTCTCGGTTCTGGACGGCAAACGCACTCCGGCCGCTATTCGATAAGCTTCGCGAGCTCCGGAAGGTAGCCTCGCAGCCTCATCCGGAGCAGGTCCACCTTTTTCGCTAGCCACGGGTCGACCGCGATTCGCCGGTTCACGAACTCTCGGTCCACGATCAAGTGCCCGTAAAGTTCGGCTTTGTCCTCTTCGATCGCGCTCATTCCATAAGGCGTAAGAAAGCCCGGGATCCTATCTGTCAGCTCGCCGACCCCGCGCGTCCGCATCTCCTTGCCGCCTTTTCCGTAGTGGAAATCAGGCAGATTTAGCTTCATCCACTCTGGGTCCTTGTGGATGAGCTTCATGCGCTGGTCGATCATGTGAAAGAGCTCGTGGTGGATGACCACTCGCTGCCAATGCGGATTGTAGCTGCCGAGCGATGGGTCGTAGTACATGGCTTCGAAATCGAATGCAGGCACGGCGCCACGAAACTGCCCATTCACTGCCAAGTTTTCGGCAAAGACGAGCCGCTTGACGTTCGCCTTGGCGAAAAGCTTCGCAGGATAGAGCGCCCACTCCTTGGTGAACAGTGCCAAGTACTTGTCCAGGTGCTCGCTCGTGGGCGCGGTGCCGGAAATCTTGTAGTCGGCGCCGCTGACCTCGAACTTCGCAGCCACGACATCCACCTCGATGCCTGCGGTTGCGGTCAGCGCCTCGAGCGCTGGCGAAGATCGCTGCAGAATTCCACAGGTTAGGCACAGGGCAAGGGCAGCGATCATCCTTTCCGAAGTATGGCCCGGGTATTCAGCGGTGGAAAGGTGGAGAACCCTGTGAACTCGGCGGAAAAGTGGACGATTGAGAGGGGAAAAACGGTGCCAAACATGTTGGCAATCTGTTCGCAAAAAAAGCCCTTGACACCCAACGCGTTGTGGATGGACAATGACTGAGCCACAACATGTTGTGGCGGAGTAGAAAAAGAGTGCAGTGCCCCTATTGCGGCTACATCGATCAGAAGGTCCTCGATTCGAGGCCTGCCCGCGAGGGTGACGCGATCCGCCGCCGACGTGAATGCCTAAGCTGCGGTCGAAGATTCACGACGTTCGAAGAGCCGGAAAGGCCGCGCCTTTTTGTGATTAAGCGCGAGGGCGGTCGCGAGGAGTTCAACCGCGACAAGGTCCTGAACTCGATGCTCCTCGCCTCCCGCAAGCGCCCCATTACCATCGAAGCCCTGCGGAGCGCCGCCGAGCACATCGAACGCGAATTGCTGCAGTCGTTCGATGAGGAAATCAGTTCAAAAGAGATTGGTGATCGTGTGCTGCAGCAGCTGAAAGAAATCGACGATGTCGCGTACATTCGCTTCGCAAGCGTGTACCGCGAGTTCGAGACCATTACCGATTTTCGCCACATTATCGACGCCTTCCCACAGGAGTCGACCCAACTCACCCACCGCTAAGGAGAGCCATGAAGATTCGCCGTTACTTTACGTCCGCCGACAAGAGCCCGTACGCAGGAATTGATTTCGAGCCGCGCAAGAGCGAGATCCGCAACCCGGATGGCTCGACCGTTTTCCTTATGGAGAACGTGATGGTGCCAAAGGAGTGGTCGCAGGTTGCGACCGACATCCTGGCGCAGAAATACTTCCGCAAAGCGGGGCTGACGGTTGGCGAAGTGAACGGCACGGATTACGCGGGCAAGGATGCCAAGCACCTGAAGCCGAGCGCCGAGCACGAAACCGACTCGCGCCAGGTCTTCCACCGCATGGCGGGCTGCTGGCGTTTCTGGGGCGAGGAGTACGGGTACTTCGACAAAGACTCCGACGCGCAGGCTTTCTATGACGAGATGGTCCACATGCTGGCCAGCCAAAAGGCGGCACCGAACTCCCCGCAGTGGTTCAACACGGGCCTCCACTTCGCCTACGGCATCGACGGTCCGGCGCAGGGGCACTATTATGTGGACCCATCCAGCGGCCAGCTAAAAGCCTCCACCGGCTCCTACGAGCGGCCGCAGCCGCATGCGTGCTTCATCCTAAGCGTCAAAGATGACCTCGTGAACGAGGGCGGCATCATGGATCTCTGGACCCGGGAAGCCCGCATCTTCAAGTACGGATCCGGCGTCGGCACAAACTTCTCCCGCATTCGGGGCGAGAACGAGAAGCTCAGCGGCGGCGGCCGCTCCAGCGGCCTCATGTCGTTCCTCAAGGTCGGCGATCGAAGCGCGGGTGCCATCAAGTCTGGCGGCACAACGCGACGCGCGGCGAAGATGGTCTGCCTCGACATGGACCACCCGGACATCGAGGAGTTCATCAACTGGAAGGTCAAGGAAGAGCGGAAGGTAGCGGCTCTCGTGGCCGGATCCAAGATGTGCGAGCGGCACCTGAACGCGGTCATGGGTGCGGCGCAGTCCGACTCCAATCCTCGAACTAACATTGAATTGCGGCGAGCGATCGCCGAAGCGAAGCTTTCCGAGATCCCGCTCAATTACATCCAGAGAGTCATACAGCTCGCCGACCAGGGCTTCACCGGACTCAAGTTCGAGACCTACGACACCGGTTACGAATCCGAGGCTTACGTTACAGTTTCTGGCCAGAACTCGAACAATTCTGTGCGCGTGCCGAACGAGTTCTTCAATGCGGTCGAAAAGGACCTCGAGTGGAATCTCACCTCCCGCACGACCAAGAAGCCCCTCAGAACCACCCGGGCCAAGGACCTGTGGGAGCAGATCTGCGAGGCCGCATGGCAGTCTGCGGACCCTGGCCTGCAGTACGACACCACCATCAATGAGTGGCACACCTGCCCCGAGAACGGCCGCATCAACGCGAGCAATCCGTGCTCCGAGTACATGTTCCTCGACGATACGGCTTGCAATTTAGCCAGCATTAACCTCGTCAAGTTCTACAATTCGAATACTGGTGAGTTCGACCTCAAGGGTTACCAGCATGCAATCCGCCTCTGGACGGTCGTGCTCGAGATTTCCGTGCTGATGGCACAGTTCCCTAGCAAGGAGATCGCGCAGCTCAGCTACGACTTCCGGACCCTTGGCCTTGGCTATGCGAACCTTGGCGCGCTGCTCATGCAGATGGGCATTCCCTACGACTCGAAGGAGGGCTTCGCCATCACCGGCGCCCTCACGAGCATCCTCGGCGGCGGCAGCTACGCCGCAAGCGCCGAGATGGCAAAGGAGCAAGGTGCCTTCCCGCAATACGCCAAGAACCGGGAGCACATGCTCCGCGTTATCCGCAATCATCGTCGCGCTGCCTACAACGTCTCGCCAAACGAATATGAAGGTTTGAGCATCAAACCTGTCGGTATCGAGCCGCAAAACTGCCCAGCCGACATGCTGAAGGCTGCCCAAGAGGCATGGGATCAGGCGCTGCTGCTCGGGGATGAGCACGGCTTCCGCAATGCGCAGGTGACGGTCCTCGCGCCCACCGGCACGATTGGCTTGATCATGGACTGTGACACCACCGGTATCGAGCCGGACTTCGCCCTCGTGAAGTTCAAGAAGCTCGCGGGCGGCGGCTATTTTAAGATCATCAACCAGTCCATTCCGCCCGCGCTGAAGAAGCTCGGCTATAAAGGGGAGGAGATCGAAGCCATCGTCCGGTATGCGGTCGGCTACCAGAAGCTCCCCGACAATAAGCTCGCGATCTCTCGCGAGGCTCTCAGGGCGAAGGGTTTCACGGACGACATCCTCGACAAGGTTGAAGAATCCCTCGCCAGCGCCTTCGAGTTGAAGTTCGCGTTCAACCGCTACACCCTGGGAGACGACCTCTGCAAGAACGTCCTCGGCCTCACCGAGGACCAGCTCAACGATTGGTCATTCGACATCCTTCAATCGCTCGGCTTCACCAAAGAGGAGATCGAGGAAGCGAACGAGTACGTCTGCGGCACCATGACCGTTGAAGGGGCACCGTACCTCAAGCCGGAGCACTTGCCCGTCTTCGACTGCGCAAACAAGTGCGGCAAGATCGGCCAGCGCTTCATCTCCGCCGAAGGCCACATCCGCCAGATGGCGGCGGCCCAGCCCTTCCTCTCCGGCGCCATTTCGAAGACGATCAACCTGCCGAGCAATGCGACGATCCAGGCCGTTGAGGATGCGTATTGGCTCTCCTGGCAGCTTGGCCTCAAGGCTAACGCCCTTTACCGAGACTGCAGCAAGCTCAGCCAACCGCTGAATTCGTCCACAGATGAAGCCGCCGCCGCCATTCTGGAAGCCGGGCTGGAGAGCGAAGACATAGCTGGGACCGCGGACACTCCTGTCGGCGCCGCTCTGCAGCCGACGGTGACCTTCTCGACGGCGAGCACACCAGAAATCGAGCAGGCTGCCGCAAAGCTTGTCTACCGCTACATTAGCAAGCGCCGAACGCTGCCGAGCCGGCGCAAGGGCTACACCCAAAAGGCTAGGGTGGGTGGCCACAAGGTCTATCTCCGCACGGGAGAGTTCGAGGACGGCAGCCTCGGAGAGATATTCGTGGATATGCACCGCGAAGGTGCGGCGTTCCGGTCGCTGATGAACTGCTTCGCCATCGCGATCTCGCTCGGACTCCAGTATGGCGTGCCGCTGGAGGAGTTTGTGGAGGCCTTCGTCTTCACGCGGTTCGAGCCGAACGGGTCGGTGCAGGGGCACGACAACATCAAGATGTCCACGTCGATCATCGACTACGTCTTCCGCGAGCTCGCGATGTCGTATCTCGGCCGCTACGACCTGGTGCAGGTCAAGCCCGAAGACCTACGAGGCGACACGGTCGGCCGGCCGTCGCAGTTGCCGGACTTCGACGACGAAGAGGAAGTTGAGGCGGTTCACGAGGGACCCGTACCAGGTACGGCCCATGAGGACCACACCGCTCGAGGCTATCAAGTCGCACCCGAAGAGGAGGACTCGCAAGATCCGCTCCCTTTCGACCCGAATAACAACATGGCGGTGGGCTCGCCGACCTGGGTGCTCGAGGAGGAGCAGAAGCGCAAGGTGGAGTCCGGCGCTGCGGCTCCGCGGTTCG
>Ga0070660_100002742_pt1 | contig 12106 bp, 12 predicted proteins | sample KBSC33metaG_FD_64670 | JGI IMG/M metagenome (GOLD analysis project Ga0070660, IMG submission 64670) | Corn rhizosphere microbial communities from Kellogg Biological Station, Michigan, USA - KBS C3-3 metaG | ecosystem: Host-associated > Plants > Roots > Rhizosphere > Soil ... | reverse complement strand
GCCGGGCTGCATGTCTTGACAATCCACAAGGCCAAGGGACTGGAGTTCGACACGGTGATCGTGCCGGGGCTGGGCCGCCGTGCGAAATCGGACGACAAACCATTGGTGTTGTTTCACGAGTGGCGCGTGGCGGGTGGCTTCGAGTGCCTGGTGGCGCCGATCGATGAGACGCGTGCCGAACCCGACGAGCTTTATCGATATCTGCGGCGGCTCGATCGCCGGCAAAACGACTGGGAGCGCACGCGCCAACTCTACGTGGCGGCGACGCGCGCCAAGAAGCGCTTGCATCTGATGGGGCATGTCGGAAACAACGGGGAGCCGGCAAAGAGTTCGATGCTCTCCGACTTGTGGCTGGCGCTCTCGGCTGAGGAACGATCGCTGTTCAAGCGCGATGATGCGGGAACGGCGCAGCCTCCCGCGCAACGGCCGGAGGACGTGCTACGCCGTTTGCCGGAGTCCTGGCGTTTGCCGGAACTGCCCGCGCCGGTGGCGTGGCAAGGCACGACGGCCGCAGATGCGGAACCGCACGAGCCGACATTCGAATGGGTAGGCGAGAGCCTGCGCCATGCGGGTACCGTGGTCCATGCTTTCGTACAGCGGATGAAAGGCGTAGACGAACCGGGGCCGGATGGGCCGGCGATCCGTAGAGCGCTGATGCACGCAGGCGTTTCCCCGCTGGACCTGGAAGCGGCGGCGCAGCGCGTTCGGCAGGCGCTGGCCCGCATCCGTACCAGCCGTCGCGGCCGCTGGATTTTGGAGTCACACGAAGATTCGCACTCCGAGTACGCGGTGACGGGTATGGTCAACGGCGAGGTGGTGCGCGGTCTGGTGGATCGCACATTCGTCGATGCAGGCATCCGCTGGATTATCGATTTCAAGACCAGCGAACACGAGGGCGGCAAACTGGACGAGTTCCTCGACGAGCAGCAACGCCGTTATCGCGATCAGATGGAGCGCTACGCCCGCATTTTGACGCTACTAGGAAATCCGGTCCGGCTGGGCTTGTATTTTCCGCTGTTAGACGAGTGGCGCGAATGGGCGCCGGAGCAGACTTCCGAGGCGGCCGGACAACGCTAAGCTTTTTTCTTCTTCGATTTCGAGTGCGGCGCGGCTGCTTCAGGTTCGACCGGCGCCTCCGCAACAGCCGGCGGGTCCTCATCGGCAGGCGCAGCCGCTTCCGCCGGGGCAACCCCAGCGAGCACGGCGTCAAACAATTCCTTCTGGCGCGCTAATTCCTTTTTCGTCGGAGGCGCCTGTTCGTTGCGGAAATCGTGATCGCTGTAGCAGGTGCGGCAGCGCACTTTCGCCGCCTTGGTGTCTACCATCGAAACGATTGAATGATTTGTCAGGCGGCGACACTTGACGCAGTAATCGTCGATTTCGTCGCCGAGCCGTAGCTCCCACATGCCCGTGAGTATAGCGCAGGCAAAAATGCCGTTCGGCTCCGCGAAAGCCGGCGTCCCCCGGGGGAGTTCAGGCAAATCAGCCGATGCGCCAGTAGGTTTCGATGCTGGGAGGCTCGGCCAGCCAGTCTCCCGCGGTTCCGATTGCGACCGTAAGATGCGGGGAGGAGAGATGGCGGTCCAGATGTTCGCGCGAGGTCCAGTTCTCGTAGAACACGAAGCGGCCAGGGTCCGTAGCGTGAACATGCAGGTCGTATTGGATGCAGCCCTCCTCGGCGCGCGTGGGTTCGATGAGCGAGAGCAGCACCCGGCGCAGGTCGTCTTCTTTACCGGGCCTGGCCTTCAATTGGGCGACGACGGACAAAGGTTGGGGCATATTGTGACGATCATCGCAGAATTGGGTCGGTCACGTGCGGGACTGCAATCGGCGGCATCAACGCGTTAGGTTGCGAGTTGATATTCCTTCAGCTTGCGGTAGAGCGTGGTGCGGCCGATCCCCAGCAGGTGGGCGGCGATGGCGCGATCACCTTTGGTGTATTCGAGCGCATTCAAAATCGCGCGGCGTTCCAGAACATGCAGGGGCACGATGGAGGGAGCGGGCTCGGGCATCGGCGACGGGGCAGAGAGAAGCGCGGGCTGATAGGCATCAAGGGCGGGAGCGCCGGGCAAATTTGCCGCAAGCAGCGAGGCCGGCCCCAGAACACTTTCGCGGCCGACGGCGGCCATGAGATACTGCGCCTTCTTCTGGATGAGATGATTCTGCAGGTTCGACGGAAGGTCGGCGGTGTGCAGCAAGGGGCCTGAGTTTACCGCCACCATGTGCTGCACGCAATTCTCCAGCTCGCGGACGTTGCCGGGCCAGTCATAGGAAAGCATCACTTCCAACGCCTCCGCCGTCACGCCGTAATTACCGCCCACGCGCGAAAGAAAGTGGTTGATGAGCGCGGGAATGTCCTCGCGCCGCTCGCGGAGAGGCGAGAGACGGATGTTGACCACGTTCAAGCGGAAATAGAGGTCGCGCCGGAAGGTGCCCTTTTCCACTTCGGCTGCCAAGTCACGATTGGTGGCGGCGATGATGCGGAAATCCGAGTGGCGCGTGGCGACGGAGCCGACGGGCCTGAACTCTTTCTCTTGCAGCACGCGGAGCAGCTTGGCTTGCAGGTCCAAAGCCAGCTCGCCGATCTCATCGAAAAAGGCCGTGCCGCCGTTGGCAGCTTCCAGCAATCCGAACTTATTGTTGGCCGCCCCGGTAAAGGCGCCCTTGACGTGCCCAAAGAGCTCGCTTTCCATGAGCGGGCCGACCATGGAGGAGCAATCCACGGTGACGAACGGGCCAGAAGCCTTTACATTATGTACGGAGCGGGCGACCACTTCCTTGCCGGTGCCCGTCTCGCCGAGCAGCAGCGCGGGCCAACGGCACTTGCCAAGTTTCTCAATCAAACGGATAACCTGGCGCGTGCGAGGCGATTGCCCCACCAGTATGTGACGGCTTTCACTAGGTTGTGCTGACATGTTCGTTCCGGGCCGTTCGAACGTTGGCCTAATATAAGGTGCGTTTCCCAAAGATAAACTCTACGGTTGAATCGAATTTTCCTCAAGTCCCCCATACAGAGAAACGGGGTAAGTCATTTGCGGGTGGTGGCTACCCCCACCGTTGGGGGTGGTACGAGTCACGCGGGCAGTGGGAGTCACGCGGATCACCCGAGTTAGGATGCGCGGCGGCGCCCCTAGTCGAGCGCAGGGTGGACTAGCGATAAGGCGCGGTATCGGGCGTGTTCGGCGGCGCGCCCGGCGACGTGCTCGACCCGGACTCGGGTTCGGGCACCACGATAGCGGTGCCAGTTTCACGGCGCACGCGGATGGCGAGGTCACCAGCCTGCTCGCGCGTCATTTCGCGGCCGACGATCACGCGCCATAGTGGAGGCGTGCGTCCCGTGGAGGGCGAGATGCGGGCTTCGGCGAAGAGGGCTTCGAGAACGGCGCGCAGGGATTCGGCACGCGCGGGGTCGGAGAAAGCCCCGGCTTGCACGACGTAGCCGGCTGCCGATGGCGCTGCTTTGGCGGTCGCCGTAACGGCGGGTGAGCCTACGGGAGTCGTCGTGGTAACGGGAGGCGCGGTGACCGGAGTCTCGGCGTCTGCAATAGGCGGTTCGGCGGCCGGTGTAGTCGGCGCGGCACTCTCCGCTGCGGGCGTTGTCGCAATCTCATCCGGTTCGCGCGGCGGTGTGTTCGGAGGAATGTAAGGCCGCACACTCGGTGGTGGGATCACCTTCAAGCGCACGCGAGCTGTTCCCGCGCGCAGCATATCGATATCGCGCGCGGCAGCCTGCGAGAGATCGAGGATGCGTCCCTTCACAAACGGACCGCGATCGTTGATGCGCACGTCCACCTGTTTTCCGTTGGAGAGATTGGTGACCTCGACCCACGTCTGAAACGGAAGGCGGCGGTGCGCAGCGGTAAGTTGCCGCATGTCGTAAACCTCGCCCGAGGCCGCGCGGCGGCCGTCATAGGGGAATCCATACCAACTGGCGACTCCGGTCTCGGTGCTTCCGATCTTCGCGGGGGCGAGCGGTGCATTCACGCGCGCGGCGTGATGTCCGCAGGCCGAGAGGAACATCGCGGCAAGTGGGACCAACACGAAACCCGCATGAATCGGCCTTCGCAACACTCTCATACCCTTCGCGGCACCTAAAACAATTCTACGCATTTACGTTTTTGCGCGCCAGACCGTCCGCGGCGTCGCGATGGCCGCGACCGAAGACGGCCGCGCTGTGCATTTTTTTCTTGACATTCAAATCAATCCACCTTATAAAGGGGACACAAGCGCGTGCTCTTATGAGTGGCGCGTACTTTGATGTAAAGGGAGAATCAAACGATGAAATTCGCAACCAAGAAGAAAGCGGCCCCGAAGAAGAAAGCTGCTGCTAAGAAAAAGAAGTAGCTAAAACGGGCTCGCGATAGCGAGTTTGACCAACCGGCCCCGAGCAATCGGGGCCGTTATTATTTTTCGCCCGCCTGTTTTACAACCTCCTTCACAACTTCAGCCCTTTCAAATACGCCAGGAATTCCGCGCCCAGATCGTGGCGCTTGAGGGCCAGCTCCACGGTGGCTTGCAGGAAGCCCTGCTTGTCGCCGGCGTCGTAGCGCTTGCCTTCGAACTTGTAACCATAGATAGGCCGGCTGCGCAGCATGTGCTTCAGGCCGTCGGTCAACTGGATCTCGCCGCCGCTGCCGGGCTCGATGGTTTCGAGAGAGTGGAAGATCTCCGGAGTCAGCACATAGCGCCCGATGATGGCGAGGTTGGAGGGCGCGTCTTCGGCCTTAGGCTTCTCCACCAGATTGCGGATGCGATACAGGCGGTCGCGCCCGCCGTTGTGTGCCACCGGTTCAGCATCCACCACGCCGTAGGCGGAAATGTTTTCCCGCGGGACTTCCATCAGCGCCAGCACCGGCGCGGAATAAAACTCGTAGACGTCCAGGAGTTGCCGGAGACAAGGCGTCTCAGCGTCGATGATATCGTCCGACAAGATGACGGCGAAAGGTTCGTCGGCCACCAGGTCGTGGGCGCGCAGGACGGCGTGTCCCAGGCCGAGCGCCTCTTTCTGCCGCACATAGGCGATGTCGATCATATCGGAAACCGCCCGCACCGTGGCCAGCAGATCCTTCTTGTGGCGGGTTTCGAGCAGGTGCTCCAGCTCGAAGCTGACGTCGAAGTGATCTTCAATCGCGCTCTTGCCGCGGCCGGTGACGATGATGATGTTCTGCACGCCGGAAAGCTTGGCTTCCTCCACTCCGTATTGGATCAGGGGCTTGTCGACTAACGGCAGCATCTCCTTGGGCATTGCTTTGGTCGCCGGCAGAAAACGAGTCCCGAGGCCGGCTGCGGGGAAAACCGCTTTGCGAACTTTTCTTGTCATTCCTGTTCCATTCTATCGGCACGGAGCGTGCGTTCCGTTTAGTTTAGAGTAACGATGCGCCCGAATGTGGTCGTGGAACCCGGACGCGCCGAACGGCCTACTGGAGCGCCACCGCCTACTTCAGCGAGGCGGCGATGGCCCGCAACTCCTCGCGGACCTTGTCGATGAGTTTCATCAGGTCAGCGGTGCGGTCGGCGACAAAGAGGTCGCCCTGAAGCTTTTTGGGCTTGCCGCGCGTAGTAGTGGCCGGGACCAGCTCAGGCTTGGCTCGCGACTCAAGGAACTTGCGTGCGCCTTCAATCGTGAAGCGTTCCTGGTAGAGAAGGCGCTTGATTTCGAGCACCATCTCGACATCCTTGCGGCGGTAGAGGCGGTGGCCCGTGCCGGATTTCTTGGGGCCCAGTCCCGGGAACTCGGTTTCCCAGAAGCGCAGGACGTAGGGTTTGATGTTGGCCAGGCGCGCTACATCGCCAATCCGGAAATACAGCTTGTCGGGAATCTCCGGCAACGGCCCGACAATCATGTCTTCTTGCGAACTCATGACGTACCCTTATGATAATGTCCCCGCTTGTAGGAATCCATCCGGTTCGGGAGGCGCTGCTGGCCGGGCGACCCCTCGACCGCGTACTGGTCGCGAAGGGCGCCGGCGGCGCGCGTCTACAGGAATTGCTGGCGCTGTGCCGGGAACGCGGCATCCCGGTGCGCGTTGAAACCCGCGACCGGTTGGACCGCGCCGCGAACGGTGCGAACCACCAGGGCGTGGTCGCGTTTGGCGCGGCGGAGAAATATTCGTCCATCGACGAGACGGCGGCATCCGGCGGATTGCACGTCATCTTGGATGGCGTTGAGGACCCGCATAACCTGGGCGCCATCATTCGCACGGCTCATGCGGCGGGCGCGGCGGCAGTAGTGATCCCGGAGCGCCGCGCCGCGGGACTGACGGAAACTGTGGGACGCGCCGCGGCTGGCGCCCTGGCGTATCTGCCGGTGGTGCGCGTGGTGAACATCAATCGCACACTGGATGAGCTGAAAGATCGCGGCTACTGGATTTACGGCCTGGACGAACGCGGCAAAGTCACCTACGACCAGGTCGAATTCACCCGGCCGTCCGCGATCGTGCTGGGCGGCGAAGGGAGCGGGCTGCACGAACACGTGGCCAAGCGCTGCGACTTTCTGGTGCGCATTCCGATGGCGGGGCAGGTGGCATCGCTCAACGTCAGCGTGGCGGCCGGCGTGATGCTGTTCGAGTGGAAGCGGCGCGCCGCCAATCAAACAACGGCTCCATGACTCCGCCCACGCGGCCGGCCTGATATAAGCGCGCATCTGTGCGCGCGAGCTTGCGCTCAATGGGCGGAGCGAGAATGCGGGTATGCGGAACGACGCACAAGTGCCCGAGTATGTCCCATACCTCATCGCGCGTCGTCATCCATTTGAGCGAGCGGTCGAAGCGAGAAAGATTTACCGGCCGCGAGTAGGCGCGGAGGGTCTTTTCGCCGGCCGGGTTGTAATAGTGCTCGAAGTAACTCATCGCGAGTTCCCGGATGGTGGCGTAGACGGGTTCGCGAGAGCGCAGACCGGCGTAATCGGACTTCGCCACCGCGCCCCAGCGCCCATGGGCGCGATACACCGCCAGCACGTGGTCGGAATCGCGCACGGCTTCCAGATCCACCAGTAGCGGCGGATATCCCAGCTTACGCAGCGCCATTGCGGCGACCAGCGCGCCCTCCATGCAGTGCGCCACGCGCTCGCGCAGCACGGTCTGCGGCGAATAACAGGTGGCGCCGCAGGGTTCGCGGTTGTAGCCGATCTCTTCATCGAGGAATTGCTGTATTTTGGCAGGGCTGGTCAGGCGAGGAAGCACCTTGACAGGCTAGCGTAAAAAGGGGACAGACGACATTTACGCGTCACCAGTGTGAGCGCCCACCGCTTACGGCAGCGTGTAAATGTCGTCTGTCCCCTTTTTACGCTATAACAGTCGAGTGCGCATCGGCCTCGACGCAACCTACAGTCTCGGGAAAAATCTATCCGGCGTCGGCGTGTACTCGCGCGAGATGATGACCGGCCTCGCCCGCGCGCATCCCGAGGAAAGCTTTCGTTTCTACTATCGCCCGCACCGCCTCTTAAAGTCGCTCTCCGAAAAGCTGCCGTCCAACGCCAGCCGCCGTCTGCTGACGGGCGCGCCCCGCGCCGACTTGTTCCACGCTCTCAATCAGCGGGTGGACCGGCGTTCGCGCCGTACCGTTTGTACTTTTCACGACCTGTTCGTGATGACCGGAGAATATTCGTCGCCCGAGTTCCGCGCGCGCTTCACAGAGCAGGCCCGTCAGGCGGCCGCCAACAGCGACGCCATCATTGCCGTATCGCAGTCCACCGCCTCGCAAGTGGAGCAGCTTCTGGGGGTCGAGCCATCGCGTATTCACGTCGTCCCGCATGGGTCTCCCCAGGCTGTTGGCGTTAGCGCCGCACGCCGCGAGAACCTGGTCCTGTTCGTGGGCGTCATTCAGAAGCGCAAGAACGTGGGCCGCCTGGTGAAAGCCTTCGAGCGCCTACCGGCGGGCTGGCGTTTGGCGCTGGCCGGCGCCTCCCAAGGCTACGGCGCAGCCGAAGAACTGCGCGCCGTGGAAGAAAGCCCGCGGCGCGCCGACATCGACATCCTCGGTCATCTGTCAGGCGGACAACTCGCTGCCTTATACGCTCGCGCCCGCATCTTCGCTTTTCCCTCGCTCGATGAAGGCTTCGGAATGCCGATCCTCGAAGCCATGGCCCACGGAGTTCCAGTGGTGACGTCCCAATGTTCGGCCATGCCCGAGGTGGCCGGTGATGCCGCGCTTCTCGTCGACCCGCTGAATATAGACCAGTTGGCCCATGCGCTGACGCGGCTGGCCGGCGATGAGGGGTTGCGGGAAGATCTAATTGCAAGAGGCCGCGCGCGTGTGCCGCGCTTTACTTGGGATTCGGCGGTAGCGCAAACCTGGGCGGTCTACGAAAAAGTCATGGGCGCGAGCTGGTGATCTGGCTGGCCTCGGTTCTGGCCGCGCTATGCAACTCGCTCAGCGTCCCTTCGGTAACCGCCAGCGAGATGGCTCCGCCAATCAACAGCGGCAACGTGACGATCCCCCACAGCACCAGCGAGAAACGCGCCGCATCTCCGTGCGCGAAGTTGAAGATCTTTTCCAGGACTTCGACCACAAGCACTTGAAACAACCCTAAATTCCCCGGAGCCTGCGGCACCACCGTGCCCAGGCGCAACACCACCATCAGCACGAAGGCGACTCCCCATAAGGAATCGAAGCCGAAGCCTCGTAGTGTCGCATAAATAGGCACCGTCATCAGCAGCAAGTAGGGAAGGCTTTGCAGGAAGGAAGCCCACAGAAAGCGTGAATGCCCAATAATTTCAAGGTCGTCGATCAGGACGTGCAGTTGCCGCCGCCACCCGGTCTCGCCCGCCAGAGCAGCGCGGGTTGCATGCCGCCGAAACATGATGACGCTGAGAACCAGCGCCACTACCAGCACGGAAATTCCCAAAAAGTAGGCGCCATCCACCAGAAAGCGCAGACTATGGGGAATCACGGTGTAGCGCAGCATCAGGATGATGCACAGGGAAAGCCAGACGCCATCGAAGATGCGCTCGATCAAGGCGCTGGTCAGGGAAACCGACAAAGGCAACTGCGGATTGCGGGCCAGCAGATAACAGCGCAATACTTCGCCCGCGCGGAACGGCAGCACCTCGTTGGCGAACAGACCCACGTAAATCGCCCGCACCGGCTCCCAGTACTTGAGGCGCACCACCGGCCGCAACAGGGTCTGCCAGCGCAGCCCGTGGCAGAGGTAGACCGACACGTCCGCCGCCACCGCAAGCACGATCCACCACCAGTTCATCTCCCGCAGATCGTCTTTTAGTTCGGATAAATGGGAACCCCGCAGAGTCCAGATGAGACTCGCTAAGGAGACGACGTTTATGGCAACCAGCAGAATCCGGGACCGGACACTGCGTGACTTCTTCTCACCCAAATTTCATGATAGCCCGTCGGCGGTCGGGATCCGGCGCAGCGGCCCCGTCAACGCTGCATTCGACGGGCTACTGAAAGTAGCGCGCGGCGAGTTTGGAGTCCGCGGCGACTGCCTGACTCCAGACATTGCGCGCTTCTTCGTCCTGGCCGGCGGCCTTCAGCGCATGGCCCAAGTTGATCAGGGCGCCGCTGAACTCCGGCTTGTGCTGCAAGGTTGCCCGATAGCACTCCGCGGCGGCGATGGAGTCGCCGGTCGATTGAAGCAGGAGGCCAAGATTGTATTGCAGCTCCGGCGAAGGCGGCCCCAGAAGCCCCAGCTTGCCGATGATCTCACGGGCTTCGCTGGCGTTCTTTTGTTCGATGGCCACAGCCGCGAGATAACGCAGAGCGTCCGGATGCTTGGGATTGACGGATAGAAGTTGGCGGAAGGCGTCTGCCGCGCTCTCCAGATCCCCGAACTTCCAGGAAGCGACGCCAAGATTCAGAAGCGCTTCAGGCCAGTCTTTGCGCTGTTTCAAACAGGCTTCGAAGCAATCTACCGCTCCGGCGAACTCACCGCGTTTCAGGCGCAGATAACCCAGGCGGAAAGAAGCGTCCTGCCAATTCGGTTCGGCTGCCACTAGTTTTTCCAGAAGTTCTTCGGCTTCCTGTGCGTTGCCTTCGCGATCGGCCGCGATCGCCAGATTCCACAGCGCGCCGGGCAACTCGGGAGAGCCTTGCAGTGCGCTCCGATAGGCTTCACGCGCGCCCGCGATGTCGCCACGCTCCTGTAGGGCGGCGCCCAGATTGGCATTCGCTTCCACTGCTTCGGGACGAAGCCGCAGCGCCTCGCGATAAGCGTTTGCAGCTTGCTCCAGCCGGCCGGTCTTATGGTAGGCGACGCCGAGATTGAACCATGCGTCGTAAGCGCCCCCTGCCACCTTGATCAGTTGCGAGCAGTGCTGAGCCGCGGCGCCATAGTCACCCCGCGAGAGCGCTGTGGAGGCCAGACCCTCCAGCGCGGTGCGTGAGTCCGGCTGAATCTTAAACAATCGCTCCGCCAGTTCCTTCGCCCGGGTCGCGTCTTTGCGTGCGATCGACAGCGTCGTCAGATTGGCCAACAGGTCGATAGAGTTGGGATTGGCTGGCAACAATTGGTTGTATAACTCCGAAGCTTCCTCCAGACGTCCCAGTTGCTGCAGCGCCACGGCCTTGCCGAAAAGAATGTCGTCCTGCCTCTGATCTTTCTTCTCGGAAGGAAGGTGGTTGAGGGCCGCCTCCCAGCACGGAAGCGCAGCGTCGGGCCGGTTCAACCTGAGCAGGCACAGCCCACGGCCGATCTGGGCTTGCCAGCGCTTGGGATCGATCGACAGAGCGACTTCAAACTCCTGCGCGGCGGCTTCAAATTTTGCCTGACGTTCCAGGCACAGCGCCAGATTGTAATGCGCGGCGGTATTTTTCGGCTCCTGCTCCACTGCCTTGGCGTAGTGGCGTTCCGCTTCCTCCCAATTCTGTTGCTCAAAGCGAAGATGCCCGAGACCGTTGTGAATTTCGGCTGCATTTTCACCGCGATCGAGCGCACCTTCGAGCTTCTGCACAGCGTCGTCCAGCTTTCCAGCGGACGCCAGCTCAATGGCTGGAGCGAGACTGTTTGAAAAAGCAGGCCGCTGCGGTTTTGGCGGCGTGGGAGCCGGATCGCCTCGCAGAAGACGCTCGATGAGATCGTCGTCGATGAAAAAAACCTGAGTTGTGTCTGCCGGATTGTCCTGCGCCATGTGGCGTCTCCTATCTCAACCTTTTCTATTTCGATAACGGCGTAACCGCAAAGTCGCTATGCAATGTGGATTGCTCCACTCCTTCGCTATACAGACCTGCGCCGCCGGACGAAAGCCGCGAGTCGCTCCATTGCTCCACTCGTTCACCTTGAATCCAAGTTGTGAAACGATTTCCCACCGCCTCAAAGCGGATCTTGTAATGGCCGCCCATCGGTACCGACAAATGCAGAGGCGTCTCCGCCCGCGGCTGTTCCACGCCATCGATGACGGCGTAATGCACTAGCGCGTACACCGGATTTAGTCCGGGCTTCTGAAATTCGATTTTGCTGACATAGAAATTCTTGGCGTCCTGGGCGCGGTAAACCCAGCCGAGTGCCTTGATCCGGATGGAACTCTCAAAATCCAAACGATAAGCCGATAGATTCATCGACGATCGAAGCACCGATACCCTGCGTTGCCGCTGGGCGTCAGGAGTGAAGTTCGCGATCCATTGACCGCCCAATGCGCCCTCGACGACGGCCGGCGCGGACGATTTTAATCCGGCATCGCTCTGTCGTCCCACGACGAAAAAGATTCCGGCGCCAAGCACTGCGGCGCCTCCGAGAGCCGCCAGAATCTTGCGCATCGATGACGCCCTCGGGCCAGCGAGTGTCTGCGTTGGCAACTCGGGAAGACTAAGATCCGGCGCCGAGGAAAGCGGAGGCTTGATAGAGAGGTCGGACCGCAGGCTCAAAATGTCCGACTTCCTTTTCTGAACACCTGTTTTAACAACGGCGGAGGGCTGAGCCGCGGTTGCCAGTACCATCACGGCCCGCAACGGCAAACCATTAGGCTGCGGTATCTGCACAAGTCCAGTCTTTATGGGTGCAGGTCCGAACACTGGAAGCGGCTTGGCTCTGGTTGGCGCAATCCCCATCGAATTCATCGGCAGTGGATCGAGTTCCGGATCGGGTACCCAAACGGGGGGCGTAGGCGCTTCGCTTTGCGGTTCCGCTAAGATTGCTTTCGCTCCGTGTGGCGGC
>Ga0070660_100002741_pt1 | contig 12107 bp, 9 predicted proteins | sample KBSC33metaG_FD_64670 | JGI IMG/M metagenome (GOLD analysis project Ga0070660, IMG submission 64670) | Corn rhizosphere microbial communities from Kellogg Biological Station, Michigan, USA - KBS C3-3 metaG | ecosystem: Host-associated > Plants > Roots > Rhizosphere > Soil ... | reverse complement strand
AAGATGTCGCTCATCAGCACAGCGGCGTCGGCATTGACGTAACCTTTCGCATCGCCGATGACCTTTTCCATACCGAGTTGCGAAGCGTGTGCGATGACCGCGGCAGTAGCGGACAGATCATTGGTCACGTTGGCTGCGTCAAGCGAGGAGGCGCCGCGAAACAGCAGTTCATACGCGATGAGCGTCTGTTGGCGGTTCAGGATGGGTTGGCGCGCGAGGAAGAACTCCCGTACGTGTAACGGCGAAGCGGATAGAACGCTGGAGGCTGGAGTTGCATTCATCGCGTGTCTTGTCCATGGATGATGGAAACGCCTTCATGAGCTTGGAGCAATTGGCTGATCAGTGCGCCAAACCGTTCGGGCAATGCTCTTAGCAACGCGTTGTGTCACTTGCGGCCGCATCCGGAATGCACACAGGTCGTATGGGTTGCAGGCTTGGCGGTTGCGCCATGCAATCAATGCTTGACGCTCCGCTTTTGCATCTGCAACGCATACGGCTTGTGCACACTCCGCAAAACGAATGCGGATTCATGCATCCGTGTCCGCTAATTTAGCGCATTTTGGTTTCTTTGTGGAAATTTATTTGCGATGTTTCGCAGTCATAGGGCCTTCAGCTCAGCCGAGCGGGGTGCCATCGACGAATACCTTCAGTTCACCGCTGGCGAAAGGCATCCAGGTTTCATTCGTGGTCAGTGGTTCGGTGACGATGACAGCAACGCGATCGTTGGGTGTCGTCACTTGTGAGAAATCGACACTGACATCCTCATCCGACAGTTTGGCAGTGGAAAACGGATGCTGGCGCACAATGTAATGCAGTTTGGTTGAACAATGTGCGAACAGCGCCAAGCCATCTGACAACATCATATTGAAGGTGCCATATGTAGCGATTTCGCTACAGAGTTCCTTCAAGGCGGAGTTGAGCTCAGGCAGAGGCGGCGGTGTGTCGCCGAAACGGCGACGCAGTTGCTGGAGCAGGTAGCAGAAGGCCCATTCGCTATCGGTAGTACCGACACGACGAAAGGCACCGTTCAGTTCAGGTTCGAAATTCTTCAGGTCTCCGTTATGGGCGAATACCCAGTAGCGCCCCCACAGTTCACGCATGAATGGATGGCAATTCTCTAACGCAATACGGCCATGGGTTGCCTTGCGAATGTGCGCGATGACGTTCTTCGATTTGATTGGATAGTTCTTGATCAGCGCTGCGATCGGTGATGCCATGGCCGCTTCGTAATCAACGAAATGACGTACGCCAGCGCCTTCGAAAAAGGCAATACCCCAGCCGTCGGTATGTACATCAGTGCGGCCACCGCGTGTGGCAAACCCGGTGAAGCTGAATACGATGTCCGTAGGAACATTGCAATTCATGCCAAGTAGCTGACACATAGTGATGGATGGATTTCTTTTTGATCAGACGAGATTTCTACAATATCACGAGAGGCTTTACATCTTCAGCCAAGAGACACTCTTCGCGCTTGTGACATTCTCCCGGATGATCCTGTAAAGCCTTAAGTACCCGCGCATAAAAAACTGTGAGTGTCTGCGGCCCAGCCCAGCGCGCTGCCGCGTTGCCCTCCCCTAGCAGTGCTCGCACTGCGTCGGGGCGGGCGCCTTGCATCGCATCCGGCCTGGACCACATCCATCTCACAGTTTTTTATGCGCGGGTACTTAGCTGGCATAGTACTTGCCACATTTTTGCGCAGAGGCCATGCGCATGGGGCAAAGTGTCTTGCCAGCACTTTCATTGTGTATGACGATAAGCTCCGGTTGCCGCCACTGTCTGCTCTTGCAGGCGTGGCGGTTTTTTTCTGCGTAATTGCGAAATGCTATTCGCCTGGATTGCTCTCCTTTATCTATGTTCGATTGCTTTACATTCCGTGGCATGCGGCGCGTGGTGATGAGACGGGTTGCCGAACGTGAAGCCGGCATGGTTTTCGTACACCGGTCCGCATAAAAACAACCTTGATCGCAAAGATTTTTCCATTTGGAGGCACAAATGTTTCTGCAAGGCTGCAAATAGCGTGAGGCGTTTGATACATCGTTCGACACGGCACCTGCTTTCTCTGACAAAAAACGTAATGAAATCAATTTGTTGCTCGCTCGGCGCAGGTTTTGCTTTAAGTATGATTTGCTTGCCTGTTGCGGTGCAGCAGAAATGTACATCACGGTTTCGATAATGATTACCGGTGATGTTGCATTGCTGCTGCGCTCGTCATGTGTTGGCAAAGAAGTCTGAAGGCTATCGAACAGGAAAGGAAGGAATAATGAAAAACAGTCATAAAAACCTGCTCGAACAGCGCGCCCGAAGCGTGCATTCCGGAGCGCGATTCCAGTCCAGACCCTACGATCTCCAGAAGCTGTATGTCAGCCTCAAGCAATGGCGCATCCTGCACGCCGTCGTTGACTGCGGCGGTTATGCGGAAGCTGCCAAGACCTTGCATCTTTCCCAGTCCACTATCAGCTATACCATCTCCAAGCTGCAGGACCAGCTTGGTGTGTCGTTACTGAAAATTGAAGGGCGCAAGGCGGCGCTGACGACCGAAGGGCGACTGCTGTTGGCGCGTTCCCGCCATCTGCTGAAGGAGGCTATCGAGCTGGAGGCGTTTGCAAAGAGCATCAGCAAAGGAGGCGGCGAGGTAAGGCTGGCTGTCGACCATAATTTCCCGTCGCACTTGCTGATACACGCTTTGAACAAATTTTCGCAACTCAGCAATGGCTCGGCCCATGTGAAATTAAACGAGGGGGTGAGGTTGCATGCGGAGGACGTGCTGCGCGACCACGGAGTGGATTTGGCGATTTGTGAATCCGTGCCGCTTGGCTTTCTCGGCGAGCCGCTGATCGAAGTGGAATATGTTCCTGTCGCGCATCCTGATCACCCGCTACTACGCCTTAATCGAGACATGACCATGGACGACCTGGAGCAATACGCCCGGATTGTCGTTGGTGGTGCAAGCGAGCGTGAACGCGATGTGTCGGCTGGCTCGAAGCAGTCGCATATCTGGCGCATGTCCAGCATGGATACTGTGATTGAAGCGGTATCCGGATGCCTTGGCTTTGCCTGGCTGCCTCAGCATCGTATCCAGCATTCACTGGAATCCGGAGCGCTGGTACGTTTGCCGCTGAGCGGAAAATGCGAGCACAAGATCGTGCTGTACCTGATCCACGGCCGTCCCTGGGCAATCAATCAGGCAGTGGTACGGTTGTCGGAATTGCTGCGAAGTGCTGCGGCAGCATGCTCCGAACAACAAGAAGCGGATGCCGCCTGACGGTGTTTTCGGGCACTCACCATATATGGAGAAGAAATGAAAAAAACGCCGGAAGAACGTTTCAACAGGAGGGGCTTGCGAATTGCGGGCCGAAACATTCTTTGTGCCGCATCGCTGCTTGTGTTCTCGTGCGGCATTGCGCATGCCGAGGAACGGGCTGTCAAATCGCTGCTGGAAATGCGGCATGAAAACGTGGTGATACAGAAATGGGACTTGAGTTGCGGTGCAGCCGCGCTCGCAACGCTGCTCAAGTATCAACACGGCGAACCGGTGACGGAGCGCGAAATCGCTCTGTCGCTGATGAAACGGGATGAATACATCCAGAATCCGCAACTGGTGCAAATTCGCGAAGGATTTTCCCTGCTGGACTTAAAGCGCCATGCCGATGCACACGGTTATATCGGCAAGGGATTCGGCAAACTGCAGATCAATGACTTGGTGGCAAAGGCCCCGCTCATCGTCCCGATCACCACCAATGGCTACAACCATTTCGTCATATTTCGCGGCATGCGGGGTGATCGGGTGTTGCTGGCCGATCCGGCCTGGGGTAATCGCACCATGCTTATCGACGAGTTTACTAAGCGCTGGATCGATTACCCATCATTGGGGCACATCGGTTTCTCTGTGCAACGTCGGGACGGTGTGAGGGAACCGAACCAGTTGGCGCCAAAGATGAGCGAATTCGTGATGCTACGCTAAGGTGATTTCCGCGAAAAAATATCCTATGGTCGCGGTGAATACGGGCGCGCTGCTGAGTTGTTCCTCGTTTGCGTGGCCCGCCACACGGCACTCGTTACACCTTGCATAGTATCCCGTCTGCACCGCGATCATGGGATATTCATTTATGGAAATCACTTAAGTCCTGCAAAAGCAACCTGTGTCTCTCATAAATCCGAATGGATGCTTTGGTTGATTTTTAAAAACAAGATCTCTGCAAGAGTTCCCTAACCAACCGCGATTGTATTCACCTCGATTCAGAAAATGAATCGGTTCTCTTGAATTCGATGGTACCTCATCGAAATTCCCTGCTTATCTTTTTGTGCTGTTCATAAAGTGAAACAAGACTGCCTGTACATGCCGGCAGCCTTGCCTGTATCTATTTAATCGAATATTGCAAGAAAGCGATATCAATATGAACTTATAACAGTCTCTCGCCATCCATATGTTTTACAACACCATTGCATGAAGCCACCGATGCTATTGGTTTGTGCCTTTCATTGCGTTCATGCCTAAGTTTTTACTGCAATGCAAACGATTAAATGGGGTATGCAAGAACATTAAATATTAAGTCGGATAGATGCATGGAAACTGATTAAAAAACTGGATGGGAAGTGAAGAATTAAACAACGCATCATCTAAATTTCATTCTTATTTTTAGCGGCGCTATTAGGTAAAGTGAGGGTGAGGCGCATAGCTATGTTGGCTTGCGCTTCGTTACTTTCCAACAGCTATATTTAGGAGAATGAAAAATGAAGAAATCACTGATGGCTGCTCTCGTTGCTGCATCCGTTATGTCGCCGGTGGCTTTTGCTGCTGAGCCGGTAGAGCTGAGCGCAAACCAGATGGACAACGTCACTGCCGGGTTCCTGGATACATTTACCGTTACCTCGATCGATGTCAATCGCGCGCCGACTTTCCAAATTGTGCGTCAGGTTGGTGTTGCACTGACATTTGGTAGCGGCACTTCCAATGCTACTAACTTGGGTGCCATTTCCAACACGGTTACTCAGAACTAAGGCTAGGTTCGAATCATTCGCAGTGAATCGCATCATGGTCGGTACGAAGCTGGAACTGGAGAATCTTGCAAAGGTTCTGGCTTAGGCGAGCAATATTGCCGACGATTTTAATCTCGGTAACTTGCTGTCAGCACTGAGTGTGGGATGGAACGTATTTCTCGTCAGTGCCGATCAGATCACGGTTCATCTGCTTTTGCCGCCGCTTGCGTTGCCTTGCGGCGGCATTATCGAATGTGTTCATGAGGCAGGTTATGAAATCATATGGGATGTATTCGATATGATTTCATAACCTGCCTTAATGGTTTCTCTCCCTTCGTGTTAGGGCTTCCAAAGCGCAACCTAAAAATAAAATCATGCTGCGGCTGCCTAGAGAGTTCGTGCAAGAGATGTAGCGCGGTGTTATAGCGTTTGCATAGGAGACGGCGTGCGTCCGCCTTATTCCTTCTTGACCGAATGCGGCACTCATATGTGCTGATAAAAGCTCTACTTATCCATGTCACCTGCGAGCCCGCTAAATGCAGAAATCAAACTGCCAGGCTGTTTTTCATCGATCTCATCATTGAATCTTTTTATAAAGTGAACGGTTTGGCCGTTCACTTTGGATCATAGGAAATGATCCAAAAAATGAATGGAAAGAGGAGATCTCGCAAGCATATCATCTAAATTTCTTTCTTATTTTTGAAGAGGCAATTAGGTAAAGTGAAGGTGAAGCGCAGAGCTAAATATGGTCGCGTTTCGCTACTTTCCAATAGTTATGCTTAGGAGAATGAAAAATGAAGAAATCACTAATGGCTACTCTCGTTGCTGCTTCGATGCTGTCTCCGATGGCTTTTGCTGCGGAACCGATGGAACTGAACGCAACACAAATGGACAACGTTACTGCAGGGTTCGCGGACACCTTCGACCTTACTCGACTTAACATCAATATTGCACCTACGATCCAAATTGTGAACCAGATTGCGGTTGCAGTTACTATTGGCAGCGGTTCTTCCTCTGCTTTCAACGTTGCAGCTGTAACCAACGATGTTCGTCAACGCTAAGACTACGTAGTACTGGCCGGCCTCCTTTCGAGAGGTCGGCAGTTTTCTTCATGCCATGATGAATGGCGCGCTGTGCAGGCTGAAAAAGCGAAGAACAAATCTGAGGCCAGTCAGCCAAGCTGATTGGCTTTTTTACGGGCATCAGGTTTACGCTTCGTTACTTTGATGGAAATGGTTGATGCTCGTGCGATATACCACTTGAGCATCAGCATCAAGCAGAATATCTGCTTCTCGAAGATGTTATGGTTCCAAGAAAAAAGGCACATTCCTTATTAGAGTGGTTTGCGGATCAGTGTAAGGGGCCAATCTCGGGCCTGCGGTGCTCGGTGTACGCCATGTACACGTCCGCTCCTCGGCCCGACCTTGGCTCCCTTACACAGACCCGCAAACCGCTCTAGGACTTACGCAAAACCGCCCCAACGGCGTTGCGCCGCCTTGCTGGGACAATTTGCGTAAGTCCTACTTATTTGGCTTGGCAGGCTTTCGTGGCCTGCCGTTTCTTATGCTCTCAAAGGGATGTTTCTGGATCAGCGGATCAGAATGGGAAGCGCAACATTGATGCTGTACTTCGGTGCATCGTTGCCAAGCCCGATGCCGATACGTGTGATAAGAGTTGTATCGCGGGAGAGCACTGAGGAGGCGCCTATCGTGGCGATGCCGTAGGTCTGATCCGATCCATGAACTGTCACGCCGTTGAGCTCCTGCTCTTGCCGGTAGATTTGCGAAAAGCCGAACTGGAGCGAGGTCGCAGGGCTGGCTGCCAGCAGTGCCGAGAGCGAAAAGCCCATGGCATTGCCCGGTTTGATGCCATCGTCTTCAAAAGACTTGCCGTAGAAAGCGCTGGCGACGAATGCCAGCGGGTCTTGGCGCTTGATTGCAACGAATTCTCCTTGCAGTTGACGAAAGCCACCGCCAAGATCGACCGTGCCGTCCCGGCGCTTGCCATTGCCGAAGTTATAGCTTAAGCGTCCGATCAGGTCGGGACGCCAGCCGCTTTCGCGAAACAAGGTTTTCGCAATGCCGATGGTCACGTCGCCCATGCCGTTGCCATTGTCCTTTACGTTGGAAGGCGAGAGATCAGTCAGTTGAGACGAGCGCGTGTAGTTGTAAGGCAAGCTTGCTTCGAATTGCGCCTGATAAGGCAGGCCGGCTCTAAAGTCCAGTTCCGCAGTCATTTCGTTGCGTCGGGTGCGCTGGTTGCCCAACAAAAGCTCGCTCGCACCAGTGGTCGGATTGGTTGTGGAGAGCAGAGTCGGTGTCGTGAACTCGTTGCGCTTGTAAGTGAAGCTCGGTGTCAGCTCGTAGGTGCCTGCATTCAGCAGCAGGGCACCCGCTTGCGTCAGAGTCCGCTCCAAGGCGCGCTGTGCTGCTTCTTCGTCGACTTCGAACTTGCCGGGAGCTGAACTCGCGGCCGGCTTGGGCGAATTCGAAGCAGGTTTCGACGGTGCAGGAGTGGGAGCGGGCGCTTGCGCTACCGCAACTGCAGGCCGTAGTTGTGCCTTATCGCTGTCCTCAATGTTGGCGCGCAATTCCTGTAGGCGCTGCTCCAGCGCATCGATGCGTCTTTGCAATATCGCTGCTTGAGCATCGCTTTTTGCCAGCCGTTCGAGCAATTGCCGTTCGCGTTTTTGAGCGGGCGTTTCTGCCGCATGCGAGGCCGAGGCGAGCGCCGCGCCGAGAAGCGCAAGCGGGATGAGCTGAACGCCTGGTTTTGTTAATTTCATTCTTGCACCACCTTTCGCTGTCGGTTCGGGTTGTGTGAACAAGAAAAGTCACGGCAGGGAGGAAGGCTGTCCGATCGACAGGCAATGCATGGCATCACCTGTCGATTGAGTACCTTGCCGCAATCCTGTTCCGTGGACTTGTCTTGCCCACGTAATATTGGCATCAGAGCCTATTCCTGCTGGAACAGTCTCTTGGAAACTATTCATGGCTTTGTCGCAGATACCAATCCCGCACCTGCGATGCTCGCTGTACATCCTCGTACGAACGCGCTTGCAAGTGCGGCCTTGGCCCGTTTGATGAAGCCCTGAACAGTGCTTGCCTCCCTCTGTCCACAGTCATTGTTTCCGCGAGTTTGCTGTCCGTGCGCGTGATGCTCTCGGACAGCGCAAAGGCCACGGAGACTACCTGTTGGATCGTTGTCATGAAGCCGTCCGCAGACGGCAATGCCGCTGGCGGACAGTGAAACGGATGGCGGCTGTTACAGCGGCCGGATGTCTGTTATTTGCGTGCTGCCATGCCCGGTATCAATCCGCTGCGGAACGGCGCGTGGCGGGGGCATCAGCTCGGAGCGGATGTTGTATTTCTCGATCAGACGGTACAGTGTGACACGCGATACGCCCAGCAGCGATGCTGCGCGTGAGATCTGATTGCGCGACTGTGACAGCGCACGCCGGATCATCATGCTTTCGGCGGCGGCACGCGCATCTTCCAGTGACATGGTTTGCTTGAAGCCATTGTCGCGTTCAAAGCCGAGGTCTTCAGGCTGGATAAAGCGTCCTTCGGCCATCACTGTTGCACGTTGCACGCGATTGACCAGCTCACGCACATTGCCGGGCCATGGGTGACTCAACATTGCATCCATGGCCGCCTTCGAGAAGCCGCGCAGGCTCTTGTTATGCATGCTGGCGAATTTCGTGAAGTAGTGCCTTGCAATGTCTTCGATGTCTTGTCCGCGGTCGGCCAGTGGGGGCATGTTGATGCACACTACGTTGATGCGATAGAAGAGATCTTCGCGAAAGCGCCCTTCGCGTACCGCTTCGGCCAGGTCGATGTGTGTTGCAGCGATCACCCGCACGTCGATCTCGATCGGCTCGGTACCGCCGACGCGCTCGATGGTCTTCTCCTGCAAAAAGCGCAGCAGGCTGACTTGCATGTCCGGCGGCATGTCGCCGATCTCGTCGAGGAAGAGCGTGCCGCCTTGCGCCGCCTCAATGCGTCCGATCTTGCGTTGCGTGGCGCCGGTGAACGCGCCTTTCTCATAACCGAACAATTCGGATTGAAACAGTTGTGGTGCGATTGCGCCGCAATTGACTGCGACGAAAGGTGAATTGCTGCGCGCGGAGTGATGGTGGATGGAGAGCGCGGCGAGCTCCTTGCCGGTGCCGGACGGGCCCATGATCAACACCGAGGCATCCGTACGCGCGACCTTCTGGATCTGGCCGAACAGGCGCTGCATTTCGGGCGTCTTGCCTACCATCGCATAGTCGGTGTTGTCCTGGATCGCGGTGTGTGCCACAGCCTGCGGTATGTCGCGCATGAAGGCCATGCCCCAGGCATGTCTTAGCGTGAGCACGATATGATCGAGTTCGGCCGGCAACGTAATGAAATTGAACAGATGCTCGCCGATGAACTGGCGCATGCGCGGCATGGAAATCAGTTCCTGCGCGACCAACCCGACCCAGGAGATGCGATTGCCGCCTACGAAAGACTCGTATTTGTCCAGTTCACGCAACTCGTCTTCCCGTGTCACGATCAGCAGGCCCACACGACAGCCGTCTTTCATCACGTTCTGCGCGGAATCGAGTGTAAAGCATTCGATCAGGTTCAGTCCGTGCTGACGCAGAAGCTCGGTGTAGGAACAGGCTGCTTCGACGCGGCTGGTAAGCCGCAGGACCATCACGGTTTGGTTGGATGGTGCAGAGTTGGAAACATACAGCATGTCACAGTACCTTTTCGTGTTATCGCTTGTCGGGTTCCGATGATCAGGGTCGGGCGCACCCCTGCCATCGACGGTACAGCTTTGTGCGGAAGGTTGTGATGTTTCCGTCAACTATTGGGGAGAGCCTGTTACAAATCTAGACCGACTTTACCGCCTTTTAGTCACACGAACAATGCCATAAACAAGGGAGTTGACAAATTTGGAATTAACATTTGCGCAGCGTCAAATGATGGCTCCTGTTAAGACATGCGATGTTCATGAGGAACATCTCGCATTCATGCGAGTTTCAAGGCAATTCCGGACTGAAAGATATATTGCTTTTGAAGCTTTGCTCTGAATGCGATGGCGTCTAAAGGGAGCTTCCAGTTAGATCCGTACGGCATCGCCATAAGGCATGGCCTGATGCGAGATACTTCTGTTCAAAAGGGGTGATGGGGTTGTCAGGCAAGAATGGCGCTGTTTCAACCGGCTTGCCGGACAGTTGCGATAATGCGGCGGCACACTCATTAATATAGATATGCCAGTTGCTGCGGCATTCAAATATGCCACCTAAGGCGACGATGGCGGGAAACACCGGATGGCCATGCCAGCGCCGGGCAAGATGGCCGACCTTTGGCCATGGATTAGGGTATAAAACGTAATGTCTTGCCGGTCGTATGCCAGCCCATAGCAGCAGACGCCAGTAATCTACCAAGTCGGCCCGCACGCAAATTGCATTGCGTGGCGGTTCGCCTGCCCAATGTGTATTGCGTCTCAAACGATGAGCTGACTGATCGATACCGATCACGAAATGGTCAGGAAAGCGGCTTGCCAGATGCAGGGTGGACAAACCTACGCCACACCCGGCATCGAGAATCAGCGGCGGCTTGCCTGCTGCCTCCCAAACCTGCATGCTGACGTCAAATGCGGTGCGGTTATAAGGTTGAACCGGTTTTCTGAAGGTCGTTGCCGAATGTCGGGCGACAAGAGCGGCGAGGTGTTCGTGTATTGCAATCTGTGTGCTTGTAACTGGGCGGGAATTGGCAAACATGCGAATGTTAAAGGCCACAGAACGCACTTCATGCCATGTACATTCTGTGGCGGTTTTGTAAAAAGAGCAGAACCCGCTACGGTACAGCAAAAATATGCGACTTTTCTCCTCGCGATTTCCCTTAATGCAGAGTAACTGGTTGACGCATCAAGGCGTCGTATTTGCCGAGAAAGTCGTCTATTTCCTCGACTGTCGGTTCCGTGGCGATCAGGTTTTCTACTTCCTCGCGGAAGGATTGGGCAAGCTGGCCGCCGATGAAGATCTCACGCTTGCCGGATTTGTCCATGATCTCAAACCCGCCAAAACGCAAGGCCTCACGGCGGTCATCCGCGCCGAATTCCACCACGCTGTATTGCTCGCTGTTGTAGATCAAGTTCATTTTGCGCTCCTTGCTACCAATAGATGTCAGGAATGCTGCGATTCCTTTTGCAGCAAAAATGGGGCCAGGTTTGCAGGTTTCAAGTCGACGTAAAAGACTGTGTAAATCATGCCAGGCTGGGCGCGGACCAGTTCGCCGACCTGTACGCCGATAGCAATAGCCGAAGTTCACACAGTCCCCTTCGAAGAACCATCAGTAAGAGTGCTTTTTTTACTGGTTTGTACCACGCAAGCCACATTCATATTGCATCCTGCGGCCAGAAGGGCAGGTTAGCTCTCGTGGCGTTCCTGCTTGTTCACGGCATGATGTTGCAATGTGCGTGCTATTTACGAGCAACTACCGCATATAAACAATTTCCTTGACGGATATGTACCGCAATATCTGCTTTGCTACCCTTCCCCCTCATCTCCATAATGAGTCTATCGGCTTTCCCATCTCAATTGGTTAGTCAAGCTTCCACTTTGGCACATCGATGCAATGGCGCAGGGGTTGATTTAGTGAATGTGTGTACCGCCTGACTTACCCAAGCAATTATCAGCAGAACAACAAAGAAGGGAGAATATGTTATGTGGATCAGCAATCTCAGTATCAGCAAGCGTTTGTATTTCGGTTTCGCTGCAGTCGTCGGGTGCTTTATCGTATTGCTTGTCATTGCTTACAGCAGCTTTGGCAAACTGAATACGGCCAATTCCTGGAACATTCATACCTATGAAGTGCTGGCCGAGTGCGACGGGATGTTATCGGCCTTGGTCAATATAGAGACCGGCGAGCGCGGATTCGCATTAACCGGCAATGAGGCATCGCTCGAACCCTACAATGCCGGATTGGCGGCTTTCACCAAGCACTGGGAAAAGGCAAAATCGCTCACCTCCGACAATCCACAACAGCAAACGCGCCTGCAGGAGATTAACGAGCAAAAGCAGAGATGGGTAAAGGACGCCCTTGAACCGGTACTGCAACTGCGGCGTACGGCGAACAATGACGCTGCAAAGATGG
>Ga0070660_100002737_pt1 | contig 12115 bp, 10 predicted proteins | sample KBSC33metaG_FD_64670 | JGI IMG/M metagenome (GOLD analysis project Ga0070660, IMG submission 64670) | Corn rhizosphere microbial communities from Kellogg Biological Station, Michigan, USA - KBS C3-3 metaG | ecosystem: Host-associated > Plants > Roots > Rhizosphere > Soil ... | reverse complement strand
CTAGGACCGCCGACGTCGTCGTGATCGGTGGCGGCGCCCTCGGCGCCGCCACCGCCTTCCACCTCCGACGGCTCGGCGTCGACGACGTGGTGCTCCTGGAGCGCGACGTCCTCGCGTCCGGCTCCACGAGCAAGTCGGCAGGCGGGATCCGCACGCAGTTCGCGGACGAGCTGAACATCCGCATCGCGCTCCGCTCGCTGCGCGAGTTCGAGGAGCTCGGCGACGCGATCTCGTTCCGGCAGCACGGCTATCTCTTCCTGGTCGACAACGACGCGGATCTCGCGAGCTTCCGCAGCGCTCTCGCACTCCAGCAGAGGCTCGGCGTGCCCTCGCGCGAGCTGACGCCGGCCGAGGCGCGGGAGCTCGTGCCGCAGCTTGTCGTCGACGACCTGCTCGCCGCCACCTTCTGCGCCCGCGACGGCTACGCGACGCCCGAGGCAGTCGTGCAGCACTACGCGCGCGCGTCCGAAGCCGTGGTGCGCCAGGGCTGCGCGGCCACCGGCATCGCGGTCGAGCACGGCCGGATCGTCGGCGTCGACACGGCCGAGGGCCGCATCGCGACGAACGTCGTCGTCTGCTGCGCCGGCATCTGGTCGCACGACGTCGCGGCGTTTGCGGGCGTCGACCTGCCGGTGCAGGGAGAGGCGCGCGCCATGTGGTTCACGCCGGAGGACGGCGGGCTGCCGGAGCGGCTGCCGCTCACGATCGACTTCTCGACCGGGTTCTACGTCCACCGCGAGGGGCCCGGACTGGCGTTCGGCGGCCGCGAGCGCGCGCTCGAGGACGTCGCCGAGGCCGCGTCGCGGCGGCTCCCCGCGCTCGCGGAGCTCCCCGTGCAGGCGTCCTGGTGGGGCTGGTACGACGTGAGCCCCGACTGGAACGCGCTCGTCGGCGAGGCGCGCGACGTCTCGCGGTTCCTCTACGCGACGGGCTTCTCGGGCCACGGCTTCCAGCAGGCGCCCGCAGTGGGCGAGCATCTCGCCGAGCTCGTCGTCGGTCTGGTGCCGACGCTCGACCTCGCCGCCTTCTCGGCGGAGCGCTTCGCCCTCGGCGCGGAGCGGCCCGAAGCCTTCGTCATCTAGGAGGGCCAGCGGGCGAGCGTGCGGCGCAGGTCGTACTTGCCGCCGTCGCGGCACTGCGCCGACCAGTACGTCGGAGTGCTCGTGCGCCGGAGCGGGTACATGCGGGTCGCGTAGTAGGTCGCAATTGCCTGCGACTCCGCGATCGACGCACCGAGCTTGTTCGCGACGAACCAGATCGACTGCATGCCGTAGCACTCGACCTGCGCTTCGTTGCGGTAGCCGAGGATGTGGTACGACTCGTGCGAGACGACGGCGAGCGACATCGCGATCTTCGGGACGAGCGTGCAGTCCTCGCCGATGCAGCTGCGCGGGTCCCAGCGCGCCGGCGACTGGCGGAACCACGAGAGGTACGTGCACTCCGCGGGGCGCATCAGGAAGTAGTCGACCGGGCCCGTGCTGCTCCACGGCGTCACGCCGAGCACGTTCCGGTTGGACTCGCCGATCGCGCCGCAGCGGACGGCGACCGTGTGCCCGGTGAGCCGGCGCGCGACCTGCTCGCCGATCTGCTCCTCGTACGTCGCGGCGCGCGCGAGAAGTGCCTTGTCCTGCGCCGAGAGCGGGCGGGCCTCGGCGTGCGCGACCGACGCCGCGACGGCCGCGAACGCCGTCGCCGTGAGAAGAGCCGCGACCCGCACCCCTCAGGTATCGGCAAGAGCGGCCGGATCCGTTACCGGCGCGCGGCAGGCGAACCGCTCGCACACGTAGACCGCCGTCTCCCCGCCGACGAGCGCCTTTCCGGCGAGGAGCGGCACGTCGTCGGCCGGGCCGAACGCGACGACGGCGCTGGGGTCGAAGCTGCGCAGGGCCGCGCGCGCCACCGGGCTCGCCGGGTCGCCGACGATCGCGAGCTCGCGCCGCGGTGACAGGTGCAGCTCGAGCGCGCAGAGCGCCCAGCCGAACGCCTGCGGCGACCGCGGGAGCGCGTCGCGCACGAGACGCAGCACGCCGGCGGCGCGGTCCTCGAGCTCGTCGTCGCCCCAGATCCGGGCGAGCCGCACGAGCACGAACGCGAGCATCGAGTTGCCGGACGGTGTCGGGTGGTCGTCGAGGTCCTTCTGCCGTGCGACGAGCGGCTCGCCGTCGGCGGGCGTCAGGAAGAAGCCGCCGTGCGCGTCGTCGGCGAAGAGCTCGACGGCGAGCGTCGCGAGACGGTGCGCCTCGCGCAGCCAGCGCAGGTCGCCGGTTGCGACGTGCAGCTCGTAGAAGCCGTGCGCGACGTTCGCATAGTCCTCGAGGTAGCCGGTGCCTTTCCCGACGCCGTCCCGCCAGGTGCGGTGCAGCCGCCCGCCCGTGGAGAGAGGCCCGAGGAGGAAGTCGCCGAGCTCGCGTGCAGCGTCGAGCCAGTCGGAGCGGTCGAGCCTCCACGCCGCCTCGGCGAGAGCCGCGAGCATGAGGCCGTTCCAGCCGGCGACTGCCTTGTCGTCGCGGAGCGGCTGCGACCTGCGCGCGCGGACGGCGAGGAGAGCGGCACGCTCGTCGGGCGCGAGCCCGCCGCGGATGATGAAGCGGCCGTGCTCGAACGGCTGCAGGAGCTCTGCGCGGGGCACCTCGTGCGGCTCCCAGGTGAACGTGAGCCCCTCGACGCCGTCGGTGTCGGCGTCCTGTGCCGACGCGAAGCCGCCACCCTCGAGCCGGAGCTCACGCAGCGCGTAGTCGATCGTCTCGGTCACGACCTCGCGATAGGCGTCCTCGCCGGTGAGGACCCAGGCGTGGAGATAGGCGGGCACGAGGAGCGCGTTGTCGTAGAGCATCTTCTCGAAGTGCGGGACGAGCCACTGCTCGTCGACGGAGTAGCGATGGAAGCCGCCGCCGACGAGGTCGTACATGCCCCCGGCGCGCATGCCGTCGAGCGTGCCGAGCGCGAGGTCGAAGGCGCCGCGGCGGAGCAGGAACTCGATCGTCGAGGCCGGCGGGAACTTCGGCGCGCGGCCGAAGCCGCCCCAGTGGGGGTCGTATTGCGACCGCAGCGTGTCGACGGCCTCGTCGAGCAGCGCGTCGTCGAGCGGCTCCGCCGACGGCGCGGCGCGCGCGCTCCGCTGCAGCGCGTCGACGAGCGCGTCCGCCTGGCGCGCGACGTCGTCTCGTTGCGTGCGGTACGCGTCCGAGAGCGCGGTCAGCACCTGCCGGAACGACGGCAGGCCGTGCCTCGGCTCCGGTGGGTAGTACGTGCCGCCGTAGAAGGGCTCCCCCGCCGGCGTGAGGAAGACCGTCATCGGCCAGCCGCCCTGGCCGGAAAGGGCGACGACGGCGTCCATGTAGACGGCGTCGACGTCCGGCCGCTCCTCCCGGTCGACCTTGACGCTCACGAAGCGCTCGTTCAGCAGCTGTGCCGTCGCCTCGTCCTCGAACGACTCGCGCTCCATCACGTGACACCAGTGACAGGCGGAGTAGCCGACCGAGAGCAGGATCGGCTTGTCCTCCGCGCGGGCGCGCGCGAACGCCTCGTCGCCCCACGGGTACCAGTCGACCGGGTTGCCGGCGTGCTGGAGGAGGTACGGGCTCGTTTCCTGCGCCAGGCGGTTCATCCCGGTGAGATCATTGCTGACGTGAGCTATGCGTCACTCGAGGTGGGCACCGTCCACCGAAGCCGCTTCGGCAGGACCGTCCTCGAGGCGGACAACGTCTGGTTCACCCTCCTGACCCTGAACACGAACCCGATCCACTTCGACGCCGCCTACGCGGCGACGACCGAATGGGGGCGTCCGCTCGTCGACTCGACGTTCACGCTCGCCCTCGTCACCGGGCTCTCGGTCGTCGACGTCTCCGAGCGCGCGGTCAACCTCGGCTGGCGCGAGGTGACGCTGCCGGCGCCCGTCTTCGCCGGCGACACGATCCGGGCGGAGACGGAGATCGTGTCGAAGCGCGAGTCGGGTTCGCGGCCCGGGCAGGGGATCGTCACCGTGCGGACGCGCGGGCTGAACCAGCGCGACGAGGTCGTGATCGAGTTCGAGCGAAGCGTGCTGGTGCCGCTTGTTGAAGACTGAGCGGCTCGGCGCGGCGGAGCGATGAGCTTCCTGCCGCTCGCCGGTGCGCGCGTCGTCGACGTGACGGCGTCACTCGCCGGGCCGACGTGCACGCAGCTGCTGTCGGCGCTCGGGGCGGACGTCGTCAAGGTCGAGCCGCCCGAGGGCGACCATGCGCGTGCTTGGGGGCCGCCGTTCGTCGACGGCGACGGCGCCCTCTTCTTCGCAGCGAACGCGGGCAAGCGCTCCGTCGTGCTCGACCTCGAGCGCGACCGTGAGCAGGTGCTCGAGCTCGTCGACGGCGCCGACGTGTTCGTGCAGAGCCTCCGTCCGGGTCTCGCCGAGCGCCGCGGGCTCGGGGCCGATGCGTTGCGGGCGCGGTGGCCCCGGCTCATCCACTGCTCGATCGGCGCGTACGGGCGGGTGGGGCCTCTGGCGGACCGGCCGGGGTACGACCCGCTGCTGCAGGCGGCGAGCGGGATCATGAGCGTCACGGGCGAGCCGGACGGGCCGCCGGTGCGGGTCGGGGTCTCGCTCGTCGACTTCGCAACGGGGCAGTGGGCGGCGATCGGCATCCTCGCGGCGCTGCTCGAGCGCGAGCAGACGGGGCGCGGCGCAACGATCGACACGTCGCTCTACGAGACGTCGCTCGCGTTGCTTGCGTCGCAGGTCGCGGCGCATGCTGCAGACGGCGAGACGCCGGGCCGGCACGGCAGCGCGTTCCCGCTGATCGCGCCGTACGAGGTGTTTCCGACGAGCGACGGCGGGCTGATGATCGCGGCGGGAAGCGACGCATTGTGGGTGCGCCTGCGCGGCGCGCTCGGGCTGGTGGACGACGAGCGCTTTCGCACGAACCCGGATCGCGTCCGGAACCGGGACGCGCTCGTGGCGCTGCTCGCCGAGGTCTTTGCCACCCGCTCGAGCGACGAGTGGGAGGCCGTCCTCGCGGAGGCCGGCGTGCCCGCCGCCCCGGTGCGAACGGTCGCCGAGGCCGTCGCGCACGAGCAGACGAGGGCGCTCGGGATCCTCCAACGGCTCGGCGGCGGCGTGACGGTGGCGCCGCCGCTCTCCGTCGACGGCGAGCGGATCCTGCACCGCGCGCCGCCGCCGCGCCGTGGGGGTAACCCCCATTGATCGAATCGCCGGAAATTTGCTGAGCCCGAGGGCGGGCGGTCCGTAAAGGGGGTACCCCCCGCCCCGGCTTCGTCAAGCCTTCGTCAAGGTTGTGTCACGGCCAGGGGCCTGCCCGGTAGAGATAGCCCTCGAGCTTCCGCCCGAGCAGGGATTCGAGCCATTCGGACACGGAGAGAAGGGCGTCGAGGTCGACGCCGGTCGCGATGCCCTCGCCCTCCAGGAGATAGACGAGATCCTCCGTCGCGACATTGCCCGTCGCGCGGGGCGCGTACGGGCAGCCGCCGAGGCCGCCTACCGACGCGTCGAGCAGGGTCGCGCCCGCCTCGAGCGCCGCCAGGCAGTTCGCGTAGCCCGTGTTGCGCGTGTTGTGCCCGTGGAAGCCCGTCGCGCCTGCACGGGCGACGAGCACACGCACCGCGGAGGGCGTCGCGACACCGATCGTATCCGCGAGCACCACCTCCGCCCGACCGTCGAAGCGCGCGGCGAGCTCTGCAACGACGCCCGGGTCGACCCGCCCTTCGAACGGACAGCCGAAACAGACCGAGATCGTCACCGTCGCCGGCGTCTCCCCCGCCGACTCCAGGATCGCCTCTGACCGCGCGACCGCCTGCTCGAGCGAGGCGTTGCCGTTCCGCTCGTTGAAGCTCTCCGTCGCGCCGAACGTGACGTTCACACGATCGAGGCCACTCGCAGCGAACCGCTGCCAGCCGCGCTCGTTCAGCACGAGACCGGAGTATTCGACGCCGTCGCGCCTCTCGATCCCCGCGACCACCTCCTCCGCACCCGCCATCTGCGGCACGCGGTCGTCGCGCACGAAGCTCACGGCCTCGACGCGCGGCAGCCCCGCCGCCGCGAGCCGGTTCACGAGCTCGGCCCGCGTCACCGGCTCGAACGTCTCCGGCTCGTTCTGCAGCCCGTCCCGCGGACCGACGTCGCAGAGCCTCACGCGCACTCCCGCCTCGGTCACGGGCGCAGCCTACTCAGCGGGTGCCGAGCTCCATCCGCAGGAGCCGCGGGATCGCCGCGCCCGCGCGGGCCCAGAGCGGCGTCCGCTCGCCGCGCTCCTCCGCCGCCTCGCACGCCATGATCGACGACCGCACGAGCCCGCCGCCGAGCCGGCGAAACGGCTCCGGCGGCAGCGACGGCACCCGCCGCGTCGCGAGTGGAAGCCGCGTCCACTCGTCGTCCGCGCCGACCGCGAGCGAGGCGAGGATCTGCCCGCCGATCCAGCTCGGCCCGACTCCGTGCCCGGAATAGCCCGCGCCGTAGTGGATGCGGGTGCCCGGCTTCGTGCGGAAGAACGGCAGATGGTCGGCCGAGACGTCGATCGGCCCGCCCCACGACCGCTCGACGCGTGCCGACGCAAGACCGGGCAGCAGCCGGCGCAGCCCCGCCTCCGCACGCGCCGCGGTCGGCCGGTCGCGGCTGAACCGCTCGTCGACCTTGCCGCCGTACCCGATCGGCCCGGAGCCGCTGCCCATCAGCACCCGTCCGTCGTCGAGCGTGCGGAAGTAGTGGATGAACATGCGGCCGTCGACGATCGCCTCGCCGCCCGTCCAGCCGATCTCCTCGAGCAGCTGCGGCACCGGCTCGGTCAGGACGACGTACGAGCCGAAGTTCGTGAGGCTCCGTCCGGCCGGCCTCCACCCGGTGAGCGCCGCGTTCGTCGCGAGCACCACCTCGCGGGCGCGGAGCACCCCGCCGGGCGCCGTCACCTCGCCGTCGCGCACACGCAGCGCGGGCGTCCGCTCGTGCACGGTCACCCCCGCCGCGATCGCTCTCCGGCGGAGCGCGCGCACGAGCAGCCCCGGATGCACCGTCGCACCGTCACGGAAGAAGACGCCTTCGCGGAAGACCGGCGAGCGCACGCGCCGCCCGAGCGCCTCGGCCGAGAGCCTCACCGCCTCCTCCGGATGCCCGACGGTCTCGGCCGCAGCGACCGAGCGCTCGACCGAGCCGTCCTGCGCGGGCGCGGCCGACACGTCGAGACGCCCGCCCTCACGCAGCCACACGTCCTCGCCGAGCGCGCGCACCGCCGGGACGATCCGCTCCCCCGCCCGGCAGAGCGCGAGTGCGCGCTCCGGACCGAGGACGGGCAGCACGGAGGCGAGCGCCGCCCAGTAGCCGTGGCAGAAGCCGCCGTTCCGGCCGCTCGGCCCGGCACCGCAGATTTCGGCTTCCACGAGGGTGACGCGCACGTCCGGATCGCGCTCGCGCAGGGCGAGTGCAGTCCAGAGCCCCGTGTAGCCGCCGCCGACGATCGCCACGTCGGCCTCCGCGTCGCCGGTGAGCGGGGACGACGGCACCGCATCGCCCTCGCGCGCGAGCGCGTCCTCGAGCCACCACGACGGCAGCCGCGGATCGGGAGGCGTCATGCCAGACGCCGCGCGCGGCGGTTCTGCCACAGCACGTTCGCGAGCATGCCGCCGATCGCGATCACGAAGAACGCGGTGCCGACGACATTGATCTGCGGTGGCACGGCCACACGCGCGGCGCCCCACACGAAGAGCGGGAACGTCGTCACCGTGCCGGCGTTGAAGTACGTGATCACGAAGTCGTCGACCGAGAGCGCGAAGGCGAGCAGCCCCGCCGCGAGGATGCCCGGAGCGATGAGCGGCAGCGTTACGCGGAAGAACGTCACGATCTCGTTGGCGCCGAGATCCATCGCCGCTTCCTCGAGATGGCGGTCGAAGCCGACGAGGCGCGCGCGCACCGTGACGACGACGTACGAGATGTTGAAGAGGATGTGGGCGATCAGGATCGTCCCGAAGCCTTGCGGGATCTTCCAGTTGAGGAAGAGCGTGAGGAGCGACGCGCCCATCACGATCTCCGGCGTCGTCATCGGCACGAAGATGAGGAGGTTCGTCGTCGCCGACCCGCGGAAGCGGTAGCGCACGAGCGCGAGCGCGATCAGCGTCCCGAACGCCGTCGCGACGAGCGCCGAGAGGAACGCGATCTCGAGGCTCACCCGGATCGCGCCCCCGAGGCCTGGATACGCCAGCGGGTGCGTCCAGTTCTTGAACGTGAAGCCCGACCACGTGTAGTTGAACCGTCCGAGCGGATTGTTGAACGAGAAGGCGATCACGATCGCGATCGGCAGGAACAGGTAGCCGAGGGCGAGCACGGCGTACACGTCGAGGGCGTGACGGCGCGCCCGTGCGATCACGGTGCCGCCCCGGCAGTCAGGCGGTCCGTGCCGAGCGCCCGCGCGAAGACGAGCACGAGCAGCAGGATCCCGCCCATCAGGATGAAGGAGAGGGCCGCCGCCGTCGGGTAGTTTCGCAGCGAGAGGAACTGCGACTGGATGACGTTGCCGATCATGTACTGCCGCGGCGTCCCCAGCAGCTGCGCGTTGATGAAGTCGCCCATTGCCGGGATGAACGTGAGCAGCACGCCGGCGAATACGCCGGGCAGCGAGAGCGGCAAGGTCACGCGAAGGAACGAGACGACGCGATTCGCGTAGAGATCCGTCGACGCCTCGATCAGCCTCGGGTCGACCTGCTCGAGGCTGACGTAGAGCGGGAGCACCATGAACGGCAGGAAGTTGTAGGTGATCCCCGCGACGACGGCGGCCGACGTCGCGAGCAGCCGGCCGTCCGCGCCGAGGAGATGGAGGTGCTTGAGGATCGAGACGACGATGCCGCCGTCGGAGAGGATCGTCTGCCACGCGAGCGTCCGGATCAGGTAGGTGACGAAGAACGGGGCGATCACGAGCAGGAGGAACAGGTTCTTCCAGCGCCCGCCCCGAAACGCGATCCAGTACGCGAGCGGATAGCTGATCAGGAGCGCGATCGCCGTCGCCACGCCCGCGTACTCGAGCGACCGCACGAACTGCGTCTGGTAGGCCGAGACGGCGTCGCTGAAGTTGCTCCATGCCCAGCCGAAGCTGAACAGGGGGAACAGCCCCTGCTCGAGCGACATCTTCGCCAGGTAGTACATCGGGACGACGAAGAACACGAGCAGCCACGCCGTGCCCGGCGTCAGCAGCGCGTACGGCGCCAGCCCCTTGCGGCCGAACCTATGCACCGATCAGGTTCTGGAACTTCTGCTTGTACTTCGCGTTGTTGACCGCCTTCGCGTCGATCTGGTGCACGTTCGCCAGCATCTCCTTGGTCGGGAAGATGAGCGGGTTCTTCGCCACCGACGGATCCGTCTTCTCGAGCACCTTGTCCGCGCCGACGACGGGGCAGATGTAGTTGACGTAGTCCTCGACCTCGGCGGCGATGTCCGGCCGGTAGTACCAGTTCATCAGCACCGACGCCGCGTAGACGTTGCCGCCCTTCGGGATCAGCATGTTGTCGGTCCAGATCATCCCGCCGTCCTTCGGCACGATCCACTTCAGGCCGGGATGGTCGGCCTGCAGCTGCACCATGTCGCCCGACCACGCCGCGCACGCCCACACGTCGCCCTTCGCGAGCAGCGGCGCGTAGTCGTTGCCGGTGAACTGCCGGATCTGCCCCGAGTCGACCGCGGTCTTGATCTTCTTGACCGCGCGGTCGAACGAGGCGTCGGTCACCTTCGACGGGTCGTCGCCGTTCGCGAGCATGACGAGCCCCATGGTGTCGCCGAACTCGGTGAGCATCGTCACCTTGCCCTTGAGCTTCGGATTCGTAAGGAGCTCGTCGATCGAGTTGACCTCGCCGCCGACCTTCTTCGGGTCGTAGCCGATCCCCGTCATGCCGGACTGCCACGGCAGGCTGTAATCGCGGTTCGTGTCCCAGTTCGGGTGCTGCTGCACCGGCTGGAGGTTGGCGATGTTCGGGATCGCCGACTTGTCGAGCTTCTCGACCCAGCCGAGCTCGATCATCCGCGAGGGAAGGCCGGACGAGTCGGTGAGCACGACGATGTCGCGGCCGACGCTCTGCCCCTGGGACAGCGGCCCCTCGATCTTGCCGAAGAACGAGTCGTTGTCGTTGATGTCCTCGATGTAGCGGACCTTCGTCTTGTACTTCGCCTCGAACGACAGCAACGAAGGGTGCGTCTTCTTCTTCTCGTTCAGGTCGATGTAGAGCGGCCAGTTCGAGAAGACGATCGTCTTCGGCAACGTCTGCGTGCCGCCCGCCGCGGCCGTCGTCGCTGCCGAACCGCCGCCGCCTCCGCCGCCGCAGGCGGCGAGCAGGCCCGGCAGGGTGAGGACGGTGCCGCCCGCCGCAGCGCGCCGCAGGAGCTCTGTGCGTGTGTACCGATCGGACATCAGGATGCCTCCAGTGCGTCGACGACGAAGGTGCAATCCGGGCTCCACCCCACGGTGAGCCGGTCGCCGGGCGAGACACCGTTCGCACCCGGGCGGTCGTTCTGGACATAGACGGTGACGGCGCCGGCCGGCGTCGCGACGATGTACTGCGTCGAGACGCCGATGTAGGCGCTCTCGGACACGGTTCCGGCCAGTGAGTTCCGCTCGGCGCCGCCGAGCCGAAGCTTCTCCGGACGGACGCCGATCTGAACCTTGCCCGTGCGTCCGCTCAGCGTTTCGCGGGGCACCTCGATCTCGGTGCCGTCCTCGAGCCGGACGCGATCTTCGCCCGTGACCGCGCCGAAGAGCAGGTTCGAGACGCCGAGGAAGCCGGCGACGAACGCGGTGCGCGGCTTCTCGTACAGCTCGCCGGGCGTGCCCTGCTGCTCGATGCGCCCGCCCTCCATGATCACGATCTGGTCGGCCATCGTCATGGCCTCCTCCTGGTCGTGCGTCACGTGCACGAACGTGATCCCGACGTCGTGCTGGATGCTCTTCAGCTCGAGCTGCATCTCCTTGCGCAGCTTGAGGTCGAGGGCGCCGAGCGGCTCGTCGAGGAGCAGCACGCGCGGGTGGTTGACGAGCGCCCGCGCGAGCGCGATCCGCTGCTGCTGCCCGCCGGAGAGCTGCTTCGGCTTGCGCTTCTCGAGCAGCCCGAGCCCGACGAGCGCGAGCGCCTCGCGCACACGCTTCTGCAGCTCCTGGCCGCGGAGCTTCTTGCGCCTGAGACCGAAGGCGACGTTCTCGAACACGGTCAGATGTGGGAACAGCGCATACGACTGGAAGACGGTGTTGACGTCGCGCTTGTAGGGCGGCTGGCCGCTCACGTCGATGCCGCCGAGCTCGATCGTGCCCGCCGTCGGCTCCTCGAAGCCGCCGATCATGCGCAGCGTCGTCGTCTTGCCGCAGCCCGACGGGCCGAGGAGTGCGAAGAACTTCCCGCGCTCGATCTCGAGCGACAGGTTGTCGACGGCGACGACGTCGTCGAAGCGCTTCGTCAGGTCGGTCAGCCTGATGTCGGCTACGTGATCCGTTGCCATGCCTCGGCGAGCACGTCGCCGAGCGTCCCGGCGATCTCGTCGAACTCCTTCTGGGTCGCGATCAGCGGCGGCGAGATCTGCACGACCGGATCGCCTCGGTCGTCCGCCCTGCAGATCAGGCCGCGCTCGAAGAGCTGCGGCGAGAGGAACCCGCGCAAGAGCGTCTCGCACTCGTCCTGGTCGAAGCTCGCGCGCGTCTCCTTGTCCTTCACGAGCTCGAGCGCGTAGAAGAACCCGGTGCCGCGCACGTCGCCGACGATCGGGAGGTCGAGGAGCTGCTCGAGCGTGGCGCGGAACGAGGCTCCGTTCTCGCGGACGTTCTCCACGATCCGCTCCCGCTTCATGATCTCGATGTTCTTCAGCGCGATCGCGCACTGCACCGGGTGCCCGCCGAAGGTCATCCCGTGCGCGTACATCGCGGACTCGCTCATGAACGGCTCGATCACGCGATCGGTCGCGATCACCGCGCCGATCGACGCGTATGCAGACGAGAGCCCCTTCGCCGACGTGATGAGATCCGGCCGGATGTCGTAGCGCTCCGAGCCGAACCATTCGCCGGTGCGGCCGAAGCCCGTGATCACCTCGTCGGCGCAGAGGAGGATCCCGTAGCGGTCGCAGATCGCGCGCACGCCCTGCCAGTAGCCGGCGGGCGGCGTGAAGCAG
>Ga0070660_100002733_pt1 | contig 12120 bp, 10 predicted proteins | sample KBSC33metaG_FD_64670 | JGI IMG/M metagenome (GOLD analysis project Ga0070660, IMG submission 64670) | Corn rhizosphere microbial communities from Kellogg Biological Station, Michigan, USA - KBS C3-3 metaG | ecosystem: Host-associated > Plants > Roots > Rhizosphere > Soil ... | reverse complement strand
TTCACGCTCACGACGGGCGACGAGGAGTGGCGGCCGTCGGCGATCGAGACGATCGAGGGCATCCGGCGCGTCAAGGCCGAGCTGCCGGAGTGCAAGACGTCGCTGGGCGTCTCGAACGTGTCGTTCGGCGTCGGGCAGCCCGCGCGCGCGGTGCTCAACTCGGTCTTCCTGCACCACTGCGTGGAGGCCGGGCTCGACCTCGCGATGGTCAACCCGAACCACATCACGCCGTACGCCGAGATCTCCGAGGAGGAGCGCAAGCTCGCCGACGACCTCGTCTTCAACCGCTCCGAGGACGCGCTGCAGAAGTTCATCGAGCACTTCGAGTCCAAGGGGCCGGCCGAGGAGGCCGAGAAGGCCAACCCGACCGAGGGCATGGAGCCCGAGGAGGCCCTGCACTTCCACATCCTGCGCCGCAAGAAGGACGGCGTCGAGGACTGGATCGACAAGTCGGTCGAGAAGATCGGCGCGGTGCCGACGCTCAACGACGTGCTGCTGCCGGCCATGAAGGAGGTCGGCGACAAGTTCGGCGCGGGCGAGCTGATCCTGCCGTTCGTGCTGCAGAGCGCCGAGGTCATGAAGAAGGCCGTCGCGCGCCTGGAGAACTACCTCGACCGCATCGAGGGCTACACGAAGGGCACGGTCGTCATCGCGACGGTGTTCGGCGACGTCCACGACATCGGCAAGTCGCTGGTCAACACGATCCTGACCAACAACGGCTACACGGTCGTCGACCTCGGCAAGCAGGTCCCGATCGGCACGATCCTCGACGCCGCCAAGGAGCACGACGCGACGGCGATCGGCCTGAGCGCGCTGCTCGTGTCGACGTCCAAGCAGATGCCGCTCGCGGTGCAGGAGCTGCACAACCAGGGGCTTCAGTTCCCGGTGCTGATCGGCGGCGCGGCGATCAACAACGACTTTGGCCTGCGCGCCCTGTACCCCCACGGCCGCGAGTCCGACGACGTCTACGAGCCCGGCGTGTTCTTCTGCAAGGACGCGTTCGACGGCCTCGCCAAGATGGACCAGATCGTCGACGGCGAAGCGCGGGCGGCACTGGTCGAGAAGACGCGAGCCGACGCGATCAGGCTGCGCGAGAAGGGTCCCGAGCCCGAGGCGCTGCCGACCGACGACGACAGCGTCCGCAGCGCCGCGCGCACCGACAACCCGATCCCCGAGCCTCCGTTCTGGGGCGCCCGCGAGCTCGCGGTCGACCTCGACGAGGTCTACCCCCACCTCGACACGCACGTGCTGTTCAAGCTCCACTGGGGCGGGCGCGGCGTCAAGGGCGACGCGTGGCGCAAGCTCGTCGGCGAGGACTTCCAGCCGCGGCTCGAGCGCATGTGGGCCGAGCAGGACTACCTGCACCCGCGCGCGCTCGTCGGCTACTTCCCGTGCTTCAGCGAGGGCAACGACATCGTGGTCCTCGACCCCGAGGACCACTCGAAGGAGCTCGAGCGGTTCGTCTGCCCGCGTCAGCCGGGGCATGACCGCATCTGCCTGGCCGACTTCTACCGGCCGAAGGACAGCGGCGAGCTCGACGTCGTCGCCTTCCAGGCGGTGACCGCCGGCGACGAGGTCACCGAGCTGATGGCCAAGCTCGAGGCCGACGGCGAGTTCGCCGAGCAGCTGTTCGTCCACGGCCTCGGCACGCAGTGCGCGGAGGGCATGGCCGAGTGGCTGCACGCGCGCATCCGCTCGGACCTCGGCATCGCGCCGACCCAGGGCCGCCGCTACTCGTGGGGCTATCCCGCCGTGCCCGAGCAGTCAGAGCACGAGAAGCTCTTCCGCCTGATCGACGCCCCGCAGATCGGCCTGCGCCTGAGCGGCGGCTACGCGCTCGAGCCCGAGCAGTCCACGGTCGCGATCGTCGCCCACCACCCCGACGCCACCTACTTCGGCATGAAGTCCGGCAAGCTGCCGTCCAACGACCGCCAGCGCGCCGACGACATCATCGTCGGCTCCGATCGCGACCCGACCCGGCGCGCCGCGCTGGCCGAGGCCGATCCGGAGCCCGTCGAGGCCTGAGACCAATCCGACACTGACAGACGGGCCCAGGCCGCCGACCATGGCGGCATGAAGTCACCCATCGCCTGGCTCGCCCTCTTCGTCGCCCTCGGCGGCACTACCTACGCGGCCGTCTCGCTGCCCCGCAACAGCGTCGGCACCAAGCAGCTGAAGACCCACGCCGTCACCTACGCGAAGCTCGACCCGGGCGTCGCGATCCGCCTGCGCGGCGGCGCCGGTCCGACGGGACCGGCCGGCCCGACGGGACCCGCCGGCGCAGCCGGCACCGCCGGTCAGCCCGGCGCCTCCGCCGTGATCGCGCGCAAGCGCCTGCAGTGGTCCACGGCACTGGCGGCACTGAACACCGAGGTGTTCTCGAAGATCCGCGACGTCGGGACCTTCACCAAGCAGAGCGGCTCGAGCGTCATTCGCGTCACCGTGACCGATGACACCGCGGTCACCAGCGGCTACTGGTGCATCCAGCAGGTCCGCATCGACGGCAAGGACGACGCGGGGTCTGCGGGCACCGACCCCGGCGTCGATCAGACCGGTACCGAGGCGGTGATCTACGACACCGGAACCGCATGGATCCCGTGGACCGTGGTGGCCGAGTTCAGCGGCCTCGCCGCCGGCCAGCACACGGTCGAGCTCTGGGGCGTGGTGTCCAACAGCGTCGCGGCCTGTTCCGAGAATGCCGGCGGCTGGAACCACTCGGCACTCGTCGACGAGCTGGGCTAGGGAAGCGTCACCGAGAACGATTGAAGCCGAACACCACGTTGGCGAGCAGCAGCACGAGCGTCAGGCCGATGTACCCGGTGAAGAGCGCCTCCCACAGCGTCATGCGGCGCATCGTGGGCGTCCGCGGTCGGCTTGGACCGCGATGCGCAGGAACGCGCAGGTTCCGCGCGGAGAACCTGCGGGCGCGCTATTGCGCGGGGAACGGCAGGCCGGGGCGGGTCGGCGGCTGGAAGTAGATCGCGCTGCTGATGCCGAGCATCGCGATGCGGTTGTGGCAGTAGTCGGTCTGGCCGTCGAGGTCGATGAACGGGATCGCCTGGCAGACCTGCTGGCGCTCGGCGACCTTGTCGTCGCCGTAGAGCTGCACGTAGGCGTAGGTGAGCGCCTGCGACGGCGTCGCCTCGGCGGTGAAGTCCGGGCTCGTGACGGTCGTGGTCAGCACGTCGGCCCCGTGGTTGCCGACGATGCGGACGGTGGCGCCCGGCGCGCCGGTGACCTCGACGCGCAGCTTCGTGCCCGGCGGGACGGTGTCGCCCTCCATCGCGGTCCAGGCGCCGTCGACGAGGCCCTCGAGGTAGACGCGCGGCCCACCCATCGCCGGCGGCTCGGCGCTGATCGTGGTGCGGCCCGCGCGGATGCCGGCGAGGATCCCCTTCTCGGTCGGCTCGTCCGCGTAGACCCAGGTCGTCGGCTGGCCGGGGCCCTGTCCGGCGACCGTCGCCTTCCAGTGGCTGTCGCTGCCGCCGGTGAACGTGACGTGCGCGCCCTCGTCGAGGTCGGCGGCGCCGAAGCGCAGCATCCCGTCGTGGTTGCCCGCGGACGGGAACGGCGAGTCGTAGAACCATGGCAGGTTCCAGACCTCGACCGTGTCGACCGGGACCTGGTCGTAGCTGTAGTTCCAGACGGGATCGGTCGGGTGGTTGGCCTGGAGCAGCCAGCCGTGCTTGTGCATGTCGAGCTCCATGGCACGGACGCTCTGCCAGCTGTGGTCTGGCAGGTCGTAGACCTTGGTCGCGCCGAGCATCTGACCGTGGCCGTCGAGCGAGTTCTCGTACGCGTGGATCGGGATGACCCCGCCGAACCCGTAGCCCGGGTCGGTCTGCGAGCGGATGTCGTTGTGGTCGGTGATCGCGAGGTAGTTCAGCCCGCGTGACGCCGCGATCGCGAAGTCCTCGGTGACGGTCTGGCCGAGCGTGTAGTACTCGGTCGGGTCGGTCGGGCTGTCGTCGCCCGGGCCGCCCCAGCTGTCGTGCGAGAACGTGGTGTGCACGTGCAGATCGCCGGCCAGCCACTGCCCGGCCGAAGCGGGCGCGGCGGCGCACAGCGACACGGCGAGGAGCGTGAGCACGAGGCGGCGCATTGCCTCGTTAACGAGCGGGGGCTCAGGAACTTGTCTGCTCGGCCGCCGGCAGCGGCTCGAGCTGCACGGGCGCGGCGTGCATCGTGCTCAGGCGCACGTCCTTCCACGACAGGCCCTCGCGCAGCAGCGCGGGCGCGCCGAGTGCCACCGCCGTCGCGATCTCGACGGCCTGCAGCACGATGCCGTAGCCGAGCGCGTCGGCGCTGCCGACGCCGTAGGCGCCGTGCAGGACGGCGACACAGGCGGCCTGGAAGATGCCGAGGTTCGACGGGGTCGCCGGCAGGACGGCGGTGACGTTGACCGCGAAGAGCACAGCGGCCGCGGCCGACATGCCGACGCGATGGTCGAGCCCGAGCGCGACGAGCAGCGCGTAGCAGGCGACCCACTGGACGCCCCACGCCGCGAGCTGGGCGGCCGCGGCCTCGATGCCGAGGCGCGGCGAGCGGAAGACCGCGAGGCCGGTCCGGACGCTGGTCAGCGTCTCGCGCAGCTGGCGCAGCCAGCGGGCGATGCGCTCGGAGCGCGCGGGCAGGCCGCTGCGCAGCAGCGCGGGCGCGGCGAGGACCGACGCGAGCACGGCGAGCGGCAGGATCGCGATCGCGATCAGCGCGCCGTGGTGGCCGGCGAACAGCGACACGGTCGAGAGCATCACGGCGCCGAGGATCAGCAGCGCGAGGATGTTCAGCAGCGTCTGCGAGACCAGCGTGCCGAGCACGGCCGGGAAGCTCTCCCGCGGCCGGCCGGCGCGGCGCGCGACGACGAGCGCGCGGGCCGGCTCGCCGAGGCGGGCGGGCAGCGTCGCGCTCATCAGGACGCCGATGGCGGTGCCGCGGAACGTGTCGCGCCTTCGCACGTTCGCCCAGGGCAGGGCGGCGCGCAGGATCGCGTGCCAGGAGAACGCACGCAGCAGCATCGAGAACGACATCAGGCCGAGCCCGATGAGCACCCACGTCAGATCGGAGTCGAGCAGGCTCTGGCCGACCTTGTCGAGGCCGATCCGCTGGAACGCGACCACGCTCAGCCACGCCATCAGCGCGGCGATCGCGATCGCCCCGACGCGGCGCGCGATCGCCAGCCCGCGGCGCGGCGGGTGCAGCGGCACGGGCTCGATCGAGGGCAGGCGGCGCGCGGGGACGCGCGGGCGGCCGTCGGCCTGGTGGACGCCCACGGCGCGCGCGGCACGGGCCTTCGCCGTCGCCGGCTCGGGCAGCGCGATCGCGTCCTCGTAGGCGGCGACGACCTCGCCGGCGATCCGTGGCCAGGCGTAGCGCTCGGCGTGACGGGCCGCGGCCGCGCCCAGCGTGCGCAGGTAGGCGCGGTCGAGCGCGACGTCGCGCAGGGTCTCGGCGAGCTTCGTCGCGTCGCCGTGCGGGACGAGCAGGCCGTCGATGCCGTGGCGGACCACGTCGCGGTAGCCGGCGATGTCCGAGGCGACGACCGGGGTGCCCTCGGCGAACGCCTCGGTGAGGACCATGCCGAAGCTCTCGCCGCCCAGCGACGGCGCGCAGAGGACGTCGGCGTCGCGCAGAACGGCGTGCTTGGCGGCGTCGTCGATCTTGCCGAGCGCGGCGATGCCCTCGAGCGAGTGCACGAGCGGCTCGATCTCGTCGGGGTGCGGGCCGACCAGCGTCAGCGTCACGTCGACGTGCTCGCGCAGCGCCTCGAAGGCGCGCAGCAGCACCGGCAGGCCCTTGCGCTCGACGGCCTGGCCCACGAAGACGATCTTCAGCGGGCCGGCGGCCGTGCCGGCGTGGACGCACAGGTCCTCGGGGACATGGACGCCGTTGGGGATGATCCGGTAGCGCCCGCCGTAGAAGCGCTTGGCGGTCCACGCGGCGGCCTCGGAGACCGCGATGCGCACGCCGAGCCGGCTCATGCGCCGGCGCGCGCCGATCGCGTTGGCGATGGCCTGCGGGCCGGGCTTGGTGCCGTAGGTGTGGTAGGTGCCGACGAGCGGGATGCCGCGGACGCTGCCCAGCGCGTCCCAGCAGATCACCGGGCCGACCGGCTCGTGCAGGTGGACGACGTCGTAGCCGCCGGTGGCGAGCTCGGTGCGCAGGGCGAACAGCGACTGCGGCGAGATCGCGAGGTTGGAGACCGCACCGTTGGCGTGGAAGCCCACGGTGCGCCCCAGCGAGACGAGGTGGTCGGGCTTCTCGCGCAGGGCCGGACGGGCGCCGCGGTGCAGGCGGGCCGACAGACGGTCGGGCGGATCGAACGGGGCGAGAACACGGGCGTCGTGGCCCTGGCGGATGAGCTCGTCCGACAGCGCCTCGATGTGCCTCGTCACGCCGCCCGGATACGTCCACGAATACGGGGACACGAGCGCGATGCGCACCCCCTCATGGTATCGGTCCTATCCTCGGAACGTGGCCGACCGCTACTTCGTGAAATACACGTTTCTTGCTGTGGATCCGGCCTGGCGGCGCCTGGATTCCGAGGAACGGGCCGAGCACAAGCGCGAGTTCCTGGCCGCCTGCGAGGACTACGCCGCCGACCACCTCCTGCAGTCCTTCAGCCTCGTCGGCACGCGCGGGGACGCGGATGTGATGTTGATCACAGAGGCCGAGAACCTCGACCGCATCCACGAGTTCCACGTCGTCCTGGCCCAGAGCGGGCTGATGAAGTGGTCGACACAGCCCTACTCGTTCCTCGGGATGCGCAAGGGCTCGGAGTACTCGGACGACCTGCGCACGCACCCACGGGCCTTCCGCGGCAAGTACGCGTTCGTGTATCCGTTCGTCAAGACCCGCGCGTGGTACGGCCTGTCGCCCGACGAGCGCTGGCGGATCATGCAGGGCCACATCGAGGTCGGCCGCGAGTACCCGACCGTCGACAACCACACGACCTACAGCTTCGGCCTCGACGACCAGGAGTTCGTCGTCGCGTTCGACACCGACGACATCGCTACGTTCCTGGACCTCGTCCAGCGGCTGCGGACGACCGAGGCCTCGGCCTACACCCTCCGCGACACCCCCTCCTTCACCTGCATCGCCGCCTCGGTCGAGCGGGCGCTCAACGCGCTCGACGGCGAGGCGCTGACCCTCTCCACCACCTCATGAACGACGACGTCAAGGACATCACGATCATCGGCGCCGGCCCGGTGGGCCTGACCACCGCCTTCTGGGCGGGGATGCGCGAGGCGAGCTGCCGGGTCATCGACTCGCTGCCCGACATCGGCGGCCAGCTGACGACGCTGTATCCGGAGAAGTGGATCTTCGACGTCCCGGGGCATCCCAAGATCCTGGCCCGCGACCTCGTCGAGAACCTGCGCGAGCAGGCGATCGAGCAGTTCGACGTGCCGGTGCACCTCGAGACGACGGCGGAGTCGATCGAGTACGAGGGCGACGGCGAGGACCGCGTCGTCGTGCTGCGCACCGACACCGGCGAGGAGCTGCGCTCGCGCACGGTGATCGTCAGCGGCGGGCACGGCGCGTTCGAGCCGAAGAGGCTGCCGCTCTCCGACGTCGACATGGAGCCGTGGGAGGGCAAGGGCGCCCACTACCTCGTGTCCAACAAGGACGCGTTCAACGGCAAGCGCGTCGTCATCGTCGGCGGCGGCGACAGCGCGTTCGACTGGGTCCTGAACCTGCTCGACACGGCCGAGCACATCACGCTCGTCCACCGCCGCGACGGCTTCCGCGCGCACGAGCTCACCGTCTCGCAGGTCCAGCACGCCGCCCAGGGCCCGCACGTCGACATGGCGATCCCCTACGTCGTCAAGGAGGTCGTCGGCAACGGCGCCGTCGAAGGCGTCGTGCTGCACCACGCGACCGAGGGCGAGAACGACAGGCGCGAGATCAGCTGCGACGCGGTCCTGCTGCAGCTCGGCTTCTCGACGAAGCTCGGCCCGCTCAAGGAGTGGGGCTTCGAGCTCGACAAGAACGCGATCAAGGTCTCGCAGACGATGGAGACGTCGCTCGAGCGCGTCTGGGCCTGCGGCGACATCACCACGTTCGACGGCAAGATCAAGCTGATCGCCACCGGCTTCGGCGAGGCGGCGATCGCGGTCGGGCAGGCGGTCCACGCGATCCGTCCGGACATGAAGCTCCAGCCGGCGTACTCCACGAACACCGGCGTTCCGGGCGCGGTCGAGGGCCAGCCGTAGCCCGCTCTGCGTACACGCACCTGCGCGAAGCAGACCCGGTCCTGGCGCGGCTCCTCGACGAGCACGGCCGGCCCGAGCCGCGCCCGCCGGCGGGCGACGCCTACACCGCACTGGTCCGCGCGATCGTCGGCCAGCAGCTCTCGGTCACCGCCGCGCGCTCGATCTACGCGCGCCTGCTCGCCCACTTCGGCGGGACGCCGCCGACGCCCGAGCAGATCCTCGACGCCGAGCCCGAGGAGATGCGGGTGGCCGCCGGCCTGTCGCGCGCGAAGGTCGCGTTCCTGCGCTCGCTGGCCGAGCACATCCTCAGCGGCGAGCTCGAGCTCGACCGCCTGGGCGAGCTCTCCGACGAGGAGATCGTCGCCGAGCTCACCGCGGTCAAAGGCGTGGGCGTCTGGACCGCCCACATGTTCATGATCTTCGAGCTCGGTCGGCGCGATGTCCTCGCGGTCGGCGATCTCGGGATCCGCCGCGCCGCGGAGCGCGCCTACGGCCTGCCCGATCTGCCGTCGGCCGACGAGCTCACGGAGCTCGCCAAGCCGTGGGCGCCACACCGCTCAGCGGCGTGCCTGCTGCTCTGGCACTCGCTGCAGAACGCGCCTGCTGCTTGACACCTAGCATTGCTAAGCGTAGTGTGACGAGGCATGAGAGCCGAATCGCTCAAGGGGCACCTCGACGTCCTGCTGCTGGCGGTCGTCGCCGACGGGCCGGCGCACGGGTACGCGGTGATCGAGGAGCTGCGGCGGCGCAGCGCCGGCGCGTTCGACCTGCCCGAGGGCACGGTCTACCCCGCGCTGCACCGCCTCGAGCGCGGCGGGCTGCTCAAGAGCCGCTGGGACGAGACGGCGCCGCGGCGGCGCCGCGTCTACGAGCTCACGGCGAAGGGCCGGCGCGGGCTCAGCTCCGGTCGCGGGGACTGGCAGGCCTTCACGGCGGCGGTCGAGGGGGTGCTGGCGTGATCGACTCGTACCTGCGCCGGCTCGAGGGCGAGCTGCGACTCCCGCGCCGGATGCGGACGCGCGTGCTCGCCGAGTCGCGCGACCACCTGATGTGCGCCGCCGAGCACGACGGGGACGCCGAGGCGGTCGCCCGCTTCGGAGCGCCCGAGGTCGTCGCCCGGCGCTTCGCGCTCGAGCTCGCGACCGCTCGCGGCCGCATGGCGACCGTCATGACGGGCGCGGTGCTCGTCGCCATCTCCGCCTGCGTCGCGCTGCACGGCGACTCGCGCAGCCCTGTCGCGTTCGTCGCGGGCCAGATCGCGGCGACCTGCCTCGCGCTCAGCGCGATCCGGATGCTCCGCCATCGCGCGGATGCGGCGATCCCCGCCGCGAAGCTGCGCTACGCCCAGCGCGGGAACGCGGTCGCGCTGGCCGGGGGCCTGACGTGCGCGGTCGTGACCCACGTCCCGGCCACGCTGCTCGTGCCGGCCGCCGTGCTGGGCGCGGCGGCGGTCGCGGGTGCCGCCGCGCGCACACGCGTCCTCGAGCGCGACGGCGCCGGCGAGCCCATCCTCGAAGACGTCGTCGCGCTGCCGGGCCTCGGCCGCCTCGCGGAGCCGGCGCGCTGGGCCCAGCTGCGGCCGTGGCGGTTCGCCGGGCTCGTGGCCCTCGCGGCGGGCGCGGCGCTCGCCGCCGCGCACGGCATCGCCGAGGGGCCGCCGAGCACCCTCGGGGCCGGGCTGGCGAGCTGCGCGGCGCTCATCGCGATCGAGGGCGGCGCGGTCCTCGCGTCCTACGCCGCCCTCGGCCGCTTTCTCGGACTGCGTTAGCCGGTCCCGAACAGCCCGTCGATGAACGTGTCGGCGTCCTTGCGCGACGCCTCGACGACGCCGGTGTGGTTGACGCCGTCGTAGGTGTCGTAGGTGATCTTGGTGCCGCGGCCCTGGAGGTCCTGCACCGTCTGGTCGGTGAAGGTCGGAATCACCGTGGTGTCGGCCTTGCCCTGGGCGATCAGCAGCGGCACCTTGATCGTGAGGTCCTCGGGGTCGTTCTTGGAGATGACGTCGATCAGCGGCGACGTGTCGTAGCCGTCGCGGAAGATCTCCTTGAGCGCCAGGCCGCCCCAGCTGTCCTGGGCGCCGAGCTTGTCGAGGCACACCTGCTCGATCTGCGGGTACAGGGCGATCGCCTTGTCGGACAGTGCCGCGTGGTAGTCGAAGTGCCCGGCCTGGAGCGCGGCGGCGATGATCAGCGCGGGCAGGCCCCCGAACGGGTTGCCGTCGATGCTCGAGATCAGCTTGGACTGCTCGCCGATGTGGCTGGCCGGCGCGAGCGGGAGCGCACCCATCAGCTTCATCGACGGTGCGTACTTCGGGCCGAGTGCCGCGGCCCACAGCGTGGCGTGGCCGCCCTGCGAATGGCCGATCGCGGCCCAGCGCTTGCCGACGCTCGGGCTCAGCGCGCGGGCGGCGAGCGCGGCGTCGATCACGCTGCGGCCCTCGCTGACGCCGATCAGGTACGGGTGCATGCCGGCCGTGCCGAGACCCTGGTAGTCGGTCTGCGCGACCGCGAAGCCCTCGCTGACCCAGTGGGTCTCCTCGGCCCGCAGGTTCATCGTGTACGTGCTGTTCGCGTAGCTCGGCGCGTTCATCAGCCGCGTGGGCGCGCACGAGTCCGCGATGCCGGTCGTGCCGTGCGCCCACGAGACGACCGGGAAGCCACCGGCGGGCGCCTTGCCCGAGGGGATCGTCACCACACCCGAGGTCGGGACGATCTTGCCGGCGGGCGAGAGCGAGCGGTAGAGCACCAGCCACGACGTGCCGGAGGTCGGCAGCGCGCCGCCATGGACCTTGCGCGCCCAGATGACGCTGCCGTGCGCGCCGTGCAGCTTGGCGGCCGGCGGCGAGTAGAACTTGAGGCCGGACGGGCCCGTGGGGACCTTGGCCTGGGCGCCGGCTGCGAGCACGCAGGCGAGCGCGGCCGCGCAAAGGGCGGTGCGAGCGTGGGACATGCGCCGACACTACCTGGCGCAGGGTCGCCCGCGCCAGGCCTCGTAGGCGGGGCGCAGCTGCGTGAGCTTCGCGTCGGCGAGGCCGACCGGGAACAGCGGGTCGTCGCGGAACGAGTACTGGAAGGCGGCGCGGATCTCCGGGTCGGCGCGCCAGGCGGCGAGCTGTGCGGCCATCGCCGCGCACGCGCCCGGCCGGTCGCCGGCGCCGGTCTCGGTGATCCAGATCGGCACCGGGTGCCCGCACTGGCGCGCGGCGAGCGCGCCCTCCACCCCGCCGACGATGTGCGCGCTGGTGGCGAGCGCGACAGCCCGCGCGGGCTCGCCGTGCTCGGGCGGCACGGTCACGTAAGCGTGCTGGCTCCATGCCGCCGCGCCGCAGACGAGGTCCTTCGGCAGCGCGGCGGCGAGCTCGGCGGCGCCGGTCGCGTGCGTGTGGGGATCGATGCCGGAGGCCTCGCCGATCAGCACGCGGTCGAGCCCGGCCTCCGCGGCGACGACGCGGACGAGCCGTGCGTAGCGCGTTGCGATCGCGGTCGGGGCGCCGGCGTCGCACGTGGCCCGCTGCGGGTTCAGGAAGATCGGCAGGTTGGGCTCGTTCCAGGCACTCCAGTACGGGCGCACGCCGACCCGCTCGGCGAGCGCCGCGAGCGCGGCGACGAACGCCCGGTAGGCGCCGAGCCGCGGCATCCGCGCGGACGGCGGGGTGTCGGCCGGCTCGCACCCGGTCGCGGGCTCGGCCGCCCAGTCCGGGGTGCCGTAGATGAACAGCACGGGCGTCGCGCCGAGGCGGCGCACGCCGTCGAGCGCGTCGCGCAGGCCGGCGAACGGCGCGCACGGCGGGATGTCGCGCGCGCAGCCTCCGTTGGCCAGCGCGAGGTTCGGCGGCGTGCTCGCAGTCGGCTGCAGCGTCGCCCAGTCGATCTGGACGCGCACGTAGCTCGGGTGCAGCGCGACCAGCGCG
>Ga0070660_100002731_pt1 | contig 12123 bp, 11 predicted proteins | sample KBSC33metaG_FD_64670 | JGI IMG/M metagenome (GOLD analysis project Ga0070660, IMG submission 64670) | Corn rhizosphere microbial communities from Kellogg Biological Station, Michigan, USA - KBS C3-3 metaG | ecosystem: Host-associated > Plants > Roots > Rhizosphere > Soil ... | reverse complement strand
CCAGACGTCCGCGACCGTCAGATCGTCGCCGGTCAGGCCGATCGCGGTGCGCCGCGAAGACACGAATCGACCTTAGCCCAGCAGCCGCAGCTCGAGCAGCCGCGACGCGTCGAAGCCGTCGATCCGCAGGCTCGCCCCGGCGGCGGCAGCAGCGGCGCCGGCGGGCATCAGGCCGACGAGCTCGGCGCCGGCCACCTCGACGCCGCGGATCCCGGCCTCGCGCTCGATCGTCGCGAGGATCTCGTGGAGCGCGCTCGCCTCCCAGTCCTCGACGTTCATGCTCACCTGGGCGAGTCCGGCCGACGGCAGGTCGAGGCCGAGGGCACGCACGCCGGGAAAGCCCCCGTCGCGCTCGCGAACGACACGTGCGATCTCGCGCGCTGCCGCGAGGCTCGCGCCCGCGAGGTTGACGTTGAACGCGATCAACGGCCGGCGCGCGCCGACGATCACGCCCCCTGCCGAGGGGTGGAGCCGCGGCGGGCCGAAGTCGGGGGCGATCTCGCCCGCGTCGATACGGCGCTGCAGCTCGACCGTGCCGCCTCGACGAAAGAAAGCCGGCCCGCGCCCCTCGCCGACCTCCGCGTACAAGAACACGGGCAGCCCGAGCCGCTCTCCAACGCGACGCGCGACCTCGAGTGCCGTCTCCCGGGCCCGCTGGGCATCCTCCGGGACGACCGGGACCACCGGTACGACGTCGGCCGCGCCGATCCGCGGGTGCACGCCGGCGTGCGCGCGCAGGTCGATCCGCTCGCGCGCGCACTCGATCGCCGCCAGCAGCGCCGCGACGATCTCCTCCTCCCCGCCGACGAGCGTGAAGACGGAGCGATTGTGGTCGGCGTCGACGTGGACGTCGAGTAGCTCGGCCCGCTCGCCGAGCGCGCCTCCGATCGCCTGCACGACCGCAGCGTCGCGCCCTTCCGAGAAGTTCGGCACGGCTTCGAGCGGCAACGCCATGGCCCGTACTCTAGGACCCCGTGGAGACCGTCTGCGTGCGCGTGCGGCTCAAACCCGGCTCCCTGTCCCGCGTGCGCGCGTGGGCTGCGGAGCTGACCGCCCGCCGCGAAGAGGTGCTCGCGACGCTCCGCGACGAGGGCGTCGTCGTCGAGTCGGTCTTCCTCGACGGCGAGGAGCTCGTCTACTACCTGAAGGCGAAGAGCCTCAGGCAGGCGCGGGCGGTCTACGCCGCCTCGCAGCACGCGATCGACGCGTACCACCGGGAGTTCAAGGAAGCGACCTTCGCCGAGGAGACGCCGCTCGAGCTCCTCGTCGACTTCGAGAGCTTCTGACGCGCGGACGCGCAGGCGGCAGGAGCCGATCCTGCTGGAATGCACACTGCCGTGACCGTTCGCAAGTCGACCTACCGCTCGCTCGCCTCGCTGCAACGCGACACCTCGCGCTGCCGCGCCTGCGTCGAGGCCGGCTACCCGCTCGAGTCGCTGCCCGTGCGTGCGCCCTTTTCCGGTCAGCGGGCCTACATGTTCGGCCAGGCGCCCGGCATCGTCGAGGGCGTCGAGCGCCTGCCCTGGCGCGGCCGGGCCGGGCAGACGCTCCGCCGCTGGCTCGAGCTCGACGAGGAGGCCTTCTATGCCTCCTTCTACTGCGCCTCCGTCACGCGCTGCGATCCCGGCCGTTCGCCGTCGGGGCGCGGCGACCGGACGCCGACGCCCCGCGAGCAGGATCTGTGCGAGTTCTGGCGCGACTGGGAGCTCGAGCTTCTGCGCCCCCGTCTCGTGGTCACGGTCGGCGGCCTCCCGCTGCGACGGCTCCTCGGCCTCTCGCCGCTCACCGAGTGCATCGGCGAGCGCTTCGACCTGCACGGCGTCCCGGTGATCCCGCTGCCGCACCCGTCCGGAGCGAGCAGCTGGCCGTACGTGCCCGCGAACCGCGTGCGTCTCGATCGCGCGCTCGCGTACGTGCACGACGAGCTGCGGCGCGCAGAGTCGGCATAGTCGCGGCGGATACCCTTGCCGGCGTGAGCGCCGTCCCCTATCGATCGACGTTTCGGCGGCTCCTCGGCTTCCTGAAGCCGTACCGCACCGGGCTCGTCGTGTCGATCGTTCTCGCCGTCGGCTCACAGGCGGCCCAGATCGCGCTCGTCTGGGTGACGGGCCGCGACGTGATCGACCGTTCGCTCCTGCGGCACGACTCGCACCGCCTCTGGATCTCCGTGCTCGCGATCGTCGGCCTCGGGCTCGTGCGCGCCGCGCTGATGGCCGGGCGACGGCTCATCTCCGGCCGGCAGGCGCTCGACGTCGAGATGGACATGCGGAGCGGCCTCTACGCCCACCTCGTCCGGCTCTCGTTCGGCTTCTACGACCGGCACCAGACGGGGCAGCTCATGTCCCGCGCGTCCGTCGACCTCCAGGGCGTGCGGTTCTTCCTCGGCTACGGGCTGATCTTCTTCTTCCAGAACGTGCTCACGGTCGCGTCGGTCACCGTCGTCCTCTTCTTCTTCGAATGGCGCCTCGCCCTGATCGTGCTCGGCGTCACGCCGCTCCTCGTCGCGCTCGCCTACCGCTACAGCCACGTCACGCACCCGACGCTCAGGGACGTGCAGCAGAAGCTCGCCGACGTCGCCACCGTCGCGGAGGAGAACATCGTCGGCGTGCACGTCGTGAAGGCGTTCGCGCAGGAGCCTGCCGAGCAGCGAAAGTTCTTGCGCCGCAGCGAAGCGGTCTTCGAGCAGACGGTCCGCGCGAACCGCCAGCGCGCGACCTACGTGCCGCTGATCTCGTTCATCCCGCTGCTCGCGCAGGCCGGCGTCCTCCTCGCCGGCGCCCGCATGGTCGCCCACGGGTCGCTCACGGCCGGCAGCTTCGTCGCGTTCAACCTCTACCTCGGGATGCTCGTGATGCCGCTCCGGGCCCTCGGCATGTGGATCGGCCAGGCACAGCGCGCCACAGCCGCCGGCGAGCGCATCTTCGAGGTGATCGACGAGCCGGAGGAGATCGCCGACGCTCCCGGTGCCGTCGACCTCCCGCCCGGGGACGGCGCGATCCGCTTCGAGCACGTTTCGTTCGAGTACCTCGACGACCGGCTCGTGCTCCGCGACGTCGACCTCGAGATCGCTGCGGGCGCGACGATCGCGCTCATCGGCCACACGGGCTCGGGGAAGACGACCCTCACCTCTCTCGTGCCGCGCTTCTACGACGTGACGGGTGGCCGCGTCACGATCGACGGCGTCGACGTGCGGGACGTCAAGCTCCGCTCGCTCCGCCGGGAGATCGGCGTCATCGCCCAGGATCCCTTCCTCTTCTCTGCCTCGGTGCGCGACAACATCGCGTTCGGCCGCGGCGACCTCTCCGACGAGGCGGTCGAGGCGGCTGCGCGCGCCGCGCAGGCGCACGAGTTCATCGAGCGGCTGCCGAGGGGCTACGACACGGTCATCGGCGAGCGCGGGATCACGCTCTCGGGCGGGCAGCGGCAGCGCGTCGCGATCGCACGCGCTCTCGCGATCGACCCGCGCATCCTGATCCTCGACGACGCGACGGCCTCGGTCGACGCGTCGACCGAGGCCCGCATCCGCGCGGGGCTTCGCGCGGCGATGCGCGACCGCACCACGCTGATCATCGCGCACCGGCTTTCCACGATCGCGCTCGCCGACGAGATCGTCGTGCTCGACGAGGGGCGGATCGCCGCCCGCGGGACCCACGAGGAGCTCGCCCGCACGAGCGCGATCTACCGCGAGATCTACGAGCACGGCCTGCTCGAGCGGCAGTTCGCCGACGCCGTCGAGGCGCGCGGCGAGATGGAGGACGTCGCATGAGGGTGCACCAGGCAGGCGGTCACCTGATGCAGGAGCGCGGCGCCGCCGTCGACGACTGGTCGTGGGCGAAGACGCGGCGCCGGCTCGGCCTCCTCTGGGGCCTCACGACTCCGTACCGCCGGCGCACATTCTTCTCGGTCTTCTCGCTCCTCGCGGCGACCGCCACCGCCCTCGCGCCGCCCTATCTCGCGAAATACGCGCTCGACGACGCCGTCGAGGGACGCGGCGGCACCCGCCTCTACGTGGTGATCGCGATCTTCGTCGCCGCCGGCCTCGCGAACTGGGCGATGTACTACGTCGAGACGTACATGACGGGCTGGGTCGGAGAGCGGATCCTCGCCGACCTCCGCGTGCGTCTCTTCGAGCACCTGCAGCGTCTCTCGCTCGGCTTCTACGAGCGGAACCGCGCCGGCGTGATCATCAGCAGGCTCACGAACGACGTCGAGGCGATCGACCAGCTCGTGACCGACGGCGTCACGAGCCTCGTCCAGAACTCGCTGACCCTGCTCGGCACCGCCGTCATCCTCTTCGTGCTCGACTGGCGACTCGCACTCGCGACCTGCGCCGTCATCCCGCTGATGAGCCTGGCGACCGCGGTCTTCCGCAAGCGATCCGCGCGCGCCTACGCGGCCGTGCGCGAACGGCTCGGTCTCGTCACCGCAACCCTCGCGGAGGACATCGCCGGGATGCGTGTCGTCCAGTCGTTCACGCGCGAGGAACCGGCCTTCGACAACTTCACCGCGGTCGCGCGGCGCTACCGCCAGGCGAACATGCTCACGGTCGTCCTGAACGGCATCTACTTCCCCATCGTCGACCTGCTCTCGTCGGTCGCGCTCGCCGTCGTCCTCGCCTACGGCGGGCATCTCTACTTCGGCGGGACGATCTCGATCGGCACCCTCTTCGCGTTCATGCTCTACGTCCAGAACTTCTTCGACCCGGTGCAGCAGCTGTCGCAGCTCTACAACACGTTCCTCTCCGCGACGGCCGCGCTCGACAAGATCGTCGGCGTGCTCGATGAGGCCCCCGAGGTCGTCGACCGCCCCGGCGCGACGGAGCTCGCGCAGATCGAGGGCCACGTCGCCTTCGAGGGCGTCCGCTTCACGTACGGCCGCGGCGAGGAGGTGCTGCACGGGATCGACCTCGACGTTCCCGCCGGTACGACCGTCGCGCTCGTCGGGCACACCGGTGCCGGCAAGTCGACGATCGCGAAGCTCCTGGCGCGCTTCTACGAGCCGACGCACGGGCGGCTGACGATCGACGGCGTCGACCTGAACGACGTCACGCAGGCGTCGCTTCGCCGACAGCTCGGCGTCGTGCCGCAGGAGGGCTTCCTCTTCGCCGGCACGGTCGCCGAGAACATCGCCTTCGGCAGGCCGGACGCGACCGCGGACGAGATCGTGCGCTCGGCCCGGACGGTCGGTGCACACGACTTCATCCTGCGCCTCGAGGACGGCTACGAGACGCAGCTCGGAGAGCGCGGGGCGCGGCTCTCGCTCGGGCAGCGCCAGCTCGTCGCGTTCGCACGCGCGCTGCTCGCCGACCCGCGCATCCTCATCCTCGACGAGGCGACCTCCTCGGTCGACATCGGCACCGAGCGCCGGATCGAGGAGGCGCTCGACGTGCTGCTCGCCGACCGGACGGCGTTCATCATCGCCCACCGGCTCTCCACGATCCGCGACGCCGACCTGATCGTCGTCCTCGAGCACGGCCGCGTCGTCGAGCAGGGCTCCCACGACGAGCTGCTCGCGGCCCGCGGCCTCTACACGTCGCTCTACGGCGACTGGGCCTCGGACGCCGCGTAGGCCTGCACCATCGAAAGCCGCTGCATGATCGTCGGGTGGTTCTCGAGCAGCACGTAGTCCCACGTCGGCGGGTCGGGTTGCATCAGCGTCGTCGGCACGAACGTCTCGAACAGCCCTCGCGCGCCGACGGGATCACGAGTCGCGCGAAGCGCCGACCAGTCGGCCTCCGCCTCCATGTGCCGCGTGATCAGGTTGCGGAGCGGCAGCGCGACGAGGTTGAGCGCGACGAGCACGAGCAGCGAGAGCGGCACGGCCTCGGGTCGGCGCATGCCGCCGCGCCGCCGCGTGCCGAGCGCGACGAGGAACGCGCCCGGGAAGGCGAAGAGCGCGTACCAGCCGACCTGTCGCCAGATGTGGTTGTGCGCGAGATGCCCGAGCTCGTGCGCGATCACGACGCGGACCTCCCGGTTGGTGAACGGCGGCTCGACGATCGTGTCCCAGAGGAAGACGCGACGGCTCGGGCCGAGCCCGGTCGCGACCGCGTTCGGCTCGTTCATGCCTTCGACGACCCGGATCGGGACGTGCTGGACGCCCTCGATCCGCTCGAGCCGGACCGAGGCGGCGCGGAGGCCGGGGTCGTCGAGGCGGTGCCCGCCGAGCAGGTACGGCGTGACGAATGAGAAGAGAAGCGCGAGCGCGATGAAGCAGGGCGCCGCCGGGAGCCACCACCAGTCGCCGAGCGGCCCGGCGAAGCCCATCACGACGGCGAGCGCGAAGCAGAGGAAGACGAACGTCCCGCCGAGCGCGAGCCAGTTGCCGAGCGTGACCGCAAGGTAGCTCTGCGTCGTCAGGCCGTTGTGCCGTCCCCACCACACCTCGAGCACCGCGAACGGCAGCTGCGCGGCCCACACGAGCGCGAAGCCGAGCATTCCGAGCAGCATCCCGGTGCCGGCCCTGCCGGCGGCCGACTCCCGCGCCCAGCGCACCCCGAAGCGGGCGAAGAGGGCGAGCGCGCCGAGCTGCGCAACCGTCGCCAGCACCCACAGCAGCCGGAGCCCGCGCGAGTAGCGCGCCGAGTCGTGCAGCTGCTCCGGAGAGAAGTAGGCGCGCGGGTCGAGCCGCGGCAGGTGCAGGTCGGGCACGCTCGACCGCCAGAGCCCGTAGGCGGCGAGAGCCCACACCGCTGCGAGCACGACCGTGACGGCCGCACCCGCGGCGGTGCGCCTGCTCACGCGGGTTCGTCGAAGGTCGGCTGCGTCTCCTCGGCGCCCTCGAGCGGGCTCGCGTGCGGATAGCGGTCGGTGAGGAGGAAGACATACGCGTCGAACTGCGCGCCGTAGCGAAGCGCGTACGCAGAGAGGTTCCGGAGCCCCCACGGCGCGGAGCCGGTGACGAGCGCCGCGAACCAGGTGAGGATCGCCGCGATCAGAAGCGTGCCCCCGAGCGCGGCGTTCACGAGGTACGCGGGCACGGCGAGGAAGATCCGGAAGCCGGTCACCCACCGGTTCTGACGCGTCGGCTCCGGCAGCACGAGGTCGAGTGGATAGGTGCCTGCGGCTCCGACGAAGCCGGGGAACGGGTTCGCGGCAAGGAACAGGAACGCGTACACGTGCAGCGTGTACCGGACGTACGCCGCAAAGAAGCGGTGCAGCGACCGCGGCGGCGTGCCTGCGAAGAGCGTCGCGAACCAGTTGACGATCCCGACGAGAATCGCCACGACAGTCCAGAGCGCGAGCCAGACCAGATGCGGGATCGCGAGCGGCAGCCGGAAGAAGACGAGCACCCTCGAGCGCCGCAGGTCGTGCGCGTCGCCGACGAGGTACACGGGGTGCTGCGGCGGCCGTTCGACGCCGGCGAGCATCGCCGTCGGGTCGGAGTTCGGGTAGCGGTCGGTGACGAGCAGGACGTAGGCGAGCACCTGCGCCCCGTATCCGACGCTGTACGCGCCTGCGTCGCGGAGGCCCTTCGGCATGCGGCCGGTCGCAAGGACGGCGAACCAGCCGAGGATGCCGCAGACCGCCGACAGCGCGCCGCCCCCGCCGCCGCCGTAGCGCCCGCCCTTGCCGCGGTACGGCGCGCGGATCGCGCCGACGCCGCCCAGCGTGGCCGAGAGGAAGAGCGCCGGCAGCATCAGGAAGATCCGCAGGAGTACCTTCCATCGCTCCTGCACCGCCGGCGGCGGCAGCGTCACGTCGATCGGGTACTCGCCCTCTTCGCCGACGAAGCCGGGATACGGATTCGCGACGAGCCAGATGTAGGCGTTGAGATGGGCGAGATACCGCACGTACGCACTGAGGAAGCGATGAAGCGACGCCGGGGGCGTGCCCGCCACGAGCGTCGCGAACCAGTTCGCGATCGCTGCGAAGAAGACCGCAACGCCCCAGATGAAGGCCCAGATGAAATGGGGGATCGCGAGGATGAGCCGGAAGAAGACCGTGAGCCTGTTGCGGCGCAGATCGTCCTCGACGGAGAGCCGGATCGGATGCTCGTTCATGCGCCCCATGGTGACGGATCGAGGGGACGTACACTCCGGGGCGTGGCGATCGACAAGGAAACGGCTGAGCGAATCGAGCAGCCGGTCCCCGCAGAGGCCGAGCACGAGGCCCGCCTCACGCCGGCCGAGGCGATCGAGCGGATGCGGATCAACGTGCCGGTTCGCGGCAACCGGAAGCTCCGCACGCTCATCGAGCGGGTCAACGACGACAAGCAGCTCAAGGGCTGGTGGCACGTCTCGAACGTGAACGCCGTCGCACGGATGGAGATCAACGACCACTCGTGGGTCCACATCCAGATCGTCACGAACATCGCCCTGAAGCTCTTGCGCCAGCTCACGAAGCACCACGTCGAGCCCGCGGTCGTCACCGACTACGGAATGACCCGCGACGACGCCGAGGTGATCGTCACGCTCGCCGCGCTCACGCACTGCCTCGGCATGTCGATTCACCGGCACGGCCACGAGGACTTCTCGCTCTTCCTCGCCGCGCCGAAGCTCCAGCAGCTGCTCGAGGGGATCTACGACGAGCCGGACCGCACGGTGATCGCGTCCGAGGTGCTGCAGGCGATCATCAGCCATCGCGCCGACGGGCAGCCGCTGACGATCGAGGCCGGGCTGATCCGGGTCGCCGACGCCCTCGACATGGCGAAGGGCCGCTCGCGCGTGCCCTTCGAGCGGGGCCGCGTCTCGATGCACTCGCTCTCGGCGGCCGCGATCGAGGACGTGACGATCACCGACGGCGAGGAGCGCCCGATCGCGATCGAGATCCGGATGAACAACTCCTCCGGCATCTTCCAGATCGACGGCCTCCTGAAGGCGAAGCTCCGGGGCTCCGGCCTCGAGCCGTACGTCGAGGTGGTCGCCCACATCGACACCGAGACCGAGCAGCGGCTCGTCCAGACCTACCGCCTCGAGCTCTGACCCCGGCTACAATCCGGCCCAAGCCGTTGCGGGATCGTCTAATGGTAGGACGCCGGTCTCTGGAACCGGAAGTTGGGGTTCGAGTCCCTGTCCCGCAGCTATAGAGCCCCGCAGCGACGAGTGAACCGGCGGGCTGAACCACCGGCTCAGGCATAGATGAAGCGGCCGGGGACCTGCGAAGATCGGAGCATGACGCACCTCATGAACGCTCTCTGCGCCAGCGTCCTCGTCTATGCGTCGGTCACACGCGGCGGTCTCGCCGTGGCGCGCGGCATCGAGTACGTCGTCCGCCGCGCCGGCTGAGCCCCGAGTCCTCTCCTCAGTCGACGGTGGCGAGAAACGCCTCCACCGCGTCGAGGAACGCCTCCGGCTCCTCCACGTGCGGCATGTGGCTCGACGCTTCGAAGAGCTCCCACCGAGAACCCGGCACTCGTGAGTGGATCTGCTCGACGATGTGCGGCGTCGCCTCGTCGTAGCGGCCCGAGACGAGCAGCGTCGGCACGTCGATCTCGCCCAGCCGGTCGGTGATGTCCCACGTCTTCAGGGAGCCGATGCAGTGGAACTCGCTCGGCCCGTTCATCGTGTGGTAGACGGTCGGATCCTCCGCCATCTGTGCGAAGCTCCGCTCGACGCACTCCGGCCACGGCACGCGGCAGAGGTGACGGTCGTAGTAGACGCGCACCGCGGCCTCGTACTCGGGGGAGTCGGTCGTCCCCTCCTCCTCGTGCTTCGTCAGCGCCTCCTGCACGTCGGGCGGAAGGTCCCGCCGCATCCGGTTCGCTTCCTCGACCCAGAGCGGGATGCTGGCCGGCGAGTCGGCGACCACGATCGCGCGTAGCCCCGCGGGATGGTCGAGCGCGTGCTCCATCGCGAGCATGCCGCCCCAGGACTGCCCGACGACGGCGTACCTGCCGGCGACGCCCAGGTGGCCGGCAAGCGCGACGAGCTCGTCCTTGAAGAGCTGCGGCGACCAGAACTCCGCGGGAGCGTCGGGCAGGTGCGTGCTCTTGCCGCATCCGACCTGGTCGTAGAGGACGCAGCCGCGACCGAACCGTGCGAGCTCGGCGATCGGCTCGGTGTAGTCGTGCGCGGCGCCGGGGCCGCCGTGCAGAACGAGCACGGGCGTCGGCCCCGCGTCCAGCTCGCCGACGACGCGGTACCAGGTCTCGTGGCCGTTCCAGCTCATCCGTCCTTCGGTCATGTCGGAGCTCCTTTGGCGTCGAGCGGGTGGTGGCAGGCCGCGAAGCGGCCGTTGCCCTGGAGGTCGTCGAGGCTCCCTTCAGACGTTGAGCGCCGCCAGGCGCCGCGCCACCCGCGCCGCGGCGCGTGCGAGCTCCCCTGCCGCCTCGGCGTCGCCCGCGACGCTCGACGTGAGCTGCGCCCGGACCGCGTCGGCGAGCCCGGCCACCTCGTCCGCTCGCGCGGCGATCTCGGTCGGCACGTCGATGATGCGGGCGCGGTTCTCGTCGCTTCGCTCCGCCATGAACGCCGTGTAGGCGGTCGCATCTTCGTCGGCCAGCTCCAGCAGCCGGGCGACGGCGGCCTTTGCGCGGGCAACGGCGTCGCCGTCGTCCGCGAAGCGCGCCGCGAGCTCGGTGAGAGCGGCGGCGAGCGCCCCGGTCAGCGCGGTGGCGACGCCGCTCGCCGGAGCCGGCGTGCGCTCGCCGAGCGCCGCGAGGAGCTCACCGACTCGTTGCTCGCTCAGCATGGCGGTAGAACTCGACGTCGGCGGGCGCGAGCGGCGTGTTGCCGGCGATCAGGTCGGCGGCCCTCTCGGCGACCATCATCACCGGCGCGTAGATGTTCCCGTTCGGCACGTACGGAAAGACGGACGCGTCGACCACGCGCAGGCCGTCGAGCCCGTGCACGCGCATCGTCTCGGGATCGACGACCGAGCGCCCGTCGGTGCCCATGCGGCACGTGCACGACGGGTGGAGCGCAGTTTCGGCGTCGCGCGCGACCCAGTCGAGGATCTGCTCGTCCGTCTCGACGCCCGGGCCCGGCGAGGTCTCGCCGCCGTTGTACGGATCGAAGGCCGGCTGGTTGAGGATGCGGCGCGCGACGCGGATCGACTCGACCCATTCGCGCCGGTCCTGCGCCGTCGAGAGGTAGTTGAAGCGAAGCGCGGGATGGGCGCGCGGGTCCGTCGAGACGATCTTCACCGACCCGCGTGCGTCGGAGTACATCGGCCCGACGTGCACCTGGTAGCCGTGCTTGCCCGCCGGCGACGTGCCGTCGTAGCGGATCGCGAGCGGCAGGAAGTGGAACATGAGGTTCGGATAGGCAACGTCGTCGTTCGAGCGGACGAAGCCGCCGGCCTCGAAGTGGTTGGTCGCGCCCGGCCCGCTGCGGAGGAAGAGCCACTGCGCGCCGATGAACGGGCGCTTCCACTTCTTCAGCGCCGGCTGCACCGAGACCGGCTGCGTGCACGCGTACTGCACGTACACCTCCAGGTGGTCTTGCAGGTTCTCGCCGACGCCCGGGAGGTCCTGGACGACGTCGATGCCGAGCGCCTCGAGCTCACGCGCGTTCCCAACCCCCGACAGCTGCAGGAGCTGCGGCGAGTTGATCGCGCCCCCGGAGAGGATCACCTCCCTTGCGTGAGCGACCTGGGCGCCGAGCTGGACGCCGACAGCCCTCGTCCCGTCGAAGAGGACGCGGTCGACATGCGAGTTGCAGCGCACCTCGAGATTGCCGCGTCGCAGCACGGGATGGAGGTACGCGCGCGCCGCGCTGAAGCGGCGTCCACGGTAGACGTTGCGGTCGAACTTCGCGAAGCCTTCCTGACGGAACCCGTTGACGTCGTCGGTCAGCTCGTAGCCCGCCTGCTGTACCGCGGCGAAGAAGGCATCGAAGAGCGGCGACGCCGCCGGCCCGCGCTCGAGCTTCAGCGGGCCGGCACCGCCGCGATATTCGTCGGCGCCGGCCAGGCACGCCTCCATCCGCTTGAAGTACGGCAGGCAGTGCGCGTAGTCCCAGCCTTCGAGGTCCCAGCGCTCGTAGTCGAGCGGGTTGCCCCGCTGGAAGATCATCCCGTTGATCGAGCTCGAGCCGCCGAGCACCTTGCCGCGCGCGTGGTAGATCCGGCGGCCGTGCATGTGGGGCTCGGGCTCCGATTCGTACATCCAGTCGTAGCGCTTGTTCCCGATCGGGAACGCGAGCGCCGCGGGCATGTGGATGAAGACGTCCCACCACCAGTC
>Ga0070660_100002727_pt1 | contig 12128 bp, 10 predicted proteins | sample KBSC33metaG_FD_64670 | JGI IMG/M metagenome (GOLD analysis project Ga0070660, IMG submission 64670) | Corn rhizosphere microbial communities from Kellogg Biological Station, Michigan, USA - KBS C3-3 metaG | ecosystem: Host-associated > Plants > Roots > Rhizosphere > Soil ... | reverse complement strand
GACCGCCGGCGCGGTCAAAGGCTGACGCTCTCGGGCTTCGCGCCCGAAAGGGCGCGCTAGCCTGGACCGTTCACGAGGTGCAACGCTTATTCGCAAGCAGCAATGCAGATTAAAGGATTCTCAGCATGGCAAGCCTTTCCATCCGCGACGTATACAAGACTTACCCGAACGGCGTACCTGTCCTCAAGGGCGTCGACATCGAGATCGAGGACGGTCAGTTCCTGATCCTCGTGGGCGGCTCGGGTTGTGGCAAATCGACGCTGCTCAACATGATCGCCGGGCTCGAGACGGTCACGAAGGGCGAGATCCGCATCGACGACAAGGTCGTCAACAACCTGTCGCCGAAGGATCGCGACATTGCGATGGTCTTCCAGTCGTACGCGCTTTATCCGTCGATGACGGTGCGCGACAACATCTCGTTCGGGCTCAATATCCGCAAGGTGCCCAAGCGCGAACAGCAGCAGATCGTCGAACGCGTTTCGCAGATGTTGCAGATCGATCACCTGCTCGATCGCAAGCCGGGGCAGTTGTCGGGCGGTCAGCGTCAGCGCGTTGCGATGGGCCGCGCCCTCGCGCGAGACCCGGTCATGTTCCTGTTCGACGAGCCGCTCTCGAACCTCGACGCCAAGCTGCGCATCGAAATGCGTTCGGAAATCAAGCTGCTGCATCAGCGCCTGGGGACGACGATCGTCTACGTGACGCACGATCAGATCGAGGCGATGACGCTCGGCGACCGTATCGCGGTCATGAAAGACGGTATCGTTCAGCAATTCGGCGCGCCGCAGGACATCTACGATTCGCCGTCGAATCTCTTCGTGGCCGGCTTCATCGGCGCGCCGCCGATGAACTTCATCGAGGGCAAGCTCGTCGAGCAGGGGGCCGGTGCCGGTATCGAACTCGATACGGGCGTGAGCCGCAGCGTACTGAATCTGCCATTCGACCTGGCGCGCGTGAAGGGCTCGATCGGCAAGAACGTAATTCTGGGGCTGCGGCCCGAGCGGATTACCGACGCACGTCATGCGCACAACGGCCATGGAGAGGGGCTGCAACCGATCGAAGTCAAGATCGACGTGATCGAGCCGACGGGTCCGGATACCCTGGTGTTTGCACAGATCAACGGCAAGCGGACGGTGAGCCGGGTTCATCCGGCATCGAATCCTCAGCCGCTCTCGAACATGACGCTGCTCTTCGATGTCTCGAAGGCCGTGCTGTTCGATCCGGCCACGGAAGCGCGCATTGCCTGATTGCCGGGCATAGGCTCGGTCGCGCTTGCCGTGCTCAATGCGGCAAGCGCACGTCGAGTTTGAATGTCACGAGCCGCGCGACCAGAATGAAAGCGGTTGCGGCCAGCACGCTGTAGACGGGGTCGACATCGGCTTTCGCGAGCAGCAGGTAGAGGCCGCAGCCCGCCAGTGCGCACGTGGCGTAGGGCCGCGAGTCCCTGAGGATGAGCGGCACCTCGTTGCAGAGCACATCGCGAAGAATTCCGCCGAATACACCCGTCACCACGCCCATCATTGCCGAGATGAACCAGGGCATGCCCGACTCGAGGGCAATCGACGTTCCCGATACGCTGAAGAGCCCGAGACCGACCGCATCGGCGACGAGCAGGGCACGTTCGGACAGTACGCGCGACGCCATGCGCAGCATGACCGGCGCGAAGAACGACAAAGCGAAAATGACGATGACGTAGGTCTGGTGCTCGACCCAATAGAACGGCCGCCGGCCCAGCAGGACGTCCCGGACCGTGCCGCCGCCGAAGGCAGTGACGGTGGCGACGAGAAACGTGCCCACCGCATCGAGCCGCCGCTTGCGCGCCTCGATGAACCCCGAGACCGCAAAGGCGAAAATGGCGAGCCCCTCGATGATCGACAGGGCGAGGGTAAGCCTCGGGTGCATGCGTGCGTTCGTGAAAAGTCAGGCTGAACGAGGGGGCGCCTTCGGCGCGCTGGGGGGCTGCAAGAGTACGAGCACGGCGCCGGCGCCTCCATCGCGCTCGCGTGCCTGACAAAATGCAATGACTTCCGCTTTCTGCACGAGCCAGGCGCGGACCCTTCCCTTGAGCACGGGCTCCTTGCCGACCGAGCCGAGTCCCTTGCCGTGAACCACGCGTACGCAGCGCAAGCCGCGCTTGACCGTTTCGCGTATGAATTCCGCCAATGCCTCGCGCGCTTCGTCGCGCCGCATGCCGTGCAAGTCGAGCTGGGCCTGCACGACCCAGTGACCGCGCCTGAGCTTGCGCACGACTTCGTGGCCGATGCCGGGCCGGCAGTAAAAGAGCGACTCGTCGGTATCGAGCAGCACTTCGGGATCGAATTCGTCGGAGATCGCCTCGGCCAGCACGGCACGCTCGTCGCGCCGCGTCTGCACCGCCACGGCCGGCGGCGCCGCCCGCTCGTGCACTGCACGCGCCGAAGCCTTCAGCGGCGATACGTTGCCGACTTCGCGCCGGAAAAGTTCGGCGTCGGCCGAGGCCTCCCGGGCCGCTTTGGCGGCGGCGGCGCGTTCGCGCTGGGCCGCGCTGCGTTCGAGCGCGTCGCGCAGCCCGCCGAGACCGGCCAAGCCACCAGCCCGCACGGGACCTTCGCCCGGTTTGACGCTACCGGGACGCGTTCGATGTCTGCTCATGACACAGCCGGACTGCTCTCGGACGTTAGCGGTCCGATTCGTGGCTCATGACGTGAGCCTGATGCACTTCATGGATGCTTTCCAGGTAGCGCTGCGCATCGAGCGCCGCCATACAACCGGTGCCGGCGCTCGTGATGGCTTGCCGATAGACGTGATCCTGCACGTCGCCCGCGGCAAAGACGCCGGGTACGCTCGTCGCCGTCGCGTTGCCGCTGAATCCGCCGTTCGTGATGATATAGCCGTTCTTCATCTCGAGTTGGCCGGCGAAGATGTCGGTGTTGGGCTTGTGGCCGATCGCGATGAACACGCCCTGCAACGCGATATCGGACGTTTCGCCCGTCTTCGTATGCTTGATGCGCAGGCCCGTGACACCGGAATCGTCGCCCTTGACCTCGTCGAGCACATGGTTCCACTTGATCTCGACGACGCCTTCCTTTTCCTTCTCGAGCAGCCGGTCGATCAAAATCGGCTCGGCGCGGAACTTGTCGCGTCGATGGACGACGGTCACCTTGCTGGCGATGCCCGCGAGATAGAGCGCTTCCTCGACGGCCGTATTGCCGCCGCCCACCACGGCGACGTGCTGCTGCTTGTAGAAAAATCCGTCGCATGTCGCGCAGGCCGACACGCCGCGTCCCATGAACGCTTCTTCCGAGGGCAGCCCCAGATATTGCGCCGACGCACCGGTCGCGATGACGAGCGAATCGCAGGTGTACTCTCCCGAATCGCCGATGAGACGGATGGGCTTTTCGTCGAGCTTCGCGGTGTGGATGTGGTCGAACACGATTTCGGTGTTGAACCGCTCGGCATGGTCGAGAAAGCGCTGCATCAGCTCGGGACCTTGAACGCCGTTGGCGTCGGCCGGCCAGTTCTCGACATCGGTCGTCGTCATCAGTTGCCCGCCTTGCGCGAGGCCCGTGACGAGCACCGGCGACAGATTGGCGCGCGCCGCGTAGACGGCAGCCGTATAGCCGGCGGGGCCGGAACCGAGGATGAGGACTTTGGCGTGTTTGCGCGTGGACATGGAGATCGAATCCGTAATGAATACCGCTAAATGAGCTGACGGGGCGGCGGCACAGCCAATGCTGACCGTTGGCAGCGCGCACCCGTTGCGCGTCTAGGCCTAAATGGGGCACACCCGCGCATTATAAAGGGCAGGGGCTTGGCTTGCCGCCCAGGGAATTTCAATCGTGGCGATAGCCGGCACCCGTCGTACGCGCGGCGCGGCCCAGCGTCGCGCGCGCGTGCGGCAGCCCAACTGTTGCGCCGTTACCGTCATTTACAGCCCGTGGCGCGACGCAGCGTTTACAATAGCCCGCATCGAACGACCGGCGTGCCGGCGCCTACGGGCCTGCACGCCAAGCCTTTACGGATTCATGGCCAAAGCTCCCTATTCGGCGCACGCGCAAGCCTTACCGCATCGCATGTCGCGCCTTTTCACCGAAATCCGCTGGATATTGCAGGTCGCGCTCTGCGTGTTCCTCGCGATGGCGCTCGTCAGCTACAGCCGCCACGATCCGAGCTGGACGCACGCCGAGCAGGTCGAGCGCATCGCGAACTGGGCAGGCCGCGTGGGGGCCTGGACGTCCGACATCCTGCTGTTGCTGTTCGGCGTGTCCGCCTATTGGTGGGTCGCACTGCTCGCGCGGCGCATCGCCGCGAACTACCGCCGGCTCACGCATCAAGTGGAAGCCGAAGAGGACAAACCGCGCGAATCTTGGGTCGCCGATGCGTTCGCGTTCGCGCTCGTGTTGCTCGCATGCGACGGAATCGAAGCCTTGCGGATGTGGTCGCTGCGGGTGCCGTTGCCGCGTGCGCCGGGCGGCATCGTCGGCGACGCCGTGGCGCGCGGCATCTCGCATGCGCTCGGCTTCACGGGCGGCACGTTGGCGCTCTTGATCGCGCTCGCCATCGGCTTGTCGCTCTATTTCCGGTTTTCCTGGCTCTCCGTTGCCGAGCGGGTGGGCGACGCCATCATTTCGGCGGTGACGTTCGCGAAGCTGCGCCGCGAAGCCGGCCGCGATCGAAAGCTCGGCGAAGCGGCCGCGGTCAAGCGCGAAGGCAAGGTCGAACAAAGCCGCGTGCGCCTGGAAGATCACGAACCCGTCACGATCGTGCCGCCCATCGTGACGCCGGCCAAGTCCGAGCGCGTCGAGAAGGAAAAGCAGGTTCCGCTGTTCAAGGACCTGCCGGGCGACACCACGCTGCCGCCGATCGCGCTGCTCGACGCGGCGCCGGCCGTGCAGGAGTCGGTGTCGGCCGATACGCTCGAGTTCACCTCGCGTCTGATCGAAAAGAAGCTCAAGGATTTCGGCGTGGACGTGAGCGTCGTGGCCGCCTACCCGGGCCCGGTGGTCACGCGCTACGAGATCGAGCCGGCCACGGGCGTGAAGGGCAGCCAGATCGTCAATCTCGCGAAGGATCTCGCGCGCTCGCTGTCGCTCGTTTCGATCCGGGTCGTCGAGACGATTCCGGGCAAGAACTTCATGGCGCTCGAGTTGCCGAACCAGCGCCGCCAGACCGTGCGGCTTTCGGAGATTCTCGGCTCGGAGGTCTATGCCGACGCGGCCTCGAAGCTCACGATCGGTCTGGGCAAGGACATCGGCGGCAAGCCGGTGTGCGCGGACCTCGCCAAGATGCCCCACCTGCTCGTAGCCGGCACGACGGGCTCGGGCAAATCGGTCGGTATCAACGCGATGATCCTCTCGCTCGTCTACAAGGCGAGCGCCGACGAAGTGCGCATGATCCTGATCGATCCGAAGATGCTCGAAATGAGCGTCTACGAGGGCATTCCGCATTTGCTGTGCCCCGTCGTCACCGATATGCGGCAGGCCGGCCACGCGCTGAACTGGACCGTGGCCGAAATGGAGCGCCGCTACAAGCTCATGAGCAAGCTCGGCGTGCGCAATCTTGCCGGCTACAACCACAAGATCGACGAAGCGGCCAAGCGCGACGAAAAGCTGCCGAACCCGTTCAGCCTGACGCCCGACGAACCGGAGCCGCTGACGCGCCTGCCGAACATCGTCGTCGTCATCGACGAGTTGGCGGACTTGATGATGGTGGTCGGCAAGAAGGTCGAGGAGCTGATCGCGCGTATCGCGCAAAAGGCGCGCGCGGCCGGCATCCATTTGATTCTCGCCACACAGCGCCCGTCGGTCGATGTCATCACCGGTCTCATCAAGGCCAACGTGCCGACGCGGGTTGCGTTCCAGGTCTCGTCGAAGATCGATTCGCGCACGATCCTCGATCAGCAGGGCGCCGAATCGCTGCTGGGCATGGGCGATATGCTTTACATGCCGCCCGGCACGGGTTTGCCGGTCCGCGTGCACGGTGCTTTCGTCTCGGATGAGGAAGTGCATCGCGTCGTCGAGAAGCTCAAGGAGCAGGGCGAGCCGAATTACATCGAAGGCATTCTCGAGGGCGGCGTGGCGGGCGAGGGCGACGAAGGCTCCGCCGCGCTCGGCGGCGCGGCGGGTGGGGGGGAGGAGTCGGATCCGCTTTACGATCAGGCCGTCGAGATCGTCGTGAAGCACCGCCGCGCCTCGATCTCGCTCGTGCAGCGCCATCTGCGCATCGGCTACAACCGTGCGGCGCGGTTGCTCGAACAGATGGAGCAATCGGGGCTCGTCTCGGCGATGTCCACCAACGGCAATCGCGAAATCCTCGTGCCCGCGCGCGACGGCGACTAGGCATCGTTGCCGCTCGGCCGAGAAGCCGCGCGGCTCAGTTCATCACGGAGAATCACCCCCATGCAGCATCGTTTCCGGCATTTCGCGTGGCGCTTGCTCTCGTTTTCGTGGGTCTCGCGCCCTATGCGCCGAGGGCTTGCCGCAACCCTGTTCGGTGCCGCGCTCGCGGTGGCGGCGCCGACGGCCTTTGCCAGCGGGACCGAGCAATTGAAAGCCTTCATCTCGCAAGTGCACTCGGCGCGCGGTGAATTCGTGCAAAAGGAAGTGAAGGCTCCTTCGAAGGCGCAAGGCGCCAAGCCGACGCAGGGTGGAACGTCGAGCGGCACGTTCGTCTTCTCGCGCCCCGGCAAATTCATCTGGACCTACGAGAAGCCCTACGAGCAGGTCTTGCAGGCTGATGGCTCGAATCTTTACGTCTATGACAAAGATCTGAATCAGGTCACGATCCGCAAGTTGGGCGGCGCGCTCGGTGCGAGCCCGGCCGCCATTCTTTTCGGCAGCAACGATATCGAGCAGAACTTCACGCTGCGCGACGCGGGGGTGAAGGCGGGGATCGACTGGCTCGAGCTGCGCCCGAAGTCGCGCGATACCCAGTTCGAGCGTGTCGGCATTGGCTTCAGGGACGGCAATCTCGAGGCGATGGAACTGCACGACGTCTTCGGCAACGTGACGCTGCTCACGTTCACGAACATTCAGAAGAACCCGCCGCTCAAGGCCGATTCGTTCAAGTTCACGGTGCCGAAGGGCGCCGATGTCATCAACGGCTGAGCCTCGCCATCGGGAAAACGCGTCATGCCTGATCTGTTCGCGCAAGAACCCGTTGCGCCGCTCGCCGAGGCTCTTCGCCCGAAGACCTTGGACGAGGTCATCGGCCAGTCCCACTTGCTCGGTGAGGGTAAGCCGCTGCGATTGGCGTTCCAGTCGGGCAAGCCGCACTCCATGATCTTCTGGGGGCCGCCGGGAGTCGGCAAGACGACCTTGGCACGTCTTACCGCGACGGCCTTCAAATGCGAATTCATTGCCCTCTCCGCGGTCTTCTCCGGTGTCAAAGACATCAGGGCGGCAATGGAGCAAGCCGAGCAGAATCTGGCGATGGGCAAGCACACGATCTTGTTCGTCGACGAGATTCACAGGTTCAACAAGTCGCAGCAAGACGCGCTTCTTCCTTATGCGGAAAGCGGCTTGGTCACGTTCATCGGTGCCACCACCGAGAATCCTTCCTTCGAGGTGAATTCGGCCTTGCTGTCGCGGGCGCAGGTCTATGTGCTGAAATCGCTGACAGACGACGAGTTGAAGCAGCTGCTTCGACGCGCTCAGGAAAAGGCGATTGGCGGTCTGGAGTTCGACGATTTGGCCAGGGACACCATCATCGGCTATGCGGATGGTGACGCCAGAAGATTCTTGAACCTCCTCGAACAGTGCCAAACGGCTGCCGGTGCCGCCGGTATTCGGAAGATCGACGCGGAGTTCGTGCGCAATGCGTTGACGTTGAATTCCAGGCGCTTCGACAAGGGCGGCGACAACTTTTATGACCAGATTTCAGCCCTTCACAAATCGGTTCGCGGTTCGCATCCCGACGCTGCGCTCTACTGGCTGACGAGAATGCTGGACGGCGGGGCCGATCCCCGGTATCTGTCGCGGCGGATCGTTCGCATGGCTTGGGAAGACATCGGTCTTGCCGACCCGAAAGCCATGCAGATCGCCAACGACGCGGCCCTGACCTACGAGCGTCTGGGAAGCCCGGAAGGCGAGTTGGCGTTGGCCCAGGCGGTGATCTATCTTGCCGTTGCCGCCAAGAGCAACGCTGGCTACATGGCCTACAACCAGGCCAGAGCTTTCGTGAAGCAGGACAAGAGCCGTGAGGTTCCTGTCCATCTGCGCAATGCGCCAACGAAGCTCATGAAGGAGCTGGGGTATGGGCATGAATACCGGTATGCCCACGATGAACCCAATGCCTACGCCGCTGGCGAGACCTATCTTCCTGACGGCATGGAAGAGCCTCGCTGGTATCAGCCGGTTCCAAGAGGTCTGGAAATCAAAATAAGCGAAAAGTTGGCCCTCTTGAAGAAGTTGGACGAAGAAGCGGGGAAGAAATAAGCACTAGCGCGCCATCCCGTCCAGTTCGACAACGAGGTCGTCCGGCAGCAGGAGTGTTTCCGCAGCCAGGTTTTCCTTGAGGTGGCTGATCGAGGCCGTTCCAGGAATGAGAAGGACGTTGGGTGCACGATGCAGGAGCCAGGCCAGTGCCACCTGATTGGGCGACGTCCCGAGACGGGCAGCGACGTCGGATAACGTGGCCGACTGCAACGGCGAAAAACCGCCCAACGGGAAAAACGGGACGTAGGCGATATGATCGCGGCCCAGCTCGTCGATCAACGCGTCGTCAATCCGATGGACCAGGTTGTAGTGGTTTTGCACGCATACGATATCGCAAATGCGGCGTCCCTCCGCCACTTGGGCCGGGGTCACGTTACTCAGGCCGATACGGCGTACGAGGCCCTTGCGCTGCAGCTCTGCAAGCGCGGTGAGCGGCGCTTCGATCGAACCTTCGGCCGGCTGCATCGGATCGATCATCACGCGCAGGTTGACGACGTCGAGCTTATCGAGTCCCAGATTGCGCAGATTGTCGTGCACCGCCTGCTCGAGCTCGGCGGACGAATAAGCCGGCAGCCACGACGCGTCGGCGCCGCGGCGCGCACCGATTTTCGTGACGATCACCAGGTCGTCGCGGTAGGGATGCAGCGCCTCGCGGATCAACTGGTTGGTCACGTGCGGCCCATAGAAATCGCTGGTGTCGATATGGTTCACACCGCATTCGACCGCCGTGCGTAGAACGGCGAGGGCACCGTCCTTGTCGGCGGGCGGACCGAAAACGTGGGGCCCGGAAAGGCGCATGGCGCCGTAGCCGATGCGGTTGACCGTCAGGTCGCCGAGACGATAAGTAGCGGATGAGGAAGACATATTGGACCTCTTTCTGTTGAAGATCCCAGTGTAGGCACGCAGCTGCCGTTCGAAAAGACGGCATAATCTACACAACCTGTACGAAAATGCGCACAATGAAAGTCGATCTCGCCGACCTGAATGCTTTCATCGCTGTGGCGCGCGCCAAGGGCTTCCGCGACGGCGCGCGTTCGACTGGCGTCAGCGCATCGGGTCTGAGCGAGGCGGTACGGCGGCTGGAGGCGCGACTGGGCGTGCGTCTGCTGAACCGCACGACCCGCAGCGTGGTCCTTACCGAAGCCGGCGACCGCTTGTTGGAGCGTCTCGGGCCGGCGTTGACGGAGGTCGAAGCCGCGCTCCGCGAAGTGAACGATTTGCGTGATCGCCCTGCCGGCAGGTTGAAGCTGAACGTTCCCGTCAGCGCCGCACGGCTGGTGTTACCCACGATCGTGCCGGGTTTCCTGGCCGCTTACCCCGAAATACAGTTGGAGATCATTGCGGAAGAAAGCCTCGTCGACGTGTTGGCGGCCGGCTGCGATGCGGGCATCCGCTACGACGAGCGTCTCGAGCAGGACATGATTGCCGTGGCCATCGGTCCGCGGGTCCAGCGTTTCGTAGCTGCGGCTGCGCCCTCGTATCTCGACAAGCGTGGGCGACCCGATCATCCGAGCGAGTTGCTGCGGCACGACTGCTTGCGCATGCGCTTTGGCGGACGCGCGGTGCAGCCATGGGAATTCAAGCGCAACGAGGAAACGGTGAGGATTGACGTCGATGGACCCTTGCTGGTCGAGCGTTCCGGTGCGGTCGATTTGATCGTCGATGCGGCCCGAGCAGGAAGCGGCATCGCCTACCTGTTCGAGGATTGGCTGCGGCCGTATCTGCAAAGCGGTGCGCTGGAAGCCGTGCTCGAGCCGTGGTGGCAGTCGTTTTCCGGCCCCTTCCTGTATTACCCGGGACACCGCCTCGTCCCACCCCCACTGCGCGCCTTCATCGACTACATCAAGGACACAGCCCGCAATGACTGACAGTCGATGCGGTGCGTTAAAATCGCGGTTTTCCCTTTACGACATTCGACTTTCCCCATGCTCGACATCCAGTTGCTGCGCAAAGATATCGAAGGCGTCGCCACGCGCCTTGCCGCACGCGGCTACACGCTCGACGTCGCGGCGTTTTCGGCGCTCGAAGCCGAACGTCGCGCCATTCAGACCCGCACAGAAGAGCTGCAGTCGCGGCGCAACACATTGTCGAAGCAGATCGGGGCGATGAAGGGGCGCGGCGAAGACACGTCGGCGGTCATGGCGGAAGTGGGCACGCTCGGCGACGCAATGAAGACATCGGCCGCGGCGCTCGACGGCGTTCAGGCGCGCTTGCAAAGGCTGCTGCTGGAAATGCCGAACCTGCCGCACGAAAGCGTGCCCGTTGGCCGCGACGAAACGGACAACGTCGAAGTTCGCCGGTGGGGCACGCCACGGCAATTCGACTTCGAGGTCAAGGATCACGTCGATGTGGGCACGCCGCTCGGGCTCGATTTCGAAACGGGGGCGAAGCTGTCCGGTGCGCGGTTTACGCTGCTGCGCGGGCAGGTTGCGCGTCTGCATCGTGCGCTTGCGCAGTTCATGCTCGATACGCATACGCAGCAGCACGGCTACACGGAAACGTACACCCCTTACATCGTCAATCCCGAGGTCCTCGTCGGCACGGGCCAGTTGCCGAAATTTGCGGACGACATGTTCCGCGTGGAGAAGGGTGGCGCCGAGAGTGCGGTGACGCAGTACTTGATTTCGACGTCGGAAATTCCGCTGACCAACACGGTGCGCGACAGCATTCTCGATGCGGGCGAATTGCCTGTGAAACTGACGGCTCATTCGCCGTGTTTCCGCTCGGAGGCGGGCTCTTACGGCCGTGACACGCGCGGCATGATTCGCCAGCATCAGTTCGACAAAGTCGAGATGGTGCAGATCGTGGCGCCCGAGGCGTCGTACGACGCGCTCGAGCAGATGGTCACGCACGCCGAGGCCATTTTGCAAAAGCTCGAGTTGCCGTATCGGGTGATCACGCTCTGTACGGGCGACATGGGTTTTTCCGCGGCGAAGACATACGACCTCGAAGTCTGGCTGCCGGCGCAGAACACCTATCGCGAGATTTCGAGCTGCTCGAATACCGAAGCGTTCCAGGCGCGTCGCATGCAGGCGCGGTATCGCAACGCTCAGGGCAAACCGGAGCTGCTGCATACGCTCAACGGCTCCGGCCTCGCGGTGGGGCGCACGCTCGTTGCCGTGCTCGAGAATTTCCAGAATGCCGATGGCTCGGTGACAGTGCCGGCGGCGCTGCGTCCTTATCTGGGCGGCGTCGAGCGCTTGGAGCCGGTGCGGGCGTGATCGATCGGGTGCGGCGTCTCGGCTTGCGACCTTCTTGGTAAAAAAGCTTGGAATGCTGCTTTCGATGTTCTATAATCTTCGCTTCGCCAAACAGCGACCAGCTTGGCGAAGCGAAGTAAGCGGTGGTAGGGCAGCTAATGTGGCAAATGAGCTGCATGCCATCCACAAGACGGAAAGGTGGCAGAGTGGTCGAATGCGCCGGACTCGAAATCCGGTGTACGGTTATACCGTACCGTGGGTTCGAATCCCACCCTTTCCGCCAGAATTTTCAAGAAAGCCCTGTATAGTCAGTGACTTACGGGGCTTTTTCTATTTCAGCCCATCAGCCGGCCCATCGGCGAGCAATGGTCTATCAGCTGCCGACCGAGCCCATTGCCCAGGCATTGAAGGGTCGGGCGTTGCCGTGCTCGCGGTGTGTGCGGTCAATCCGGTTCGGGCGGGCGCTGGAACGCTCCCGCTCACTTATACTCCCAACATTCGCGAGAACAATCCAACG
>Ga0070660_100002726_pt1 | contig 12131 bp, 11 predicted proteins | sample KBSC33metaG_FD_64670 | JGI IMG/M metagenome (GOLD analysis project Ga0070660, IMG submission 64670) | Corn rhizosphere microbial communities from Kellogg Biological Station, Michigan, USA - KBS C3-3 metaG | ecosystem: Host-associated > Plants > Roots > Rhizosphere > Soil ... | reverse complement strand
GGCATCATGCCCTATCCCACCGCGCCGTTGAATCTCGACAAGATCGGCGTCGAACGCGACTGGTCGATCAAATATGGCGGGTTGAGCTGGAACCGCGATTCCTACGCCTATTACTACCACGCGACGCAGCTTTCGCCGGATTACACCGATGCCGACCTGGACGCCATCGACAAAGGCTCGCTGCTGTCCTTGACGCATCTGCTGCCCGCCTTCAGCACGTTCAACTACAGCAAGGTCACCGACTTCAAATGCCCGATCATCATTTTCAACGGGCGCCATGACGAAACGGTTTCGCAAAATGTCACCGCCAAATGGTTCGAACAGGTTCATGCACCGGTGAAGAAGATGGTCTGGTTCGAGAACTCCGCGCACATGATGCAGATCGAAGAACCCGGCAAGGTTCTGGTGCATCTGGTGGAGGATGTGCGGCCGCTCTCCGGCCTCACTTCAAAGTAACAGGAACCGTTGCCACAGGCTGGGCCGCATTCTCGATGTGAAAGGGAATGCGGCCGATGATGCGCCCATCGGCGTTGCGCACATCGACGCGCCAGTCGCCATCCCATACCTTATGCTGGATGGTATAGTTGCGATAACCGCCGTCGCGTCCGCCATTGATCGTGAACGCCACGGTGCTGATCGTCTGCCATTTGTGGCGGATGCGGTTGTAGTGCCGCCAGCGATGCACGATCGTGGTGGAAAGTTTGATCGGGGCGAACACCGCGCTGTAGACGTAAACCGGCTGGCCCGGCGCGATATGCAGCACCGGCGGCTTGCCGAAGCGCGTAAGCCAGTCCTGCGCTTCGCCCTGCGCCTGATAAACCTCGCCCACGCGCTTCACGAAATGAAACACGCCCTTGTCCACCAGCGCGATGGGCAGAGGCGGCAGCGTGCCGGTGAAATAGAATGCCGTCAGCGTGGCATAGACGAGGAATGCGCCGCCCATGACTTGCAGCCGCGCACTGCGCCATTGCTCCTGCCCCGCCCAGCGCACGATGCGCAGGAAAAAGAGAAAGACGACGAAAGCAAAAAGCCCGCTGACGAGGAAGGTGAAGGGGCCAACCGTGTGGGTGAAGATCGGCACGGTGACGATGAAATAGGAGAATAGCGCGAAGGCGTAGAGGATCGACGTGAAGACGAGCCGCGAATGATATCGGCTGAACACCTCATTGCCGATGAAGATGGCGACGAGCACCAGCAGGAACGGCCAGGATTCCGTCAGAACCGCGCTGCGCGAATAGAAGATGAGAAAGCCGCTCCACAACGCGCCCAGCGTGAACTGCGTTGCCATGGGCAGGATCGAATGCCAGCGCGGCATCGGCTTTCCGGCCGCCGCCCGCGCGGCGAAAAGATGCAGCAGGACGATCGCAACGCCGGCCACCGTGAGATAGCCGATGAACAGCGCCTGCGTATTGGGCAGGTCGATCCGGCGATAGGCGTAATTGTCGAAGGCAAAGCCGCCGATCATCGAGACGGCGCTGAGCGAACGCTCGTGCCGCGAGATCCAGCCGAACAGGGTTTTGCGCAGACGGACGCCGCCGCCGGTGATCTTGTAGCCCGTGGCTTCGCGCGCGGCGTCCACGCGCTCTTCCGCCACCTGTTCGGGCAACGCGGGATCGATGAATTCGGGTTCGATACGCTCGCTCAACGCCATTGCCGCCGGAATGCCCGGCAGCCCTTCAAGCCAAAAACCGTGGTCAAATTAAGGAGCGCGGTCTAACGCCGGCTTAACTCAAATGCTGGCGGAAGAAGGTTGCGGTGCGGCCGTTCGCAAGCTCGGCATTGGCGTGGTCGTAATGCGCGCCGCCCGCGCGGGCGAAGGCATGGTCCATTTCCGGATAGACATGGATGGTGACATGCGCATTGCCCCTCAACCCGTCGATCACCTGCTTCTGCGCTTCGGGGGGCGTGAATTGATCCTTGCCGGCGATGTGCAGCATCAGCGGCTTTTTGATGGCCTTTGCTTCACCGAGGAGGTTTTGCAAATTGACGCCGTAATAGCCGACCGAGGCGTCGATATCGGTGCGCGCGGCGGTGAGATAGGCGAGCTGGCCGCCGAGGCAATAGCCCACCGCGCCGATCTTGCCGGTGCAGCCTTCGGTGTCGCGCAGGGTCTTGATCGTCGCCTGGATATCCTCGACGCCCTTCTTGGAGTCGAACTTGTTCATCAGGTCGAAGGCCTGTTTCCATTCGGCATCGGTCTTGTCGGTGATCTGCACGCCCGGCTGGATGCGCCAGAACAGATCGGGCGCCAGCGCGAAATAGCCGCGCGCGGCGAAACCGTCCGCCAGATCGCGCATCACCTGATTGACGCCGAAAATCTCCTGGATGACCACAAGCCCCGGTCCACGCCCCGCAGCGGGCCTCGCCAGATAGCCGCCCATCGCGCCGTCGGCTGTCTTGATCGTGATGTCTTCGCCTGCCATGCGCGGTCCTTTCCTGCCCGATATCTGCGGCAAGGTTAGCGGCATCGGCGCATCAGCGCCAAGTGTGCATTCGGTCCCGTTTAGTTGGGACGCATATTCGCCGGTTGTTGCGGCATCTGCGGCATGATCTGGCGCGGCGGAAGCTGCAGCGACTGCGACAATGTCACCGGATTGGTGATGGGCTGCTCGCAGGTCATGCGCTGGCAGATATAGGCCGTGGGCACGCCGCCAACCATGGTCTTGCCGTGTGCCGGATGGCCCGCGGGCAATTCCTGCGACGGATCCACCATGATCAGCATGCGATTGGGAAGGCTGCGGCCCACAACCGCGCTGACAAGTTCATGTGTCTTCGGATTGGTGAGCGGCCCCACGATGACGATCTGAAGTCCCGCCGCCACATTCTCCAGGCTGTTGATGAAGGAGCCCATGGAGATATAGGCACGCGCCATGTCGCCGGTGAAGGCGTCGATCATCGCGTTGCAGCGGTCGCGATAGCTGGGATCGAGCGTGATGAGGAAAAGTTTCGACAGCAGCGCCGGCATGATGCCGTTGGCGCAGGGCATCGCCTGATCGTAGACCGAGCGCGGACGCCCAAGCAGCTCGTCGGAATCGTCGGCGGTGGTGAAATAGCCGCCATTCTGCATATCCCAGAAATGTTCGTTCAGCGTATGCACCCACGCCTTGGCGCGCGCCAGGTAACGCGGATCGTTGGTGGATTCCCAAAGCATCAGCGCCGCGCGGGCCATATGCGCATAATCTTCCGCGAAGCCGAATTTGCCGCGCTTGCCGTTGCGCCACGAATGGCTGAGACGATCGCCGTCGCCCAGCGCCTTCTCGACGACTTCGAACGCGCGCACCGCGGCCATCGTCCATTCGGTCTTGCGGAACACCATGCCGGCATTCGCGAGCGCCGCGATCATCATGCCGTTCCAGTCCGCCTGCACCTTGTCGTCGCGCACGGGCGGCGTGCGCTTGGCGCGTTCGGCGAAAAGTATCTGCTTCTGCTTGTTGATCAGCGCCTGATCGGCTTCGGGAAGCGGATAGCTCACATTGGGACCAAGCCGGTTCAGAACGTTCTTGCCTTCATAGTTGCCGTCGCGCGTGACGCTAAAGACTTCCTTGAACTTCTGCGCGAAGGTTCCGGCAAGCGCCGCGTCGATTTCCGCTTCGCTCCACAGATAGAACTTGCCCTCTTCGCCTTCGGAATCCGCGTCGATGCTGGACGCGAAGGCGCCCTCGGTCGTCATTTCGCGCAGCACCCAGCCGACGGTCTCTTCGACGCGGTCGCGATAGAGCTGAAGACGGCTCGACTGCCACACGAGTGTGAGGACGTCGATCATCAGTGCGTTGTCGTAGAGCATCTTTTCGAAATGCGGCACGATCCAGCGTTCATCGGTGGAGTAGCGCGCAAAGCCGCCCCCGATGTGATCGTAGATGCCGCCCATGCACATGTTGGACAACGTCGTTTGCACCAGCACATGGAACTGCGCGATGCCGCTGCGCAGATAGGCGCGCCACAGCATTTCGATAAGTCCGGTGTTGGGGAATTTCGGCGTGCCGGTCAGTCCGCCGAAGAACATGTCGTATTTCTGGCCAACGCGGGTGGCGGCTTCATCCAGCGGTGCGGCGCCGAGCGGAATGCGATTGTTGCGGCCCCACAGATCCAGAAGCTGCTGACGGTTGGCGGCGCTGGCTTGGGCGACTTCGTCGCCGCGATCCTTGTAAAGGTTCGCGACATCGTTGAGCACGGTCTGGAACGCAGGCTGGCCCGAACGCTCCACCGGCGGGAAATAGGTGCCGGCGAAGAAGGCTTCGCCATTAGGCTGCAGGAAAACGGTGAGCGGCCAGCCGCCCTGTCCGCCCATCAGCGCGATCGCGGCCTGATAAGTCTGGTCGATATCCGGGCGCTCTTCGCGATCGACCTTGATGTTGATGAAATGCTCGTTCATCAGCGCCGCGGTCTCGGGATCGGCGAAGCTTTCGTGATTCATCACATGGCACCAGTGACAGGCGGTGTAGCCGATCGATAGCAGGATGGGCTTGCCCTTCTCCTGCGCTTCCTCCAGCGCTTCGCGGCCCCAGGGGCGCCAATGCACCGGGTTGTCCTTGTGCATGAGCAGATAGGGGCTGGTTTCCTGATCGAGCTGGTTGCGGCTCATGATGTTCCCGGTCCTGAAAAAGCGTGTTGTTGGCGTTGGTCTTGGCGTAGCTTCCTAGCGCGAGGGAAGCGGCGCTTCCAAGCACGAAGGCGGAGCGCGGTAAAGAGATGAAGGTTCACGTCGAGATCGATATGACCCCCGAAGAGGCCCGCAGGCTGATGGGCTTGCCCGATGTCTCCAAACTCCAGGAAAAGATGGTGGCCGAGATGGAGCGCCGGATGCAGGCGGCCATGGACACCTCCGACCCCGAGGCCATGATGAAGGCCTGGATGCCGCTGGGCGGCGAAGCGATGCAGAATTTCCAGCGCTTCCTGTGGGATGCGGCGGCGAAGACGGCCGGGAAAAAAGACGCGCCGAAGCGCTGATCCATGCAGCGCGACACGATCTTCGCGCCATCGACGGCGCCGGGACGCGCGGGCATCGCGGTGTTGCGCGTGTCCGGACCGGTGGCGAAGACGGCCGTAAAAAAATTGTCCGGCGGCGCGCCGCCTTCTCCGAAACATGCTGTTTTAAAGGCTTTCCGCGACGCGCGGGGCGAGATCATCGATCGCGGATTGCTGCTGTGGTTCGAAGGCCCGAACAGTTTTTCCGGCGAGGACACCGCCGAATTCCATGTCCATGGCGGCCGCGCGGTGGTGGACGCGATGCTGGATGCGCTGTCGGCGGTCGATGGCTTGCGCCCCGCCGAAGCCGGGGAGTTCACCCGCCGCGCGGTCGAGAACGGCAAGCTCGATCTCACCCAGGCCGAAGCGCTGGCCGATCTCATCGACGCGCAGACCGATGCCCAACGCAAACAGGCGCTCGGCCAATATGGCGGAGCGCTGACCGCGCTCTATGAAGGTTGGCGGACGCGGCTGACACGGGCCGTAGGGCTGACTGAAGCGGTGTTGGATTTTCCCGACGAGGAAGTGCCGGACGAAATTATGAACACTGTTCGGGAAATTGTCGCCAGCCTGGTTGCGGAAATCCGGGCCCATTTGGACGATCACCGGCGTGGGGAGATACTTCGCGACGGCATAAACTTAACAGTGTTCGGAAAACCGAACAGCGGTAAGAGTTCTCTTCTCAATGCCCTTGCCCAACGCGACGTTGCTATCGTTTCAGAGACCGCTGGAACCACGCGCGACGTGATTGAGGTACGGCTCGACCTCGGTGGTTATCCCGTGATCGTGGCGGATACGGCCGGAATTCGAGAGTCAGACGATCCCATTGAGCAGGAGGGTGTCCGGCGCGCCATCGACCGCGCCAAGGCGGCAGACATTGCGCTGCTGCTCGTGGACGCCAGTGATTCGACGCCCATTGCCGGCCTTCCCGCAAATGTCGGAGAAATTCTGGACCTGGTCGTTTGGAACAAAATGGATATAGGAGAGCCCAGATTGGGCGGGATTCCGATCTCCGCCAAGACCGGCGACGGCATTCCCGAGCTCTTGGCGAAGATCACCGAATTGTCCGGTAAGCTTTTGAAATCGAATGGTAATGAGGCTCCGCTGACCCGTGCGCGCCATCGTGCCCATCTGGAAGAGGGCTTGGCTGCCCTGGAGCGGTCGCAGAAAGTTCCGGACAGGGAACTTTTTGGCGAGGATTTAAGGTTAGCGCTTCGTTCTCTTGGCCGGATTACCGGCCGGGTCGATGTGGAGGATATTCTGGACGTCGTTTTTCGCGAATTCTGCATCGGAAAATGAGGGGTCAGAGAAGGTGATGTTTCACGTGAAACATCTGGCGCTTTTCCACAGCCTGCCCTATTCACCGCCGCCATGAGCTACGACGTCATCGTCATCGGCGGCGGCCATGCGGGCTGCGAGGCTGCGGCGGCTTCCGCCCGCTTTGGGGCGAAGACTCTGCTGCTCACCCACAAAACCGCGACCATCGGAGAGATGTCCTGTAACCCGGCCATAGGCGGCTTGGGCAAGGGTCATCTGGTCCGTGAGATCGATGCGTTGGATGGCGTCATGGGCCGGGTGGCCGACGCCGCCGGCATTCAGTTCCGGCTGCTCAATCGCCGCAAGGGCGCGGCTGTGCGCGGACCGCGCGCGCAGGCCGATCGCAAGCTCTATCGTCAGGCAATGCAGGCCGCGTTGGCGCAGACCGCCAATCTCCACATCAAGGAAGCTGCTGCCGAAGACCTGGTCCTAGAGGATGGTCGGGTCGCGGGTGTGAAGACGGCGACCGGTGAGGTCATTGTCTGTGGGGCTGTTGTGCTCACCACTGGCACCTTCCTCCGTGGTCTGATCCATATCGGTGAAACGAAGATTCCAGCAGGCCGGGTCGGTGAGGAGCCTTCTATTGGCCTATCAAAGACCCTCTACGGACTTGGCCTGAAGATGGGCCGTCTGAAGACCGGCACCCCGCCCCGCCTCGATGGTCGGACGATCCATTGGGATGGGTTGGACGTCCAGCATGGCGACGATCCGCCGGTGCCGTTTTCGGCGCTGACCACGAAAATCACGACGCCCCAGATCCCCTGCCATATCACCCGCACGACCCACGACACGCACGCGATCATCCGCGCCAATCTCGACCGGGCTCCGATGTATTCCGGCCAGATCGAGTCCACAGGCCCGCGCTATTGCCCCTCCATCGAGGACAAGGTGGTCCGCTTCGCCGCCCGCGAAAGCCACCAGATCTTCCTCGAGCCGGAGGGGTTGGACGATCCGACCATCTATCCGAACGGGATCTCCACCTCGCTGCCGGAGGATGTGCAGGACGCCCTCGTCCGCACGATCCCCGGCCTGGAAGACGTGGCAATCATCCGCCCCGGCTATGCCATCGAATACGATTATGTGGACCCGCGCGAATTGACCCCGGCGCTTCAGACCAAGGCCGTCCCGGGTCTCTATCTCGCCGGCCAGATCAACGGCACCACGGGTTATGAAGAGGCCGCCGCTCAGGGCTTGATGGCCGGGCTGAATGCGGCCCGCGCCGTGGCCGGAAACGATTCCGCCATCCTTGACCGATCCTCCGCCTATATCGGCGTGATGATCGATGACCTGGTGACCAAGGGTGTGTCGGAACCCTATCGTATGTTCACCAGCCGCGCCGAATATCGCCTTACCCTCCGAGCCGACAATGCCGACCAGCGTCTGACCCGAATTGGCGAGGCTATGGGGATTGTGGGTCGCGGACGCTCAGAGGTCTTCACGGAAAAGCTGGACCGCCTTACAGCTGCCCGTACCCGCATGGCGGACCTCAACCTCACCCCGAATGACGCGGCCAAGCGCGGCATGGCGATCCGGCAGGATGGCGTCCGCCGCTCCGCCAATGATCTTCTCAGCCTGCCCGATGTGGAGTTCTCCACCCTCGCCGCCATCTGGCCCGAGCTTGGAAGCTTCGCACCGGAGATTGTGGAGCAGCTGGAGATCGATGCCCATTACGCCGGTTACCTCGACCGGCAGGAAGCCGACATCCTGGCCTTCCGCCGGGACGAATCCCGCGCCCTGCCCGCCGATCTGGACTATGCGGCGGTCAACGGACTTTCGATGGAAGCACGCCTCAAGCTGGAAGCCATCCGTCCGGCAACTCTCGGCCAGGCCGGCCGCATTCAGGGCGTGACGCCCGCCGCGCTGACCTTGGTGCTGGCGCATGTTCGTGGACTGGCGCGCGAGAAGAAGCGTGCCTGAGTTCGGTCCGGAGGAATTCGCGAAGGCCGCGGATGTTTCACGTGAAACACTCCTTCGGCTAAAAGCCTATGTGGGGCTGCTCGCCGAATGGAATGCGCGGCACAATCTGGTTTCGAAGAATTCCCTCGAGCATGTCTGGCAGCGCCATGTCTGGGACTCGGCACAGCTGATGCGCTTCGTGCCGGAATCGGCAAACAACCTGGTCGACCTTGGCAGCGGTGCCGGATTTCCCGGGCTGGTGCTGGCGGCGGTGCTGCGCGAGCGGCCGGGCTTCAAAACGGTGCTCTACGAATCCATCGCCAAGAAATGCGACTTCCTGATCGCCGCCGCCGACCGGATGCAGATTCCGGTCGAAGTCCGCAATGCGCGGATGGAGGAGGCGAAGCCAGAGTCCTTCGATCTCGTCACCGCCAGGGCTTGCGCGCCGCTCACCAAATTGCTGGGTTATGCACGGCCTTTTCAGGGACCTAAGACGGTGAGCCTGTTTCTCAAGGGTCAAAATGTAGAGGCTGAATTGACCGAAGCCCGCACATCTTGGAAACTAAACGCTGTCCGGCATGATAGCCTGACGGACCCGAGCGGGGTCATTCTCGAAATCCGGGATATCTTCCATGTCGCTGCCAGACCTGAAGCCCGCCGCCGCTAGCGCCAAGCGCCCGCGCGTGTTGGTTGTCGCCAACCAGAAGGGCGGGGTGGGCAAAACCACGACCGCCATCAATCTCGGCACCGCGCTGGCTGCCGTCGGCGAGCCGACGCTGGTGATCGATCTGGACCCGCAGGGCAATGCCTCCACCGGCCTCGGCGTGCCGCAAGCCGACCGCAAGCTCTCCACCTATGACGTGTTGATGGGCGAGGCGAATATCGAAGAGGCGGTGCTGCCGACGAAGATTCCGCGCCTGTCCATCGTGCCGGCGACGGTGGATCTCTCCGGTGCCGAGCTGGAACTGATCGATGTCGATCGCCGCAACTTCCGCCTCAAGGATGCGATCGAACATTATTCCGTACACGGAGCATCACAGTTCTCCTATGTGCTGATCGACTGTCCGCCGTCGCTGACCTTGCTCACGGTGAACGCGATGGCCGCGGCGGATGCGGTGGTCGTGCCGCTGCAATGCGAATTCTTTGCGCTGGAAGGTTTGAGCCAGCTTTTGAAAACCATCGAGCGCGTGCGCGGCAATCTCAATCCGTCGCTGGAAATTCAGGGAATCGTCCTGACCATGTTCGACAAGCGCAACAATTTGTCGGACCAGGTTGCCGCCGATGTGCGCGAACATCTCGGCGATAAAGTTTATCGCACCGTGATTCCGCGCAATGTGCGTATCTCCGAAGCCCCGTCCCATGGGCTTCCGGCGCTTGTCTATGATCTGCGATGCCCCGGCTCGCAGGCTTACATAAAACTCGCGGGCGAACTCATTCAACGCGAGCGCGCACGGATTGCGGCATGAGCGCGGAGGGTAAAATGGCTGACGAACATCGCAGGCATGGCTTGGGCCGTGGACTCTCCGCATTGATCGGCGACGAAGTGCCGGTGGCGCCGAAGGCCGCTGAGGCGCCGGGAAAAAATCCGCGCACCGTGCCGGTGGCGTTCCTGCGCCCGAACAAATTCCAGCCGCGCAAAACTTTCGCGGCGGAAGAGTTGCAGGATCTTGCGAACTCCATCCGCGAGAAGGGCGTGCTGCAGCCGATCCTTGTTCGCCCGGTGGCGGGTGAAACGAATGCCTATGAGATCGTCGCCGGCGAACGCCGCTGGCGCGCCTCGCAGATGGCCAAGCTGCATGACGTGCCGGTCGTGGTGCGCGAAATGTCGGACGGCGAGTCGCTTGAGCTGGCGATCATCGAGAACGTCCAGCGCGAAGACCTGAACGCCATCGAAGAGGCGGCCGCCTATCACGAGCTGATGGACCGGTTCAGCTACACCCAGGACCGGGTGGCACAGGAGGTGGGCAAGTCCCGCCCCCATGTCGCCAACACGCTCAGGTTGCTGAAGTTGCCGGAGTCGGTGAAGGCCATGGTGCGCGACGGACGGCTGACCGCCGGCCATGCCCGCACCCTGATCGGCGCGCCGGATGCCGAGGCCCGCGCCAAGGCCATTGTCGAATCCGCGCTGAATGTGCGCGAGGCCGAACAGCGTTCACCTACCAAATCTGGGAAGGCCTCGACGGGGTCGACGAAAGACGCGGATACGAGGGCCTTGGAAGCCAGCGTTTCCAATATGCTCGGTCTGAAAGTTCAGATCGTGGATAAGGGCAAGAAGGGCGGGGAGCTTCGGGTGGAATATCGCACCTTGGAGCAGCTGGACGATGTCATCCGCCGACTCAGCAGAGCCGGATAAGCCGCTCGATTCATTTGCGTTAATTTTGATTTTTCAAATGGTTAGCGCTTGCTCGCCAGATCAAGCGCGGCCCTGGGATCGATCCGGCCGTCATACAACGCCCGGCCGATGATGACCCCCAAGATGTTGGACTCGTTCGCGGCTTTCAGGCTCTGAATATCCTCTATTCCGGCGACGCCGCCGGAGGCGATCACGGGGATACGAACGGCGCGGGCGAGGGCGGCCGTCGCCTCGGCATTCACCCCGCCCAGCATCCCGTCCCGGGCAATGTCGGTGAAGATGATGGCGGCCACGCCGACATCCTCGAACCGGCGGGCGAGGTCGGTCACCTCCAGTTGCGAAGTTTCGGCCCAGCCCTCGACGGCGACCTTGCCGTCCCGGGCGTCGATGCCGACCGCGATCTTGCCGGGAAATTTGTGCGCGGCGGTTTTCACCAGTGCCGGATTTTTCAGCGCCGCGGTGCCCAGGATCACGCGCGTGATGCCCGCCGCCAGCCAGCCTTCGATTCCCGCCATGTCGCGAATGCCGCCGCCGAGCTGAATTGGAAGCCGGATTGCCGCGCGGATGGCTTTGATGGCATCCGCATTGGTGGAGCGCCCATCGAACGCGCCGTTCAGATCGACGCAATGCAGCCATTCAAATCCGGCCGCCGCGAATTCTTTTGCCTGCGCCGCAGGATCGGCATTGAACACCGTCGCCGATTCCATCGCGCCGCGTTCCAGCCGCACGCAATGTCCGTCTTTCAGATCGATCGCGGGAAACAGGATCATGGGCGCCACTTCAGAAAATTGCCGAGCAACGTGAGACCGACGGCCTGGCTCTTCTCCGGATGAAATTGCGTGCCGGCGATGTTGCCCTGCCCGATCATGGCGGTGAGCGTTTCGCCATAATCGGTTGTCGCCAGCACATGCGCCGGATCCGCCGCGCGGAAATAATAAGAGTGCACGAAATAGGCATGGCCATTGGACGGAATGTTCGCGAGCAAGGGATGCGCGCGCTCGACCTTGAGTTCGTTCCAGCCCATATGCGGAATCTTGAGCGACGGATCGCTTGGCGTGATCTTCACGACTTCGCCGCCGATCCAGCCGAGGCCTTTGTGCGCGCCGAATTCGTGTCCGACATCGGCCAGCAATTGCATGCCCACGCAGATGCCGAGAAATGGCGTGCCGCGTTTCAGCACCGCATCCTTCAGCGCATCCACCATGCCGGGCAGGGCGGTCAGACCTTTCATGCAATCGCCAAAGGCGCCGACGCCCGGAAGCACGATGCGTTCGGCTTTTGAGACCGCCTGCGCATCGGCGGTCACCACGATCTCATGGCCCGTCGCATTTTCCGCGGCCACGCGCGCCAGCGCCTTCTGCGCCGAGCGCAGATTGCCGGAGCCGTAATCGATCAGGGCGACAGTCGAAGCCATGGCGTTGTTTAAGCCAGTCGATGCGTTTCGCGAAGGCCGGGCATGAGGGCGCTGGCCTTCCGGTTCCGGCGCGGACGGTCTAACCAGACCCGTATGACGCAGAATATCTACGACAACGAGGAATTCTTCGCGGGCTATAGCAAGCTGCCGCGCTCCGAGCGTGGGCTTCTGGGTGCGCCGGAATGG
>Ga0070660_100002720_pt1 | contig 12146 bp, 9 predicted proteins | sample KBSC33metaG_FD_64670 | JGI IMG/M metagenome (GOLD analysis project Ga0070660, IMG submission 64670) | Corn rhizosphere microbial communities from Kellogg Biological Station, Michigan, USA - KBS C3-3 metaG | ecosystem: Host-associated > Plants > Roots > Rhizosphere > Soil ... | reverse complement strand
ATCCTGGGCGCCAGCGGCGACCTCAGCGCGCGCCTGCTGCTACCGGGCCTCGGAAGCCTGCTGGACCGGGGCGAGACCGCCGACCTGGCGCTGGTCGGCAGCGGCGTGGACGACTGGGACGACGAGCGCTGGCGGAAACAGATCGCCGACTCGTTCGCGGCGGCGGACGCGCACGGTCCAGCCGTCGATTCGGTCGCCGCGAGCGCGCGGTACCTGAAGGCCGACGTGACCACCGAGGAAGACATGCGGAGACTGCTCGACGCCTGCCGGGGCAGCGTGATCATCTACTTCGCATTGCCACCCGCCGTGACCAGGAAGTCGTGCGAGGCGTTGACCGACGTCGACCTTTCCGAGGGCACCCGACTGGTGATCGAGAAGCCCTTCGGCACCGATGTCGCCAGCGCCGAATCCCTGAACGGGCTGGTCACGGGACTGGTCCCCGAGAAGCGCGTCTTCAGGGTCGACCATTTCCTCGCCGTGGCCACCGTGATCAACATCATGGGGGTGCGCTTCGCCAACCGCATGCTCGAGCCGGTGCTCAACTCCCAGCACGTCGAGAGCGTCGAGATCACGTTCGACGAGACGCTTGGACTCGAGGGCAGGGCGGGCTACTACGACAACGCGGGCGCGATGGTCGACATGCTGCAGAGCCACATGCTCCAGGTCCTGTCGCTGGTGGCGATGGAGCCGCCGTCGACGCTCAGCGCGACCGACATCCGCGACGCCAAGGCACAGGTCCTGCGCGCGACCAGGGTCTGGGACGACGACCCGGGGACCTACAGCCGCCGCGCGCGCTACACGGCCGGCGAGGTCGGCGGGCGCAAGCTGCCCAACTACGTCGACGAGGAGGGGGTCGACCCCGAGCGCAACACCGAGACCCTGGCGGAGGTGGTGTTGGCCGTCGACACGTGGCGCTGGGCCGGCGTGCCGTTTCGGATCCGTTCGGGCAAGGCGATCGGCTCCCCCCGCACCGAGGCCGTGGTCTCGTTCAAGCGGCCGCCGCACCTGCCCACGGGACTGACCGGCGACGACGAGCCGAACCGGTTGCACATCAGCATCTCGCTGGATCAGGGCAGCCTTGCGCTCGAGGTGAACATCAACGGCCCCGGCAAGCCGCTCGACCTCGAGTCGGCGACGCTCGAGGCCGACTTCGGCGAGGGCGAGCTGCGCGAGTACGGCGAGGTGCTGAAGATGGTTCTGCGTGACGACCCGACGCTGTCGGTGCGCGGCGACATGGCCATCGACAGCTGGCGGATCATCGAGTCGGTTCAGGACGCGTGGGCCGGCGGCACGGTGCCGCTGGAGGAGTACCCCGCCGGCAGTTCCGGCCCCAGCGGCTGGCCCGAGTACGGGTTGCCGCCGAGCAGGTAGTCCCCGGCTGCAGGTCAGGGGCCTCCGTCTCACCGTCCGGTCACGCGGTCGAACCCATCGCGGGACGCCCAATCAGCCGTTCCATCGAGCATCCACGATGCTCTCCTCCCTACGGGGTCCAGTGCGGGAACTCGTCGGCGGTGTCGTTGAACGTGAGCTGTCGCTGACGCTTGCCGTCGGCGCGCATGACCCAGATCTCGAGGTCGCCGTCGGACAGTGAGACCCAGGCGACCTTCCTGCCGTTCGGCGAGACCGAGGCTTCGGAGTCGCTGACGTCGTTGCGGGTCAGCCGGTGCAGGCGCTTCCCCTTCAGGTTGGTCGTGACGATCTCGTCGTCGTTGGGAAACTGCCTTTCGAAGACGAGACGCTTGCCGCTCGGGAACCAGGCCGGCTCGCCGTCGGTGACGTCGTTCCTCGTCACCTGATGGATGTTCCTTCCGCTCTGGGACGTCGTGTAGATCTCGTAGTCCCCGTCCCGATCGCTCTCGAAGACGATCTTCCTGCCCCTCGGTGATGCCGCCGCGCAGCAATCGCCGGCCGCGTCGTTGTTGGTCAGGTTGCGCTGATCGTCGCCGTTCGCGTCCATCACCCAGACGTCCTGGTCGCCGTCGACATCGCTGTCGAAGATGATCTTCTTGCCGTTGGCCGAGTAGGTGGGGTACTCGTTGTAGACGCCGGCCGGGGTGTTCGTGAGCTGCCGGAAGTTGCTTCCGTCGGCGTTGATCGTCGCGATCTCGTTGTTGCCGTCGGCGTCACGCTGAGCGACGAAGACGATCTTCTTGCCGTTCGGGGACATGCTCGGGCCCCACTCGTCGGCGGGATCCTGTGTCAACGGCTTCTCGCCGCTTCCGTCGGCCTTCATCGACATCACGTTGTAGTCGGGCGCCGCGACTTCGTGATCGAAGAGGATCCTCGACTTCGATCCGGCCCCCCGCGCCGAGCCGTCAGGGGCGAGCAGTACTGCGAGCAGGACCGCCGTCCCGGCCGCAACGGCGATCGTCAAGACGAACGAACGACGATGCCTGATACCCCCCTCGCGCATGCCGACACCGTAGCGCCGGGATCGAGGCTCTTCAACGTCAAGCTGCCGTCGATCACTCGCCGCGCCAGACCGGGTCCCGCCCCGCGGCGAAGGCGCGCGGGCCCTCGGCCGCGTCTGCGGACCCCTCGACCCGGGCCAGCGCGGCGATCGAGCCGTCGCGGAGCCGTGCGTACCCCTCGGGAACCGGCAGCTCCCCGGTCGCGTCGACGATCGCCTTCACGGCCCGGACGGCCAGCGGCGCCGCCCCATTGATCCGGTCTGCCAGCTCACGCGCGGCGTCGATCAGGCCGACCGGCTCGACGACGCGGTTGACGAGCCCGAGCCGGGCCGCGTCCGTGGCATCGAGCGGCTCGCCCGTCAGCAGGATCTCCATGGCGATCGCCCGCGGCACGCGCTTCGGCAGCCGCAGGACACCGCCCGCGTCGGCGACGAACCCGCGGGTCACCTCGGGCAGGGAGAAGCGGGCGTGCTCGGCGGCGACGACCAGATCGCAGGCGAGGGCAAGCTCGAAGCCGCCTCCCGCTGCGTAGCCGTTGACGGCCGCGATCACCGGCTTGTCGAGCTCGAACATCTCGGTCAAGCCGGCGAATCCACCCGGGCCGAAATCCTCGGAGTCGCCGGCCGCCGCGGCCTTGAGATCCCAGCCGGCGGAGAAGAACCGCTCGCCGGCGCCGGTGACGATCGCGACGCCGAGGCCGTCGTCCGCGGCGAAAGCAGAGAAGTGCTCTCCGAGCTCCCTGCTCGTCTGCGAGTCGATCGCGTTCGCCGGCGGGCGATCGATGGTCAGCTCGAGGACTCTGCCCTCGCGACGCGACTCGACCGCGGTCATCGCCGACAAGCCTAGCCGGACGGAACTCGACGTAGACTGGGCCCATGGCTTCGTGCCCGGCGTGCGGCGGGGCTGTTGCAGGGGATGCGCGCTACTGCTCGCATTGCGGCGCGTCACTCGCCTCGATCACCCCGGCGCGGGTCAGCGCCCGCAAGCTGGTCAGCGTCCTGTTCTCGGACGTCCGCGGGTTCACGGAGCTCGGCGAGCACCTCGATCCGGAGTCGCTGCACGAGCTCGTCGGGCGCTGGTTCTACGAGGCGCATCACGTGATCGCGCGCCATGGCGGCACCGTCGAGAAGTACATGGGCGACGCGGTGATGGCCGTGTTCGGAGTCCCCGTCGCCCACGAGGACGACGCTCTGCGGGCGGCGCGGGCGGCGCTCGAGATGCGGACGACGCTCACGGGCCTCAACGCAGAGCTCGAACGGCGTTGGGGGGAGCGACTCGAGGTGCGGACCGGCGTCAACACCGGTGAGGTCGTCGTCGGCGAGACCCCCGGCGGAGCGCCGACGACGCTCGGCGATGCGGTCAACGTCGCGCAGCGACTCGAGGGCGCCGCACCCGCCGGCGAGGTGCTGATCGGCGAGGAGACGGCGCGCCTGATCAGGCCGACCGCGGAGCTGGCACCGATCGACAGCCTCACCCTCAAGGGCAAGGCGGCGCCCGTGGCGGCGTGGCGGCTGGTGTCGGTTTCCGCCGGCACCTCCGAGGCTCCGGATCGTGCGATGACACCGCTCGTCGGTCGTGAGGCTGAGCTGCGACTGCTGCGCGAGAGCTTCGACGAGGTCGCCAAAACCCGGACGCCGCGGCTCGTCACCGTTGTCGGCCCGGCGGGCATCGGCAAATCCCGCCTGGTCCGGGCGTTCCGCGCTGATCTTCGCGATGTGGCGACGACGGCCATCGGCCGCTGTCTTCCCTACGGGGAGGGCGTCGCCTACTGGCCGGTGGCCGAGATCGCGCGGCGGCTCGCGGGAGAGGCGACGGAGACGGCGCTGGCCACGACCGTGGGCGACGGCACGCCCAGCGAGGAGGCCGAGGCGGTCGCAGCGCAGGTCGCTCGGGCTGCCGGCTTCTCCCCCGGCGGCGTCACCGCGGAGGAGGCCCGGTGGGCAGTCCGCAAGCTCCTCGAAGCGGTCGCGCGGCGCGGACCGCTCGTGGTCGTCGTGGAGGACATCCACTGGGCCGAGCCGACGCTCCTCGAACTGCTCGAGCACCTCGCGACGTTCGCCTCCGGCGTCCCCCTGCTGCTCGTCTGCCTGGCGCGTCCCGAGTTGCTCGAGGAGCGCTCCTCATGGACCAGCGTCGGCGGCGAGCGCAGCATCGTTCTCCCGCTTTCGCCACTCGCCCCGACCGAGGCTCGGGCACTGCTCGAGCGGATCGAGCGAGGCGCCGGCCTCGCCGCCGAGGAGCGCCAGCGGTTGCTCGAGGCCGCCGAAGGAAACCCGCTGTTCCTCCAGCAGATGGTGGCGATGCGGACCGAGACGGGCGATCGCTCCGGTGCCGTTCCGCCGACGATTCAAGCCGTGCTCGCCGCACGCATCGACGGACTGACGCCGGACGAGCGCACGGTGATCCAGCGGGCGTCGATCGAGGGACGCACCTTTCACCGCGGCGCCCTGACCGAGCTGTTGCCCGAGGAGCAGCAGGACGAGCTCGACGCATGCCTGACCGCGCTGGCCCGGCGCGAGCTCATCCACCCCGGAAGAGCGGACTTCGAAGGCGAGCAGGCGTACCGCTTCAACCACATCCTGATTCGCGACACCGCCTACGAGGGGATTCCCAAGCAGGTGCGCGCGGACCTCCACGAGCGTCATGCCGGCTGGCTCGATCGCCGTGGCGAGCGGGACGCTTCCGAGCATGCCGAGCTCAGCGGCTACCACCTCGAACAGGCACTGCGGTGCCATCTCGAGGTCGAGCCGGCCGCCAGGGATCGGTACCGGGGCCTGGCGGTGAGAGCCGGAGATCGACTCGGGTCCGCGGGACGTGCATCGCTGGCCCGCGACGATCTGGCGGCGGCGATCGGCCTGCTCGAGCGTGCCGCCACGCTGATGCTCTCGGGCTCCCGGGCCCGCAGGCTGCTGTTGCCGGAGCTCGGTGCGGCGCTGGCCGACGCCGGGCGGCTGCCGGATGCCGAAGCGATCCTCGACACAGCGGTCGCCGACGCGGCGGCGAACGGAGACGCGACGGCCGAGGCGCGCGCGCTCGTGGCTCATCTGTTCGTGCGTCTGCAGATCGACACCGAGGCGGCGGCCCGCGAGGCGCGCCGGCGCTTCGATGCGCTGCTGGCGACGTTCACCGACGCCGGCGACGAGCTGGGACTGAGCCGGCTCTGGCGGCTGCGGGCGCTGGTGCACTGGATCGAGGCGCGGTCCGCCGAGGCCGATGATGCGTGGCTGCGGGCCGTCGAGCACGCCGAGCGCGCGGGGGATGAGCGCGGCTGGTCCAACGCGCTCAGCTGGCTGGCCTCATCGGCGCTCATCGGGCCGGCGCCCGTGGCGGAGGCGATCAGCCGTTGCGAGAACATCCGTGCCCGGCTCAGCGGTCATCGTCGCGAAGGCGCGCTGGTCCTCGACCACCTCGCCGGGCTCGAGGCGATGCGCGGGGACTTCGCGGCCGCCCGCCGGCTGATCGTCGATCGCGACGCCGTCATGGCCGACCTCGGGGTGACGATGCACACCGCCGTCTCCCACGACGAAGCGCTGGTCGTCCTGCTCTCCGGCGACGCCGCCGGCGCGGAGGCCGTGCTGCGCGCCGGATACGACCGTCTGTCCGAGATGGGCGAGAAGGCGCTGCTGGCCAGCACCGCCGCGATGCTCGCGCACAGCATCCTCGAGCAGGAGCGGCCGGACGAGGCATGGGAGCTGACGCAGGTGGCTGCGGAGATGGCAGCCGACGACGACATGTCGGCACAGATCGGCTGGCGGAGCGTCCGGGCGCGGATCCTCGCGCGCCGGGGTGAGATCCCGGAGGCGAAGCGGCTGAGCGCTGAGGCAGTCGAGATGGCGGGACGCACGGATTGGCTCAGCGAGCACGCCGATGCGCTGCTCGCGCGAGCCGAGGTCCTGGGACTGGCAGGCGACCCGGCCACCGCGGCAGACGCTATCCGGAACGCGATTGCTCTCTACGACGAGAAAGGGAATACGATCGGTGCGAATCGCGCCCGCTCGATGGCGGCTTCCGAAGCGTTGACGTCAGCGGGATCGCATGAGACGCGGAGGTGAACGATGCGCTCGAATTTCGATACTCCGATGGAGCTGACGAACGGGGTGGTTGAGGCCTGTGGCGAGCTCGACTGGAAGGGCGAGACGGGAGTGTCGGTGATGGTGACGCTCATCCAGCGCCAGCATCACGCCCACGCGACCGCGAGCTCCAAGCCCTTCGAGCCCCCGGCCGACGAATGGATGGTGGAGCTCGAGGCGACCGGCGCCGACGGGTTCAGCGACGGCCCCGCCCACGCCGTCGGCGTCCTCTCGGCGGTCGACGGCCACGGGGTCACCGTTTTTCACTGGAGTCAGGACGTACGGCTGGGTGAGGAGTAGGTACCCGGTCGCAGCCCCGCGTCGATCCGGCTAGCGGTAGAGCAGCCTCGCCGTCAGCGACTTGTTCGACTTCGAATGCCCGATCTTGGCCCAGATCGCGACGTCGCACTTGGGGCCACGCTTCGGGGGCATCTTGATGTTGAACTTCACCGGCGTCGTCGAGTGGTTGCCGGTCGAGCGCCAGACGTCGGGAGACGAGTAGTCGCGCGAGCAGGTGTTGGTGTAGGCCCACTCGACCGCCTGCTGTCCGTTCCCGGATGTGATCTTCCCGTCGAGCTCGCGCGGGTGGTCGACGGTCCCGAGCGCGACGACGTTGGGCTTCTCGCGCCGTGAGGAGTCCTTGTCGAGGAGCCGCATGCCGCCCTTGCCGTCGGACTTCCTGATCGTCTTGAAGCCGGCGATCCGCGAGTACTTGTCCGGGAAGGGATAGCCGTCGGAGCTGATGTAGGGAGCCGAGCCGGACTGGCCCCCGGGCTTGCCGCCTCCCTTGTCGCGGCCGAGCACGAGGGCGGTTCCCACCCGGCCGGCGACCTCCCGCTGACGCTCGCAGGAGTTCAGCTTCTCGCTCTTGCGGGCCCAGTTGCAGGTGTCGAGTCCGGCGCCGCCCCAGAACCCGTCCCGCCCCTCGCCGCCGGTGAGCTCGTCATCGCCGTCGCCGCCGCGCATCTCGTCGCGGTTGTTCTCACCGAGGATCGTGTCGCCGCCGCCGCCGCCGTCGAGGAGGTCGTTGGAGCCGCCCCCGCGGATGATGTCGTCGCCGGCGAGGCCGCGGATCTTGTCGTCGCCGATGTTTCCCTGGAGGTGATCGGCGAGCGCCGAGCCGACGATTCGGTCGTCGTCGTAGCCGCCGTTCATGTACTGCGCGCCCTCGGTCTCGCCCGGCATCAGCCGCACCGACAGCTTGTCGTTCAGGGTGCCGCCGAAGATCTGGTCGCCGGCGCCGCCGACGACCACGTCCTTGCCGTAGTCGCCGTCCGCGAAGTCGAGGCCGTCGCCCCAGGTCGTGACGCGATCGTTCTCGGCGCCGCCGAGCACGTAGTCGTCTCCGGGGCCTCCATCCGTCTCGTCGCGGGACTCCTCCCCGTAGACGGCGTCGTTTCCGGCGCCCCCGAAGACCCGGTCGTGGCCGGTGCCGCCGCAGACGATGTCGTCGCCGCCGAGTCCGTAGACGCGGTCGCGGCCGTTGCCTCCCTGGAGGACGTCGTCGTGGGGAGTCCCGTACAGCGTGTCGTTCCCGTCGCTGGCGCTGTACTTCACGCCCTTGCCATGGAGATGGATCGTGCGCCCCTGCTTGTCGCCCTCCCGGTCGAACTTCCGGCAGATCAGCATGTCCGCGGCCTCCGAGGGCGGCGGGATCAGCAAGGTCGCGAGCAGGGCGGCCGCGGTGCACAGAACGATCAGGACGAGGCCGGCCGCCCGCGGCCCCGGCCTGAGGGCGGCGCGTCTACGCAGGGTCGTCATTGGTGTCAGATCGACAGATCTCGTCATCGACTGGAGCGCGGATGGACGGATTCAGTTCGCATCGGCCCGCGCTTGTGATCAAACGCACAGTCACTGCGCCCGGCCCGGCATAACGTCGGAGGAAAGCCCACCGAGACGAGGAGCGGCGACATGGAACTCAGCGAACGGATGATGGTCGAACGTTACGAGTTGGGAAACGCTCAGGAGGATGCCGCCCTTCGCAGCCGCGGGGGCCGGAGCCTCGGGCTCCTGACGCTCGCGCTCGCCGCGATCTTCGCCGTCCTCGCCGTCGCCATGGGCGAGGCCCTCCACGGCTGGGACCACCTGGTCGTGCTCGGCGCGCTGTTCGCGACGGCCGTGGGGCTGATGATTGCCATCGCCCCGAACCGGCGCGGCTGACCGGCTCACCGGGCGGGGCCCCTACTCGTCCGTCACGCGGGCGCTCAGCGCCCGGGGATGCGAACTTCGACGTGCGTCGACTGCGGGTCGAGATCGCGAATCAACGGCAGGTGTAGCCAGCGGGCGATCCGGAAGCCGTAACCAGCCAGCAGGCCGACCGGCAGCTCCGGTTCGAAGGCGGTCCGGGACCCATCGCGGCCTACGATCTCCAGCGACACCGGCACCCGCGGCAGGATGATCCCCCGCGGGTAGCCGATCCCGGTGAGACGGAGGCTCCTCGGGCCGCCGCCGGAGACGACCTGTTTGACGTCGCCGGCCGTGCGGGCGAGTTTCACCGGGTTCAGATACCAGCGCATGCGGTTCGCCTACCCGGAGCTGGTCTGGCCCAATCTCGCGCGACGGAGACATCAGGCGCTTTGCCCGGCTGGGGATTTCCTTACGCTTGTGCCGGTCGCCAAAGCGCGCTGCACCGCCCCGCCGACTGAGACTCAGGGTCCCGATGCCCAGACCAGATCACGAGCGCCACCCGAGCCCCGCGGCCCCCGCCGGCCAGGACGACGAGCACCCGCACCACGGTCACGGCGAGCTCCCGTCCGAGTCATCCGGCGGCAGCCACGAGCACGATCACGCCGCGGAGTTCCGCCGCCGATTCTGGATCTCGCTGATCCTGTCGGTCCCGGTCATCGCGTTCTCGCCGATGATCCGTGACTGGCTCGGGCTGCCGGAGGTCACCGGCGTCCAGGAGGCGGTAGCGCCGGTGTTCGGAACGCTCGTCTTCCTCTACGGGGGCCGGCCGTTCCTCACGGGCGCCTGGTCGGAGCTGCGTACGCGCCGGCCCGGGATGATGATGCTGATCGCGCTGGCGATCACCGTCGCCTTCGTCGCCAGCGCCGCGAGCGTGCTGGGGCTGCTCGACCTGGAGTTCTGGTGGGAGCTCGCGGCGCTGATCGTGATCATGCTGCTCGGGCACTGGCTGGAGATGCGGGCGGTCGGCCAGGCGCGAGGGGCGCTGGAGGCGCTGGCCGAGCTCCTGCCCGACGAAGCCGAGCGGATCAGCGACGGGACCGTCGAGACCGTTCCGGTCGCTGCGCTCGCTCCCGGAGACGTCGTCCTGATCCGGCCGGGGTCGCGCGTCCCCGCCGACGGCGAGGTCGTCGACGGAGCGGCGGACGTGGACGAATCGATGATCACCGGCGAGTCGCGTCCGGTCGCCCGCAGCGAGGGCGATCCGGTGGTGGCCGGGACGGTCGCGACCGACTCGGCCCTGAGGGTGCGGGTGAACGCGGTGGGAGACGACACGGCCCTCGCCGGGATCCAGCGTCTCGTCGCCGAGGCGCAGGGCTCGCGCTCGCGCGCCCAGGACCTCGCCGACCGCGCCGCCGCCGCGCTCTTCTACGTCGCGATCGCGGCAGGGGCGGCGACGTTCGTCGTCTGGGCGCTGGTGGACGACATCGCCGAGGCCGTCACCCGGACCGTCACGGTGCTGGTCATCTCCTGCCCGCACGCGCTCGGCCTCGCGATCCCGCTCGTGATCGCCATCGCCACCTCGATGGCGGCGCGGGCCGGGATCCTCGTCCGCGACCGGCTCTCGCTCGAGCGGATGCGCCTCGTCGACATCGTGCTTTTCGACAAGACCGGGACGCTGACCCGCGGCGCGCACGCGGTCGTCGGCACCGTCGCGACGGACGGGGACGACGGGGCGCTGCTCGCCTTAGCGGCGGCGGCCGAAGAGCCCAGCGAGCATCCGCTCGCACGCGCGATCGTGGCCGCGGCGACGCAGCGCAACGGCGACCTTCCCGAGGCACACGACTTCCGGGCGCTGCCCGGGCGCGGGGTCCAGGCGCGGCTCGACGGATCGGAGGTTGCGGTCGGCGGGCCGGCGCTCGTCCGGGAGCTCGACGTCGAATCCCCGCCGCGGCTCGACGACCAGACCGCGTCCTGGCGGGCGCGTGGCGCAGCGGTGCTCAACGTCGTCCGCGACGGCCGGGTCGCCGGAGCGATCGCGCTCGAGGACGAGGTCCGCCCGGAGTCGCGCGAGGCGGTCGACGAGCTGCACCGGCTCGGGGTGCGCGTGGCGATGATCACCGGCGACGCCCGTCAGGTGGCCGACGCGGTCGGCGCCGATCTCGGCATCGACGAGGTTTTCGCCGAGGTGCTGCCGGAGGACAAGGATGCCCGGGTCGCCGATCTGCAACGCCGTGATCACACGGTCGCGATGGTGGGCGACGGCGTCAACGATGCCCCGGCGCTCGCGCGCGCCGACGTCGGGATCGCAATCGGCGCCGGCACCGACGTCGCGATCCAATCGGCCGGAGTGGTGCTCGCCTCCAGCGATCCGCGTGGCGTCGTCGGCGTCATCGAGCTCTCGCGGGCCGGCTACCGCAAGATGCGCCAGAACCTCGCCTGGGCGGTCGGCTACAACGTCATCGCGATCCCGCTGGCGGCCGGTGTCCTCGCCCCCGTCGGCTTCGTGATGCCGCCGGCGGTCGGAGCGATCCTGATGAGCATCTCGACGATCGTCGTGGCGATCAACGCCCAGTTCCTGCGCCGGCTCGACCTGCGCCCCGGCCGGGCCGGCACCGGCTCGGGCTAGCGCCGACGGCGCGAGCGGGGCGGTCGGCACACGAGTCATCTCCGACCCTACCCGGCTAGATCCAGCCGATGCGCTTGAAGTTCCACCGCAGGCCAAGACGACGACGATCATCGCCAGCAGCGCCAGCGGGTACCCGACCTCCGGTCGCAGCTCGGGCATGTGCTCGAAGTTCATCCCGTAGATGCCCTGAGGCTCCGCGCAGGGCGGGCGAGCTCCTCGGTTACCGGGCGGAGCCGGAGTACAAAGGGGTGGTGGATGACGTCGACATCGACCGTTGGCTGCCCCGCCCCCAGGTGAGGATCCGCCACCGCCGCACCGCCCGGGTCGCTCCGGACGAGCTCTGGCATGCGGCCGAATCGGTCCGGGTCGCCGACGCGCCGGTCTTCGGCAGGGCGCTGCGCTGGCGCATCCCCGGGACGCCCGCGACCGTCGCGTTTCGCGACGTCCTTCGCAGCTACCCGTTCGTCGTCCTCGCCGAGGGCGCGAGCTGGTCGATGTCCGGCCTCTGCGGGGTGATCTGGTCGCTTCGCCGCGACTATCCGCGGCTCGAGGGACCGGCCCCGTTCGATGCCTGGGATGAGCCGGGCACCGTGCGGGTCGTGCTCGCGCACTGGGTCGAGCCCGACGAGGCCGGATCGGCGATCGTCAGCGAGGCGCGGATCGAGCCGGTCGATCGCGCCGCGCGGATCCGGACGCGGCTGCTGTGGGCAAGCGTCGGCCACTTCCAGCGCTTCGTGGGCAGCGAGGTGCTGAGCGCGGCGGTGCGGACGGCCGAGCGGGCGGCGGGCCCGGGGCAACCGCCCGATCCGCGGTAGATGATCGGTTCCGAGCCCCCGCGTGCGCGGGGGGCCGCCGGACCAAGCAGATCGAGGACGCAGGAGGCGAAGCGGCCTGAAAGGCCGTGAGCCGACG
>Ga0070660_100002719_pt1 | contig 12147 bp, 9 predicted proteins | sample KBSC33metaG_FD_64670 | JGI IMG/M metagenome (GOLD analysis project Ga0070660, IMG submission 64670) | Corn rhizosphere microbial communities from Kellogg Biological Station, Michigan, USA - KBS C3-3 metaG | ecosystem: Host-associated > Plants > Roots > Rhizosphere > Soil ... | reverse complement strand
GCCAAGGCCCCACCCCCAAATTGCGGGGCTGGAAGAGCTCGTACAAGTGACCAATGAACTGCTTCACCGACTTACGAGATTGTAGCCGCCACGGGTATGCAGCGTGGGCCTTTGTCTCTTAAGGCAAACTATGTACACCCCATGGAGCAGCCGCGAGACCTCAGCGAGATTCGTCAAGACATCGATTCGGTCGATGGGCAGCTTATCGATCTGCTGAATCGGCGGGCCCGGCTGGCGCAAGAGGTTGGAAGCCTTAAAGGGCGGGATGGGAAGCCGTTCTTTACGCCCGAGCGCGAGCGGCTAATCTTTGAGAAGCTATCCATAATCAACCCAGGCCCGCTCCAGAATGAGCATCTCGCGAGCATTTACCGCGAGATCATCTCGGCTGCGCGCGCCTTGGAGAAACCTCTCACGGCGGCTTACTGGGGACCGCCGGGGACCTTCACGCACCTTGCCGCGATGCAGGTGTTTGGCGGCAGCAGCGAATTCCGGCCGGCAGACTCTATAACGGAGGTTTTCCGCATGGTCGAGCATCGGCTTTGCGACTACGGTGTGGTGCCGGTCGAAAACTCGACGGCAGGCGTCGTGCCGGAGACTCTCGACATGTTCCCCCAGACCAATGTGAAGATCTGCGCCGAAACCTACGTGATGGTTCACCATCACTTGGCCTCCGTCGCCGGATCCCTGGACGAAATTGAGCGCATCTACGCCGGGCCGCAGCCATGGCAGCAATGCAACCGCTGGATCCGCGAGCATCTGCCGAAGGCGGAGATCATAGAAGTGGTGCCGACCTCACGCGCGGCCGAAACGGCCCTCCGCGACCCTAAAGGTGCCGCGATCTGCAACAGCTTTGGTGCCGAGACTGTCGGCATTCCGATCCTAAGCGAGCACATCGAAGACAATCCGCAAAACCGAACACGTTTCCTCGTGATCGGCTATAACGAGCCGGCAAAGACGGGGCGGGACAAAACGAGTCTTATGTTCAACCTCCGCAACAAGCCGGGTGAGTTGTATCGCGCGCTCGGCGCATTGGATAAGGAAGGCGTGAACCTGATGATGATTGAGTCTCGACCCGCGCCTCGCGCAAGCTTCGAGTACATCTTCTACATCGACTGCGCGGGCCACCGAACGGATGCTCCGCTTCAGGCGGCCATCGAGAGTCTAAGACACTGCGCTCTCGAGACAGTGATCTTGGGGAGCTATCCGTCGAATGATGCGATGAGCGGGTAGGCCTCGAGGGCTCTGTTCGGGGCCCCACATGCGCACGCGTTCACCCTCCCTGCCCTCCCTCAAGGGAAGGTTCCTAGGTCAGTGCAGGTACCCTTTACCGCCTGATGTCCAGCAAACGGTTGCGTGCCGCGGTCGTGGGCGCGAGCGGCTACGCAGGCTCCGAACTCGTCCGGCTGCTGCTCGACCACCCTTCTGTCGAGCCGTCCATCGTGACGAGCGGCCGTAGCGCCGGCAAGCGACTCACCGACGAATGCCCTTGGCTGTACACCGATCTGGTGCTCTCACCCTTCGAACCAACTTCGCTCGAAGTGGACGTCGTCTTCTTGGCCCAAGAGTCCGGCTTCGCCATGGACCACGCTCCAGGACTCGCCAAGCGCTGCAAGGTCGTGGATCTTTCGGCGGACTTCCGCCTGTCCGACCTTGACGTGTACCGCTCCACCTACAAGATTGAGCACCGAGCACCCGGGACAACCGCGAGCTACGGATTGCCTGAGCTTGTCGCTCGGGACGGCATCGCTGGTGCCTCGCTGGTCGCGAACCCTGGCTGCTACCCCACCGCGACGCTACTCGCCCTCATGCCCCTGGTGCGAGCCGGCGTCATCGGAGGAGTGCCGATAGTGGATGCTAAGTCGGGGGTAAGCGGCGCAGGGCGCTCGCGGCAAGAGACTGATTATCTCTTCACCGAGATCACCGGCGGATTCAAGGCTTACGCGGCAGTGGGCCACCGCCACACGCCGGAGATCGAGCAGATGACGGGAGCCCCGGTTCGCTTCACACCCCATCTGCTGCCCACCGCACGAGGTCTTCAGGCCACCGTGCACGTCCCGGTCAAGACCAGCCTTGCGGAACTAAAGACCATCTTCCAAGAAGCCTATGCCGGCGAGCGGTTTATCCGCATCGTCGAGCAGCCGCCCTCGACCAAGCAAGTAGTCGGATCAAACCGATGCGACATCTATGTCGGTTTTGATGAGCGGACGCAGATGTCTTTGGTGATTTCAGTCATCGACAATCTGGTGAAGGGCGCCGCGGGACAAGCGATTCAGAACATGAACATCATGCTAGGACTGGACGAAGACGCCGGACTGCCGCTCCACGGAGTCTGGCCATGACGCCAAAGGGCTTTCGATTCGCGGGAGCGCGATGCGGCTTGAAGAACAAGCGGAACGACATTGGCCTCGTCATCTCGGATGTGCCTGCGCAAGCGGCTGGACTCTTCACGACCAACCAAGTCCGCGCGGCTTGCGTAGACTTTTCTCGCGCCGCCGTTTCGAAGGGCATTTTGCAGGCGCTAGTGGTGAACAGCGGCAACGCGAACTGCTGCACGGGCGAGCAGGGCGAACGCGACACCGCGCGCATGGCGCAGCTTGCCGCCGACACCTTGGGGGTATCCATCGACTCGGTGGGCGTAGCTTCCACGGGGGTTATCGGCCAGCTCCTCCAGATGCCGAAGGTGGAGAAGGGAATCGCGGATGCCGCTACAAAGCTAAGCGAAGATCCGCGCCCGTTCATGGACGCGATCCTCACGACCGACCTGATCGAGAAGTGGGCCTTCGCGGTCGTTCGTGGCGAGGAAATCCTGTTCTCGGACGTGCGGCGGGAGCCGACGGTGCTCGGAGCAGCACCCGAACAAGGTCCGCCCCTAACGGCTTTGACTCTGTTGAGCCCGGCGGGACCCGCACTCGCGCCACAGATTGTGAGCGAGCGAGCCGCTGGAGACGGCGTCGTCTATGGCGTCTGCAAGGGCTCTGGCATGATCGCGCCAAATATGGCGACGATGCTGGCATTCGTCTTCACCGACTTCGACTGCTCCGAAATCGATCTTCAGTCAGCATTGAAGGCTGCAAGCGACGAGAGCTTCAACTGCATGACGGTCGACGGCGACACCTCGACGAATGACATGGTGTTGCTCATGGCCAACGGGGTGTCTGGCGTCAAGCCAAACCCCGATAAATTCCAAGCCGCGCTGAACAAGGTCTGCGTTTCGCTCGCCAAGCAGGTCGCACGTGATGGCGAGGGCGCGACGAAGCTCATTGAAGTCAACGTAACCGGCACCTCCGACCCGAAGAAGGTGGCACTGGCCATCGCCAACTCGCCTCTCGTGAAGACGGCAATGTTCGGCTGCGACCCGAATTGGGGTCGAGTGCTCATGGCGGCTGGGCACGCCGGGGTTCCTTTTGATCCTCAAGACGCGGTGCTAAACGTCAGTGCGGGTAGCGAGACGCACCTGTTGTTCGAGCATGGAACCCCGGCTTCTTTTGACCCGAAGAGGGTGTCGACCGCATTGAAGTCGGATCATGTGTTAATCGATCTGATGATCGGCTCCGGAGAATCGGCCCGAGTGTTTACGTGTGATTTTGGCTACGGCTACGTGCGCATCAACGCGGAGTATCACACTTAGATACCGATGAAAGGATAAGGCCCTGCCTCCTCACGGGCAGAGCCTCCTCGTCATCGACAGGGCCGCCCCTGTCACAACTAAGAATTTCAGAGCGCAGTTGTGCGAGGGCCCTGAAGCAGGCGGACGATGAGCACGACCACCGCGAGTACGAGCAGGATGTGAATGAGTCCGCCACCCACCGGCACGACGAAAGCTCCGAGAAGCCACAGAACGAACAGGATTACGATAATCGCCTCTAACATTGTTTGCTCTCCTTTATCCCCTGACGGGGTTGGTGGCTCTTGGACTAATGAGGACATGGAAGAGGTTCCCGTGCGGGAGCAGATGAGACTCGCGGCCCCTTTTGAGAGGCACTGCGAAGGCTTCTAATCACGAGTGCTCAAGGTTCGGCGGCAGGATGGCATATGCCGGCCACTAGGTAAACCTAGAATGTTTGTGTAAGATTCGGCGGCAAACCTGACTTGAAGCGCTCGAAACTGCGCGAACCCTGCTCTATCGAACCTGCAAATCCACGTCGGCCAGTTTCCTTTCGTCGAAGACTTCCACGTGAATGCGATGGATCTCCTCTGGATCGACCTTCGGCCGCCGGTCGTAGGTCAGCAGTCCGTTCATTTCCTGCTCGACATCGGTCAACTGCGTATAACAGAAGCCGGAAACGAAAGGCAAGGAGGCGATGCCCTCCATCAGATCCCTATACCGGACGAGCAGCTCTTCGCTCGACGTGACCACGCCGTAGTTGTCGTACAGCATGTCGAGTTCCTCTTCCGGCACATCGGGAGGTACAGAGAGAAAGCCGCCCACTTCAGTGAGCATGATCGGCTGGCCCCAGTGCCGCGAGCCGCGGGCGAAGATTCGCTTCTCCTTGAGCCAGGTCGATTTCGGAAGGGGACCCCCTTCCAGCGTCTCCTTATAGCGGGAGACCAAGGTCTCGCGGTCAGCGCTGTAGTCATGGATGGCGATGATGTCGCTCACGTCCGTGTGCTCCCAGCCGTCGTTGTCGATTACCGGGCGCATGGTGTCCACCACACGTGTTGCCATGACGATGCGTTCGACGAACGCGTACTGGCCAGGGTGGTCATTCTCCAGGCCCACGAAGCCCATTGACTCGTTCACCGGCACCCAGGCTACGATGCACGGATGGTTGTAGTCGCGCTGCACCGCGCGAATCCATTCAGCGGTGAGCATCTCCTCCGTGGAGGTACTCCAGGCGCGGGCATTCGCCATCTCGCCCCACACGAGCATGCCCATTCTGTCGCACCAGTAGAGGTAACGCGGATCCTCGATCTTCTGGTGCTTGCGAGCGCCGTTATAACCGTAGCGCTTGGTCCACTCGATGTCTTCGCGGATCGCCTCATCCGTGGGCGGCGTCATGTAGCTCTCCGGCCAATAGCCTTGGTCGAGCACCATCTTCAGGTAGATCGGCTCCCCATTGAGGCAGAACTTGCCGTCCATCAGCTCGACGCTGCGGAGTCCAACATAGCTGTCGACTTCGTCGATGAGTTCGCTGCCCTTCCAAAGCCGCAGCTTGAGGCCATAAAGCTTCGGATGATCGGGGCTCCAAAGAATCGCGTCAGGCACCTTAACGAACAGGCGAGCGGTCGCGCTGCAAATATCGTTGCTAACTCTCGCGACAGATTTGTCGTCGTCGAAGACCTCCGCTTCCACGGTCCAATTCGCGCTTGGAGCGTGGAGATACATCTTCAACTCGAACGCGCTCTCCTTCACCACCGGGGTGATGCGAACAGAGTCGATGCGGATCGTCGACACGGGTTCGAGCCAAACCGTTTGCCAGATCCCGGTGGTGCAGTAGTAGTCGATGCCGAAGGGGAGGCCGGTGCTGGACTGTTTGCCTCGGGGCTGGAAGGGGTCAGGACGGTCCTCGACGCGCATGCTGATGCGGTTCACGCCAGGTTTGCAGTAGGGGGCGATATCGAACGAGAAGGGCACGTGGCCGCCAAAGTTGCTGCCGACCTCCTCGCCGTTCACGAACACCGTGCAGGAATAATCGACCGCGCCAAAATGCAGCAGCAGGTCGCGACCATGCCACTCAGACTTGTACTCAAAGGACTTGGCATACCAGACAACAGGGTGCACGCCCTTGTCGTCGATGCCGCTCATCTCAGTTTGGTAGGCGAACGGAACGATGATGTTGTGCGGCAGGGGGCGACCGTCCTTCCAGCCAAGCTGGAAGCCACGGCCCGCGTCATCGAAGGCGAATTCCCATTCACCGTTGAGGTTCACCCATTCGTCGCGCTGAAATCCGGGCCGCGGGTATTCGGGCCGGGGGAGGTGGTCGGGGGAAGGCGTCATGCTTTCAAATCCAGACGTGCGATTTCGCGCCTAAGCTGTTTGGACGACATGATCCCTCATATCGTTTGCCGTCGGCGTTGGGGTTTGTTGCGCATGTGAGTTGGTGTTGGGGACACTACAGGGGGTTGCGAAGGCATAGAGGCTTGTGCCAAAATGTTGGGGTTATGATTCCCTTCTCCTACTAGCTGTGCGGCCCTTTGGCCGCCTTCGCCGTTACCGCGTTCGCTTTGAACGCCCGGCCCACCTAAGGAGAAGCCCCCGCCTTGAGTTATTTACAACTTCTGCGTGTTCGTCCCTTCCGAGACCTCTGGCTAGGTCAGGCCATCTCGCAATTTGGGGATGCGTTTTATTACGTGGTCTTCCTCTTCATGGTGAAGAAGATCACAGGGTCGGCGGCGATGGTCGGATATGTCGGTGCGCTTGAGGCGGTCCCATATCTGCTGTTTTCACCCTATGCCGGCGTATTGGCGGACCGGTTGGACCGGCGCCGCATCATGCTGTCGAGCGACTTGGTAAGCGGGGCCATTCTCGTGCTGTTTGCCTTGTCGCTGCTGGTGTGGCCGACGCCGGCGACTTGGTTGCTTCTCACGACTCCGTGTCTGCTATCGATCGTGCGTTGCTTCTTTATGCCTGCCAAGGGCGCGGCCATTCCACTGCTCGTTCCGGCGGAGATGCTGCAGACTGCGAACGCGCTGAGCATGACGACGCAGAGCCTGATGCCGCTGATTGGCCTCGGAATGTCGGCGAGCGTGCTGGGTGTGCTGTACACCGTCTCGACGAAGTGGTTCTTCTTGACAGCGGTCGCGGTGAACGCTTGTTCGTTCCTCGGATCGGCGCTGTATATCTTCCGTCTGCCGGTCCTCCAGCCCCACCGGACGGATATGCACGAGACCCATCCGGTGCAGGACTTCAAGGACGGATTAGCATTCGTGAGGGGCCGCAAGGACCTGAGTGTCTTGATCGGCACCCTGACGGTGTTCCGGCTCATGGTAGCTCCGTTCTTCGTGACCTACGTGGTCGCGAACGAGCGGTGGTTCGACGGCCGTCCGCAAACGCTGTCCTGGTTCGAGTTCGCGTTCTTTGCAACGATGGTTGTGTTCTCGCCCATCGTCGGCAAACTGAAGATCACGCGGCCGACCATCACCTTCGGAATCGGCTTGGGCGCGATCGGCTTCTTCGTAGGTGCCATGGCTTGGGCAAAGACTTTCTGGTCGTTCTTGATCTTGCAGGCGGTTTGCGGCGTGTTCGTGCCGCTGGCCGACATTCCGATCGGCACCTACATGCAGGTGTCGGTGCCGGACGCCTTCCGCGGTCGCGTGAACTCGGTGCTGAATATGATCGCTACGGGAGTTATGCCGATAGGTATGGCGATGGCGGGCGCGCTCGTAAGCGGCGTTGGCTTAGAGAAAACTTTCCTCATCATGGGTGCCGGCATGCTGGCTGCCATGGGGCTGGGCTTCCTAAGTGCGGAATATCGGAATGCGCGCATGCCTGTCTCCGAAGCTCCTGCGACTAAGAAAGCTACTGCCGCCGAGGCTTGTTAGGTCTGCTTTGGTGTTTGGTGGCCACCACGTGAAAGATCCGCTTTGACGCGGCGCCTTTGCTGGGTGGCACCTTCGCTCGCGAACTAGCGCTCTCCAGGGAGAACGATTCCTCGCAGAATCACCCTCTGCGCAAGCAAGAAGACCACGAGCGTGGGAATGGCCGCGAGAGTAAGTCCGGCCATGATCACCGCCTTCGGGGCGGTGAGCTGGAGCTGGTAGAGCCAGACAGTGAGAGTCCACATTCGGCGGTCCTGAACAACAAGAAACGCATAGATGAAAGCTCCGTAGGCCGCCATGAAGGTGAGCAGTGCGATGTATCCAAGCACGGGTCTGGAGAGCGGGAGAGCAATGCGAAGCATCATAGTCGACTCCGGTGCGCCGTCCAAGGAGCCTGCCTCAAAGAGCTCCTGTGGCAATGAGTCGAAGAAGCCCTTGAGCAGAAAGATTGTGTAGCCGCTGGCCGCGCCGGGCAAAACCAAAGCCCAAAACGTGTTCAGCATGCCCAGATCCCTTAGTAAGAGAAACGAGGGAATCATCGCGACCTCCGCCGGGAACGCCATCGTCGCGAGAAGGAAGATGAGCATCTTCCCGCTCTGCTTGATGGGGTACCGCGATAGTGCATAGGCGGCTAGGGGATTAACGAACAGCGCCGCTGCGATCGCGAGCAGGCAATAGATCGCGGTGTTCCAGAGCGAGTTGCCATTCACTAAGATGAACTGCAGAGCCCATGCGTAATTCCGGCCCGCGAACTCTCTCCTCGTTTCGCTGCCATGTTGCTGGAGGAAGTGCCTCTCAAAGCCGACGATCGGAAGATCGCCCCTACCCCCGAACTCCCGCCAGAGGTCTTCGACCGACTTCTGCGCGTACCGTGGGGGAATTCCTTCCTGTCGAAATTGCTCCCTGAGAGAACCAGCGTTCTCCAATCGAAGCTCTTCAAAACCTTTCGCATCCCGCGCAACCCCCGGCGGAACCGACTTGAACTGCCCCTGAAAGTGGGTCTGAGCCCAGATCTGATAGATGCGTTGCTCGCGAATGGGGATACGGAACTCTGCTGGAAGGGTGCTCTTGAATTCCTGCCATTCCTTGTAGCGCCTGTCTTGCGGCTGCACCCAAGACCTTCTTTCAAACTGCTCGGGTGGTGGCGCAACCTCTTGGAAAGAAGCATTCTCATCGATGTAGGCTCGATTAAGGTCGTCGACAGTTGCGTACCTCGTCCGAACCCACCTCTGGTATTCATTCGTGAGTCGGCAATTGACGCCGTTCGGCGGCGGGTTAGAAAACCCTGGCTGCCAATAGTCGAGCGGTAGCTGCAGCAGGAAACGCTCGTACAGATCAACTTCCTTATCGGAAGCGCTGTCTCCGATGCGCGTGCTCGAGATCGCCGGCTTGTTGCGGGCGTATTTGTCATCCAAATACTTGTCGAGGAGGGCGGAGTCGCTCGACCAATACGCTGGGATCAGCTTGCTGTCGTCTTGATCCTGGGCCGACTTGAAGCCGGTCGAGATCATCAACAGAAAGGGATAAACGGTTGTGATGGCGCCAATAACAAGTAGCGCGTAGGTGACCAGCATGGCGAATCGGGCACGCGGGCGCTTCCGTCCGACTCGACCGACCAGGCTCATACTCGTTCAGGATAGCCGGGGTCTGACATTTTTGCCAGACAGCAGACAAATTTCTACAAATTTGGTTGACGAATTTTGCGCACCGCTGTAGACTGGAAATCTCATGAGGCGGACGGCGGAATCGATTGACAAGGCGGCAGTGACAGTAAGGAACGTCACAGGCCCGGATCGGGAAAAGGCACTGGATTTAGCTCTTGGGCAGATCGAAAGGGCTTTTGGAAAGGGCTCGATCATGCGTTTGGGCGGCGGTGAGCGCGAGTACGTCGAAGCGATTTCGACAGGGTCTCTCTCCCTTGACATGGCGCTTGGAATCGGCGGCATTCCGAAGGGCCGTATCACCGAGATCTATGGTCCGGAGTCGGGCGGCAAAACCACCTTGGCGCTGCACTGCGTCGCCGAGGCTCAGAAAGCTGGCGGCCTGGCTCTTTTCATCGACGCCGAGCATGCGCTCGACACGGAGTACGCCCGGGCGTTGGGCGTAGATGTTGAGAAGCTCTACATCTCGCAGCCGAGCAACGGCGAAGAGGGACTGGAAATCGCCGACGCGATCATCAGGTCCGGCGCTGTCGACATCGTGGTCATCGACTCGGTTGCGGCACTCGTTCCTAAAGCCGAAATCGAGGGTGAGATGGGTGACAGCTTTGTGGGTATCCAGGCGCGCATGATGAGCCAGGCTCTGCGCAAGCTGGGCGGCTCCTTGAACCGGTCGAACACGGCTGCGATCTTCATCAATCAGCTACGCGAGAAGATCGGGGTCATGTACGGCAACCCGGAGACCACTCCCGGCGGTCGCGCATTGAAGTTCTGGGCGAGCATTCGTCTAGAAGTTCGAAAAGGTGACGCTTTGAAGAACGGCACCGAGCAGATCGGTGTGCGCACGAAGGTTAAGGTGGTGAAGAACAAGGTCGCGCCACCTTTCCGGACGGCTGAGTTCGATGTGATCTTCGGAAGAGGCATCTCAAAGGCCGGCGACCTATTGGACATCGCTGCGGTCAAAGGCATCGTCTCTCGCTCTGGAACCTACTTCAACTATGGCGAGACGCGCCTCGGGCAAGGGAGAGATAATGCTCGCACCTTCCTTGAAACGAACCCAGAGATCTTCTCTGAAATCGACCAGAAGCTGCGTGACCTGTTTGCGGCGGAGAAGGCGAGTCTGCCTGCTCCTGCGGAGACGGAGGACGAGCAAGAACCCGAAGACGAATAGAAGTCTTAGGTCGATAGATCTTACATGTCTGAATTCGAATTGAACGGGGCTGCTCTCGCGGTGGCTCTGAAATTCGTTGAACGTCGTGAGCGATTCACATCGGAACTGCGACAACATCTTGCGTCTAAAGGGATGGAGGATCAGGCAGACGAGGTCATTGCCCACCTGACGCGACGTAGAATAATTGACGACAGGAGATCGATACAAAACCTGATCGAACGCTATGCCGGAAGGCGTGCGGTTGGGATAGAGAAATTACGTGCTGAGCTGACAAGGCGAGGCGCTCCGGAAGAAGAGGTTGATGCGGCGCTTGCGAAAGTTAGCGAGTCCGATAAGACGCTTGACAATCTGCTGGCCATGAAGCTGAAGCCGGGGGACGGTCGTGCGAAAGCCGCGCGGTTCCTTTTGAGCCGAGGGTTCGGGGAAGAACAGATCGAAAGCGCGCTCAACCGCTACTTCGGGATGGACTGATTCCGGCGAGAAAAACATGCTCGTCATACTGATGCCCCTCCTGCTGGGCCTCGGAGTCGCGGCGGTCGCGATGCTCGCGCTCTATGCGCTTTGGCTTCGTCCTGCGGTTCTGAAGGCCCAGCGCAAGGCGGAAGACGCCGACCTGCTTCAGCGCAAGCTGGAAGCGGAAGCGAAGCTGCGCCTCGACGAGGCCATCGTCCAAGCCAAAGAGGAGGCCCTACGGGTCCGGGAAAAGCTTGAGGACGAACTCCGTCAGCGCCTTGCAGCCCTTGAGCGGCAGGAGGAGAAGCTCGAAGCTGAGCATCGCAAGCGCCTGGCAACCCTGGTTAGGCAGGAAGAGAAGATCTCCGTGCGCGACGATGCCCTCGAGGATCGCCGACAGAGCCTCGAAGAGCGCGAGAAGGCGGTTATGGAGGAGCATCGCGTACTCGGCGAGCGGGTTGATGCTGTTGCGCGACGTGAAGGCTCTATAGAAGCCGAACTGCTCCGAGTGAGCAAACTCAGCCGAGATGAGGCCCGTGATCAGCTTCTGCACAGTCTCGAGGATGAGTTCCGCGGCATCGCCGAGCGCAAAGCCAAGGCGATCGAAGCCCAAAGCCTCCGTGATGTTGAAGGACGTGTGCGCCGAATCCTCGTCGACGCGATGCAGCGATCAGTTGTGGACTACGTCACGGCAGCAACGTTGGCGGTTGTCGAACTTCCTAGCGAGGACATGAAGGGCCGAATCATCGGCCGTGAGGGTCGAAACATTCGCGCGTTCGAACAGGTAACTGGCGTCGACCTAATCGTCGACGAAACGCCCGAAGCGGTTGTCATCTCCTGCTTTGATCCCGTTCGTCGTGAGACCGCCAGGCTTACGCTTATGAACCTGATGCTCGATGGGCGTATTCACCCGGTGCGCATCGAAGAGCTGTATGAAAAAGCCCAGCAAGAAGTGGAGCGTACGATCCGCGAAGCGGGCGAGCGCGCCGCGGAGCGAGCAAACGTACACGGCCTCCCTCAACAGGTCATCGACATGATGGGCCGGCTCCGCTTCCGCACCAGCTACGCGCAAAACGTCCTGGACCATTCTGTTGAAGTGTCTCGTCTTTGCGTGTCCTTGGCCTCAGAACTCGGGCTGAACGTCGAGGCCGCCAAGCGAGCTGGCCTCCTCCATGATATTGGAAAGGCACTCGGCCCAGAGTGGGAGGGCCCCCATGCACTAACGGGCATGGAGTACCTCAAGCAACTCGGCGAAAAGGACGCGGTCACCCATGCCGTCGGGGCGCACCACCATGAGATCGAACCGGAAACAGGCGAGGCGCTGGTGGTCATCATTGCGGATACGATCTCCGCGGCACGCCCAGGAGCGCGTCGCGAGAGCCTGGA
>Ga0070660_100002718_pt1 | contig 12151 bp, 10 predicted proteins | sample KBSC33metaG_FD_64670 | JGI IMG/M metagenome (GOLD analysis project Ga0070660, IMG submission 64670) | Corn rhizosphere microbial communities from Kellogg Biological Station, Michigan, USA - KBS C3-3 metaG | ecosystem: Host-associated > Plants > Roots > Rhizosphere > Soil ... | reverse complement strand
GGACGCTCCGCGGAATTCTTCGGGTTCTACAACATGGTCGGGCGTGTGGCGACCGTCGTGGGTCCGCTGCTGGTCGGTCTGGCCGCCATCGCGACCGGCAGTTCGCGCGCGAGCATCCTGGTCGTGCTCGTCCTGTTCGTCGGTGGCGGACTCCTGCTGCTGCTTGTCGACGAGAACCGTGCGATGGACGCAGCGCGAGCGTCGCGTGCATCGCCGCAACGGACATGAAGCAACCCGCAACGCCGCGGCCGACGCGCGCCCGGCGTCGCCTGCCGCACAGGCTATAATCGTGACGTCACTGGGGAGTAGCCGCCCTACCCAAAGGGGCTTGCGTCAACATGCTTGGCCGTTCGGCCATGGCGCAAGCGGTTTCCTGGCTTGGCGAGACCTTTGACCATGCGGGCTTCGGATTGGCCGGAGAAGCCGCGTGGTCATCCGTCTTCGACACCGGCCGGGAAGCTACGCGTTGGACGCATTCCTCGTTTCCACCGGCATCGTCACGCTCGCCGAGATCGGCGACAAGACGCAATTGCTCGCGCTCGTGCTCGCAACGCGGTTTCGCAAGCCGCTGCCGATCGTGCTCGGCATTCTGCTCGCGACGCTCGCCAATCATGCGTTGGCTGGCGCGCTCGGCGCCTGGATCACGTCGGTGATCGGGCCCGTCGCGCTGCGCTGGATTCTCGGCCTGTCGTTCATCGCCATGGCGCTCTGGACGCTTGTTCCCGACCGGCTCGACGAAGACGAATCACGGACGTCGCACGCCGGGGCTTTCGTCACGACGCTCGTCGCCTTCTTCCTCGTGGAGATGGGCGACAAGACGCAGGTCGCCACGATCGCGCTTGCCGCGCAATATCATGCGTTCCTGCCGGTCGTCGCCGGCACGACGCTCGGCATGATGGTGGCGAACGTTCCCGCGGTCGTGCTCGGGGACCGCATCGCAAATCGGATACCGGTCCGCTTCGTGCACGCGGTCGCGGCGGTGATTTTCGCGGTTCTAGGGATCGCGACGCTCGCGGGCGCCGGTGCGCGTTTCGGGTTCTGACTCCAAGTCCTACTGGCAGACGGTGCCCGGCGACACGAATATCTGCCGCGTGATCGGCGTGCTGCGAGTGACGCCGGCGAACGACCACGTGAACGTTCCCGCGTTGCCATCGGTGAACGCGAGACTCGCCGTGCCGACGTTGGTCGCAGCGACGCGCGCGGGATCGAACGGCTGCGCGCTGGCCGGCGGGCCCGTGGTCCGGTACAGCGTCCCTGCGTAGCTGCCGTCCGCCTGCTTCGGCGCGGTGAATGAAAGCCACAGCGGCGAGCCGTCGTGGTCGTACGTGAACCACGTCGCAAAGACGATGTCGCGCTGGTGCGCGAGGCTCACGCCCCAGCCCGATTGCGAGCCCGCAGGAGACGCCCACCAGAGATCCTGATAGTTGTAGGCGAGCGCTGGATCGTCGAACAAAGCAAACGTGCACGTGGGCAACAGAGCGAACGCCTGTCGCACGATCGATTTCGTCCGGGAGACGCCGTTCAGCGTGTACGCGAACGTGCCGCCGCCGCTGTCGTCGAAGGCGAGTGCGCCGCTGCCCACCGTGACGCTTCGCACCTGGTTCGGCGGGAATACGGCAATGTCGAACGCAGGGCCGGTCGTTCGCACGAGCGCACCCGTGTATTGCCCGGCGAACTGGCCCGTGACGTTGCGCTGGGCCGTCATCGACAGCCACAGCGCATTCCCGTTCGCGTCGTAGGTGAACCACGTCGCAAAAATCGTGTCGTCCTGATGCGCGAGCTGGATGCCCCATCCGGCCTCGGATCCTGCGGGCGCCGCCCACCACAAGCCCTGATAGTTGGCCGGGCCCGGCGTTACGACGTCGATCGCCGTCGCCGGCGACACCGCGCCGAAAGGCGCATTCGCACCGCGACTCATCTGCCATTGGAAGTTGTACTTGGCAGGCGTCGCCGGGACGTCGATCACGAACGAGAACGTCGCGACCGCTCCGGGGGCGACGTCGGTCGACAGCGGCACTGACGCCGTACCCCACGTCGTATTGCCGGCCGGGCCGGCGCTGGCGAGCGCATAGCCGTCGGCGGGCGTCCACGGTGCCAGCGTCGTGTTCCTGAATGCGACGGTCACCGGAATGCGCGCACCGGCCGGTGCGATGCTCGGCGCCTGCTGCGACACGAAGTCCGCGGCGGTCGAGACGGTCGTGCCGGGGTCGGGCGTCTCCTCGCCGAACGTGCCGTAAGTCTGCGAGAGCATGCGGAACCGAAACGGTGCGTCCGCGGCGAAGCCGCATGACAGCGGCTTGACGAAGAAGGCGAACGTGACTTCCGCCCCGGGTGCGACATCGTACGGGAGCAGCACGCGGTTGCCGCTGTACATGCCGTGCGGATTGTCCTGGATGCACCAGTAGTAGTTGTCCTGCGGCCGCTGCGTCGCCAGGAACACGTCGCCTTCTGCGCGCAGCCACGTCGCCGAGCCGGTGTTGCGCATCGTCACGGAAACCGCGACCGGCGCGTTGAGCTCGACGAACGACGGGATCGATTCCGTGACGTAGGCCGCGTCGTAGGGCGCGGCCGCCGCCGCGGCTGTTACGAGCCACGTCGCGGCAGTTACGAGCCACGTCGCGGCAGTTGCGAGCCACGTCGCGGCTGTCACGAGCCTTGCCGCGACGAGCGTGAATGTCACGGGTTTCGAACAGGCTCCGATGGCCTGTGCCGGTTGCAGACCGCGCAAGAGACGGCGCCTAGCGGCCCATCTTTTCCTTTGCGATCTTGAACTGCTTGCCGAAGGCCTCCAATACGAGGGCGACGTGCTTCGGATCTTCCGATGGCCGCACCTCGGCGTCCGAGATCCCCGTGTTCTCGCACGCGACGATCGTTCCCGATTTGCCGCGCCAGCGCTTGACGGTCGATTCCATGTTGATCCGGCAGCGCACGACGCTTTCCGGCTTGTCCCATCCGGTGGCCGCGGCGTCGTTCTGCTTGAAGCCGAGCTTCTCGAGACCGGTCATCACGTCGGAGAGGCGCTTGAGCGCGCGGGCGTCGTAGGCGGGGTCGTTGCGCCAGAACTGCGTCTCGATATAGAGCTTGTTCCCGGCGCCGTCGCGCATGTACACGTACGGATTGATCGCGCCCTTCGCCTTGTCCGCGTTCTCGTCCGGCTGCGCCCACGCCGGTGCCGCGCAAAGCGCGAGCGCGGCGCTCAACAGAATTCCGTTCGCTTTCGACATCGAATGACTCCTCCTCGCGATGATCCTTCGCATTTTAGGATGCGTCCACCGGCCGCGGCGCCCGGCCGTCGAGGATGATGCGCCAGATACCGGTGAACAGCAGCCAGAAGCCGGTGAGCAGCCCGATGAACGCGATCGAGCTCGCGGGCCAGCCCCACGCGATCAGGCCGCCGATCACGATGGAGAGCAGCGCGTCGAACAGCACCCAGCCCCAGCCTTTTTGCGGCCGCAGCCTGAAGGCGAGCAACAGCCGGAAAATGCCGCCGACAAAGATGAATGCGCCGATCATCAGCGCGAGCGAGGCGATGCCGGCAATCGGGAACAGCAGGATCGACAGCCCGAGCAGAAGCGTGACGATGCCCGATGCGAGCTTCCACCCGAAGCCCGGGCGTTGCCGCGTCTGCACGGCGTGCACGATCTCGACGATGCCCGCGAAGATCAGCAGCCACGCGAGCGTGAGCGCGGTCGCGAGGGCGGCAACCTCGGGCATCAGGATCGCGAGGATGCCCGTGATGATCAGCAGAATGCCCCAGAACACGACCCAGCCGCGGCTGTGCGTGGGTGCGCCGGTGTTCGAAATGCCTGGTTGCGTGGTTGCCATGGTGTCTCCCCGGTTCAGGGATGGAGTAGCCGGCGCGAAATTCAGTCGACGCGGCATGCCAGCGTATCGTCGCGGAGGTCGACTCCCGCGTCAATGCTCGGGGCGCTGCCGTCCCGCGGAATCGCGGATCGTCGGCTGACGGTTGCGCGCGGCGTGTCCCGGCGCTACTGTCCCGGCCGCTGTCCTGCGCGAAATCCGGATCGTAGATGCACTTGCCTGCCTCGTCGTCAGTGCGGACCCACGTGCCCCATGAATCGCTGTGGTCGACGTTCGATGCGCTCGCCCGAAGCGCCGGCGACGGCGAAGCGCTCCTGGCGCTCGATCGAAAGCCGCTCTCGTTTCGTGCGCTTGCCGCGGGCATCGTCGCCATTCGCGATTGCCTCGCAGAGCAGGGAATCGGTCCGGGTGATCGCGTTGCGAGCGTCCTGCCGCGCGGACCCGAGACGGCCATGTGTTTCCTCGGCGTGGCGAGCGCCGCGACTTACGTTCCCCTCAATCCCGAATACTCGGAGCCGGAGCTGACGCGCTACCTGGCGCAGCTTCGTCCCAGGACGATCATCGTCGAAGCCGGAGCGGGCGCAGCAGCGCGGCGCAGTGCCGCCGCGCTCGGCATCCCCGTCGCCGATCTCGTGGTCTCCGGGGAGACCGCAGGCGAGTTCCGACTGCAATTCCCGGTCAAAGGGCGGCCCGTCGCACGGTCGTGGAACGCGGCCGACGACGTGGGCCTCCTCCTGCTCACGTCCGGCACGACGTCTGCCCACAAGCTCGTGCCTGTCCGGCAGCGTCACCTGCTCGCCTATGCGCGCGCGAGCCTAGAGCACTATCGGCTGCAGCCGAGCGATCGTGGCCTTCACGTCATGCCGATGTTCCACGGTCACGGACTCAAGTCGGCGCTGCTCGTGCCGCTCGCCTGCGGTTCGGGCGTCATCTGCTCGCGCGGGTTCGACATCCCGCTGTTCTTTCGCCAGCTCGCCGAACTGCGCCCCACGTGGTATTCGGCGGCGGCATCGATTCATCAGGCGGTGCTGCAGTGCGCCGAGAGTCAGCGGGACGCCGTGCGCGCGGCGCGCTTGCGCTTCATCCGATCCGGATCGGCGCGCCTGGACCTGCGCGTGCTGGAAGGGCTCGAGGATGCGTTCGGCGCGCCGGTGATCGAGCGTTATGGCATGACCGAGACCTGCACGCTGACCGCCAATCCGCTTCCTCCCGCCGAGCGAAGGCTCGGCAGCGTGGGCCGGCCGATGTTCAACGACGTGGCGATCATCGACGAATCCGGCAACCCTGTCGCGCCCGGCGCTATCGGCGAGATCGCCGCGCGCGGTCCCGGCGTGTTCGACGGCTACCTCGACGATCCCGCGGCGACCGCCGCCGCGTTCGTCGACGGCTGGTTTCGCACCGGCGATCTCGGCCGCTTCGACGACGACGGGTATCTGACGCTCGCCGGGCGACTCAAGGACGTGATCAATCGAGGCGGCGAGAAGATCGGCACGATGGAGGTGGAGGCGGCGCTGCTCCGCCATCCCGCGCTTGCCGAAGCGTGCGTCTTTCCGATCCCGCATCCGACGCTCGGCGAGGAAGTCGCCGCCGCGGTCGTCCGTGCCTCCGATCTTCGGGTGACCGAGCGCGAGCTGCGCGCACATGCGGCCACGCTGCTTGCCGGATTCAAGGTTCCGCGCCGGATATCGTTCCTGCCGCAGATGCCGAAGGGCGCGACGAGCAAGGTGGACCGCGAAGCCGTGGCGCGCATTTGCGCCGCGCGCACGCTCGATGCCGCCGAGGCGGCGCGGACGCTCGCGCAGCCGATGACCGCGCTCGAAGCGCAGATCGCCGAGTCGTGGCAAGCCGTGCTTGGCCTGCGCGGCGCCGAGATCGCGCGCGACGACGACTTCTTCCTGCTCGGCGGCGATTCGCTGCAGGCGTACGAGCTGTTCGCACGCCTGCGCGCGCGCTATGGCATTTCGGTCGGCCTCGGCCGCCTGTTCGATGACGCGGCCACGGTCGCCGGGATGGCGCGCCTCGTCGAGCGCAGTCGCGAGACGGGGCGTGCAGGCGGCGACGAGACGCATCGCCTCGTGCGAATCAAGGCCGAGGGCGATCGCCCCGCGCTGTTCGCCGTTCCGGGGAGCGGCGGAAATCCGGTCGGATTCGTGCACCTCGGGCGCCTGCTCGATCGGCGCCAGCCGCTGATCGGAATCGAATCGCGCGGCATCGACGGCCGCTGCGCACCGCTGACGCGGGTCGAAACGATCGCCGCGGACAATCTGCTGGCGATTCGCCGCGTGCAGCAGGCTGGGCCGTATCACCTGGCCGGTGCGTGCTATGGCGCGCGCGTCGCGTATGAAATGGCGCGCCAGCTCGAGGCGGCGGGCGAGCACGTCGGCCTGCTGCTGATGCTCGATCCGTCATCGCCGTTCCATCGCGCGGACGGCCGCTTGCGCGGGGACGGCGCCGTGCGCGCCCGAACCGACCCGCGTCGTCACATGCTTCGGTTTCTGCTCGGGCGCATCAGGCTGCACGCGTCGACGCTTGCGCGCCTCGACGGCCGCGAGCGCATCGCGTATCTGCGCGACAAAGCCCGCATCGCGCGGGAAATCGTCCGTGACCGCGACCTGTTTCGGGGCGACCGCAGCGAGCTTCATCATCGGCTCGTCTATGCGGCGAACCGCGAAGCCGGCCAGCACTACGTCCCGGGGCCGTTCAGCGGCCGCGTGGTCCTGTGCTTCACGCGCGATCGTCCGGTCAAAGGGGAGCGCAACTACCGCCTCGATTGGCTGAACGTGCTGCCGCAATGCGGCGGACCGCAGTACGTCGCGGGCCACGATTCCGGTCAGATGCTGAGTTTGCCGCACGTCTACGAGCTCGCGGTGCACGTGAACCGCTGGCTCGACGACGCGCACCGTGCGGATGATGCGTCCGTCCGCGAGCCCGCCGACGCAGTTTGAAGCCCGGCCGCTGAGCTCAATCCCGCGGCGTCGGCCCGAAGCGCCGCATCCGGGGCACGGGATGCGCCGGAACGCCGTAGAGCTTGCTGCCGGCGGCCGCATCCTTGGTGACGACGCTGCCGCCGCCCACGAGTACGCCCTCGCGGATGGCCACGTTGTCGATGACCACGCTGCCGATTCCGAGCAGCGCATCCGCGGCGATGCTCGCGTGGCCCGCGACCGCCGTCGCAGCGGAGAGCCACGCGCGCGCTTCGACGACGACACCGTGGCTCACGTAAGCGAGGCTGCCGATCTTGGCGGCATCGCCGATCGTCGTGTGCGACAGCATGCCGCGGCATACGCATGCGTGCGCGCCAACATCGACGCCGTTGCCGATGCGCACACCTGCGAGATGCGGAAAGAACGCGCGCCGCCCGTCGCGGCGATCGTGATACGCGAGGCCAACCCATCCGATCACGGCGTTCGGTCCGATCACGCAATCGTCGCCGATCCGGGAATCGGCGTAGACGACTGCTCCGGATGCAACTCGCGTGCGCGCGCCGATCGTGACGTCCTCACCAACGGATGCCGATTCGGCAACTGAGGCCGTAGGATCGACGTGCGCCGAGGCGATGCCGGAACGCGGGTCCGCCGGACGCGCGGAACCGGGAAGCAGATGCTCGACCACGTCGATGAAGGCCGCGCGCACGTCGTCGACGCGGATGAATGTCTGGTCGGCGCGGGCCTGTGCCGCGACGTCGTGCGGCACGATGACGACGCCGGCAGGTGCCAGCGCCAATCGCTCCGTTGCATTCGAGGCGTCGCAAAACGCCAGCACTTCGGCTCCGTCCGCAGCGAGCGATCCGATGCCGCGCACGAGGCGCGCGGGTTCCCCTTGGACGGCCGATGCGCAAATCGCAGCTGCGAGATCCCGCGCCGAGACCGGTCGTGCGAGCTTGCGCACGAAGGCACTCATCGTCGAGTTCCTGCATTCATGCCGCAGTGCCTTGGGCGCGATCGAACTCTGTCGCACTGGCGCCACACGGCCTCGTTCGGCACCGTATTCGGCGGCATGTATCGCGCGAGGTCGACGCCCGCGCATTTGAATCGCCATAGCAGGTATGGATGCTGCCCGGCAAGCCGCGTGCGGTAGAACAGCGTATGCGCGTCGTTCGTGCCGAACGGCCGGCCGCGCAATTTGTCGAGCACCTGCCGGTCGCCGCCGGTGCCGCCGGCGAAGCGCGTCATCGCCCACTCGGGAAAGACGTCGTTGCACGCGAGCTTGTCGATGAAATAGCAGTTGGTGTCGACGAAGCCGCCCTGCGCGTTCGCGTATACGCCGCGGCCGGGGCCCAGGGACTCCCAGGTGTCGGCGCACAGGACGTCTCCGGTCTGCCCGTCGACGAATTGCCGCAGCGAGAACGCCCACGCCTTTCCGGCCATAGCTGGAAGCATCGTCGCGAGGTGATCGGGCGCGTACCAGTTGTCGTCGTCGAGGTAGGTGACGCGCTGGCTGTTGGCCGCATAGCTCAGGATCGTCTTCAGCGCACCGCCGTAGTGGCTGGGGTAGACGCCGCCGTTGCGCTGCGACGTCGAGTAGCCGAGATCGAGCGTCGTGATCGCGACGTGCGATGGCGCCGCGTTGCGTAGTTGTTCAAAACCGGCGCGGTCGCCCTGCCAGCGGTCGATGCCGACCAGGATCTGGATCCGCCCGTCGAACCGCTGCGCGAACACCGATCGTCGAAGGGCGATTGCAAATCGGGCGTCACGGGTGCCGGCGAGGTTTTGATGGCGGATCGGGCCGAATCCCGGCCGTTTTCGACCGGGCGGACTATAACGCAGGCTTGGCGCGGCCGCGGCAGCCGTTGACCGGAATCCCGCGGACGTCATATAATCGCGGTCTTTTCGTCCGGTGCCTTGCGCGCCGGCGGGCGTACCCGGTCCCCAGCCCTCGGGCGGCGAGCCGCGGTGCCAAAAAAGTGGCCAAAGCCTGCGCTTCGGCGAACCAGCGCCGAAGCGGGACGCTCGGGCCACTTTTGATTTGAAGCGGGACGAGCCATGCGCTCCGGCGAATGCGGCCGGATGACGCACACTCAGGAAAACCAGAGCGGACACTTATTTAGATGCCAACCATCAATCAGCTCGTGCGGAAGGGCCGTGAGCCCGCCGTCTCGAAAAGCAAGGTCCCGGCGCTGCAGCAAAGCCCGCAGAAGCGCGGCGTGTGCACCCGGGTCTACACCACGACGCCGAAGAAGCCGAACTCCGCTCTGCGCAAGGTCGCGAAGGTGCGACTGACGAACGGCTTCGAGGTGATCAGCTACATCGGCGGCGAGGGCCACAACCTGCAGGAGCACTCGGTCGTGCTGATCCGCGGCGGCCGCGTCAAGGACCTGCCCGGCGTCCGCTATCACATGGTGCGCGGCGCGCTCGACACGGCGGGGGTCAAGGACCGCAAGCAGTCGCGGTCGAAGTACGGCGCGAAGAAGCCGAAGTCCTGAGAGAGTCGACAATGCCAAGACGCAGAGAAATCCCGAAGCGCGAGATCCTGCCGGATCCGAAGCACCTTAACGTCGATGTCGCGAAGTTCATCAACGTGCTGATGGAAAGCGGCAAGAAGTCGGTGGCGGAGCGCATCGTGTACGGCGCGTTCGAGCAGATCTCGAAGCGCGGCGGCAAGGATCCGATCGAGGTCTTCAACCAGGCGCTGCAGAACTCGCGGCCGATGGTCGAGGTGAAGAGCCGCCGCGTCGGCGGCGCGAACTTCCAGGTGCCGGTCGAGGTGCGCCCCGTGCGCCGGATGGCGCTCGCGATGCGGTGGCTGCGCGAGGCGGCGCGCAAGCGCGGCGAGAAGTCGATGGGCCAGCGCCTCGCGGCCGAGCTGATCGAGGCCTCGGAGGGCCGCGGCGGCGCGGTGAAGAAGCGCGAGGAAGTGCACCGGATGGCGGAGGCCAACAAGGCATTCTCCCATTTCCGGTTCTAGAGTCGACGAAGACCGGCGAGAACAGCGAACGAAGGAAGGAATCGGCGCGCACCCGACAAGTCATGCTGTTGCGCGCGCATTCTTGGTTGAGCAAAAGTGCCCCGAACAACTCCCATCGAGCGGTATCGCAACATCGGCATCAGTGCGCACATTGATGCCGGCAAGACCACGACCACCGAGCGCATCCTTTTCTACACCGGCGTCTCCCACAAGATGGGCGAGGTCCACGACGGCGCCGCCGTGATGGACTGGATGGAGCAGGAACGCGAGCGCGGCATCACGATCACGTCCGCTGCGACGACCTGCTTCTGGAAGGGAATGGACGCGAGCTATCCCGAGCATCGGATCAACATCATCGACACGCCGGGACACGTCGACTTCACGATCGAGGTCGAGCGCTCGATGCGCGTGCTCGACGGCGCGTGCATGGTGTACGACTCCGTCGGCGGCGTGCAGCCGCAGTCGGAAACCGTCTGGCGCCAGGCGAACAAGTACAAGGTGCCGCGGCTCGCGTTCGTGAACAAGATGGACCGCATCGGCGCGAACTTCTTCAAGGTGCACGACCAGATGCGCTCGCGCCTCAAGGCCAACCCGGTGCCCATTCAGGTGCCGATCGGCGCCGAGGACAAGTTCGCGGGCGTCGTCGACCTCGTGAAGATGAAGGCGATCTACTGGGACGACACGACGCAGGGCATGAAGTACGAGATGCGCGACGTTCCCCCCGAGCTCGCGGATGTCGCCGCCGAATGGCGCGAGAAGATGCTCGAGAGCGCGGCGGAGGCGAACGAGGAGCTGATGAACCGCTACCTCGAGACCGGCGAGCTCACGCCGGAAGACATCAAGCGCGGCCTGCGCATGCGCACGATCGCCGGCGAGATCGTCCCGATGCTCTGCGGCTCGGCGTTCAAGAACAAGGGCGTGCAGGCGATGCTCGACGCGGTCATCGACTACATGCCGGCGCCGACCGACATTCCGCCGGTCAAGGGCGAGCTCGAGAACGGGCAGGAAGGGGAGCGCAAGGCAGCAGACGACGAGCCGTTCGCGGGCCTCGCGTTCAAGATCATGACCGACCCGTTCGTGGGCCAGCTCGTGTTCTTCCGCGTGTATTCGGGCGTCGTCAATTCGGGCGACACCGTCTACAACCCGGTGAAGGGCAAGAAGGAGCGCCTGGGCCGCATCCTGCAGATGCACGCCAACGAGCGCAAGGACATCAAGGAAGTGCGCGCCGGCGACATCGCGGCCGCGGTCGGCCTCAGGGAGGCGACCACCGGCGACACGCTGTGCGACCCGACCAAGGTGATCACGCTCGAGAAGATGGTGTTCCCCGAGCCGGTGATTCACGTCGCCGTCGAGCCGAAGACGAAGGCGGACCAGGAGAAGATGGGCATCGCGCTCAATCGCCTGGCGCAGGAAGATCCGTCGTTCCGCGTGCGCACCGACGAGGAGTCCGGCCAGACGATCATCTCCGGCATGGGCGAGCTGCACCTCGAGATCCTCGTCGACCGCATGAAGCGCGAGTTCGGCGTCGAGGCCAATGTCGGCGCGCCGCAGGTCGCTTATCGCGAGGCGATCCGCAAGCCGGTCGAGGTCGAGGGCAAGTTCATCAAGCAGTCCGGCGGCCGCGGCCAGTACGGCCACGTCTGGCTGAAGATGGAGCCGCAGGAGCCCGGCAAGGGATTCGAGTTCGTCGACGCGATCAAGGGCGGTACGGTGCCGCGCGAATACATCCCCGCGGTGAACAAGGGCCTGGTCGAAACGCTGCCGAACGGCGTGCTCGCCGGCTTCCCGGTGGTCGACGTCAAGGTAACGCTGTTCGACGGCAGTTATCACGACGTCGACTCGAACGAGAACGCGTTCAAGATGGCCGCGTCGATCGCGTTCAAGGATGGCATGCGGAAGGCCAGTCCCGCGCTGCTCGAGCCGATGATGGCCGTGGAAGTCGAGACGCCCGAGGAATTCATGGGCAACGTCATGGGCGACCTGTCGTCGCGGCGCGGCATCGTCCAGGGCATGGACGACAACCCGACCGGCAAGGTGATCAAGGCGGAAGTGCCGCTTGCCGAGATGTTCGGCTATTCGACGACGCTGCGCTCGCTGTCGCAGGGGCGCGCGACGTACACGATGGAATTCAAGCATTACACCGAGGCGCCGAAGAACGTCGCCGAGGCGGTCATTAATAAGAAGACGTAGGCGCGCGTACCCGGCCTGCGTGTTTTGTCGCGGTGAATCGTCGGGCTCGGCCCGCGATTCACCGGTAATTTGAACGGCCGAAAGTAGGGGTGCACTTTCGGCCGAAAGGACTGACATGGCAAAAAGCAAGTTCGAGCGTACGAAGCCGCACGTGAACGTGGGGACGATTGGTCACGTGGATCACGGGAAGACGACGCTGACGGCGGCGATCACGTCGATTCTGAGCAAGAAGTTC
>Ga0070660_100002714_pt1 | contig 12161 bp, 9 predicted proteins | sample KBSC33metaG_FD_64670 | JGI IMG/M metagenome (GOLD analysis project Ga0070660, IMG submission 64670) | Corn rhizosphere microbial communities from Kellogg Biological Station, Michigan, USA - KBS C3-3 metaG | ecosystem: Host-associated > Plants > Roots > Rhizosphere > Soil ... | reverse complement strand
GCCGGATGGTTCGCGCCGCCGGCGACGATCCAGCCCAACTTCAATTGCGGAAGGCCGGCGATCTTCGAGAGTCCGCTCATGGAAAACGTGAGTGTGCTGTGTTGCCCTGTTAGCGTCGTGATCCGGGTGGGGTCGGGCGCAAACTCAAAATCGGAGAAAACTTCGTCGGAAAGAATCGGCAGGCCGAAGGTTTGAATCCGCTCCCATTCCGCGTGCTTGAGGTAGGAGCCTGTAGGATTGTTGGGATTCACCAGCACGATAGCGCGGGTGCGCGGTGTGATCGCGCCCGCGAGCCCGTCGAAATCAATATGCCAGACGCCGTCGTAACGCAGCGGATACTGGATCACGCGCACGGATTCCATGGCGGCGAGGTAATCGAACAGAGGATAGGAAGGGCGCGGAACCAGGATCTCATCGCCAGGATCGGCCAGCAGCTTGAAGAGATACGAGTAGGCTTCGCTGGTGCTGGCGGTGAGCAAAATCCGCGAGGCCGGCACGTCCACGCCGCGCTTGGCGTAGTATTCGGAAACCGCTTCACGCGCCGCAAGCAGTCCGCGCGGATCGGGATCATAGCGCAGCGCACGGGGGTCGGCGAGTGCGGCGAGCAATTCCCCGCCCGGGTAATCCAAACCTGCGCGGGTGGGGTTGGATTCGGTGAGATCGATGACGGCCGCGCCGTTGCGGCGCTTCTCCGCCAGGAGAATGCTCAACGGATTCGGCTGGGAATCCCACTGCAACCGGGAGGAGAACACGCGCATCATGCTAGCAGATTATGATGAAAGTCTATGGCCACCCAAAGCTCCGCACCTATCGGAAACGAACCGAATCCCCTCCTGATCTTCGATGCGCTGAACGGGTTTTCGCGCGCGACGGCGCTCAAGGCCGCTATTGAGCTAGAAATTTTCACGCTCATCGGCGCGGGCGCAGTGACGGCCGCGGAACTGGCGAAGCGTGCTCAGACCAGCCAGAAAGGCATGCGAATTCTATGCGATTTCATGACCATTCAAGGCTTTCTCACCAAGCAGGACGGGACCTACAGTCTGACTCGGGACTCAGCGGTATTCCTCGACAAGAAATCGCCGGCGTATTTGGGATCTACCGCCTTCTTCCTGGTGCATCCGACTCACGTGGCGAACTTCATGGATCTGACGGCGGCGGTCCGCAAAGGCGGCACGGCTCACCAGCAGGGAAATATGGGTCCGGAAGCGCCGATCTGGGTGGAGTTCGCGAAATTCATGGCGCCGATGTCGGCCATCGGCGCGGCCGGCTTGGCGCAAATCGTCAATACCCCGGGCCAACCAATGAAGGTGCTGGATATTGCCTCTGGGCCGGGAGCGTACGGCATTGCGATCGCCAAGCTGAATCCCAAAGCCGAGATCTACGCCTTGGATTGGAAGAACGTGCTGGAGCTTTCGAAGGAACATGCGCAGCAAGCGGGCGTGGGCGATCGCTACCATGGCATCGCGGGCAGCGCTTTCGATGTAGACCTGGGCAGTGGCTATGACCTGGTTCTGCTGCCGAATTTCCTGCACCACTTCGATCACGCGACCAACGTGAAACTGCTGAAGCGGGTCCGCGCCGCGCTGAAGCCGGGCGGCCGCGTGGCGACTGTGGAGTTTGTGCCTAATGATGACCGCATCTCACCGCCGGCGGCCGCTGGTTTCAGCATGATGATGCTCGGCTCGACCGAAAGCGGCGACGCCTACACCTTCAAGGAGCTGGACGCCATGTTCCGCGACGGCGGGTTCGGCGAGAGCACGGCCCAGGAATTAGGGCCCGAGACGCTGATCCTGACGAGGTATTGAGTTACTTCCGGCACCATCGCTTGAAAAGTTGGCGGCGATCAGCAGCGAGCGAGTCTCGCTGCTGTATGGGCTGTCATCAGCCACCTTGTGGTGCGCCGCAGTAGGCCGCCAGATGCGAGCTTGCGTTGTTCGTAGCACACTATTGAGCACGCCCGCATCGCCTCTGCGCTCCTGCCCATTTGGCATTGACACAATTCCCGAAGGATCATAACATTTTGAAAGCGGACCACGAAATTGCGCGGCGGCCAACGAATTAAGAGGGCCTGCCCGGATATTTCGCGGACAACCGATCGTGCTTCAGGTCTTAATTTTGGCGCAAACCGCCATCTAAGGATATTTGCGGACAGTGAAACTCTATCATTTTTTTCGGAGCCGGCTTTGGAATGCGGCGCCGTACTTGGCCCTTCTGACTTGTATGACCTTGTTTGTCCCGCGGCAAGCAGCCGCTCAGTTGCTGGAGGGCACGATTAATGGCACTCTCACCGACCCGAGCCAGGCGGCGATTGCGGACGCCATCGTAACCGCCACTAATCAAGCGACAAATTTTGTCCGTGAGGCAAAGACCAACACAGCAGGTTTTTATACGCTGCCTTCCATGCCGCCGGGGAGTTATTCGATCACGATTAAGGCGGCGGGCTTTCAAAGTTACACGCGAACGGGCGTGGTAGTGCAAGTCCAGACCGTGACGCGCGTGGATGCGGCCCTGACTTTGGGCGCAGTGAGTCAAGAGGTCACCGTAGCTGCCGAGGGCCAAGCCTTGCAGACCGACCGGGCCGACGTCCGTTCCGAACTCGGCACGACCACGCTCAATAATTTACCGGTGGCGGTGGGCCGGAATTACCAAATCCTTTTCAATACGCTGCCGGGTGTGTCTCCGCCGGCAAACTCGCATTCAAACACCGCCAATAGCACCCGGTCACTGGCGTTCAGCGTCAACGGCGCCAATGTGAACTCGAGCGACACGCGCGTGGATGGCGCCGGCACGCGGAACTTCAACGCCACGGATACGATCCAATACATCCCCGCACTCGAGGCAATCGAGGACGTCAACGTGGCCACCAGCACGTTCGACGCGGACCAATCCGCGGGCGGCGGCTATATCAACGTCACAGTCAAGAGCGGAACCAATGTCCTCCACGGCTCCGCGTTCGAGGACTTTTCCAACCAGTCACTTGCAGCCTATCAGTGGGCCGCAAACCGTTCCCTGCCGAAGCTGCCATACAGCAACGGGCAGTTCGGCGGCACCGTCGGCGGACCGATCAAGAAAGATAAGGTGTTCTACTTCCTGAGTTACGAAGGGGATCGCTTGGTGCAGGGCAACGCGGTGCCCGCCGAGGTACCTACGGCAGCCATGAAAGCCGGTGACCTGTCGGGCTCACCGACCAAAATCTACGATCCGTTGACGGGTGCTAAGAACGGGACCGGCAGAATGCCATTTGGCGGAAATATCATTCCAACGTCGCGTATTGACCCAGGCGTGCAGGCGTTGCTTGGACTCGGGGCCTGGCCCAATCCAAATCAAGCGGGCACTGGCGCTTTGGGCCTAAGCAATAACTTTCTCTGCAACGGATGCGAGGGCAATAGCGGCGCGAATCGCAACCAGGTGGACGGGAAGATTTCCTGGAATCCGACTCCCAAACTCAACATGTTTGCGCGTCTTGGAGAGTCTCAAGGAACCTGGTACAACCCAGCAATCTTCGGTAACGTTCTCGGCGGCCCGTATGTCAGTCCAACCAATATTTCTATCGGCACCGGCGGAAGCCACATCTATAACGGCACCATTTCCGGGAATTATATTTTCACTGCAAATTTGTTCGCGGATGCCTATTTCGGATACGACCGCAACAACTCGTATGCGGAACGGAACGACAGGGCCTACAACTACGGCTCGACCTTGATGAATATTCCGGGCCTGAGCACTGCGGGCGAGTCCGCGCAAAAGCAACTCGCTGAGGGTGGCATGCCCTACCTAGCTATCGACGGCTTCGGGAACCTTGGTCCAGCCGCCACTAATCAGCCGCAAAACTATCAGAACCCCGAAAAGAACTTCAGCGCCAGTATCAATTGGCTCAAAGGCACACACAATCTGCGCGCAGGTGTCGATACTGACTTCCAGAGTTCGAGCGAGGTGCAATACCAGGTGCCGAGCGGAAGCTCCAAATTCATCTCCGGTTCCGGTGGATTTCACTTTGCCCAGGGCACCACGCAACTGAACGGCGGTCCCGCCGGCAACGACTACAACGCCTTCGCTTCGTTCCTGCTAGGCCTGCCTCAAGATTCCGGCAAAATCTATCAATTCCCGGATCGGTATACCACCAGCGCTAGATCCTACAGCGCCTATATTCGTGACCGCTGGCAGATTGGGCCGAAGTTGACGGTGAGCTACGGCCTTCGCGTGGACGATTTCCCGTTCCCTTCACGCGGAAACACCGGTTTGGAAGTGTATAATCCCTATTCCAACAGCATGCAGATCTGCGGTACTGGATCAGTACCTGGCGATTGTGGGATTACCAAGGACAGACTACACTTCGCTCCGCGCATCGGATTGGCATACCGCATCACGAACTCGACCGTCATCCGAGCGGGTTATGGCATATCTACCGATCCGGTCTTCTTCCTCGGCTATACGGAACAAGGTCGCATCAACTTTCCTTACATCGAAGGGCAGATCCTGCTGCCGCCCAATTCTTTTTCCTATGGCACGACCTTGCGCCTTGGACTCCCAACCGTGACGCCGCCCGATACCAGTACGGGCACCATTCCTGTACCCTTGAATGTTGTAGTCACAACCTTCGACAATGGAAACTACGTTCGCGGATACATCCAGAGCTATAACCTCACCTTGGAGCGGCGTGTAAAAACCTGGCTGTTATCGAGCGCCTACGTCGGCTCGCGGTCCGTCGATCAGCAGGACAACCTGCAAGCGAACTGGTCGCCGATTGGAGGTGGGACAGCGGGAGAAGTCTTGAATCCACTGAACGGCCGAACCGCTTCCACCTTGTACCTCGGTACCCTGGGTACGAATAAGTACGACTCCCTGCAGATGCAGGCACGCGGCCGGTTCAGCGGCTACCAAATTGGCTTGAGTTACACATTCAGCAAGGCGATGGGGTATTCGATCAATCCGGCGGTACAAATTCCTCAGTATTACGGCTTAAACTACGGGCCTTTACCCACGGACGTAACACAGATGTTTTCGGCCACCGCGATTGCCGAGCTCCCTTTTGGCAAGGGTAAGCGCTGGCTTCAAAGCGGCTTCGCGGCAAAGCTAGCCGGCGGATGGCAAATGACCACGGTTGTTACCGCTCGCACAGGCCTGCCGTTTACTCCTACCGCTTCGACTTCGTCGCTGAACTCTCCATTCTCGACTCAATTTGCAGATTGTGTGGGTACGCCTCAAGAGTTGGGCGCGGTTTATCAGTGGTATGCGAAATCGGCATTTGCAGTTCCGGCCGCGGGAAGGTTTGGGACTTGCGGAACCGACAGCTTACGGCAACCCGGCTTGGTTGGCGCGGATCTTGGATTGCAGCGCAAGTTCCAGCTCAACGAACGGTTTCAGCTCATGTTTCGCGGCGAGTTGTTCAACGTAGCGAACTCGCCCCACCTATCCATACCAAGCGCCAATACCTCAGTTAACGCCAGTTCGTTCCTGCAAATGACACAGATCGTGAGCACGGGCCGCGACGGCGTCGAGCAGCGGGATGTGCGCCTATCATTGCGGTTAGCCTGGTAACTTTTGTTTCAGGCGAAGTGTGCTGCGGCTGTGTCGGGGATGATTAACACCACTCCGATTGCAGCCGCAGCGCTACTGCGTTACTTCTTCTCGATAGCCGTCAAACTCACGTCGGTGCCATCGCTCGAAGAACTGGCGGTGATCATCAGCGAGTGGGTCTTGCCGCTGTCCTCCGCCATCACCATGCCGCCCTGCGGAGTGTTGGTGGCCATGTTGATGCTGAAGCCGCTGGATTTTAGCTGGTCCTGATAGTACGACATGACCTTGGCCGCCGCATCCTGCGTCTTGAACGTAAAGCTGCTCTGGCTGCCTTCCTTGGTTTGCGTGGAGAAAGTTCCGGTCGGCGAGGAGCCGGGATAGACCGGCATCCACCCGGGCATCTGGCCGCTTGCCGATGCGCCGAACTTCATGTTGCCGTCGGCTGACTGCACTTCGACGGAGCCTTTATCGCCGTCAGTGTTCACTCGGACCGTAGCTTCCTTGCCGTTTTCATCGGTGACCACCATGGTTTTCTTGTCGGGATCGAATTTGAGGGTGGTGGTCTTGCCGGTTTTCTTGTCGCGCACGGTGATGGTGCCGCTGCTATCGTCGGTTGAAACGGTGTCGACGTCCCGGTTCATGGTCGCGGCCATTTTCGCCGCGGCGTAGGCCGGATTTGTGGTGAGCAGTCCCGAATCGAAGCCGGCTTGCTTGGCCTTGTGCATGATGAAGTAACCGGCCAGTCCGCACATCGCGGTGACCCCGACCATCAGCGCTACGATGCCGCCCAAGATCCAGATCAGAATATTCGACTTCTTGCCCGGCGGCAGCGGAGGCTGGCTGGAAGCAAACGGGTCCGGAGGCGGAGGGCTAGAAGGCGGGAACGGCGGTGGAACGTTACTGGACATAGGCGCGTATCCTTTCGTAGGTGAATCATACAACAATGGAAGGGCTGCCTACTGCGCCCAAGCTTTCGCCCGACACGTCACCCCACAAGCCGGGCACCCGGCCGCCGGGACCGAAGAACGCCCGGCCGTGGTTAGGCGTGCTGCCGCTCTTCCGCAAGGACCCCGCGAATTACCTGCTCAAAATCGCGCGTGAATTCGGCGATTTGGCCTACATGCGGCTTGGACCGCAGCATGCTTTTGTGGTGAGCGATCCCGACGCAATTCGCGACATCTTAGTTACGAATCAGGGCAACTTCACGAAGAGCCGCATGCTGGAACGCGCCAAAGTGCTGCTGGGCGACGGCCTGCTGACCAGTGAAGCCGAGTTCCATACCCGCCAGCGCCGGTTGGTGCAGCCGGCATTTCATCGCGATCGTCTGCCGCGCTATGCCGCCGACATGGTGGCATGCGCCGAACGCGCGCGGGACGCCTGGGCCCCTGGCATCGAAATGGACATGCATCGCGAGATGACGCGGCTGACGCTGGCGATTGTCGGACGCACGCTGTTCAGCGCCGACGTGTCGTCGGACGCCGACGAAATCGGCCGCGCGATGGCGCAGATTTTCGAGCTGTTTGATACCCTGCTGCTGCCGTTTTCCGATTGGATCCAGAAGCTGCCCATTCCACCGGTGCGGCGCTTCGAAAAGGCGCGCGATCGCCTGGACAAAATCGTTTATGGATTGATCGCCGAGCGCCGGCGCAGCGGAAAAGACGCGGGCGATCTGCTCTCCATGCTGTTACTCGCGCAAGATGAAAACGATAATGCGCACATGACCGACAAGCAGGTGCGCGATGAAGCGCTGACGCTGCTGATCGCCGGGCACGAGACTACGGCGAATGCGCTCACCTGGACCTGGTATCTGCTGTCGCAAAATCCCGAGGTGGAAGCGCGCATGCACGCGGAGATCGACAGTGCGCTCGGCGGCAAGCTGCCCGGCTTTGACGATGTAGCCAAGCTCACCTATACCGGCGGTGTGTTCGCCGAATCCCTCCGGTTGTATCCGCCGGCTTGGGCCGTCGGGCGGCGCGCACGCGAGGATTATTCGATAGGCGGCTACGTCATTCCCGCGAAGTCAATTCTACTCATGAGCCCGTGGGTGGTGCATCGCGATCCCCGCTGGTGGCCCGATCCGGAGCGCTTCAACCCGGATCGCTGGCAACCCGACGCAGCAGCCAAGCGGCCCAAGTTCTCCTATTTTCCCTTCGGCGGCGGCGCGCGCGTGTGCATCGGCGAAAGATTCGCGTGGGCGGAAGGAGTGCTAGTGCTGGCCACCATCGCGCAGCGCTGGAAAATGCGCCTGGTTCCCGGGCATCCGGTAGAGACGCGGGCCGTGATCACGCTGCGGCCGAAGCACGGAATGAAAATGACGCTGGAGCCGCGGCCCGGCGTAAGCTAATCGATGGCTTTTATGCCTGGCGCACCAATTCGACGTCGATCGTGAGGTCTACTTCCTCGCCCACCAGAAAGCCGCCGGCTTCCAGAGCCATGTTGAAGCTCATCCCAAAATCCTTGCGATGAATGCGAGTCTTGGCGGAAGCGCCGCGGCGCAGGTTGCCCCACGGATCTTTGGTTTCCTCCGTCAGTTCCTCAACCTTCAGTTCCACTTCCTTGGTGACGCCATGGATGGTGAGATCGCCCACTACAGTAAAGCTACCGCCACCAGTAGCGGTCACTTTCTTGGATTTGAAAGCGATGGTTGGAAACTTCTCGACGTCAAAGAAGTCGGCACTCTTGAGGTGCGCGTCGCGCTGTTCGTCACGCGTGCCGATGCTGGCAACGTCGATAGCAGCCTCTACGGTCGAGGCAGCGGGATTCGCTGCGTCAAAGTTGACAGTGCCGCTGACCTTCTCAAATTCCCCCTTCACGTTGGCGATCATCATGTGGCGAACTTTGAACTGCGCTGAAGAGTGCGCAGGGTCAATCTGGTAAGTGCTCATCTCTGCTTTTCCTCTTTTTGTTTTGATGCCGAAAGTTAAATGCAGGCTCGAAACCGCGCGCGTCACTATGGTAACAAGCGCTCTGCGCTAACCGTCGACAAAACTTTGGATGCCGGCCCAGCGGCAACGATTCACTTACAGTCACTTTGAGCGCCATAGCGCTCCGCTCGTCAACCTCGCTCGGGATGCAGCACCGCGATGTAACCCAAATTTCGATACAACTGCCGGTGATCCAGACCGCAGCCGACCACGAAACGGTCCGGGATCTCGAAGCAGCGGAAATCGATCGGCACCTGCACGATGCGCCGCACCGAGCGGTCGAGAAGAGTGCAGATTCCGAGCGACTGCGGCCCGCGCCCGGCGAGCGTCTGCAGGAGATAGCGGGTGGTGAAGCCGGTATCGACGATGTCTTCCACCAAAAGCACGTTTTCGTCGTGGATCGGCTCGTCGAGATCCTTGGCGATCCGCACCAGACCGGGCGTCGGGCCGTGGGACGGGCCGCCGAAGCTCGAGATCGCCAGGAAATCGATCTTGACCGGAATGGTGATGGCTCGCGCCAACGCCGTCAAAAAAAAAACGGAACCCTTGAGCACGGCGATGAGCTTGAGGTCGCGGCCGCGATACTTCTCGCTGATCTCGGCCGCTACTTCGGCGATGCGCGCCGAGACTTGTTCCTCGGTAAACAGGATACGCTCGATGTTATCCGGAACATTTTCGCGAGCCGGCGTCATGAGTGCACCATCTTCAATCCGTATTTAAACACCAGGTCTTGAAAATCCTTCTGGTAGAAGACCTGGATGTTGATGTGCGGATAGATGGCGCGCAGCAGCTTGACCTTGCGATTTTTCCGGGTCACAAGCGACTGCTTCATGGTGGTGAGCTCCACATAGAGTTCGAGTTCGGGCAAATAGAAATCCGGCGTAAAGGCTTCCGTCACGCGGCCGTCCTTGTCCCATTGCAGCGGGAAACTGCGCGGCTCATATTCCCACTGGATGCGGTAAAAATCCAGGAGGTTAGCGAACATCTCTTCGCTGGGATGGCTGAAACTGGCGCGTGTGACCCGGGCACGGCCGGCCGGAACAATCCCTCGCTTGGCCAATTCGAAGCGCATTTCGAATTCGATTTCGTCGGCGGCGTTGGGCGAAAGCAAGCCCTGCTGATCCAGGTGCTTGGCTGCGGCGGCGGCCAGCATGTCCGCGGCCTGCGCCGCGTCCATGTGTGTCAAGTTTAAAGTGACATCGCAAAATGCGGAGTCGGCGGAGGAGCGCCCGAAGCGCGCTTTGCGCAGACGCTTCTGCTCATCATCGAGTTCCCGCAGCCGCGCCAGAGCTTCGGGTTTTTCCAGGCGCAGGTCCAGCATCAGTTTGCCCGCGCGATGAGCGTCGCTGGTCGTGATCCGCGCGCGCAGCACCCATGGCGCGGGCCGAAATAAGTGTTCGGCGCCATCGAGAGCGATCAGCAAACGATGCTCCCGGGCCAAGCGCGCCAGCACCGCGACAGCGGCCGGGACCCAGGCCCGCGCGTCTAGCGGCGCCTCGCCGAATTCTTCGGTCATCCATTGCGCGAGGCGCGTTTCCGTGACCAGCTCGAAATCCATGAGCTGTGCGACCACATGCGCCACTTCTTCCCAGCGCGACGCCGGATCGCCCGAAATCGTCAGCAATGCCATCCGCTACACTGTCAGAATATCAGCCTCTGCGGAAGAGCAGAATATTTTCGTGGATAGGCCTACTGGCCGCTCTGGGGTAGCCTCCGCGCCGTGACGCCTTGACCGCCCATCGCCACTTATTTTTTCTCCTGAATGCGCGATAACAGACTGATCCTCCTATCGTGAGCGACTTACGCCCGTGGACGGCCGCGTGCACGTAGATTCCGCACACGTGCTGTAACGACGGGTGTAACGGCATGTGTAACGACAGCCGTAACGATAAGGAGAAACAGAAATGAAGAAGCTGCTCGCAGCGTTGCTTTTGAGCGCGGGAATGGGTTTAGCGCAATTCTCAGTGGGAATTCACATCGGCCAGCCGCCGCGCCCTCGCGTGATACGGGTCCGCCCAGTCGCACCAGGACCCGGTTATTCGTGGGTCGACGGTTATTGGTATCCGCAGGGCAACCGCTATACTTGGCATCAAGGTTACTGGACCCGCCCGCCGTATGAGGGTTCGCAATGGATGGCCCCGCGCTATGAAGGCGGCATGTACTACCAAGGCTACTGGAACGGCAATCACGGAGAAGTGGGACATAATCACCAGTGGGATCGCGACCGCCAGCGCCGCGATTACCAGGATCGCAATCGAGATGACCATCGCGACGACCATCGCGACGACCATCACGACGGCCGCTAAGTCATAGCCGCCGCACCGGTTGATCCAGCACTTTATTCAACATCTCTTGTACCGTGAGACTGCTCCGCGGTGGACGCAGCGCAGGCGCAAGCTCAGCCAGTGGCTCGAGCACAAACCGGCGCTCGGACATCCGCGGATGCGGTATGTCGAGTCCGGCGGCATGAATCACCGTGTCGCCGAAGAGCAGGATGTCGAGGTCGATCAGCCGCGGACCTTTGGCGACCGCGCGCTGGCGGCCCATTTCCTGTTCAATCCTCAGCAGCCGCGCCAATAATTGCCGCGGGAAAAGCGTGGTCTCGGCGGCCACTACCTGATTCAGGAACCACGGTTGATCGATGATCTCGCGCGGCGCGGTTTCATAGATGGATGAAGCGCGCGTCAGACGAACATGCGGCGATGCGATTTGCTCGCGCGCCAGCAGAAGGTTCTCAACGCGGTCTCCCAGGTTGGAGCCGAGCGCGATGTAGACGGTTTTCACGGCGTCATTTCTTAGAATCGCTCTTAGAAAAGAGCCCCCTGCGAGCCGCCCCGCCGCCGTGCGATACCAAAGTATTCAAAGCCGCGCTCCGTCCCCACGCGGCCGCGCGGCGTGCGATCGAGAAATCCCATCTGCATGAGGTAGGGCTCGTAGACTTCTTCGATGGTGCCCTGCTCCTCATCGATCGACGCCGCGATGGTGCTCAAGCCTACCGGCCCGCCGCCGTATTTTTCAAGCACGGTCAGCATGATCTTCTGGTCGATTTCGTCCAGGCCGAAGCGGTCGACCTCCAGCAGGTCCAGCGCTTTCTCGGCGACGCCTGCGTCTACCACTCCGTCGGCGCGCACTTGCGCATAATCGCGCACGCGGCGCAGCAGACGGTTTGCGATGCGCGGAGTCCCGCGGCTGCGGCGGGCAATTTCTTCCGCTCCGGCCGCATCTACTTCTACGCTCAGCAGCGCCGCCGAGCGCCGCACGATACTCCCCAGTTCTTTCACTTCGTACGGATTCAAGCGCAGCACCAAGCCGAAGCGGCCGCGTAAAGGCGCGCTGATAATCCCCTGGCGCGTGGTGGCGCCGATGGCCGTGAAAGGCTTGATATCCATGGCTACGGTGCGCGCTCCCGGGCCGGTGCCGATCAGAATATCCATGCGGAAATCTTCCAGCGCCGAGTAGATCATCTCCTCGACGTCGGGCTGCAAGCGGTGAATTTCATCGATGAAGAAAACTTCGCGCTCGGCGACGTTGCTCAGAATGCCCACCAGATCCAGCTTTTTCTGCAGCACCGGGCCGGAGGTTTGCTGCATGCCCACGCCCAGCTCGGCCGCGATGATCCCGGCCAGCGTGGTTTTGCCCAATCCCGGCGGACCGTAAAGCAGCACGTGGTCCATGGCTTCGCCGCGTTTGCGGGCCGCTTCAATGGCGATCGAAAGCTGT
>Ga0070660_100002708_pt1 | contig 12167 bp, 11 predicted proteins | sample KBSC33metaG_FD_64670 | JGI IMG/M metagenome (GOLD analysis project Ga0070660, IMG submission 64670) | Corn rhizosphere microbial communities from Kellogg Biological Station, Michigan, USA - KBS C3-3 metaG | ecosystem: Host-associated > Plants > Roots > Rhizosphere > Soil ... | reverse complement strand
TACCCAGAGTTCAAGCGCGTGGTCCGCAACCCGGAAGGGCTCTACGTCGTCGAGGATAGGCACATCGCGCAGCGGCACCGCATGTCTATAGGAACGATCACCAGCGACACGGCCATGACCGTTCAATATCTGCGCGGGCACAAGCTCGGGACGGTGGAGGAAAGCTTCATTGCGCGTCTGAGACCCGGCGATCGCTTTCACTTCGCGGGTAAGGCACTGGAGTTCGTGCGCCTCAAGGACATGGTCGCGCTCGTCAGGCCGGCGCGAACAATCTCTGGCTCCATTCCTCGCTGGATGGGTGGTCGGCTACCGCTTAGCGGACAGCTAGCGCTGAGCATTAGAGAGAAGCTGGAAGACGCCAAGCACGGCATTCTCGACGATCCGGAGATGATCGCCCTAGAACCAATCTTGGAACTCCAGGCTCGCTGGTCTGCGCTTCCCGCTACGGATGAGTTTCTGATCGAACAGGTGCAGACCCGCGAGGGGCACCATGTGTTCTTCTATCCCGTCGAGGGCCGCTTGGTGCACGAGGGGTTGGCGGCGCTCTTCGCCTACCGCATGTCGAGACTGCGTCCGATTACCTTCAGCCTTGCGATGAATGATTACGGCTTAGAGCTGCTCGCGCCGTTCGAGGCACCGCTGGAGGAGGCCCTTGAAAAGGGGCTGCTCAGCCCTGACGGACTGGCGGAAGACATACCAGCCAGTCTCAATTCAGTAGAAATGGCGCGGAGACAATTTCGCGAGATCGCCCGAGTGGCGGGGCTCATCTTCCAAGGCTTCCCCGGCATGCCCAAGACTTCGAGGCAGCTTCAGGCGTCGAGCGGACTTTTTTACGACGTGTTCGCCAAATATGAACCGGGCAACCAACTGTTGAAGCAGGCCACACGGGAAGTGCTGGAGCGGCAGCTTGAGCAGAGCCGAATGGGCGAAGCCCTTGAGCGGCTTCAGCAAAGCAAGATTCTGCTGACCCATCCGCCCAGGCCGACCCCCATGAGTTTCCCCATTTTGGTGGACCGCTTGCGGGACATGGTCACGACCGAGTCCTTGCCGGACCGCATCGAGCGCATGTCCGTGGCACTCGAGATGGAAGCGTCAAAGAAGGCGCGCTAGAACCCGCCTGCAGGCTCGTGAGTCGAAGGGCTGGAGAACGCCATGACCTTTGCTCACCTGATCTTCGCTGCCTTGCTCTGTACACAAGCCCCGCCGAATGCGCCGGACTTGAGCAAGGGTGTTCTGCATGGGCGGGTGGTCGACTCGGCCGGCAAGCCGGTCGCCGGGGCCACCGTGGCTCTTCAAGAGAAGGAAGGCAAGGTGCTCGCCTGGGCGAAGACCAACGAACAGGGCGAATACACCCTGGGCGCCGACACGCTGACGGCCTTGCACCTGCGGCCTTCGCGGCGCAGAGGCTTGCTCGAGCAAGTCGTGCGCACGGTAGGTGACGTCGCTCTTGCGCCAATGAAAGTCGCGGCAGGAGCGGTGGCGAATCCCGGACGGACGGCCAAGAACGTCGCCGAATCAGCCGCGGCCGGTTCTCCGGTTCCCCTGGTTAAGCAAGCGGAAGGTGCAGTCGTTCCAAACAAAGACGCCGCCAAGCAAACGGCGGAGCAAGCCAAGGAAGCCGCAGCGAAAGCCGCGCTAGGCGATGCCCCCCACTCCACACCGGCCGAGAACACGGCAGACAAGGGCGAGGCGATGCTCCTCGTGAGCGCCCCGCAATACAAGGACGCGAAGGTCACTGCCGGGGCCTACTGGCTCGAACCGGCGGCCGCGGAAGGCAAGCCGCGCACGGGTTTGCAGGCTTGGCTTGAAACGGTTCGGCTCGCCGCTACCGCGGATAAGGGCAACTCCGACGTCCAGCAGGAAGCCGTCTTGCTCACCGACCCAGTCGTCACGCCGACGCTCATCGCACCAAAAGCACCGATCACGGTCCAAGTCAAGCTGAGCGCCCCGGCGAACTTCAACCACTCCATCCGCATCTTTGCCCGGGAGCAGTCGACGAAGACCGTCGTCGAACTCAAGCCCGGACAGGATAAGAGCCTCTACACGGCGCAGTTGATACTGCCCCCTAATGCGAAGGCAGGGAAGACCTCCCTCGCAGTCGCCGCACTACGCGCAGAGCCCGTCGATGTGAAGCTGAACCCAAAAAAGGCGGACCCGCTGCCAGAGTTCGTCAAGCGCCTGGAGGATCTCGATCCGAGCAAACCCTACGGCTTTGACCCGCGCATCATGGCTAGCGAGAATAGGATTGATGCAGCCGTGACGGTGCTCGATCCAAAGAAGGGCCATTAGTTCGCGGGCCCCAAGAAGGAACTCTTTCCGGGCCGGCGGGACTTCATTTCTGGGAATTGGGAAGTCCTTTGCGCAATAAGGGAGTCCCTCTTTTAGGGAAGGACAGCAATCTTACAAATAATGAAATCCCGGATGAAAAACGGGACGCCCTGACCAGAGAAGGGATATCTCATTTGCCAAAAAATAAGCCCCAGATTCCAAGAATGAAATCCCTTTTTCAAAAAATGAATTCCAGGATTCGAAGAATGAGAGCGGTTTTTCAAAAAGGGACGGCAAGCTAGCCCTTCGGCACGAACTTGATGCTGACGGAGTTGATGCAGTAGCGCAGCCCCGTGGGCTTAGGCCCATCGGGGAACACATGCCCAAGGTGGCCCCCGCAGCGCTTGCAGGTGACCTCGATACGGCGCATGCCGAAGGTGATGTCCTCGTGCTCCTCCACTTTGCTCTTGTCCAACGCTTCGTAGAAGCTGGGCCAGCCGCAGTGTGCATCGAACTTGGTGTCGCTCTCAAAGAGTTCGGCACCGCAAGCCGCACAGACGTAGGTGCCGGACTCCTTGTGGTCCCAGTACTCGCCGGTGAAGGGCCGCTCGGTCCCCTTTTCACGCAGGACGCGATACTGCTCAGGGGTTAGCTCCTCTCGCCACTGATCCTCTGTTTTCTCAATGCGCTCTTCGGCCATGGAGTCTTCTACGCATCCTCCCGATCCTGATACTCCCGACCACTGCCTTTGCCATTTTGCCAATCCGGCAAGGTTCCCTTCTGCGCTCGTGGGCGTGCCGGTTAAAAGCGGCCCCGAGCCCGCGAACTAGAAGTGCCCACGCCTATAAGTAGTCGAATTCGAATTTTGTCAACCGGGTCGCGACTATTTTCCAATGCAGAAGTCATGGAAGATGCGGGAGATCATGTCTGGGTCGGCAGTTTCGCCGGTGATCTCGCCGAGATGCCGAAGCGCCGACTGAATGCTCACCGTAGCGAGATCCACGGGCCGGTCCGACACAAGGGTGGCACGCGCCATGGAGATGTCCGCGAGAGCGACTTCTAGCGGCTGGCGGTGACGGGCATTCACGGCGACGGATGGCTCCTCGCCCGCGACCTCGCGCATCTCATGCAGGAGCTCCCGAACTCCCTCACCCGTTTTAGCGGATAAGCCGCCCTCCACTTCGAGAAGGTCACACTTATTTGCCACGATCCGGACAGGCTTTTCGAGCTCTGCAATCCACCAGCTGTCCTCCTCTGAGTAACCGCCTTGAGCGTCGTACAGGTACACGATAATGTCGCTTGTGCGGGCAATTTTCAGGGCCCGATTGATGCCTTCTTGCTCGACGGGATCTTCCGTCTGTCTGAGCCCTGCGGTGTCCAAAAAAGTTATCGGTAACCCATCGAACTCGATGGACTCCTCTACGAAATCGCGGGTCGTGCCCGGGACTGCGGTGACAATGGAGCGCTCGGTCCCTAAGATCGCATTAAGGAGCGAGGATTTACCCGCGTTTGGCGGACCGACGAGAGCTACGCGGAAACCATTCCGAAACAGGCGGCTACGCTTTTCCGCTTGGATCAAGGACTGGATTCGCACGGCGCAATCGTCTAGCTGGTCGGCCGCATTGCCGCGGTCCAAGTCACCGATTTCTTCGCTGAAGTCCACCGATGCCTCGATGCTTGCAAGCACGCCAAGCAATTTGTCGCGAATGGCTTTGACTACTTCATACAGGGCGCCTTCGCGCTGGCGATTCGCGATGCGGAGTTGAACCTCAGTCTCCGCTTCGATAGTGTCGCGCACGGCTTCAGCTTGGGTGAGGTCGATGCGGCCGTTTAGGAAGGCACGCTGGGTGAATTCTCCAGGTTCGGCGTAGCGGGCGCCGTGTTGGATGGCGAGCTCTATAAGGGCTCTGACTGAGGCGGGTGAACCGTGAATCGAGCATTCTGCGGACTGGTCGCCGGTGTAGCTGCGGCCTTGTTCGAAGAGGACGACGTAGCCATCGTCGCCGTGCTTGAAGTGTCCGTATTGGAGCTTCAGCGGTTCTGTCGGTATGTTATTGAAGAGCCTGTTGGCGATCTCCCACGATTTCGGGCCCGACAGGCGCACTACGGCGACGGCGGCGCGGCTTGCGCCGGTGATCGGGGCGACGAGGGTGTCGAAGTGAGATGGCACGTTGCTTACAGCGGAGCTTAACTGGGAGTTTACGCAACCTCTTCAAGGTGGGCGATGGGGGACTTACGAGCGAGTAGCAGGAACTCACCCTCCCTGTCCTCCCTCAAGGGAGGGTTCTTAAGCTAGTACATCGGCCGTTATCAGCCAAAGGCAATTAGGGTTCGCGTCGTCAACGACGGCGCCCGGGAGGCTTGGGCTGTCGCGGTCGCGGATCTTGCGGAAGGCTTCTCGCTTGCCTTCGCCTTCTACTAGGAAGAGGAGTTGACCGATTTGCCTAAGGGCGGGGATGGTGAGGGTGATGCGCTGGGGGACGCCCGCAGGGGAGATCGTGGGAACGACGAAGCGGTGCTGCTCCTGAAGTCCTGGGACCCCGGGGAAGAGAGAAGCGGTGTGACCGTCGGGGCCGATACCCATGATGGCCAAGTCGGCCAAGTTTGGATTTTGGATTTTGGATTTTGGATTCGAAGTGAGGACATTTTCGTAGGCTTTTGCGCACTCGTCGGCCGAGTCCCGCGAAATCATGGGGTGGATCTGTTCTGCAGGGACGGCAACCTTGGAGAGCAGGCTGTCTCGGACGAGCTTTTCATTGCTGTTTGGGTCCGTGTTCGGTACGAAGCGTTCGTCGACCCAGAAGACCTCGACGCGCGGCCAGTAGATAGGAGCTTGGGCGAGGAGCTCATAAGTGCGACGGGGGGTGCCCCCGCCCGAGAAGGCGATTCGGAAGTTGTTGTTTGCAAGCGCAGCCTCGGCTGCCTTGACAACGATTTCGACCGCTGCATCGGCCATTGCCTCGGCATCGGGATAGACCTGGATGTTCATAGGTTTATCGTGGCAGAAGCTGGATAGTTTATAGAATGCGTCTATGGCTTCAGTCTTCGGTTTGGCCCTGTTAGCTGCGCACGCACTCAGTGGCGGGGTGAAGTCGTTTTCCGTTCTCCCGAGCGAGACCGACCGAAGGATTCAGGCATTCAACAGCGTGCACACGATCTACATTGATAAGGATGTCGCGCCACGGAGGGAACTGCTGGTCTTTCTTCCCGGCACCAATGGTAAGACCACCAATGCCAAGGCGTTCCTGTCCACCGCGGCGGAGCAGGGCTATCAAGTGATCAGCCTAATGTATCCGGATGACGTGCCAGCGGCCATTGTGCGCGACGATCCTGATTCCAAGGCTTTCCTGAACTTTCGGCTCGAGGTGATCGAGGGACGCGATTTGTCGAAGGCCGTTGCCGTGGCTCGCGAGGACTCGATTGAGAACCGGCTTGTTAAGGTCCTCGAGTATCTGGACAAGAACCGGCCCGGAGAACACTGGGGCGAGTATTTGGCGAAGGGCGAGCCGAACTGGCGACAGATCGCCGTCAGTGGCTTGTCACAGGGTGCCGGGCATGCTGCATTGTTAGCTGCGCGGCACCGCGTCGCGAGGGCGGTTTTGTTTGGCGGGCCCAAGGACTACTCGCGGGCGAGCCATGGTCCAGCGAACTGGTACAAGCCCTCGCAGACGCCCGTGGACATGATCTTCACCTTCAATCACAAGCAGGATCGGCAGGGATGCACCTACGAGCAGCAGCTCGAGATCTGCCGCTTCATGGGTTTAGAGAAGCTTGGGAAAGCGGTCGAGGTCGAGAGTGCGAAGGCGCCGTACGAGGGCTCACATATTCTGGTGACGAACTATCCTGGCACTGCTTTGACATCGGTGAGAGCGCATACGTCGGTGGTTGCTGACCCTTCCTCGCCGTTGGCTGCGGATGGGACGCGATTGTTCAAGCCGGTGTGGGTCTATATGCTGACCTCCGGGCGCAAGTAACGGCTCTTCAGCTCGGAACCCTGTTTGGAGCCTTCCCGCCAAACAGAGGTTATGAGCGCGAAAGAGCAGATCCAAGAGCAAGGCCTTCCACCGCAGCACCAGGACCATCAGCCTGGCCATGAGACAGAGATGAACCCGCGGCCGCAGTATGACCGCGAGAGCTATCGAGGCTCAGGGAAGTTGGAGGGCAAGCGAGCAATCATCACGGGCGGGGACAGCGGAATCGGGCGCTCGGTTGCGGTGCTCTTCGCCAAAGAGGGTGCGGACGTCGCTATCGTGTACCTGAACGAAGGCGAGGATGCGCAGGAGACGAAGCGCCTGGTGGAGCAGCAGGGTCGGCGGTGTCTCTGCCTCGCAGGAGACGTAGGCTCGGAGTCCTTCGCGCGCGAGGCGGTGGAGCAAGCGGTGCGCGAGTTCGGCGGCTTGGATGTTCTGGTCAACAACGCGGCTGAGCAGCATCCCCAAGGCTCGATCGAGGACATCACGGAGGAGCAGTTGGAGCGTACGTTCCGGACGAACATCTTCGGCTACTTTTTCGTGACCAAAGCGGCGATGCCGCATCTGAAGGAGGGGAGCACCATCGTCTGCACGACCTCGGTGACGAACTACGCCGGTTCGCCGCAACTGCTGGATTACGCCTCAACTAAGGGGGCGATTACGGCATTTGTTCGATCGCTTAGCCAGAACCTTGCGGAGAAGAAGATAAGGGTGAATGGGGTCGCGCCGGGGCCGATCTGGACGCCGCTGATTCCGAGCACCTTCCCACCGGAGAAGGTCGAAAAGTTCGGGCTGGATACGCCGCTGAAGCGACCCGGGCAACCCATTGAAGTGGCGACGTGCTTCGTGTTTCTCGCCAGCGAGGATAGCTCCTACATGAGCGGGCAGGTCCTTCATCCGAATGGCGGAGAAATCGTGAATGGCTGATTTGGACTTCGGCGGCAAAGTCGCTTTCATTACGGGCGGGTCGTCGGGCATCGGGTTGGGGGCGGCGGTGGAGCTTGCGCGGCGCGGTGCCAAGGTCGGGCTTTACAGCCACTCGCAAGAGGAACTGGAGAAGGCCTGTGCGGAAGTGGTGAAGGCGGGTTCAAGTGGATGTTGCGCGCTGTTCTCGGGGGACGTGGCCGACGCCGGTGCACTGCGCGGCGCTCTGGAAGACCTCACGGGGAAGTTTGGCGGCGTGGATATCGTGTTTGCGAATGCGGGGATCAACGGAGTTTGGGCACCTCTCGCGGAGATCGCTGAAGAGGAATACGATCGCACGATGAACGCCAATCTGAAGGGCACGTTCTTGACCGTGCAGGCCGCTTTGCCGCATCTTCGAAAGCGAGGAAGGGGTGTCGTGCTGGTCACTTCGTCTGTTAATGGCAATCGGATATTCAGCAACACCGGCGCGACGGTTTACTCCATGACGAAAGCGGCGCAGGTTGCCATGGTCAAGATGCTTGCGGTCGAACTGGGGCAGGAGCAGATTCGCGTGAATGCGATCTGCCCGGGCGCGATTCAGACGGCGATCAGCGAAAACACCGAGCAGCGGCATACCGAAGACATCAAGATGCCGATGGAACTGCCGGAAGGTGAGATTCCGCTCACCGGAAAGGAGCCGGGCTCTATCGAGCAAGTGGGGCGGCTCGTGTGCTTTCTCGCCTCGGACATGGCGGACCACATCAATGGGGAAGTGGTCTACATCGACGGCGGGCAGTCGCTTGTAAGGGGCTGAGCTCCCTTACATGACGCTGGCTTGGACGCCCCGATCCACGTTCGCGGATTCCATGATGCGCTTGAAGCGATGCAGGTCTTGCTCGATCTCCGTCTGAGGGTCTCGGCCGAAGAGCTTGGAGAGCCAAGTGCCGAGTTGCTCTGCGGGCGGGTCGTAGCGGAGGACCACCTTCACGCGAGTGCTGTTGTCACCGACCTCCTCGAAGCGCACGGAGCCCGCGTTATCGACGCCCGAGCCTTCTAGGGACTCCCAGGCGATGACCTGATCCTCGACGTCGTTTACAATGCGTGCATCCCACTTGACGACCATGCCGAGGGGGCCGCGGGCGATCCAACGGGAGTAGCTGTCGTCGAGCTCCACCACGCTCACGAGGTGGTTCATAAAGATGGGCAGATTCTCGAGGTTGCGCCAGATTCGGTAAACCTCGCTAACATTGCGCTGGATCGTACATTCGGCCTCGGCGCGGACATTGTAGCGGCCGACTCCCGTGGGCTCCATTGGGAGCTCAATGCCGAGAAGGTCATAGAGGCGTCGGTAGCCTTTCTGGCCCCGGTAGATCAGCGCGCCACCGGCGACGCCGAATATCGAACCCAGTAAGCCGCCCTTGCGAAGGCCCGTAAGGAGCATCAGGGTGCCCGTCAGGAGGGAGCCGATGTGCTCAACATCGGAGGCATTGACTTGGATGCCGCCCGTGCGGGCGCGATCGATGGCGTTGTCCATGGGTCTATGACCATGGAGTTCTCGCGCGGGTTCAACTTTCCTGCGTGGAGGTATCGGCGGGGTCGCCGACGGGGATTTCGACCGTGAAGGTCGAGCCTTGGTTTAAGGCACTGTCGATTTTGACCGTGCCGCCGTGGGCCTCAACGATGTGCTTGACGATGCTGAGGCCGAGGCCGGTGCCGCCGGTGGAGCGCGATCGGGCTTTGTCCACTCGGTAGAACCGTTCGAAGATGCGGGGGACGTGCTCGCTCGCGATGCCAATCCCTGTGTCCTTTACGCTGAAGACTGCCTGGTCCGCGACTTGCCGCAGATGGAGGTCTACCGATCCGACGGAGGTGTAGTTGAGGGCGTTGTCGATCAGATTAATCGCGACTTGGGCCATTTGGCCTGGGTTCGCCGCGACGAAGAGATGCTCCGGCAGTTGCGTTACGAGATTCAGGTTCTTCGCTCGCGCCTTCTCTCCGAGGGGAGCGAGGACTCCGCGGATGACCTCTGCGAAATCGCAGCGTGTCTTGCGGACCTTGGTCGACTCTGCGGTGCTGAGCATCAGGAGGTCGTTGCTGATGGTGACCAGGCGGTCTACCTCGGAGACAATTTTCGGAAGATAGCGTTGGAGGAGGTCGGGGTTTGGCTCTTCATCGTCCATGAGGGTCTCCGCCATGGCTCGGATGCCGGTAAGTGGAGTGCGGAGCTCGTGCGAGACGTTCGAGACGAAGTCTTGGCGGATTCTTTCAAGCCGCCGAAGGTTGGTGGTTTCGAAAACCGAGACGAAGACGCGTTTGGGGTCCTCGGTCGGAATCCACGCTCCGACCAGACCGACACGCTCGTCGGGATAAGAAAAGCTGAGCTCAGCATCCTGCGCTTCTTTCAGGCGGACGGCGTCGAGTACGAGGCGTTCGAGATCGTACGAGAGAGTGACCGCGAGGAGGGAGCGTCCGAGCGGATTGCTGAAGCGGAACATGTCGACGGCTCGCTTGTTGGCGTACTCGACGTTGCCGCGGAGATCGCAGATGAAGATTGCAACATCAAGGCCATCCGCGAGAGTGTCGATGCTTTGCTGCTGTTGGTCGACCTGGTGCTGAAGGGCATCGCGGTCTTGCTCGGTCCTTTGGAGAAGGTAGTTCAGGGTGCCGAACTCGCCTTGGATACGGACGGCGAGATAGAGGAAAGCGACCGCGGCGAGGCTGGCAATCCAGGCGGCACTGATGCTTGCCGGATTGGACACCGCGGCAATGGCGGCAATGAGGGCGAGCGCTGCCAGCGCATAGCAGGCCAGTATGAGGATTCGTGCGGAACGCGTGATCACCCAGTGGTACAGACGGGGGCGGCTCCGATTACGAATCGGATGAGTTGGCGGCGTATTCGTAGGCTTCGCGAGTCTTGGCGGCGGACTGCTCCCAGGTGAAGCGGCCGAGTTGTGCTGCTTGTTTGATCACAGCTTCCTCGCGGGTGATTGGGTCTATAAGTTTGAGGATGCGTTCCGCCCAAGTGGTGGGGTCCTGTGAGGCGACGCAGGCTCCCGCTGGGCCGGCGGATTCTCGAAGCGGCGGGATGTCGCTGACCAGGGCGGGGGAACCGTAACTCCAGGCTTCGAGCGGCGTGAGACCGAAGCCTTCGTAGATGGCGGGGTGCACTAGGCAAAGGCAGTTCCTGTAAAGCCACGCCAGGGCCTTGTTGTTTACGGGGCCGAGAAGATGAGCCCACGTGGGTACCTCTTGCGTGGTGCTGTTCGGTCCGGGAAGAGCGAGTTGCAGATCAAGGTCTGGGCGGAGCTTTCGGGCTTCTGCCGTGGCTTCGACGGCCAGTCGCCAGTTTTTGCGAGGGGTGAGCCCTCCCACCATCAGCGTGAATGGCTTGGTCAAGAGCGCTTCAGGGAGACCTTCATGCTTTGGAAGCGCTAAGGCAGTGGGTGCGCCGTTCGCTGCTACGACGACCTTCTCCGCCGGAATTTGGACAAACCGGAGCAGGTCATCCTTCACGGCCTGGGAAACCACGACGACAGCTTTGGCTCGCTTGCAGGCGCTCGGCACGGACCAGCGGAGAATCTGAGCGTGCTTTTTCGGCAGCCACTTTGGCTCGATGAAGTAGGAAACGTCGTGGATGGTGGTCACCACCGGTGTTCGGAAGAGAGGAGAAATGCTGTACTGAACGTGCGCCATATCGGCGTTTACCGACCGGCAGAGTTTTGGTAGGTGGAGCAGGCTCCAGAGGCGGTGGTTGCCTGGGCCGCTGATTTCGGTTTGCCACCCTGCGAGGTTTCGCAGAAAAGCTGTTTCGATGGGCTGGTTGGAGGCAAGAACCAAGGAAACTTTCGGTTCCGACTGTTGGCTGCGAACGAAGGCCAGGATGAGCTCTTGCCAATACGTGCGATTGCTGTTAGCGGTGGTGGCAAGCGCGCGGGCGTCGAGGACCACGCGCTTTGCCATGCCTCATTCTGGCACTTGAGTCTATCGAACCCAGGGGAGCTTGCGCTGAGCCGGGAAGGCACGATTTGCTTTGCGGATTCGATCTTCCATGTGCGCGATGCGGTTCTTGTCGGCCGGGTGGTCGCTTAGGAATTCCGGGTTCTTACCGGAGCCGGAGAGACTTTGTAGCAGGCGGAACACATCGGCTTCGCCATTCGGGTTGTAGCCGGCGGCAAGCATCGAATCGAAGCCTCCGTCGTCCGCTTCGGACTCGTGCTTACGCGAGAAGGGAAGATCGAAGATGAGCTGGCTGGAAATGCCTGCGACGTTCGCGACGTTGGAGTTCGCGCGTCCGACGACGAGGCCGAGGCTCAGCAGCAGGTTGCGCTTCTGCGCATCTCGGTAAGCATAGGCCCAGTGTTCCTTCCACACGTGAGTTAGCTCGTGGCCGAGAACGCCGGCGAGCTGGTCTTCCGTGGTGAGCTTGTCGAGCAGACCCGTATAGAAGAAGACCTTGCCGCCTGGCAACGCGAAGGCATTCACTTCTTTGCTCTGGATTACGTCGAAAGTGTAGGGCCAGTCTTTCGCTCTTTCGGGCATGGCATTGAGGAGCCGGGAGCCCACGCGCCGGAGGAGGATGACTCTTTCGTCGCTCTCGGGAAGCACTCGTTCCTTCTTCCGCAGTTCGAGCGAGGCCTGTTCGCCCAGCTTGATCTGCTGGGCCTTTGATGGCTTGAACATGTCCCCATAAGCCGAGGCGCCGATCAGGGCCGTGGCGGCAAGCAGGACGGCTTTGAATCTCATAGTTCTATTAGACGTGAGAGAAGCACCTGTAGTTTTCTGAATAGGGCGGATCGCCCATACAGGTGAAATTGGCAGGATTCCTTAAGAGAGTTGAAGAATGTTGCCGATAACAAGCTTATCTACTTGGCTCGGAGCGGGAGTGGTCCGGCATATACGGATCGGTGCATCTCCGGGAGGGATAACGCTAAATGAACAAAAGGATCAACTCAAAGGCCCGTGCCTTTACGCTCGTCGAGATCATGATTGTCGTCCTGATCATCGGCATTCTCATGGCCATTG
>Ga0070660_100002706_pt1 | contig 12171 bp, 15 predicted proteins | sample KBSC33metaG_FD_64670 | JGI IMG/M metagenome (GOLD analysis project Ga0070660, IMG submission 64670) | Corn rhizosphere microbial communities from Kellogg Biological Station, Michigan, USA - KBS C3-3 metaG | ecosystem: Host-associated > Plants > Roots > Rhizosphere > Soil ... | reverse complement strand
GCGGCGCCACTTTGGTGACGCTTTCACCTGGATCTGGAGGTAGACCTGGTGGCCGACGAGCTGCTCGACGAACGGGCGCGCCGCTCGGCCGATGTCGCGCACCACGCTGCCGCCCTTACCGATCAGGATCTGCTTCTGGCTCTCGGTCTCGGTGTACAGGCGGACGTGGACGAGCTTCTCGTCCATCTCCACCACCTCAGCGGTGATCGCGTGCGGCAGCTCCTCCTTGACGCGGTGCAGCGCCTGCTCGCGCACGAGCTCGGCGATCCGCGCCTCGAGCGGCATGTCGGTGTCGGTGCCGACCGGGTAGTACATCGGCCCTTCGGGGAGCAGGGAGATCAGGTCGCTGCGCAGCTCCTCGATGCCGTCGTTCGACAGGGCGCTCACGGGATGCAGCGCGTGAAACGGGCCGAGCGCCGCCGCGGCCTTCATCTGCGTGACGACATGTCCCGGTTTCAGCCGGTCGATCTTGTTGACGACGATCACGACGGGCACGCCGAGGGAGAAGACGCTCCGGGCAACGTGTCGGTCACCCGCGCCGATCCGCTCGCGGGCGTTGACGACGAGCAGCACGGCGTCGACGTCCGCATCCTTCATCGTGTCGCTCACGGTGACCTGCATGCGCTCGGTCATCATGTCGACCGGCTTCTGCCAGCCCGGAAGGTCGACCAGGATCAGCTGCGCATCGTCGGTCGTGTGCACGCCGCGGATGCGATGCCTCGTCGTGTGCGGCTTGTCGGAGACGATCGCGACCTTCGTGCCGGTCAGCGCATTGACGAGTGTCGACTTCCCCACGTTCGGCCGGCCGGCGACCGCGACGAATCCCGACTTCATCCGGGCAGGTCCCAGCTATCGGGGAGCAGGTCGGCCGCGCTCGTCGTCGCAATCGTGCCGTCCTCCCGGCGATACTCGACGAGCGGCACCCGCCACTCATGCAGCCACTGGCGGCACCCCCCGCACGGCGACGCGCTGATCGCGACCACGGCGATGTCGCCCGGGCGATACCCGGCGGTCGCTGCGGCGCCGATCGCTGTCTTCTCCGCGCACTGCGTGAGCGGGTACGCGGCGTTCTCGACGTTCGTGCCGACGAACTCCGTGCCGTCGTTCATCCGCGCGACCGCGCCCACGAGGTAGTTCGAGTACGGCGCGTACGCCTGCTTGGCGATCTGTTCCGCCTTCTCCACCAGTTGGCTCACGAGAACACCTGAAAGACGACGAGGGTTGTGAGTGCGCCGACGAGCCCACCGTAGGCGACTTCGAGCGTCGAATGCACGCCCGACTCGATTCGCGTCTGGGCGACGAGGAACGCCAGCGCGAGCGCAACGGACGAGACGACGAAGCGGTGGTCGCCGCCGGTGATGTAGGTGATCGCCATCCAACCGGCGAACGCGAGCGCCGCGTGACCCGAAGGGAGGCCGCCGCGCAACGGCGTGCCTCGCCCCGTATACGCCTTCGTCGCGACGACGATGATCACCGTCAGCACGAGCGCGACGATCGTGATCTCCGCCGGCGCCTCTCGCAGCCGATCGAGCAGCTGGGATGACTTGTCGGCGACCTTCCCCGAGAAGACGAAGTAGCCGACGATCAGCGCGTTGACGGATGCGATCAGCACGGCGCCCGCAGCGATGTCCTTGGCGATCTTTGCCATCGGATCGAACGACGTCGTCGCGATGTCGATCGCAGCCTCGACGCCGGTGTTCAGCATCTCGGCGATCAGCACGAACGTGATCGAGATGCAGAGCGCGATCAACTCGAGCTTCGTGACGTTGACGATCAGCGCCGCAACGATCACCACGACCGCAACCGCGAAGTGGATCCGCATGTTCCGCTGCGTGCGGACAACATGGATGATCCCCTCGGCCGCATTGTTGAACGAGTCGAAGACTGTCGGCGACCGGCGCGCATTCATCGCTATCTCTTCGGCTCCGTCGAGCCTACGCCGAGCAACTCCTGCTCCCGCGCCTCCATCTCGTCCCCGTGGTCGTAGCCGAGCAGGTGCAGCAGGCCGTGGGTCAGGGGCCAGCGCCATTCGTCGCCGACCACCTGTGGGCAGAGAACGACGTCGCCGAGCGCCCGCGGCACGCCTTCCGGCACCTCGTCGCGCCCGTCGATCGGAAACGAGAGCACGTCGGTCGGCTCGTCGATCCCTAGGTGGTCGCGCTTCAGCCCGCGCATCTCGTCCTTACCGACGAAGGCGATCCCGAGCTCGCCCTCCTCGATCCCTTCTGCACGCAGCACGCGCCCGGCCAATTCGACGGCGCCAGGCTCGTCGACCTCGGCACCGCTTCGGTTCTCCACGTCGACCGAGATCACCGGTTGCGCTCGTCGGTGTGATCCTTGTAGGCCTCGACGATCCTCTGCACGAGCTTGTGGCGCACGACGTCCTTGTGGTTGAACTCGATGAACTGGATCCCTTCGATGTCCTGCAGCACGTCACGCACGTGCACGAGCCCCGAGCGGTTCTCTTTCGGCAGGTCGATCTGTGTGATGTCGCCGGTGACGACGACCTTCGACCCGAAGCCGAGCCGCGTCAGGAACATCTGCATCTGCTCGGGCGAGGTGTTCTGCGCCTCGTCGAGGATGATGAAGCTGTCGTTCAAGGTGTTGTGGGTGACCAGGAAGTCCTCGGTCACGTAGAGCGAGTCCTCGGCGGCAACCTGGATGCATACGCACTCGGCCTCACCCTCGGGCTCGATCGAGTCGATGAAGCGCATCGGCCGGCCGCCTCCAGCCGAGCGATACGCCTCGGCCTTCCGGGCGAGCCTGAACGGCTCGATCAAAGAGGGCAAGCGGATCTCCATGACGAACGAATCGTGGCGGTACTCGACTGCGCGACCCCTGGCGCGTCCGGGTGACCGTCCTTCCGCCGCGCGCCGCCGCCAGTACGCAACACCACCGAGTGAGCGCACCAGCTCGAGAACGCCGTCCCGGAGGCGCTCGGAGCACGTCGTGTACTGGATCCGGCAGGATCGGTCGCGCTGCAAAACGGGGCCGCCGTCGCTGTCGAGCAAACCCTGAAGAAGCGCGATGCGGACGTCCTCGGAATTGCGGAGGTAGACCTCCGGGATCCACTTGGAGTGGGAGTAGGTGCCCGCTAGACCGAGCTCACGCAAGCCGGCGGTGACCGGGTTGGCAACGATGACGCCACCGCGGTGCCCGTGCGCGTTTCGAAGGACGTAGTCGTACTCGCCCTTGCGGCGCAACTCGATTCCCGGGAGGGCCTCCTCGAGCGCTTCCGCGAGCTCGGGGTCGGCCGTGGTGAAGCTCGGGGTCGTCCGCGTCGTGAGACAGCCATCGCCGAGCAGAAGCCCCAGCGCATACGCGTCGATCGGGACGTCCTGCGGCGGGTACCACGCGGGGAACGAAAGCAGCGGCAGCTCGTACCGGTGCTGATGCGCCCGGCGGAGCCGACCGATCATCTCGCGCGTTTCGACGACCCGCCCGCCTGTTGCCCGACGGCGATCCTCCGGCGTGTGCACGTGCCACAGGTGCTCAGCGCAGCAGAGCGTCGATGCTCCGTCCTGCGTGCGGACGCGGAAGACTTCCTTCTTCCCCTGGGGGTACACGCCGATCACCGGAGTCGGCAGACCGTTCGATCCGATCACGAAGTCCCCGATCCGCAACGACCCGATCGGCTCAAACCCGTTCATCGTCAACACCGGCGTCGACAGCGGTTGCGCTCGCCCGCGCATGAAGGCGAGCGGCGCAACCTCGATCGTCCCGCGCTCGATCAGGTTGTTTGCCTTGTCGGGGTCGAGCATGTCGTAGAGGGCGTCGAACAGCGGGCGCAGGTACGGATCGACCTTGGCCATCAAGTCGCCGGGCAGGAAGCCGAGCCGTTCCCCGGCCTCGACGGCGGGGCGCGTGAGGATGATCCGCGCGACTTCGCGCTCGTGCAGCGCGGCTACGGCCAGCGCCATCGCGAGGTACGTCTTGCCGGTGCCGGCAGGCCCGATCCCGAAGGTCACGGTCGCGCGGCGGATCGAATCGACGTACTCCTTCTGCGTCAGCGTCTTCGGGGCGATCTTCTTCCCCCGGTGCCGCCAAACCACGGCGTCGAAGACCTCGCGCACATCCTTGCCTGCGGCGAGCGTCCCGAGCACGGCATCGACCGTATGCGAGCCGATCTGCGTCCCGGCCTCGACGAGCTCGACGATCTCGTCGATCACGGCCCGGGCCTCGGCGATCTGGCTGTCATCGCCCTCGAGGGTCAGCTGGTTCCCGCGCAGGCGCACGCTGGCGCCGAGGCGCTCCTTGAGCGCGTCGAGCACCCCGTCCGAGATCCCGGCCAGCTCGGCCGCGACCGCGTTCGATACATCCAGCGTTTCCTGCACGGGTGCAGTGTAGGTTGCCTCGATGGGGCGGAAGTGGTGGACATTGCTGACGGTCTGCGTGGCCACCTTCATGCTCCTCCTCGACATCACGATCGTGAACGTCGCCCTCCCGGCGATCGAAACAGCGCTGCACGCCTCGTTCTCCGACCTGCAGTGGGTCGTCGACGCCTACGCACTCGCCCTCGCCACCTGCGTCCTGACGGCCGGCGCCCTGGCCGATCTCTTCGGCCGCAGACGGGTCTTCGTGATCGGGATCGTGCTGTTCACGATCGCGTCCGTGGCCTGTGGCATCGCAAACGACCCGCTCTTCCTGATCATCGCGCGCGGCCTGCAGGGCCTTGGGGGCGCGGCGATGTTCGCGACGGCGCTCGCGCTCATCTCCCAGGAGTTCCACGGGAAGGAGCGCGGCACCGCCTTCGGGATCTGGGGCGCGACGATCGGGCTCGCAGTCGCGATCGGCCCGCTCGTCGGCGGCATGCTCACCTCGTGGCTCTCCTGGCGCTGGATCTTCCTGGTCAACATCCCGATCGGGATCGGCGCGGTCGCGCTCGCGTTGACGAAGTTGCGCGAGTCGAGTGACCCGGAGCACAGCCGGCTCGACCCCGTCGGGCTCGTCACGCTCACGAGCGGTCTCTTCTGCCTGATCCTCGCGTTGATCGAAGGCAACACCCGGGGCTGGTCGAGCAGCCTGATCGTCGGGCTGTTCGCCGCGGCGGCCGTGCTGCTGACCGCGTTCGTGATCGCGCAGGCCGTGCAGGAGACGTCGATGATCGATCTCGTCCTGTTCCGCCGCCCCGCGTTCGTCGGCGCGCAGGTCACCGCGTTCGCAATCTCCTCGACGCTCTTCGCGATGTTCCTCTACCTCACGCTCTACCTGCAGGACGTCCTCCGTTTGTCACCGCTCCAGACCGGCGTGCGCTTCCTGCCGCTGAGCCTCGTCTCGTTCGTCGCGGCGCCGCTCGCCGGACGGCTTTCCGCTCGCGTGCCGATCCGGCTGCTGCTCGGCTTCGGGCTCGCGTTGTGCGCCGTCTCGCTCTGGCTGATGAGCGGCATCTCGGTTGACTCGGGCTGGACGACGCTGCTGCCCGGCTTCGTCGTCGGCGGCATCGGCATCGGCTTCGTGAATGCGCCACTCGCGACGACGGCGGTCTCGACGGTCCGGCAGGAGCGTGCGGGCATGGCCTCCGGGCTGAACAACACCTTCCGTCAACTCGGCATCGCGACCGGTATAGCCGCGCTCGGTGCGATCTTCCAGAACAACGTTGGGGGCAACACCTTCGGCGCCGGCCATCTGGACGGCGCAGGGCGCGCTGCGTTCATCTCCGGGCTGAACGCGATCCTCGAGGTTGGCGCAGTGGTCGCCGGCGTCGGCGCCGTGCTGGCGTTCCTGCTCGTGCGCGGCAAGGACTTCGTGGCGAGCGGACCGCCGCCGACCGCCGACGCATAGCTCGTTACACGCGCGCGGCGAACGCCGCGACCGCGTCCACGATCTGCTGGAGATGCTCGATCTTTGCGAGACCGTGGTCGGCGCCGTCGAGCTCGAGCACGTCGTCCGTGATCTCCCGCGCGACCCGTCCGTTCCACATCGGGTCGGCCGTCCCGCCGATCAGCAGCGCCGGCGCCCTTCGGCGCCGCAAGGTGACCACCGATTCGCCGTCGTTCAGCAGCGGCGTCAGCCAGATTCCCGGCCAACCGTGCTCGGCAGCGTCGGCTGCGCCGAGCGTCCCCATCGACTTGCCGACGATCAGGAGCTGTCGCGCCTCCGGCGCGTGACGCACGGCGGCCGCCAGCCGCTCGTGCACCCACTGTTGCGCATCCTCGTCGGGGTCGAGGTGCTCGTCCCAAACCTGCACGACCCGCCAACCGGCTTTCGTCAGCCCCTGCTGCGCAAATGCGTTGACGGGCATGCCCGCCAGCATCCGGCCGGGAAGGATGACCGCGGTGCGCGCGGGATCGCCGTCGTACTCATAGCCGTGGCAGATGCCGAGGTCGACCGGGCGGATCACGCAAGCTTCTCGCGGACGAGCTGGCTCACCGCCGACCCGTCAGCGCGGCCTGCGATCTGCGGCATCACGTCCGCCATCACGCGACCCATGTCGCGCATGTTCGTGGCCTTGTTCTCGGCGATTGCGTCGTCGACGATGCGCTCCAGGTCTTCCTCGCCGAGCGGCTCAGGCATGAACTCCTGGAGGATCTCGAGCTCACCCTCCTCCTTCTCGGCCTGCTCCACGCGCCCGGCCGCGTGGAAGGCGTCTGCCGCCTCGTTGCGCTTCTTCCGCTCGCGTTGCAGGACCTGCAGCTCCTCGTCCTCCGAGAGCGGGCGCAACAATTCCTTCTCGGCCGACTTGAGGCTCGACAGGATCAACCGCAGAGCATCGCGGCGCTCGTTGTCGCGTGCACGCATCGCATCCTTGACTTCTTCCTCCAGCCGGTTGACGAGGCTCATGCCTCGGCCTCCGCGGTCGCGACCATCGAGGGGACCTCGGCCGACCCCGTCCCGCCGAGAATGTGCCAGTGCAAGTGGAAGACGGTCTGGCCGGCAGTCGGGCCGACGTTGACCAGCACGCGGTAGTCGGTCAGGCCGACTTTCTCCGCAGTCTCTGCGACAAATTCGAGCATCCGCTTGGATTCTCTCGCATCGAACTCCCCGACATCGCGGAAGGTGTCGACATGACCCTCCGGAATCACCAAGACGTGCACCGGCGCCTGGGGGTTGATGTCGTTGATCGCAACGAATCCCTTGCCCTTGTGGACGTAGGCGCCCTCGCGGGCGATCTGGCAGAAAAGGCAGTCCTCACGCTGCTTCGGCAAGGATCCCCTCCCCCGTGACGGCGGCGGCGCGCACGCGGACGAGCGCTCCGACCGGTGCATCGACGAGCCAGGGCGAGTAGTCGTCGCCGTAGCCGCGACCGGGGCGGTCGACGAGCACGACGTCGTCGACCTTGCGGCTCCAGCGGCGGAGGCACAGCTCGTGCGACAGCGCGCGCAAGCGTGCGCCCCGCTCCTTCTTCTGCTGCGGCGGGACTGGATCGTCGGCGGCGGTGACGGTGCCCGGCCGGGGTGAGTAGGGAAAGACATGCACCTTGGTGATACCGGCGCGCTCGACCGTGCGCAGCGTCGTCTCGAACGCGGCGTCGTCTTCGGCTGGGAAGCCGACGATCACGTCGCTCGTGATGTTGAACTCGTCGGCGAGCGGCGCGAGGCGGCGAAGATACGTGTCCGTCGTGTACCGGCGGCGCATCGCGCGCAGCACGCCGTCGTCGCCCGACTGCAGGGGAACGTGCAGGTGCTTGCTGACGGTCGGCGTCTCGCGGAGCGCTGCCACGAGCGCGTCGTTGACGTGGTTGATCTCGATCGAACTGAGCCGCAAGCGCTCGAGGCCGGTGATCTCCCCCGCTTCACGCACGAGCTGAGGCAGGTCGTAGCCGGCAGCGCGGTCGCGGAAGCACCCGAGGTTGATCCCGGTCAGCACGACCTCACGGTGACCCTGGTCGACGCGGCGGCGAATCTCTCCGAGCACGGCATCGGCGCTGCGGCTGCGCGAGGCGCCACGCACCAGCGGGATGACGCAGAAGTTGCACGAGAAGGAACAGCCGTCCTGGATCTTCACGAACGCCCGCACGCGGTCGATCCGCGCGTCGGCCTGGACGCAGCCGATCGCCCCGACGTCCCCGGCGACGAAGGCAGCCGTGTCTTCGCTGCGCTTCGCAACGACGGTGACGTTCGACGGTAGGTTCGCGAACGCGTCGCCCTCCAAGTTGGCAGCGCAGCCGGTGAGGTAGACGCGCCGGTGGGTGCGTGCGGCGCGCGCCGCCGCTTTGCGGCTCTTCGCAACGGCTTCGTTCGTCACGCAGCAGGTACTGATCACGACGACATCGGCGTCGGCGCACTCGCTGTGGCCGTCGCGCAGGAGCGCCTCGCGCACCTCGTGCACGTCGGCATGCGAGACCTTGCAGCCGAGGAAATCGACGCGAAACGTCGCCATGCGCGGATCCTAGGCGACGCCTGCTCGACAGTGCAGATCTAGACTCGCGCGATGGCGTTCGAAGTCGCCGCTCAGGCCTATGACCGTTTCATGGGGCGCTACTCCCAGCAGCTCTCCCCTCAGCTCGCCGATCTGGCGGGCGTGCGAGCCGGACAACGCGTGCTGGATGTCGGCTGCGGGCCGGGCGCCCTGACAGCCGAGCTCGTCGACAGGGTCGGCGAGGACGCAGTCTTCGCCGTCGATCCCTCGGAGTCGTTCGTCGCGGCCGCGAGGGATCGCTTTCCCGGAGTCGACGTGCAGCGCGGTACCGCGGAGGACCTGCCGTTTGGCGATGGCGCGTTCGATGCGGCGCTCGCACAGCTCGTCGTGCACTTCATGACCGACCCCGTCGCTGGCCTGCGTGAGATGAAACGCGTGACGTCCTCAGGTGGGAGAGTGGTCGCCAGCGTGTGGGATCACGTCGGCGAACGCTCACCACTGACCGTGTTCTGGCAGGCTGCGCGCGAGGTCGATCCCAAGGCACGGGACGAATCCCACCTGCCGGGAGCACGCGAAGGCCATCTGAGCGAGTTGTTCGCAGACGCCGGCCTCGTGTCCGTCGAAGAGACGAGCATCGAGGCGACGGTCGGTTTCAAGACCTTCGACGAGTGGTGGGAGCCGTACACGCTCGGGGTCGGGCCGGCGGGGGCGTACGTGAAGTCGCGCGATGACGAGCAGCGGGAGCGGCTGCGCGCCCTCTGCGAAGAACTGCTGCCCCCCGCGCCGTTCACGCTCAGGGCGTGGGCGTGGGCTGCGCGCGGCGTGGCCTAGCTCTAGGATTTGCCCATGAAGACCGCGGCGGCATTCGCTGCCGGCGTGGCGCTCGTCCTCGCGCCACTTGCCGACGCCAAGGACGGGCTGCTCTTCGATCGGGCCACGGCTCGCGTAGGGGAAAGAATCACGTTGACCACGCCATGGATGAATCACCGCGCCGGCGTGATCGTGTACTTCATGCCTCTGGCGGCGTCGCCGGCGTGGTGGCCGACCTATCAGGCGTACGCGCCGGCACGCGGTCGGCCACCTGCGCTGAAGTCCGCGGTCCGACTTGGACAGGTCGAGCGCTGGCGCTCCACGGGCGGCCGACTCGAGTTCCGAGTGCCGCGCGTGACGCCCGGACGTTACGTGCTCGGTTTCTGGTGCCAGCCGTGCAGCACGCACTGGACGAGCGCTCTACCGAACTTCCAACCGAACCCCCGCGGGATCCTGCGTGTCCAGCCTTAGCCGCTAGTCCGCCATGCGGATTGCCACCTGGTACTTCGTGACGGAGGTGCGCTGGCCGGGAGTGTCCCCCGCCGGCATGGCGCTGAGCGTCTCGTCCCCGAGCCGGTAGTCGTCCTCGTTCTCGAAGAAGACGATCGCGAGCGACTTGTCCTTCTCGGGATCGTGGAGGATGATGATCTCTGAGGCGGGAACGTTGTCCGGCCGCTCACTCCCTTCCATCTCGCGTTGCATCTGTGCGATCCGGTCGCTGTCGACGCCGTCGAAGGTAACGACCCGTGCGAGTGCCATCTGCGGCCTCCTTGTCGAGAGTTGAATCGACTCTAACCCTCGCCGAACCGGCGCGTCGACGTGGTGGCTCTGGGTACAAAGGGGGAGCCAGCCGCCGAAGGAGGGAGCCAATGACGTCGGACCGCATACTCGCCGGCAGGTGCCGGTGCGGGGCCGTGAACTACGAAGTCGCCGATGCGTTCCTCTACGCAGCGAACTGCCACTGCTCGCAGTGCCGCGCGGCGACCGGCTCGGCGTTCAAGTCGTTCGCCGGGATCGAGAAGGAGAAGCTCACGATCACCGACGGCTTCGACGACCTCGCGGTCTTCGGCGAGGAGCACCTCAACGACACCCGCTGCGCAGCGTGCGGCTCGTTTCTCTACTCGGTGGTGCGAAACGGCGCGTACGTGCACGTCGCGATGGGCTCGCTCGTCGACGCTCCGACCATTCGCCCGACCGAGCACATCTTCGTCGGCTCCAAGGCGCCCTGGTTCGAGATCACCGACGACCTGCCGCAGCACGAAGAATATTAGGGACCGAAGTGCGATGAGACCACCTGGGTGAGGCTCCGAGCCAACTTTGGCGGAGGGTTAAAGGTGTCGCCCGCGGGTACTGACGGAGCGCAAGCGACCGATTCGCCTTCGTGGCGAATCCGAGGAGGTCTGTCCATGGCACGCGTAGAGATGTGGACATATCGCGACACGACCCTGAGCCAGCGGAACCTGAGCGGCCTGAAGGTAGAGGCGCTCGACGGTTCGATCGGCAAGGTCGACGACGCGACGAACGACGTCGGCGGCAGCTTCATCGTTGTCGATACCGGTCCCTGGATCTTCGGCAAGAAGGTGATGCTCCCGGCCGGAGTGGTCAGCAGGGTCGATCTCGACACTGAGACGGTCTTCGTCAATCGGACGAAAGATCAGATCAAGAATGCGCCGGAGTACGACGAAGACAAGGAAAAGAACGACAACAAGTACCGCGAGCGGTATCGGAATGACCTGGGCAGTTACTACGGGCCTGGCGGCCTTGGGTACCGCGACGACGACTTGATCTGACGGGAGCGGGCGCGCGGCCCCGAAACGGGGCCGCGCGTTCATCCCGGCAAACCCGATGAGCGAGTTGGCCGCGACTACGGCGCCTACGCCAGGCCGTCGTTCGACGTGCTGCGATACACATCGGATGCCCAGCCGTCGAGCGTCGTGCGTTTGACGTGCTCGAACCCTGCCAACTGCGGCTGCTCCGAGGCGAAATAGCCTGAGGTGACAAGGGTCCGTGCGTCGGTGCGCGCCGGGAGCGCCTCGACCGACTCGAGTGAGATGTTCGCAACGACGAGCGGCGAGCTCGGGAGTTGCTCGTCGCCGCCGACGAGCTTGGCATCGACCGTGACACCGTTCGCGCGCGCGTTGTCGAGTGTCGCTTCGATCGACGGCTCTTCGATGTCAACGCCGAGCACCGGCTTGAAGCCGAGCAAGGCGGCGGCGATCGACAGGACGCCGGACCCGCAGCCCACGTCGAGCAGCGGCCCAGGCTCGAGCTCCTGCAGCGTCTGAAGGCAGAGTTGCGTCGTCTGGTGCGAGCCCGTGCCGAACGCGCGGCCCGGGTCGACGACGACGACCAGCGCGTCCGCCGGCGGCGTCTCCCACGGCGGGCCGACCCAGAGACGCCCGACACGAACCGGACGGTGGAACGCGCGCCACCTGTCCTCCCAGCCCGTCTCGACGTCGGCGCTGCGCCCGCTGCCGAAGAACGCCCACAGGCGCTCCTCCCCGGCGGCGTCGGTGTACGCGGCGAGCTCAGCGCCCCGTTTCTTGTCGACCTCCTCGAAGCCTTGCGGAAAGAGCTCGATCATGGTCGCCCGCGCCTCCTCGAGACGTTCGAAGCCCACCTCGATCGAGACCCGGCGGAGACCGTTCGGTGTGGAGGCGGTCAGCGGAATGCGCTCTTCAGCTTCTCGAAGAAGCTCTCGTCGTTCGCGCGGTAGGTGTTCTCGTCGCTTGCTGCCTCGAAGTCCTCGAGCAGGCGGCGCTGCTCTTCCGTCACGTGTCGCGGCACGGAGACGTTGACGAGCACACGGTGGTCGCCGCGCCCGAAGCCCTGCAGCACCGGCATCCCCTTCGACTTGAGCACGCGGACCTCGCCGGGCTGCACGCCGGCAGGGAGCTCGAGTTCGACGGCGCCGTCGATCGTCTCGACCGTCATCTTCGCCCCGAGCGCCGCCTGGACGATCGTCAGGTCGATCTGCGAGTAGACGTCGTTCCCCTCGCGCACAAAGCGCGGGTCGGGCTTGACGTGTACCAGGACGTAGACGTCGCCGGCGCGGCCGCCGAG
>Ga0070660_100002702_pt1 | contig 12177 bp, 14 predicted proteins | sample KBSC33metaG_FD_64670 | JGI IMG/M metagenome (GOLD analysis project Ga0070660, IMG submission 64670) | Corn rhizosphere microbial communities from Kellogg Biological Station, Michigan, USA - KBS C3-3 metaG | ecosystem: Host-associated > Plants > Roots > Rhizosphere > Soil ... | reverse complement strand
GGCCAGGAGTGACAGCATGAACACCGATCCGAAGCTCCCGACTGCGTGCCAGTCGTGCGCGCATGCCACGGACCGTCGCGCCTTTCTTCGTCACCTGGCCGTCGCGGTAGCGGGCACGCTTGCCGCCACCGGACTCTCGCCCAGCGCGGCCTTCGCGAGCGGCGCGCGCTACGTCGCACCATTCGCCGGCCACGGCAACCAGCGGCGCTACGACGTGCCACGCGCCAATGGCGTGGCGATCGACAGTTCCAATGAAGTCATCCTCGCCCGCTGGCAGGGCCGTGTCTCCGCGTTCTGGCTCAAGTGTCCGCACCGCGGTACGACACTCGTCTGGCACGCCGACGAATCGCGCGTCTTCTGCCCGAAGCACAAGGCGCGCTTCCGCCCCGATGGTGCGCACGACAGCGGGCGCAACACCCGCGCGCTCGACCGGTACGGCCTCCGCCTCGAGGGCGGGGCCGTGGTCGTCGAGCTCGACACGCTGTACCGGATCGACGACGATCCGGCGGGGTGGAATGCGGCTGTCGTCGCGGTAACCGGTTGACCACATCGTCGCGGAAGTCTTTGAACGGCTGACCGCTGAACAGCTGAACGGCTGAACGCGGACGAGACGCGGAGGACCACAGACTGACGCGGATGGTGCCTCGCGCCGAGAGAGCTCCGTGAGAGCGGGTGGACAGAAGTACAGTGCTTTTGGGGGTGTGGGGATAGCCTGGGTGCGCTGAGGCTCTCCTCCACACTCCCAAAGTGTTCCTGCCTTTTCATCCCGCAGGATGTCGCTGCCACTGCCTCACGGCGCCATCCCCGTTCCGGGAGCAGTCCGCGTCAGTCCGTGCCGTCCGCGTCTCGTCGGCGTTCGATCAGTTCTGCTGTTCAATGATGTTCCGGGTGGCCAGCTGCGATCGCCTGGACGGCGGGTCCCGACAGGTGCTGTCGCACCTGCGGGATGACACGGCGACTACTCGTCAGTCCTCCACTTCGAGGTGCCCGATCATCCCGAGCGCCGCGTGCGGGTCGCACTGGAAGTAATACTTGCCCGGCGCGAGGGTGATCGGCAGCTCGTAGGTCTGTCCCGGGAGCTGCAGCATCTCACTCGGCGCCGGCAGGTTGGACTTGCCCGGGTTGGAGTCGGGGAGGAAGTGCACGTTGTGCACGCCCACCTGCAGCACGAACCTGATCACGTCGCCCTTGTGCGCCTCGATCTTATTGGGCTCGAAGCGATTGCCGGTGCCGTCAGTGATGAGCTTCACCTCGATCGTCTTGCCGCCGGCGGCCGGCCCGCTCGCCGTGGCGGCGGATGACGCAGGAGCCTCGTCGCCCGACGGCTTCTCACTCCTGCTGCATGCGGCGGTCACTCCGGCAAAGGCAAGACCGGACACGAGAATGGCACGATGAATCTTCATGGTATTCATTGATCCCCTGTTGGCGGGTCGAGCTGATGGTGAAGGATGCGGGCGTCAGAAGTCGCGTTTGCGAAATGCCCGCAGTCCGAGCGCCACCGGCAGCGTGACCCACAGGGCCAGCGCGGTGGATGCGATGGCGATGCCGATTGCACCGCCGAAGAACTGCTGGAAGACGGCGCCAGTGTACCCCATGAGCGCCGACACGTCGAACTGGAGCAGCAGGATCACCCGCGCGAGATCCACCGGATTGCCGAGGGTGAGGCCGAGCATCATCCGCTCGATCGGATAGTCGGCGAGCAGCATCGCCAGCACGAGGACCAGCCCGTCGTACAGCACGGCGGACACGAGCCAGAGCGCGACCGCGGTCCCCATGCGACGCAGGCGATCGTCCACGAACGCGGCGACGACGAACGCCAACGCGGTAAAGACGAAGGTGAGCATCCCGCCGGCGGCGAGCAGCACGAGCAGCGACACCCGAAGCTTCGGATCGCCCACGCCGTGCACGGCGAAGGGGATAGCCGCCCCGGCGGCGAACGCCGCGGCGAGCGGGAGCGTCAGGCCGAAGTACAGGCCGGCGTAGAGCTGCCGGCGTGTCACCGGCTGCGCGAGCAGCAGCTCGGTGAACTCGCGCGCGTCATCGAGGAAGACGGTGCCGAACACCAGCGCCACGAGGGGCACGATGAAGAGCGTCACGCTGGTGAGGCTCAGCAGCGCCTTGTCGGCACCGCCGAAGCGGAGCAGCGCGTCGGCGACGACGAGGAAGAAGGCCGCGTAGGCGAGCAGCCACCGGCTGCGTCCCACCTCGCGCAGCTCGTAGGTCACGATCTTCGCCGTGATGGGCGAGAGGATCTTCATGCCGCGGCCTCCGTCATCAGATACGAGATCGCGCGGCCAAGGTTGGTCTTCCGCGTGCGACGCAGCAGCTCGTCCAGCGAACCGACATAGCGCACCGTGCCCTCGAGCAGGACCACCACGTCGGTCGCCAGCTCCTCGAGCTCGCTCATGAAGTGTGACGTCACGATCACCGTACGCCCCGCGTCACGCTCGGCGAGGATGCGATCCTTGAGCACAGCACTCGCCGCAGGGTCCAGCCCCGCGGTGGGCTCATCGAGGATGAGCAGCTCCGGCGTGAAGAGGAATGCGGCGACGGCGTTCACCTTCTGCCTGGTGCCCCCGGACAGGGTGCGCAGCGGTTTGTCGAGCTGTTCCGCAAGGGCGAGCAGCTCGACGAGCGTCTCGTCGCGCCGAATCGGGCCGGCGCCAGGCGCCGCCTGGCGCAGGTCGGTGAGCATGGCGAGCAGCTCGCGGGCCGTCAGGTTGTGCGGGTAGCGCGCGATCTGCGGCATGTAGCCGATGCGCGCGCGGTACGCGCAGTCGTCGCCGACGAGCACGTCGTCGACGCGAATCACTCCGGCATCCGGCCGGACGAGGCCGAGGATCGACTTGATCAGCGTCGTCTTGCCGGCGCCGTTGGGACCCACGACGGCGGTCACGCTGCCGCGCCGCACGTCGAGATCCACGCCACGAAGCACGTGCTGCGCGCCGTAGCGCTTTTCCAGTCCGCTGATCGTGATCATCGGGCGCCCTGGAGCGGACGCATCGCGGGCCGCGCATCCGCCAGCGCATCGGGAGTCAGCGCGGGAACGACGCGCTCGGCCGCGTCGAGCAGCGCGACGAAGGTGCTGCGCAGCAGGATGAGCGCGGGGGAGTTGCGCTCGACGAGCACGGAGAAGAGCCGCACCGGCCGGAAGGGCACGTCGCCGTAGCCGTCGCGCTTCAGGTCGTAGCCGCGGTAGGCGTCCCAGTAGTTGCCGTCGAGCACGGTGTCGGTGCTGCTGCCATTGGTCGCGACGTCGAAGGTGTTGCCGACGAAGTCGTTCGCCGCGACGTGGCCCGTCTGGGTGTTGGCGTCCAGCTTGATCGCCCAACCATTGTCGGCAAAGCGGTTGTTCGTGACGGTGAGCCGAGTGGTGCCGTCGGCCATGACGCCGGTCGTGTTGCGCGAGAAGACGTTGCGCTCGAGCCGCACGTCGGAGATCTCCTTGAGGAGGAGACCGTACGCGGCGGCGCCCCAGTTCTGCTCCATCCGATTGCCGGTCATCTCCACCTGGCGGGTGTACATCACCGCCACGCCGGAGCCGTTCTGCCGGAAGACGTTGTCGCGATAGCGGCACTGGTCGGAGAACATGAAGTGCAGCCCGTAGCGCAGGTTTCCCTCGCTGAGGTTGCGTTCCACGTCGCTGAAGTGCACGAACTCGAAGTAGATCCCGTCGCGGTGACCGCGGATGGTGTTGTCGGCGATGGTGATGTGGTCCGCCGTCCAGAGGTGGATCCCGTTCCCCGACGCTGCCTCGGTGGTGGCGTGGCCGACGATGGTGTTGCGAGTGATCCGGCACCCCGACACGCGAGCGAGGTAGATGCCGAAGAAGGCGCGCTCGAATCGGTTGTCGTCGATCACGCACCTGGTCGCCTCCTTCACGCGAATCGCCGCCCGGTCCTCGCGGTAGCTCGAGCCCACGTCGCGGAAGACGAGCCCGCGCACCGTCACGCTGTCGGCGGTAACGGTCATGATCTCGCGCTCGCCCTGGCCGTCGAGCACCGGCATTCCCTCGCCGACGATGGTGACCGGCTTGTTCACGATGATCGTCGGCCCGCGGTAGGTGCCGGCTTTCACGACGATGCGCCCGCCCCTCGGTACGCGACGCACGGCTTCGGTGAGCGTGCGCACGGGCCCGTTCGGCGAGACGACGATGCTCTGCGCGTGCGCGGCCGGCGTCGCCGCGGCGGCCATGAGGATCGAGCCCAGCGCAGCGCCGGCAACCCTGCGCAGCGCGGCCCGGGCGGACGAACGTTCAGCCCCGGGCGCCACGCTCCCCTCCGAGCACTGTCAGCGCTTCGTCCCACGACATCGTCACGCCGCCGTACTGACGCTGCTCACGATCCGCATCCGCCACCGACGCAAAGGCCCTGAACCCTTTTCCCATGGGGCTACCCGGCCCGTCGCGGCGCAGGTAGCGCGCGACCGGTGCCGGCACCAGCGTCCCCGGATGCAGCGAGTCGGTCACCCATGACCATTCAGCCGCTCGCGCCTGGGCGCCGGGGTCCAGCGCGAGCGTGGACTCGGCGAGGCACTCGATGGAGTCGAACACCTGCTGCTTTCCCTGCGCGTTGCGCTGCACGGCACCGTAGCGCGCGTCGCTCACCGTCATGCGACACCAGGCACACTCGTCGCGGCCGTAGGCAATCGGCCGTGGACCGGAATCGCCGCAACCCTCGAGCGAGGCCAGCGATGGTACCAAGGCGGCACCGATCGCGGCGTGCGCGAATCGGCGCAGCGCCTCGCGCCGGGAAATGGGTGGAGTGTCGATGACCATCATCACTCACGCCGTGCGTGCGAACAGAGGATCGGCGGTCGGCATCGTCGGCGCAGCCGGCGCAGGAATGCACGGCGACCGTTCGGCGCGCCGCGCCCGCACCGTGAGCACTACTGCCACCACGCCGAGCGCGAAGGCCAGACCAGCGGCGATTCCGCCTGAGGCGGGCCACGACGTCGCCGTGAAGTTCAGCAATTGCTTCGATCCGATGAGCGGCGGCTGGTAGCTCATCCCTGGGATCTTGATGATGGCCGCCTCGAGGTCGAGGTTGTGGCCGTAGTCGTACTCCCACCGCCAGAAGTCCACGAGGCCGGCGACGCCCAGCACCGCGAAGCCGCCGGTCCAGGCATAGAGCATCCGGCGCTTCGCCACTGCGGCCACCAGCAGCCCGCCGGCGACGAGTGCGCCGACGAGCCACGGCATGATCTTCAGCTCGGGGATCGCGTCGCTCTCGATCCGCTGCATGCCGATGTAGTGGTTCAGGTTGTTGATGTTGTTGAGGTCCGTCTCGGTCGCGCCCTGCACCGAGGCGATGTGGATGTGCATCCCCAGCCCCTCGGGGTACTGAGGCGCCACGAGTCGCACGTGCCAGAGCGGCAGCACATAGAGGAGTGCGAGCAGCAGCGCTGCCGTACCCACGAGGAGTCTGGAGAGCCTGGTCATGATTTCTTACCGTTCCTTGCCGGCAGGCTTGTGCTGCTCGTGTGAGTCATCCTTCCGATTGGCAGCGGCGCTGGCCATCTGGGCCTGCGCCTTCCTGCTCACGTTCGCCATCAGCGCCACGTTCGAGCCCGCCGGCGACACCCGCACGTAGCCCTGCATCTCCTGGTGGAGCGCCGAGCAGAAGTCCGTGCAGTAGAAGGGGTAGACGCCCGTGGCCTTCGGCACCCACTTGAGCGTGCGCGTCGCGCCCGGGGCCATGATCAGCTCCGCGTTCTCGGCGCCCTGCACGGCGAAGCCGTGCACGATGTCCCAGTCCTGCTCGATGTTGGTGACGTGGAAGTACACCGTGTCACCCAGCTGCACGCCCTCGAGGTTGTCGGGCGCGAAGTGCGAGCGGATGGCGGCCATCTTGATATCGACGCGCTTGCCGCTGCGGGTGATTCCGCCTTCACTCTCGGCCTTCACCACGCTCGGGTGCGAGTTCTCGGCGAGCCTGTAGAACTTCACCTGCTTGTTCCGGATCAGCTCCGCCGGAAGCGCCTGTGCGTAGTGCGGCTCGCCGATCGTCGGGAAGTCGAGCAGCATCTTCATCTTGTTGCCGCTGATGTCGATCAGCTGCGCCGACTGCGAGAGCTCGGGGCCGGTGGGGAGATAGCGATCCTTGGTGATCTTGTTCAGCGAGAGGACGTACTGACCCCACGGCTTCTTCGAGTCGCCGCCGGGAATCATGAGGTGGCCGACCGAGTAGTAGACCGGCATGCGGTCGAGCACTTCCCAGGTGCCGAGCTTCCACTTCACGATTTCGCTCGAGATGAACATCGAGGTGTAGGCGTTGCCCTTGCCGTCGAACTCGGTGTGCAACGGGCCGAGGCCGGGCTTCTGCACTTCGCCGGCGATGGTGGCGCCGTACTTCAGCACCGGGATGCCGTACTCCTCGCCGTCGAACGCCTTGTCGGCGATCGCCTTCTGCATCTTCGTGAACGAGTGCACCGGGATGACGGTGGCGAGCTTGCCGCCGGCCACCATGTACTCGCCCGACGGATCCACATCCACGCCGTGCGGTGACTTGGGAGTCGGAAGGAAGTAGACGACGCCCGGGCAGGCCGTCGGGTCGAGCGTCGTCACGCTCGTCTTCCGCTCGCTGCGCGCCTGGTGCGACTTCTCGTCGACCACGTTGTGGAAGTAGTCGGCCGGAACCGACTTCCCCTTGCCCTGCGCGATGCACTGCTCGGCGGCGCGGTAGTTCACCGCGGCCATGAAGTCCTTGTCATTCTGCGAGGCGTTGAGCTCGAGCTTCTCGTACGCCTGCTCGGTGTTGTACGTCGTGAAGAAGAACCAGCCGTCCGACGGTCCCTTGCCGGCGTGTCCGAGATCGTAGTTGTAACCCGGCATGAGGATCTGGAACGCGATGTCCATCCTGCCTGGCTGGTCGGCGCGGATGAACGACACCGTGCCCTTGAAGTTCTGCTTGTAGCTGCTGATCGCGACGTCGGCGTTGTGCATCGGCACGCTGAATCGCGTTGCCGAAACGATGTACTTCGTATCCGGCGTCGTGAACGGCGACGCGTGACCGCCGGCCGAGTTGGGGATCTGGAGGATCTCCGTCGTCTCGAAGGTGGTCAGGTCCACGCGCGCGACGCGCGGGGTGTTGTTCGCGTTGATGAACAGCCAGCGTCCGTCGGGCACGCCGTCCGTCTGCGACAGCTCGGGGTGGTGAGTGTCGTCCCACGGGATGCTGCCGAACGACGTCTGCAGCATCGGCTTCGTCTCCTCGTTGTAGCCCCAGCCGGTTTCGGGGTTCTGCGAGAAGACGCTGACGAACTTGAGCAGCCGTCCGGAGGGCAGTCCGTAGACGCCGATCTGGCCGTTGTAGCCACCGGAAAGGAAAGCGTAGTACTGGTCGTACTGGCCGGGCGGTACGTAGACCTTGCTCGCGGCGTCACCGCTGGCGAGGTTCGCGCCTCCGGTGGTGGCGGAGCAGGCATAGAAGGCGAGGCCCGCCGCGGCGCAGGTGGCCGCTCCGAGGAGCAGCGTGCGCAGATGCTTGGGAGTGGTCATGGGACTCGAGCGATGAGGGAGGGATCCGGGCTCGAGCGCATCAGCGCCGCCGCGAGATTGCGGCGAGCGCCGGTGCACCCGATCGCCAAGCTAGGATCGCTCGACGCGGGCGCTCATCGGGAGAATGGCGCGACGCGTGTCGGGAGTTCCCCGCGTTGCGCCGTACCCGTCCCGGACGTCCGGGAACAGGCACTGCGCACCGCCTCCCGCGACTCGAGCACATGCGCGACCAATTTCTGAGCAGCGGCGTCCCGGTGATGATCGCCGGCATCTGCTTCATCGTCCTCGCCTACCTCGCGCGCGTACGTCGCGAGCGGTTCCTCATCTACTGGACCGTGGCGTGGGCCCTGTTGGTCGTTCGCCTCGCGTGGACGGCGGCGTGGGGTACGCCCTGGCCGATCCTCTGGCCCTCCATCGTCGCAGCCTGGCTCCGGTTGGCGATGGCCGGCTGCCTGCTGGCCGGCACGGAGGAACTGCGTGGCCGGCGCGTGGATGCACGGCTCGTGTTCGGCGCGGCCATCCTTTTCCTCCTCGCCAAGCAATTCGTCGATCCCTTCATTCCCGCGCGAATGGGGATCGCGATCAACCTCGGCGCGATGGCCATCACCATGCTCATCGCGAGCTGGCGTCTTGGGACGTCTGCTGCGCTCCCGCGCGCCGAGCGTGGGCTCGCCGCCATCGGACTGGCGGGCTACGCGCTCCTCTCAGCATCCATGCCGTTGCTGCGCGACAACGACGCGCTGCTGCGCGTGCTGTTCTTCATGTCGTGGACGACCCAGCTCTGCGCTGGAGTCGGCATGCTCGCACTGTTCTTCCGGCTGTCATACGAGGCGGAGCTCGCGGCGGAGAAGACGCGCGGCACCACGCTCACCGAAGCGCTTCAGGATTTTCTCCCGATCTGCATGCACTGCAAGGCCATCCGCGACGAGGAGCAGCACTGGAAGTCGCTCGAGCAGTACGTGGCCGACCGGTCGAGCGTGCGCTTCTCACACGGACTTTGCCCGACCTGTGCGCGAACGCACTACGGCGCCTACCTGGATCGGACGTGACCGTGCCTTCGTCACCGGAGCCAGAGTCGTACCGGCCGACGCTGTTCGACCGCAAGGGTCCCGATGCGGGCTACCAGATCCGCGCCGCGGCATACGGCCTCATGGTCTTCGCCCTCGTGCTCAGTGTCCTCCTGCTGGTCTCGCATGGGCTGTCGCTCCTCGACGTCATCGTGGCCGCGGTGGCAGGCTTCATTCCGTACGGCGCGAGCCTGGTACTCGCCGAAGGCGCCGGGGCTGCGTGGCATCGCGTGATGTCGAGCGGCGCGAGCACGCCGTACGAGGAGCAGTTCTCGTATCAGGAATCACTCGTCATGCGTGGCCGGGTGGACGACGCGCTCGCGTCCTACGAGGCGATCATCGCTGAGCGGGCGACGGCGGTGCCGGCGAGGCTGCGCGCGGCAGCGCTCTACGCGTCTCGTGGTGACAATCCGCGCCGCGCCGCCGAGTTGCTGCGAGACGTGACGAGCATGCCGGCCATTGGCGCGCGCGACGACATCGAGGCGTCGACTCGGCTGATCGAGCTGTTGATGGGTCCACTCGGCGAGCCGGGCCGCGCGATGGTCGAGCTCCGGCGGTTGATGGATCGACGTCCTGGCACCGATGCCGCAGCGCGGGCGAAGCTGACGCTGTTGGAGCTCAAGGGGCGGATGATGGCGCGCGGGGAATAGCGTCCAGACAAGGCGAATTGGTTGCACCGACTGCGGCTGATGGCCGTAGCGTGCGACCATGCCGAGTAGACAGGCGCCTCGCCGAGGAGATAACGTATGGGCATGGCCATCAGCATCCCGCGGTATACGGTGGACGATCTCGAGCGATTCCCGGACGACGGAAACCGTTACGAGCTGCTGGACGGGATGCTCATCGTGACGCCGGCACCCAGGCGTGCGCATCAACTCGTCGGCAGCCGGCTGCTGCAGCGGATCGGCGTGGCATTGCGTGGCATCGCGGACGTCGTCGGGCCCGGCGCGGTGGTCAGACCTCCCGGCACGCAGCTCGAACCGGACGTGCTCGTTCAACCGGCACGCTTCGGCAGCACCTTGAGCTGGGTCGACGTCACCGAGCACTGGCTGGCTGTGGAAGTGCTGAGCCGCTCGTCCCGCATCTACGACCGCGAGTTCAAACGCGAAACGTACTTCCAGCTCGGAGTGCAGCAGGTGTGGCTCGTGGACCTCGAGGACCGAAGCGTGGACGTCTGGCGCTCACGCACCGAGCACGAAGTCGTGCGCGACGTGATTCACTGGTCGGTGCCGACAACGGAGCTCGTCGTCACGATCGACCTCGCGGAGATCTTCGCCGGACTCGCCTGAGGTTGTCGCAGCCTACTGTCCCTGACCTGTTACCGGCTCGCACCGCACCTCGGCCGTAACCGAGTTGGCGAGGCAGCACACCTCGTGCGCTTCGTGGTGTATCGCGGCGATGTCCTTCGACGTCGGCCGCTTCTCGCCCGCAAAGGCGACATCAGGCCGCAGCGTGATCACCGTGATCGCCTCCTGGCCCTTCGCGTTCCTGCCGAGCGTGCCGACGGGACTGTCGCTGTAGCGGTCGATGACGAAGCCCCGCCTGGCCGCGATGGAGAGGAACCAGAGCATGTGGCAGCTCGACACCGCGGCGACGAGCGCCTCCTCCGGATCTATGGCGCGCGCTTCGGAGAGCGGCAGCGGCACCGAGTGCGGCGACGATGACGCGGGAACCTCGAGGCCTTCGTCAAAGGTCCAGGTGTGGAGGCGGCGATAACGGTTGTCGATGAACTTCGCGCCGTCGCGGTTCCAGGTGATGGAGGCGTGGTAGTCGGTCATCGGATCGACCGCTTGCTCCTGCGGCAATAGTCGCTCACCTCGTCAGTCTGCTCGTGAACGGAGCGCACGACGACTGGCCACGGACGCTTGCGACGGTCGTCTGACGCGCGGTCACGATTTCCCATAGGAGAAATATACGCGTTCAGGCCACCTTCCGCGCCGCCAGAAAGCGACCGTCGGCGAAGACATCCCGCCGCTGTCCATCGTGCGCCACAGCAGGGTGAGCGCGGCCTCGAGCTGATGATGGTCGCGCGATGCGCGCGCCGTCTCGAGGGTGCGACGGACGAGGTTGTCCGGCAGGAGGCCGGCGTCTTCCGCGAAGCACGAGAATACGCAGCGCATGAGGAAGCGCGCTGCGCGCTCGGTGTCGAAGCCGCGGTCCTTCAGCTCGGCGGCCAGCTGCGCCAGTCCGCCGGCGATCTCCGTCGTCACCGCCCGTGCCCTCCCGCGGGGATCGCGCTTCTGCGGCTGCTCGAAGATGTGGAGGGGCAGCTCGAACCGGTATGCGTCAGTGGGCAGCACGGGCGGTTCGACGCCGAGTGCCTCACAGAAGCGGATGAGCCAGGTCTGGAAGACCGAGCGCTCGTTGGCCGTGACGTCCTTCCAGTCGTGGGCGAGCTGCGCCAACCGTTCGACGGCGGCTGGGAGGTCGAGAAGGTTCTGATGGCGCACGCGGTGAGATCATGACGCGTTCTCCCAACCCGCCACTACCGTGGCGAGATGCCGAGTTGCAGCAAACGCCGAGCGCCGAGCAGATTATGGGCATGCCTGCCGTGGAACGCCGTTGGACCGCACGCGAGGTGCGCGCGCTCATCGCGGAGAATCCTCTTCTCACGCCGCGGTACGAGCTGGTGGACGGCGAGCTGCTCGTGACGCCGTCGCCGGGGTTCGGCCATCAACGGGCGGTGGCGCGGCTCCTGATTGCGCTCGGTCTCTACTGCGAGCGTGAACGCGTGGGCACTCCGCTTACCTCGCCATTCGACGTCGAGCTCGAGCCGGAGACCATCACTCAGCCGGACATCTTCGTCCTCTCGGCTGATGAAGGGCACCGGCTGCAACACGAGGGGCTGCCAGCCTTTTCGCTTCTACTCACCGTCGAAGTGCTATCGCCGAGCAGCAGCCGGCATGATCGGGTGCGCAAGCGGCCGCTGTATCAACGGAACGTGCCGGAGTACTGGATCGTGGATCTCGACGCGCGGCTTTTCGAGCGGTGGCGCAGGGGCGAGGAACGGCCGGAGATCGTCGATTCGTCGCTCGAATGGCGGGCGGAGGGGGCGACGGAGCCTTTCGTGCTCGACGTGGAGCGGTTTTTCGCAGAGGTGACCGGTCAGGCATGACGCGTGTCATCCCGCAGCGCGCAGCGCTGTCGGGACCTGTTCTCCCTGCACCGGGGCCGCTCCGTCGCGCTGCCCTTGAACAGCTGAACAGCGTGAAGACGGACGAGAAGGGAGCAGTCCGTGTGGATCCGTGCCGTCCGCGTCTCGTCCGTGTTCAGCAGTTCCGTCGTTCACCACTGTGCCGCCCGACCCGCACGCCGGTCGCCTGCACGGTAGGTCCCGATAGGGCTGCGCCCTGCGGGATGACACGTGAGGCGCGCTACTTCACCAGCCGCGCCCCCGTCAGTGTGGCAATCGCGCCGAGCGTCGTCTGCGCCGCGTTCAGCCCCAGCCGGAAATCCTTGTCGCTGTACGTCTTGAACATGTCCGTCGGCTGGTGCCAGTTGGGATCCCACCCGCCGCCGATCTGCGCGCCGCGCTCGTTCTCGCGCAGGCTGATGCTCGGGATGATGTCCTGGAAGGGCGCCGAGTCGGTGTTGGTCATGTGCTGGCCGACG
>Ga0070660_100002678_pt1 | contig 12237 bp, 10 predicted proteins | sample KBSC33metaG_FD_64670 | JGI IMG/M metagenome (GOLD analysis project Ga0070660, IMG submission 64670) | Corn rhizosphere microbial communities from Kellogg Biological Station, Michigan, USA - KBS C3-3 metaG | ecosystem: Host-associated > Plants > Roots > Rhizosphere > Soil ... | reverse complement strand
CAGCCGGGCGGCAGCATCGGCCTGTCGCGCGGCCTCGATTACGACAGCACGCGCGTCGACTTCGACTACGGCAACCACGTATCGGACCATGACCGCTTCTTCGTCGGCGGCTTCTACCGTCGCGGCGAAGGCATCCGCAACGCGGCCGGCAAGGACGAGCGCGGCGGCCAGCTGCGCGCGAACTTCACGCACGACTTCGACGGCGGCTACGTGCGCGTCTCGCTGAAGCACCTGGACGACCAGAGCCCGACGGCGCTGCCGGTGCCTGTCCTCGTCAACAACGGCCACATTTCGGAAATCCCCGGCATCGACCCGCGCTACGCATCGTTCTATTCGCCGTACTGGGTGCAGGACGTCTCGCTCACCAAAGGCAATGGCCATGTGTCGAGCGACGTCAACGACGGCCTGTCCGTGAAGAGCAACGCCATCGGCCTGGAAGGCTCGTACGACCTGGGTAATGGCTGGACCGTGACGGACAAGTTCCGCAAGGCGTCAAACAGCGGGCGCTTCATCGGCGTCTTCCCCGCCGACAGCGGCAGCGTCGGCACCTATAATTTCGCCACAGGCCCGATGGCCGGTCAGGCGTACAACGGCCGCGCGATCAACGCCGTCGTCTTCAACACGTCGATCGACGACGCGGGCAACACGCTGAACGATGCCCGCGTGACGAAGACGTTCAAGCTCGATGGCGCGAAGCTGAACCTGACGGCCGGCTGGTACTCGTCGCTGCAGAAGCTGGGCCTGACGTGGAACTTCAACCAGTACCTGCTGCAGGCGACCGGTGACGACCCCGCGCTGCTGAAGACGGCGAGCAGCACGCCGGGCTTCGTCGGCCCGGCCTGGGGCGCCTGCTGCTCGCGCGCCGTCGACGTCGAATACCGCACCAACTCGCCGTACGCGAACATCGGCTGGGAGCAGGGCCCCGTCAACCTGGACGCCAGCGTGCGCCGCGACCGCCAGCATGCCGGCGGCAGCGCCAACATCGCCACGAACGCCGCGACCTACGACCCCGCCACCGTGCAGCACGTCGACTACGACATCGGCCACACGTCGTATTCCGTCGGCGGCAACTGGCGCGTGACGCCGGCGTTGGCACTGTTCGCCCGCACCAGCGAAGGCGTGGCGTTCAACGCCGACCGCATCCTGTTCGGCACCCCGCTGGACGGCAGCGCGCCGATCAGCATCAACACCGTCAAGCAGCTGGAAGGCGGCGTGAAATGGCGCAGCGGCGGCCTGTCCACGTTCCTGACGCTGTTCCGTGCCCGCACCAAGGAGTCCAACTACGAGGCGACGACGCAGCTGTCGACCGCCAACAGCTACGACGCGAAAGGCGCCGAACTGGAAGCCGCGTATCGCCTCGGCGACTTCCACGTGACGGGCGGCCTCACGCTGACGAACGCGAAGATCACGGCGACGGCGCCGGGCGGCGAAGCCACCATCGGCCACACGCCGCGCCGCCAGGCGCACGCCGTGTACCAGCTGGCACCGAGCTACGACCTGGGCCCGGCCAGCTTCGGCCTGACCGTGGTCGGCACGGGCAAGAGCTGGGGCGACGATGCCAACACGCTCGTCCTGCCGGGCTACACCGTCGTGCACGCGTTCCTGAACTACCAGGTGACGCCGAAGGTGCAGCTGTCGCTGAACGCCAACAACCTGTTCAACCGCATCGGCTACACGGAAATCGAAGGCGACGGCCACGCCGCCCGCTCGATCACCGGCCGCGCCGTGAAGGCCAGCGTCAAGTACGCGTTCTGACGCGACCCCTCCCGGGCCGGCGCACGCCGCCGGCCCATCATCCTGATTCTTGAGATTCATGACGACGATGTCACTTCCCCTGCGCCGCCTGCTCGACGCGTTGCCGGCGGGCCGCCAGGCCGACGCGCGCCGGCGCGCCGTGCGCCACGAGCCCGTGCTGGCCGACCGCCTGCAGCGCCTGTACGGCCACCTGCCGGGCCACGCGGCCTGGCTGGAGAGCCTGATGACCGACGTGGGCCGCCTGATGGCCGCGCGGCCCGCGGCGCTGCAAGCCGTCGATGCCGCCCGCGAGGACGACCCGGCCTGGTTCTGCGCGCCGACGATGCTGGGCTACAGCGCGTACGTCGACCGGTTCGGCGGCAATCTGCGCGGCGTGAAGGCGCGCATTCCGCATCTGCGCGACCTCGGCGTCACGTACCTGCACCTGCTGCCGTTCCTGCGCCCGCGCGCGGGCGAGAACGATGGCGGCTTCGCCGTCGCCAGCTTCGACGACGTCGACCCGCGCCTCGGCACGGTCGCCGACCTGGAAGACCTGACGGCATCGCTGCGCGAAGCGGGGATCAGCCTGTGCTCCGACCTGATCCTGAACCACGTGGCGGACGACCACCCGTGGGCGCAAGGCGCCGCCGCCGGCAACCCGCACCTGCGCGACTTCTTCCGCGTGCTGGACCGCGCGCAGGCGGACGCGTACGAAGCCACGCTGGGCCAGGTGTTCCCGCAGGCCGCGCCGGGCAACTTCACGCACGTCGATGCGATGGGTGGCTGGGTGTGGACGACGTTCTACCCGTTCCAGTGGGACCTGAACTACGCCAATCCTGCCGTCTTCGCGGCCGTCGCGGCCGCGCTGCTGCGCCTCGCGAACCGCGGCATCGACGTGTTCCGCCTCGATTCCACGGCGTTCCTGTGGAAGCGCCTCGGCACCGATTGCATGAACCAGCCGGAAGCACACTGGCTGCTGCAGGCGCTGCGTGCCATCGTCGACATCGCCGCGCCGGGCGTGCTGCTGAAGGCCGAGGCGATCGTGCCCACGCGCGAACTGCCCGCGTATTTCGGCGCCGCCGACGCGCCGGAGTGCCACCTCGCTTACCACAGCACCTTGATGACGGCCGGCTGGGCGGCGCTCGCGGAAGAGGACGCGAGCCTCGTGCGTGAAGTGGCCGCGGCGACGCCCGCGCTGCCGGCCGGCGCCAGCTGGCTGACCTATGTGCGCTGCCACGACGACATCGGCTGGAAGCATTTGCTGGCCGAGGCGGGCGATATCTCCCGCCTGGCCGCCGTCGCGCAGTTCTACAACGACGGCGCCGGCTACGCGGCCGGCACCGGCTTCCAGGGCGGCCTCGCCACCAACGGCACGGCGGCCGCGCTGTGCGGGTACGCGGCCGACGCGTCGGATGCGGCGTTGCGCCGGCTGCTGCTCGTGCATGGCCTCGCGCTGTGCTTCGGCGGCCTGCCCGTGCTGTACATGGGCGACGAGCTGGCGATGGCCAACGACGACACTTACCGCGACGACCCCGCGCGCGCGCACGACAGCCGCTGGATCCAGCGCGCGCCGTTCGACATCGTCCGTTACGCGGAGCGCAACGATCCGACGACGCCCGCGGGCCGCGCCTACGCGGGCCTGCGCCGCCTGATCTGCCTGCGCCGCGAACTGCCCGAGCTGGCGGCCGGCGTGCCGTGCACGGTGCTGCCGTCCGCCGATCCGGCGCTGCTGGCGCTGGCCCGCGGCGACGGCTTCCGGGCGCTGCTCAATTTTTCCGGCCGGTCGCTTGTGATCGACCTGGGCGCCTACGGCGGCACCGGTACGCTGGCGCTGGCCCCGTGGGACCAGGTCTGGCTGCACCGCGGCCGGCCGTTGGCCTGATGACGAGGACGACATGACACAGAGTGGACAACAGACCGTCGCCGTGTTCGGCGAAGCGCTGGTCGACGACTTCGGCGACCGCCAGGTGATCGGCGGCGCGCCGTTCAACGTGGCGCGCCACCTGGCCGCGTTCGGGCAGGATGCCCTGATGCTGACGCGCGTGGGCCTCGACGGGAACGGCGCCCGCATGCGCGCCGAGTTCGAACGCTTCGGCCTCACGATGGCCGGGCTGCAGGTCGATGCGACGTTGCCGACGGGCGCCGTCCGCGTCGACCGTCTCCCCGACGGCGGCCACCGCTTCACGATCCTGCCGCAACAGGCTTATGATGCGATCGACGGCAATGCCGCCGTGGCGGCGCTCCACGCCGCGCGACCGGCGACGCTGTATTTCGGCACGCTGGCCCAGCGCGAGCCGCAGTCGCGCGACGCGCTGACGCGGCTCTTGGGCGCGACGGACGCCTGCCGCTACCTCGACCTGAACGTGCGGGCAGGGCAGGTGACGGAGCGGTGCGTGTACTCGTCGCTGCACGCGGCCGACATCGTGAAGGTCAACGAAGAGGAGTTGCAGGACTTGTTCGGCTGGTATACCCATATGCGCCTCCCGACCGACGACATGGCGGACGCCGACGTGCGCCACGCGTGCGCGACCTTGCTGCGCGTGTTCAACCTCGCGGGGCTGATCGTCACGCTGGGCCCGCGCGGCGCCGTGTACTTCGGCGCCGACGGCGCGCGCCACGCCACGCCGGCGCCCACCGCGCCCGTGCAACTGGCCGACACGGTGGGCGCGGGCGACGCGTTTTCCGCCGTGTTCCTGCTCGGCCGCGCGCGCGGCTGGCCGCTGGACGTCCTGCTCACCCGCGCCAACGAATTCGCCGGGGCCGTGTGCGGCATCGTCGGCGCCGTCCCGGACGACCATGCGTTCTATCGTCCATTCATCGAACGCTGGGAGACACCATGTCCAAGCCACGCATGACGTTCTGGCAGATCGTCAACATGAACATCGGATTCTTCGGCATCCAGTTCAGCTTCGGTCTGCAGCAGAGCAGCATGAGCCCCATCTACAAATACCTCGGCGCGGACGAGGCGAGCCTGCCGTACCTGTGGCTTGCCGGACCGATGACGGGCCTGCTCGTGCAGCCGCTGATCGGCGCGCTGAGCGACCGCACGACGAGCCGCTGGGGACGGCGCACGCCTTACTTCCTCATCGGCGCCATCCTGTGCAGCCTCGGCCTGCTGGCGATGCCGTACAGCCCCACGTTGTGGATGGCCGCGAGCCTGCTGTGGATCCTCGACGCCGCCAACAACGTGACGATGGAGCCGTACCGCGCGTTCGTCAGCGACAAGCTGCCCACGAGCCAGCACACGCTCGGCTTCCTCACGCAGAGCGCGTTCACGGGCCTGGGCCAGACGCTGGCCTACCTGACGCCGTCGCTGCTCGTCTGGATCGGCATGGACAAGGACGCCGTCAACGGCAGCCACATTCCGCAGGTCGTCGTGGCCGCGTTCCTGATCGGCGCCGTGTGCTCGCTCGTCTCCGTGCTGTGGTCCGTGAAGACGACCCCCGAAGACCCGCTGCCGGCCGAAAAGCTCGCCGCCATGCGCGCAGCGCCGGGCGGCTGGCGCCACACGCTGGCGGAGATCGGCGCGGCCGTGCGCGACATGCCGCCGACGATGAAGCAGCTGGCGCTCGTGAAGCTGTTCCAGTGGTACGCGATGTTCTGCTACTGGCAATTCATCACGCTGTCGCTGGCGCGCACGCTGTTCGGCACGAGCGACGCGGCGTCGCCCGGCTTTCGCGACGCGGGCCTGCTGAACGGCCAGATCGGCGCGTTCTACAACTTCGTCGCGTTCCTCGCCGCGTTCGCCCTCGTGCCGTTCGCGCGCCGCATCGGGCCGCACGTCGTGCATGCCGTGTGCCTGCTGCTGGCCGGCGCCGGCATGCTGGCGATCCCGCACATCCACACCCCGGTGCTGCTGCTCGTGCCGATGGTCGGCATCGGCCTCGCCTGGGCCAGCATCATGGGCAACCCGTACGTGATCCTCGCTTCCAGCCTGCCGCCGGAACGCACGGGCGTCTACATGGGCATCTTCAACATGTTCATCGTGATCCCGATGATCATCCAGATCTTCACGCTGCCGCTGATCTACCGCGGCTGGCTGGGCGGGAACCCGGAAAACGTCATCCGGCTGGCCGGTGCGCTGCTGATCTGCGCCGCCGGCGCGATGCGACTGGTGCGCTACAATGCCCCGGGTGCGATCGAACGGACGGAGACGGCGTATGGTGAAATGGAACGGGATGGCGGTGGTGTTCGGCGAGGTGCTCGTTGAGGAAGGCCCGAGCGCCCCGGTCGTGGGCGGTGCCCCGTTCAACGTGGCGCGCCACCTGGCCGCCTTCATGGCGCCACCCCTCCTGATCACGCGCATCGGCGACGACCGCAACGGCGCGGCCGTGCGCGCCGAACTGGAACGCTTCGTCATCCCCGACGCCGGCCTGCAGGTCGACCCGATGGAGGAAACGGGGCGCGCCGTCGCCGAGCGCCACGGCGGAGCCCCGCGCCTGGCGCTGCTGCCGCGCCAGGCCTACGACTTCATCGACCCGCAAGCGGCCGCCGCGGCCGTCGCCGATGGCGGCCACCACGACACCGTGTATTTCGGCACGCTGGCCCAGCGCGAGGAACGTTCGCGGCTGGCGCTGACGGCCGTGCTGGACGCGACGTCCGCACTGCGCTTCCTCGACCTCAACCTGCGGCCCGGCCAGGCCACGGAAGCCATCGTCACGAAGTCGCTGACGATGGCCGACGTCGTCAAGGTCAACGAAGAGGAATTGCAGGCGCTGTTCCAGTGGTATTTCCAGATCGGCCCCGACGACGCGGCGCTGTCGACGGAAGAAGTGCACGCGGCCTGCCGCGCGCTGATGGACCGGTTCTCGCTGCAGGCGCTGATCGTCACGCTGGGCCATCGCGGGTCCGTGTACTTCGGCGCGGACGGCAGCTACGTCGCCACGCGCGACAACCCGGTGCCGCCGTTCGTGATCGACACGGCGGGCGCCGGCGACGCGTTCTCCGCCGTCTTCATGCTGGGCCGCGCGCGCGGCTGGCCGCTGGAACTCACCCTGGAGCGCGCCAACGAATTCGCCGGCGCGATCTGTGCCGTCAGCGGCGCCGTGCCCGGTGACATGGGCTTCTACGACAAGTGGGTCGCGCGCTGGCGCGAGAATGCCGCCTGACCTTGGCGGCGATGGCGGCCACGCCGCCGTGTCGTTCGGCACTACCTTCCGTCACGAGTAACAAGTGAGAAACAAGCGAACATAAGTAACTTGCTGGTTGGCACTTTTATATGTACTATTGGAAATTGTATTATGGAAATATTGCCAATAGTATAGGATCGACATGAAGTTGCTCAACCGCGTGTCCGTTTTGTGGAAAGTCCTGTTCGCCCCGGCCATCGCCATCGTGTGCATGGTTGCCTATCTCGGCTTCACGGCCCTCGTCTCCAAGCAGAACAATCGCAGCCTGACCGACGTGCGGGACGTGCAATACCCCGTGCTGGACGCGATGACGGAGAACACGGGGTCGCTCGACAAGATCATCGACATCCTGAACAGCGCGGCCACGGCCGGCGAACCGGAGCAACTGCCGAACGCCGACGCGCTGGCCATCAAGGTCCGCGACAACTATGCCCGTCTGCGCCGCATCGACGGCGCGCACGCCCAGGACCTGCAGCGCCTGGCCGGCGAATTCGACGTCTACTACAAGGAAGCGCGCGACGTCGCGGACGCGATGGCGCAGCATACGGGACTCCCCGCCAAGAACAAGATGCAGGCCATGGCGGCGAACCTGGCCAACTACCGCAAGGACGCTAGCGCGTTCCGCACCGCGTCGCGCGAGCATTTCATCGCCACCATCGACACCGCCACCGGCGCGGCCAACCAGGCCGTGCTGGGTGGCGCGGCCATCGGCACGCTGGGCGTGGCGCTGACCATCGGCATCGCGCTGCTGGTGGCGCGCATCCTCGTGGGGCAGTTGCAGCAAGCCGTGCGCGTGGCCGAGACGGTGGCCGCGGGCGACTTGACGAGCACCATCGAAGTCACGTCCAGCGACGAGACGGGCAAGCTGTTGCTGGCCCTGCAGCACATGAACGCGAGCCTGGTGCGCATCGTCAGCCAGGCACGCCTCGCCACGGACACGATCGCCGCCACGTCCGAACGCATTGCGGACGGCAACGGCGACCTGTCCGCGCGCACGGAGCAGCAAGCGGCCGCCCTCGTGGAAACGACGTCGTCGATCGGCGGCCTGACGGGCACCGCCAAGCAGAACGCCGTGAGCGCGGCCCAGGCCAACGCCCTGGTCGGTTCCGCGGCCGATGCCGCGAAGCGCGGCGGCGAGGTGGTGGGGCAGGTGATCGACACGATGGGCGCGATCCATGCGTCCTCGCGCCAGATCGCGGACATCGTCAGCGTCATCGAGGGCATCGCGTTCCAGACCAACCTGCTCGCGCTGAACGCGGCCGTGGAAGCGGCGCGCGCGGGCGAGCAAGGGCGCGGTTTCGCCGTCGTCGCGGGCGAGGTGCGCAGCCTGGCGCAGCGCTCGGCCACCGCGGCCAAGGAAATCACGGCGCTGATCGGGCGCTCCGTCGAGCAGGTCGAACTGGGCACGAAGCTCGCCGACCAGACGGGCAGCACGATGGGCGAAATCGTCGCCGGCGTGCAGCGCGTGACGTCGATCATGGCCGCCATCGCGGCGGCCAGCACCGAGCAGACGGATGGCATCGAGCACGTCAACGCCGCCGTCGCCCAGATGGAGCAGGACACGCAGCACAACGCCCGCCTGGTCGAGGAGACCGCGGGCTCCGCCGCCGAGCTGCGCGAACAGGCCGCGAGCCTGGCCCAGGTCGTGAGCGTGTTCACGCTCGCGCGTACGGACGCCCCGCCGGCACGGGCACCGAACGCGCGCTTGCCCGCGCCGCAGTTGCGCCGCGCCTGAGCGCGCACTCCCGCTTTACCCCTTTCGTCAACGTCACTGTCCAACATGAAGAAACCAATCATGGCAGGACCGGCAGCCCTCGCGGGCGCGGTCCTGGCCACACTGCTGGCCGCGCCCGCGGCGCGTGCCGAAATCGGCATCATCGTCTCGTCCCACGCGGCCAATCCGCCGCCGCTGGCGCAGGTCTGCCAGGCCTACCTCGGCAAGGTCAAGGCGCCGACCTCGATCAACTTCAACGAAAAGAGCCCGCTGCGCGACGAGTTCTATGCCAAGGCGTGCAAGAAGACGCCGGCCCAGGTGCTGGCCACGTGGAGCAAATTGATCCTGACCGGCACGGGCACGCCGCCGGCCGAAGTCGACAGCGCCGCCGCCATGAAGAAGGCCGTGGCGGCCGATCCGAACGCCGTCGGCTACATCGACAAGAAGGATGTCGATCCATCCGTGACGATCATCGCCACGGTCAACTGACCACCGCCTCGCACCACTGTCTACCGAATCCAAGCACACGCATGAAAACATTATTGATCGCCGCCCTGCTGGCCAGCGCGGGCGCGGCCCATGCCGATGACCTGAGCGTCACCGGTTTCGCCACCCTCACCGCCGGCAAGGCCTACAGCGGCTACGACGGCCAGTTCCTGGACGCCCAGTGTCCCTGCTTCATCGGCAATTACGAGCACGGCGCCGTGTACGACAAGAACGAATGGAGCGCCACGCGTGAATCGCTGGCCGGCCTGCAGCTCAAATACAAGCTCACGGACAAGCTCTCCGCCACGGCGCAGGCGGTGTGGCGCGCGTCGCGGCCAAGCAAGCTCGATGTCGACTGGGCCTATCTCTCCTACGACGTCACCCCCGACACCACCGTGCAGGTCGGCCGGCGCCGCCTGCCGATCTACGCCTATTCGGACAGCGTCTACATCGGCTATTCGCTGCCCTGGGTGCGGGTTCCGCAGGACATCTATGGCTGGGAAGTGGGGGCCTACAACGGCGTCAACGTGCGCCATACGCGCAGCTTCGGCGACTGGGCCGTGACGGGCACGCTGTTCGCCGGCCAGGAAGTCACCAAGGACAATATCGAGCAGCGCAAGATCTATTACGGCTACAAGGTGGACGACGCCTGGAAGCACATCCTGGGCGGTTACCTGGACGTGTCGGACGACGTGTTCGGCGCGCGCCTGATCTACATGCAGAACTCGATCGACCTGACGTTCCACCCGCCGGGCGAGGACGTCTCGTCGTCCAACGGCACGCGCCAGCGCATCATCGGCCTGTCCGGCACCATCGACTACGGCAACTGGCTCGTGCGCGCGGAAGCCAACCGCTTCATGCGTCCGTCGCTCGACTACAAGTCGTCCAGCTGGACGACGACGGTCGGCTACCGCGTCGGCCAGTTCACGCCGCTGGTCGGCTATTCGTCATACAAGGAAAAACTGACGCCGACCTATACGTCGACGCAGAACGACACGACGCGCTTTGCCGCCGTGCGCTGGGACTTCAGGAAGAACATGGACCTCAAGGTGCAATGGGATTCCGTCAAGGATTCCAGCAACTACGACTTCACGCATGACGCCAAGCTGTTCAGCGTGACGCTGGACCTCGTGTTCTGACGGACGCCGCCGGGGGTAGCGGGGCGGCGCGCATTGCCGCCCCTTATTCGCCCATCTGGGACTGCAGGTAGTTCTGGATGCCGACCTTGACGATGAGGTCGAGCTGCGTCTCCAGCCACTCGATGTGCTCCTCGGTGTCCTCGAGGATGTCGAGCAACAGGTCGCGCGACACGTAGTCGTGCGCGATTTCGGCGGCGGCGATGCCTTCCTTCACGGTGACCTGGGCCGCGCGTTCCAGCTTCAGGTCGCATTCCAGCATCTCCTGCGCCGACTCGCCGATCAAGAGCTTGTGCAGCGCCTGCAGGTTCGGCAGGCCGTCCAGCATCAGGATGCGGTCGATCAGCCGGTCGGCATGCTTCATCTCGCCGATCGACTCGTCGTATTCCTTCTTGCCCAGCTTGTCGAAGCCCCAGTGCTTGTACATGCGCGCATGCAGGAAGTACTGGTTGACGGCGGTGAGCTCGTTGGTCAGCTGCGCGTTGAGCAGCCGGATGATGTTGGGATCGCCCTTCATGGATTGCCTTTGCGTGCGGTTGTCGTCATAGCATCATAGCAAACCGCGGCCCGGCCGGCGACAGCGATCAGATCGCCGCCAGCGCCAGCCCGCCGGCCGCCAGCAGCGACACGGCACCGATCACGATGCCCACCGTGCGACGCCGGTTGGTGAGCGCCCACAGCACGACGCCCGACAGCGACAACAGGATGATGGAGCCGGCCAGCGTGTCCACGAGCAGGATCCATCCCACGCTCATCCCGACACCCTTGTGCAGGTTGACGAGCGTGCCGAAGACATTGTTCTCGGCGCGCTTGACGGTGACGTAGCTGTTGCCGACCCAATACTCGGCCTGGACACTGCCCGACGGCGACGTGAAGTTGGCGCTCCAGCGCGCCGGTTGCACGATCGACGTGTCGCCCCACGCGACCGGACGTGCGGCCTCGGCCTTCACGCGACTCGGTTCCGGCTCCAGCCGCAGCGAGCGCTTGAGCCACGCGGCCAGCGCCTGCGGATTGCCGGGCGCCGGTTGCGGCAGGGGAATCTGCACCGTCGATTCCTGCGCCTGGGCGGCGGGAATTTTCAGCACGGCGCGGTGGTTGAGGAGGATGCCGGTGCCGCCGAACAGCAGCCCCAGCACGGCACCCCAGAGACCGATCCAGCCGTGGGTCTTGCGCAGCCATTTCACGATGAGCGCACGGCGCGAAGGCTGCGGGGGAGGCTGGACCGTAAAGGGCGCTTTTGGCGGACGGAACGGAATGACGGGCATAGGAGTGAAATCTGGGCGCATCGGAAGTCACATATTACCAAGACCGGAGGGGGCATGGTCGGGTGCGCGCGCATTGTGCGGAGCAACATCCGTCGCCACCGCCGCGGTGGGAAAAGACGACCGGCGTCGCTGGCGCCGCTGGCGCGGCGACGGCCGGCAGGAATGGACGAGGGCCGCGCGCGTCAGGCGGCCAGGCCGTCGTGCGGGGTACGGCGCAGTTCGGTAACGACCGTCTTGCTCTCCAGGTGCTCATGCATGACTTCGCGCGCATAGCTGACGCATTTGCCGCAGCAGGTGCCGACGCCCAGTTCCTTGTACAGGTCGGCCATCGACGTCAGGCCCAGGTCGACGGCCTGGCGGATTTCGCGGTCGGAGATGTTATTGCAGACACAGACGATCATGAAAGGTTCCGAAGATGTGACGAACTGCCGGTTGTTTGATCTATAATGCGAATCATTCTCATTACCCTTCGTATTCTGCTGAAGTCGGATCGCGAATGCAAGTGTTTTTGTTGCGTTGTTGTGTAAAAAGCGGCCGAGTGAGCTGAAGTAGTCAAAGCGCAAATAGAAATAATTCGCATTTAGGTTTATGATGTACCCAACCGTACAAGCAGCGCCATTCTCCGGAAGCGACACCATGACTCTTGCACCCACCCTGACCACGCTCGACAGCCTCAAGGCCGGCCAGAGCGGCACCGTGATCCACCTCGCGCCGAACGCGGTCGGCAGCCGCGATGGCGGCATCGACGTGTCGCGCCGCCTGATGGAACTGGG
>Ga0070660_100002677_pt1 | contig 12239 bp, 8 predicted proteins | sample KBSC33metaG_FD_64670 | JGI IMG/M metagenome (GOLD analysis project Ga0070660, IMG submission 64670) | Corn rhizosphere microbial communities from Kellogg Biological Station, Michigan, USA - KBS C3-3 metaG | ecosystem: Host-associated > Plants > Roots > Rhizosphere > Soil ... | reverse complement strand
CGCCCTTGCGGTTGGCCACTACCGGGGCCAGGATCATCAGCTTGGTCTCTTCCGGCATGGCCAGCACGGCGTCAACCATTTGCGATACCGATTGCGCTGCCAGCGGATTTTCCGGATGGTCAGGGCAGTAGGGCGTGCCGACACGTGCGTACAAGAGGCGCAGATAGTCGTGAATTTCGGTGACCGTGCCGACGGTCGAGCGAGGGTTGTGCGAAGTGGCTTTCTGCTCGATGGAGATTGCCGGCGACAGACCTTCGATCAGATCGACATCCGGCTTTTCCATCAGTTGCAAGAATTGCCTCGCATAGGCCGACAGCGATTCCACGTAGCGCCGTTGTCCTTCCGCATACAGCGTGTCGAACGCAAGCGAGGACTTGCCTGAACCGGACAGGCCGGTGATGACGATGAGTTTGTTGCGTGGCAGGTCGAGATTGATGTTCTTCAGGTTGTGCGTGCGCGCACCCCGGATGCGAATTTCTTCCATGAACTGTCTTCGCTTGGGTTCAATTGGGTCAACCTGATACTATAACGGCTTTTGCAGCCTGAAGTAGCCGCCAGGCTAGCATCAGGGCCAATACGATCGATCCTCCACTGACTGCATGTCTGCCAACGTTTCCATTGAGTCAAGTAGTAGTATCAGGATGAGTCCGACTGAAGTGCGCGCGAGCGCCTCGCTGGCCTCGATCTTCGCACTGCGCATGCTGGGCATGTTTCTAATCCTTCCGGTGTTTGCCGTGCATGCCAGGTCGATGCCGGGCGGGGAGAATGCCACTTGGATTGGCATTGCATTGGGAATGTACGGATTCACTCAGGCTTTAGGGCAAATTCCCTTTGGTAGGGCATCGGATAAGTACGGACGCAAGCGCATTATCATCATCGGGTTGATCCTGTTTGCGATCGGTTCTTTCATCGCTGCCGCCGCAAGCAGCCTGCTTTGGGTGATCGTGGGCCGCGCGGTACAGGGGGGCGGTGCGATCTCGGCGGCAATTACCGCCTTGATTGCCGATTTGACGCGCGAGGAACATCGCACCAAGGCGATGGCCATGGTCGGCGGTTCCATCGGCATCACTTTCGCTGTCTCGATGGTCGCGGCGCCAATCCTGTACAAAGTCATCGGCATGGCTGGAATCTTTGCGCTGACCGGTGCTCTGTCCATCATCGCGATCTTTGTCGTTGCCTATATTGTGCCGTCAGCGCCGAAGATCGTCGTGTTGCCGCGCGTGCCGTTTTCCAGGGTGTTGGGCGACCGCGAACTGATGAGGCTCAATTACGGTGTGTTCGCTTTGCACCTGACGCAGATGTCGATGTTCATGGTGGTACCGTCAGCGCTGGTGGCCTATGCCGGCTTGCCAGTGGCTGCCCACTGGGAGGTTTATCTGCCGGTGATGCTGATGTCTTTTGCACTGATGCTGCCGCCGATTTTCGTTGGCGAGCGCAAGGGCAAGATGAAGCAGGTATTCCTCGGCGCGATCGCATTGATGCTGCTGGTGCAGCTGGGTTTGTGGCTGTTTCTGCAGCATCCGACGCAGCATTGGAGTTTGCTGGTCGGGTTGCTGTTGGCCTTTTTTGTAGCCTTCAACATTCTGGAAGCCAGTCAGCCGTCGCTGGTGTCACGTATTGCGCCGCCAGCGGCGAAAGGCGCGGCGCTGGGTGTCTACAATACTTTGCAGGCACTTGGATTGGCCTGCGGCGGTACGCTTGGCGGCTGGATGCGTCAGCATGTCGGCGACGCATCGGTATTCGCCCTGTGCGCAGTGCTGACTGTTGTCTGGCTTATAATTGCCGCCGGTATGAAAGAGTTGCCGCGCCGCGGGAAAGCAGCGGCCGCACATTGAGTCGGCGGGCGTGATTTACATTTGAGCAAGCATTAGGAGAAAGTTATGGCATCGGTCAACAAAGTCATCCTCGTCGGCAACCTGGGCCGCGACCCGGAAACCCGGTACATGCCGAACGGCGATGCCGTTACCAATATCACCGTCGCCACTACGGAAAGCTGGAAGGACAAGAACAGCGGCGAGAAGAAAGAGTTGACGGAATGGCACCGGGTCACCTTCTATCGCAAGCTTGCCGAGATCGCCGGCCAGTATCTGAAGAAAGGCTCGCAAATCTATATCGAAGGCCGTTTGCAGACGCGCAAGTGGACCGACAAAGACGGCGTCGAGCGCTACACCACGGAAATCATCGCCGACACCATGCAGATGCTGGGCAGCCGGCAAGGCATGGGCGGAGGCAGCAGTGCTCCCATGGATGACGATTACGGCAGCAGCGCCCCTGCGCCACGTCAGAATCAGAGTGCGGGCGGAGGCGGCCGTAGTGCTCCACAACGCCCGGCACCGAACTTCAACGACATGGATGACGATATTCCATTCTAATAAGCAATCCTTGCAATCCAATCAAAGGCCCCGATTAACGGGGCTTTTTTATTTTCATTTGTAGTTTGAACTGATTTGTTTCCGGTATAAGATTCCACTGTGCATTAATTTCCGTGAAGTAATTTGTTGAGATCGTGATCAGGCACGCATCATGTGATCGCGCCGCTGCCCAAGCCAGGTCTTCAAATGTATTCAATACGCCGCGAACAACAAGATGCCGCAGTCAGAACGCAATTGGACAGCCTGATGGAGGCTGCAGGCGATGTTGTTTTCCGCTTATCCAGGGACGGCAACATTCTCCATGTCAGCAAGCGGGCGATGGAACTACTTAATCTCGGTGCCGATCTTGTCGGCAAGCCGATGACGCATGTTGTCTTGCCAGTCGATCATCCGGCTATCGATGTCGCTATCTCGCAAGCGCTGGAAGCAAGCGATCCAATCCGCGTGAATGTACGAATCAAGACGCCCGCCAGCTCGCTTTGGATCGAACTGCAGGTGATGGCTTGCCCCAGTCCGCAGGGCGAGACCGAGTTGCTGGCGGTCGGACGTGATATTTCCAACCAGCAGGCTACTGAAGAGCGTTTGCGGCACATGGCCACGCATGATGCACTGACCGGCCTGCCGAATCGCTCCTTGCTGTCGGACCGCATTCGCATGGCGATCGCACAGGCGCGCCGCACTGGGCGCGGTTTCTCGATACTGGCGCTGGATCTTGACGGCTTCAAGAAGGTGAATGATGCCCTCGGCCATCCGATCGGGGATGCATTGCTGCGCGTGGCGGCTTTGCGATTGGCCGACACCCTGCGCGACGTTGATACGCTGGCGCGCGTGGGTGGAGACGAATTCGTCGTGGTGCTGCCGGGCGCCATGTCTGAGAGCGACATACAGCTCATCGCCCGTCGCATGATCGCGGCCATGCAGCTCCCCTTCGAGATACAGGGGCATATGTTGTATATCAGTGCCTCGATCGGCGCTGCAATCTTCCCTCTGCACGGTGACAGTGAAGTCAAGCTGCTTGCGCATGCCGACACCGCGATGTATCGGGCCAAGGAAACCGGCAAGGCGCGCTGTGTCGTCTTCAGCCACGAAAAATTCACGCAGCCGGAGCACGACGTATCGATGGAGGCGGCGATGTTCCAGGCGGTGCGCGATGGCGAATTTTCGCTGCATTATCAGCCCATCATCGACGCCCGCACTCGCCAGATCATGGGTTTCGAGGCGTTGATGCGTTGGCTGCGGCCGGGATATGGCATGGTGTCGCCAGGGCAATTCATCCCGATGGCTGAAAGCAATGGTCTCATCAACCTGCTTGGCGCCTGGGCAATGAAAACGGCTTGCATGCAGATCAGACGGTTCGAGGAAGTCGCCAAGCGGCCGCTGTATATCTCGGTCAACGTCAGCCCGCGTCAGTTCCGCAATGACCAATTCCTCGATATCGTCGATGAAGCGCTCAGCCTGTCCGGATTGAAGGGACATCAATTGCTGCTGGAGATCACCGAAGGTATTCTGATGTCTGATCCCGAACATGCGGAAGCCTTGCTGAATATGATGTTGACGCGCAATGTCCGCATCGCGATCGACGACTTCGGCACCGGCTATTCCTCGCTTGCTTACCTGAAGCGTTTTCCCATTGCCACGCTCAAGATCGACCGCGCCTTCATCAAGGATCTGCCGGAATCGGTCAAGGATATGGCGATCTGCAATGTCATCATGAGTCTTGCAGGCCATCTCAATCTCACCACGGTCGCCGAAGGTGTGGAAAACGAAGAGCAGCTTCAGTTTCTCGCCCGGCAGGGTTGCGGCCTGGTGCAAGGGTACCTGACCGGTCGGCCGATGGTGCCGGAAGATGTCATCTCCTTGTTGGAGCGGGAAGAGCAGGATATGGCGCTGCTGGAAGGGGCGAAGTGAGTTTTCCAGCTGCAAGCGACGCCGTTTGCGCGGAAAAAACCATGGAATTGCTGTGGTCGCGAGTGCGCCAGCGTGGTGACCTGCCGGGATTTTCCAAGGCCATCAGCGCCATCATTGCTGCCATGCGTGGCGATGATGATCGCGAATTAAATATGACAAAAACGGTGCTGCAGGATCCAGCACTTACGCAGAAGGTGCTGCGTCTGGCCAACAGCGCCATGTATGCGGTCTTTGGTCAAAATATTAATACGGTATCGAAAGCCGTGATCGTGCTCGGCACCGAGGCGATCGGGCATCTTGCGCTCGGCCTGAAGGTGATCGACAACCTGTCCGATAATGCCTCTTCCGATTCTATGGCCGCTCGCCTCGAACTCGAAAAGGCCGTGCTTGCCGGTATGTTGCACGTCATATGACATCGGCTGCCAGCACGCGCGACGCCGAGGAGGCGGTAGTGTGCTCCATGCTCCATTCGCTCGGTCGCATGCTGGTGACGTTTTACCTGCCGGAACGTTGGCAGCAAGTGCAAACGCGCATGGCGGAGACAGGTATTGATGAAGCGCGAGCTGCAGTGGAGGCGTTCGGTCTGGGATTGGACGAGATCGGTTGCCAGGCCGCTCAACAGTGGGGGCTACCCGCCGCCATTGTGAAGACGCTGCAAGACGTTCCGCCTGCGCCCGTAAAGGAACCGCTTGACCATGCCGATTGGTTGGCCGCCATCTCCACGCTGTCGTCGCGTTGCGCGGATGCCTTATGCGTCGATCAAAAGTCGTCTGCTGTCGTGCTCTATGAGCTTGCCGCCGGTTACGCGGACATGGTGGGCCTGGGCGTTGAGCAGGTGCTGTCTTCAGTGGAAGCCGCGCAGCGCACCGTGACTGAAGAGAATTTGGTCGTTCTGCGTCCCGCAACCGTTGGCAAGACGTCGCCAGCTGCCTTCAGGGCAGGCAAGCCTGTTGACGCGATACAGATTCTCGCGCGTGGAGTGGAAGACGTGCGCGGAGCGATGAAATCGGCCAGCACAACTCAGCTCCTCACCATGGCACTGGAAACGGTCTATCAGGGACTTGGTTTCAGTCGCGCAATTGCCTTTTTGCGCAATCAGGAGCGGCAGCATTACAACGCGCGCATGTGCTTCGGTGACGACGTTCAGGAACTGCTGCCCCGCCTCGTATTTGGCGATGCTTATCAGCCAGATGTATTCCATGCCTCGCTGGCGAACGACAAGATGATCTTTGTCGAGAATGCGCAAGATCCGGCTTTCCTCAATAAGATCCCGCGCTGGTGGCGGGAAGCCTTGCCGACCGTGCGCAGTTTCATGGTTCTGCCGCTGGCGGTCAATCGCCAACCTATCGGCTTCCTCTATGGGGACTGGGATATGTCGCGACCAGTGGCTCGGATCGAACAGTCAGAAGTCCCTTCCCTCAACGAGCTGCGCATGCTGGTCATGCGCGCCTTCGAACTGCGCCGCCAGATGGAACCCGGCTGGGCGCGCACTATGCTCTGAGCAAGTTTCCCCGGTTTGCCTGCCGACTTTGCTTGCCAGAGTTTGGTTCTTTGCAATATATTTCAACTTGTTTCAAATATATAAAAAATATTTCCCTTGTGGTAGGCCAATTTTCGATACGGCTGATAAATCAATTAATTATTTTGCAATAAGCGGTGCCGGCATGAAAGAAATCATTGTTGCAGCATCCATTGTGCTGGGCGGATTGCTGTTGTGGGGCTACTTGCATCGGGAGCGGTCGTTTCGTTTTCGAGAGAGAGCGGTGTTGACGGGCGGCGAGCTGGAGTTCTTTTTCCGCCTGCGCGATGCACTGCCGGAGTGCGTGATATGTCCGCAAGTCGCAGTGGCGGCGCTGATCGAGCCGACAGGTGCCGGGCCATTGCGCCATAAAGCGTTAGCGAGCATTGGTGGAAAACGTGTCGGTTATGCTGTGTTCGACGAAAGCATGCAACTGCTTGCCGTGGTTGAATACGATCACCATGGGCGCCGCAAGCGCAGCGATGTTCTGCGTGATGCTTGGTTCGCCAGCGCCGGTGTGCGGACGATCCGTTTTCATGCCAAACATTTGCCCAACGAGGGGATGATCAAATCGCGTATTTTTGCTCATTCGAAGCCGAATTCACATTACATCGATTACCAGCTTGGTAGGGAAGGCGAAAGCAAACCGAGTAAGGCCTTGTGGCCCAATACTGTCAACGCGCATCCCTGACATGGCGGGGTAGAATGCGGGGCAAGGCGGAACACTTTTTTGCGTCCGCCTCGTTTTCTCATCATGGCCAGACTTCCGCGACTCGTCGTTCCACATCAGCCTCATCTCATTATCCAGAACGGCATTGACCGCCAGTCCGTGTTTCGCGACGATGCGGATCACACCTCCTTCCAGCGCTGGTTGCGCGAGGCGGCGCGGCAGTTCAAAGTTGCCGTGCATGCCTATGTACTGCTTCCTGCGCAAGTTCAGTTGCTGGTGTCGCCAAGTGATGAAGTCGGCCTTGGTCGCATGATGCAATGGATAGGGCGGCAGTATGTCCCATATTTCAATGCCAAATACCAACGAGCTGGCACGCTTTGGCAGGGCCGTTACCGGGCGACGGTCGTCGAACCCGCACAGTATTTTCTGGCGTGCAGCAGATATATTGAATCCGAGCCGGTACGCGCCAGTTTGTGTGTCGAGCCTTCGCAATACCCCTGGTCGAGCTACGCGCACCATGCCGGTATTTGTCCTGATCCGGTGATTACTGACCATGCGCTTTACTGGGGGCTGGGCAATACACCTTTCGACCGCGAGGCCGCTTACCGGTCCTTGATGGAGCAGGGGCTGTCAACCGCAGAGGTGAAGACGCTGAATGACGCGGCGCTGAAAGGCTGGCCGCTCGGTTCGGAGCAATTCAAGAAAGAGCTGCAAAAACAGGCTAGCCGTCGCGTCGAACCTGCCAAGCGAGGTCGCCCGGCGAAGCCCCGAACAATAGACGTGCAACCAACAGATTCCTGAGGTTTCTGAAAACTTGTTTGAATTCATGCACTTGTTCGCATCAAAATAACTCTGTCCCTATTTTGATGTGTGACTTTTTGGTGAAACAATTAAAATTACTCCGACCCTAATTTTTGAGGTTGAAGTATCTGTTGCACTGCACTATCCTTGATTCTCAACACAACAAAAGTTGCGGAGAATGTCTATGCGCGCGCAAGGTTTATATGATCCCACCAATGAACACGACGCCTGTGGCGTAGGTTTCATTGCTCACATCAAGGGCAAGAAAAGTCACTCGATCGTGGAACAGGGGTTGCAGATTCTGAAGAATCTCGACCATCGGGGTGCGGTTGGTGCCGATAAGCTGATGGGAGACGGCGCGGGTATCCTGCTCCAGATTCCGGATCAGTATTTTCGTGAGGAAATGGCCAAGCAGGGAGTGAACTTGCCGCCGCCGGGCGAATATGGCGTCGGCATGGTGTTCCTGCCGAAGGAGCAGGCTTCCCGCATTGCTTGTGAACAGGAAATCGAGCGCGCGGTGCTGGCCGAAGGCCAAGTCGTGCTCGGCTGGCGCGATGTGCCGGTCGACCTCGACATGCCGATGTCGCCGACGGTGCGCGCGAAAGAGCCAGTGATCCGCCAGATCTTTATCGGACGCGGTCCGGACATCATGGTGACCGACGCCTTGGAGCGCAAGCTGTACGTCATCCGCAAGTCGTCCGGCCACGCCATCCAGGCGCTGAACCTCTTGCACGGCAAGGAATTCTTCGTGCCGTCGATGTCGGCGCGCACCATCGTCTACAAGGGGCTTTTGCTGGCTGATCAGGTTGGCGTGTACTACAAGGATCTGCAGGATTCGCGCTGCGTCTCCGCGCTTGCGCTCGTGCACCAGCGCTTCTCCACCAACACATTCCCCGAGTGGCCGCTGGCCCACCCGTATCGCCTGATCGCACACAACGGCGAGATCAACACCGTCAAGGGAAACTTCAACTGGATGCGCGCCCGCGAAGGTGTGATGAAATCGGCTGTGCTGGGCGATGATTTGCAGAAACTGTTTCCGCTGATCTATGAAGGCCAGTCTGACACAGCCTGCTTCGATAACGTGCTCGAACTCTTGGTAATGGCCGGCTATCCGGTTGCGCAGGCGATGATGATGATGATCCCGGAAGCGTGGGAAAACCACGCGCTGATGGATGACAACCGCCGCGCCTTCTACGAATACCATGCTGCAATGATGGAGCCGTGGGACGGTCCTGCCGCCATGGCCTTCACGGACGGTCGCCACATTGGTGGCACGCTCGACCGAAACGGCTTGCGTCCGGCCCGTTACATCGTTACCGACGACGATCTCGTCGTGATGGCGTCCGAAGCCGGTGTGCTGCCGATCCCGGAATCGAAGATCATCAAGAAATGGCGTCTGCAGCCGGGCAAGATGTTTCTGATCGACCTCGAAGCAGGTCGCATCATCGACGACAAGGAATTGAAGGATACCTACGCCAACGCCAAGCCGTACAAGCAATGGATTCGTTCGGTGCGTATCAGGCTCGACGAGCTGCCGCGCGAGCCGGAAGAGGAGAAGTCCTCCATTCCGCTGCTGGATCGTCAGCAGGTGTTTGGTTATACCCAGGAAGATATCAAGTTCATCTTGTCGCCAATGGCCGCTACTGCTGAGGAAGCGGTCGGCTCCATGGGCAACGACTCGCCGCTGGCCGTTATGTCCAACAAGAACAAGACGCTGTACAACTACTTCAAGCAGTTGTTCGCCCAGGTGACGAACCCGCCGATCGACCCGATCCGCGAAGCAATGGTGATGTCGGTGGTGTCTTTCGTCGGCCCGAAACCGAACCTGCTCGACACCAACAACATCAACCCGCCGATGCGCCTGGAGGTGTCGCAACCCGTCCTCGACTACGCAGGCATCGCCAAGCTGCGCAACATCAGCAAGCATACCGGCGGCAAGTTCAAGTCGTACGAGCTGAACATTTGCTATCCGGTCGCCTGGGACAAGGAGGGCATCGAGGCGCGCTTGGCATCGTTGTGCGCGAAGGCGGTCGATGCCGTCAGGTCCGGCCATAACATCCTGATCATTTCCGATCGTAAAGTCGATGCGAATCAGGTGGCGATCCCGGCATTGCTGGCGACTTCGGCCATCCACTTGCATTTGGTCAGCAAGGGGCTGCGCACGTCCACCGGCCTGGTGGTTGAAACCGGCTCGGCACGCGAGACGCATCATTTCGCCCTGCTCGCCGGCTATGGCGCGGAAGCGGTTCACCCCTACCTCGCCATGGACACGCTGGTCGAACTCGCGAAGGAATTGCCGGGCGATCTGACGCCGGAGCAGGCGATTTACAACTTCCAGAAAGCGGTTGGCAAGGGTTTGATGAAGGTGATGTCCAAGATGGGCATCTCGACCTACATGTCCTACTGCGGTGCGCAAATCTTCGAAGCCATCGGCTTGTCCAAGTCGATGGTTGACAAGTACTTCAAGGGCACTGCGTCCAACGTCGAAGGCATCGGCGTGTTCGAAGTCGCCGAGGAAGCGCTGCGTCTGCATCGTTTGGCGTTTGGCGACGATCCGGTACTGGCTAACGCGCTCGATGCCGGCGGCGAATACGCATACCGTGTGCGCGGCGAAGAGCACATGTGGACGCCGGATGCCATCGCGAAGCTGCAGCATTCGACTCGCGCGAACAACTTCAACACGTACAAGGAATACGCCCAGATCATCAACGACCAGTCCAGGCGTCACATGACGTTGCGTGGCCTGTTCGAGTTCAAGCTCGACCCGAGCAAGGCGATCCCGCTGGACGAAGTCGAACCGGCGAAGGAAATCGTCAAGCGTTTCGTCACCGGCGCGATGTCGCTTGGCTCGATCTCGACCGAGGCGCACACCACATTGGCAATCGCGATGAACCGCATCGGCGGCAAGTCCAACACCGGCGAGGGTGGTGAGGACGAAAACCGTTATCGTAATGAATTGAGGGGTATCCCGATCAAGAAGGGCGCGACGCTGGCGTCCGTGATCGGCAAGGACCGCGTCGAAGTCGATCTGCCTTTGCAGGAAGGCGACTCGCTGCGTTCCAGGATCAAGCAAGTTGCGTCTGGCCGCTTCGGCGTTACCGCCGAGTACCTGGTGTCGGCCGACCAGATCCAGATCAAGATGGCGCAAGGCGCAAAGCCAGGCGAGGGCGGCCAGTTGCCGGGTCACAAGGTGTCCGAGTACATTGCCAAGCTGCGCTTCTCGGTGCCGGGCGTGGGACTGATCTCGCCGCCGCCGCACCATGATATCTACTCGATCGAAGATCTGGCGCAGTTGATCCACGACTTGAAGAACGCCAATCCGAAGGCATCGATTTCGGTCAAGCTGGTGTCTGAAGTCGGCGTGGGCACGGTGGCTGCAGGCGTTGCGAAAGCGAAGGCCGATCACGTCGTGATCGCCGGCCACGACGGCGGCACCGGTGCATCGCCGCTGTCTTCCATCAAGCATGCCGGCACGCCGTGGGAACTCGGTCTCGCTGAAACACAACAGACACTGGTGCTCAACCGTCTGCGCAGCCGCATTCGCGTGCAAACCGATGGACAGATCAAGACCGGCCGCGATGTCATTATCGCTGCCATGTTGGGCGCTGACGAATTCGGTTTCGCCACTGCACCGCTGGTGGTCGAAGGCTGCATCATGATGCGCAAGTGCCACCTGAATACCTGTCCTGTCGGCGTCGCCACCCAGGACCCGGTACTCCGCGCGAAGTTCCAAGGCAAGCCCGAGCATGTCGTGAACTACTTCTTCTTCGTCGCCGAAGAAGTGCGTCAGATCATGGCCCAACTCGGCATTCGCACCTTCAACGAGCTGATCGGTCGCTCCGACCTGCTTGACAAGTCGAAGGCGATCTCGCACTGGAAGGCCAAGGGACTGGACTTCACCAAGATATTCCATCAGCCGGACATGCCGGCTTCGGAGCCGCGTTATCAGGTCGAAGAGCAGGATCACGGTCTCGAAAATGCGTTGGACCATAAACTGATTCGGCAGGCGCAGTGGGCGATTGACAAGGGCGAAAAGGTCTCCTTCATTTCGCCGATCAAGAACCTCAACCGTTCTGTCGGTGCCATGCTGTCGGGCGCAATAGCGCAAAAGTACGGCCACGAAGGGCTGCCGGACGACACCATCCACATCCAGTTGCAGGGAACTGCCGGCCAGTCAGCTGGAGCCTTCCTCGCACATGGCATTACGCTGGATCTGGTGGGCGAGGGCAATGACTATGTCGGCAAGGGATTGTCGGGCGGGCGCATCATCGTGCGTCCGAACACCGAATTCCGCGGCCGGGCTGTTGATAACATCATCGTTGGCAATACCGTGCTGTACGGTGCGATTTCCGGCGAGGCCTTCATCAATGGTGTCGCAGGCGAGCGTTTCGCGGTGCGCAATTCCGGCGCGACGGCAGTCGTCGAAGGCACTGGCGATCACGGCTGTGAATACATGACCGGCGGTACGGTCGTCGTGCTTGGCACAACCGGGCGCAACTTTGCGGCAGGCATGTCGGGTGGTATCGCTTACGTGTACGACCCGGACGGCGAATTCGCGAAGAGATGCAATACCGCGATGGTCGCCCTGGAGCAGGTGCTGCCTGCCCATGAGCAGGAGACGCAGATCGACCGCGCCATCTGGCATAGCCCGATTCATGGCGGGGAAGGCCAGACAGACGAAGAAATCCTGAAGAGCCTGATTGAACGCCACTTCAAGTACACCGGCAGCACGCGTGCACGCAACCTGCTGGATGCCTGGGGCAACAGCCGCAACAAGTTCGTCAAGGTCTTCCCGACCGAGTACAAGCGTGCGCTGCGCGAGTTGTATGTGGAGGCGCGGGCTAGGGAAAAGATCGCGGCGTAAGTTCAATCACTCACATATGCCTGCTCCTTCCTCCTTCTAGGGGGAAGGTTGGGATGGGGGTGTGATGGTCGAATCAACGTATGCATTGGCTTAGCCATCACACCC
>Ga0070660_100002676_pt1 | contig 12241 bp, 13 predicted proteins | sample KBSC33metaG_FD_64670 | JGI IMG/M metagenome (GOLD analysis project Ga0070660, IMG submission 64670) | Corn rhizosphere microbial communities from Kellogg Biological Station, Michigan, USA - KBS C3-3 metaG | ecosystem: Host-associated > Plants > Roots > Rhizosphere > Soil ... | reverse complement strand
TGTCGCACCTGCGCTCGCTGCCGTTCGACATCATCAAGATTGACCGTAGCTTCGTTACTCAGATCAATGCGAAGCGCGAGAATGGCGCGATCGTGCGGGCGGTGACGACACTCGCCAACGCGCTCCAGGTGCCCGTGTGCGTTGAGGGCATCGAGAACGAGGAATCCTACCGGACCGTGGTCCAGCTTGGCTGCGAGATCGGGCAGGGCTGGTATTTCGGCAAGGCGATGCCCGCCGAGGCGGCGCGTGAGCTGCTCGACGCACGCGAACGCAATCGCGAAGTTCCATTGCGCTCCGCCACTGGCGGTTAATTTCTCTGCAAGTGCATGACGTGACGTCCCGTCGCGGGACGCCGGGAGCCGCTTGCGCTTGGCGTGGTTTTTGACATGGTAAAGACCACGTTAGGATTCTCCGCCATGCAGCTTGTCCGGCCAGTCGTTGCGTCCAACCCACGTCAGTTCGGCCGTGGACCGGTGCGCTGGGATCATTTGGTGCCCGCACCGGCGCGCCGGATTCCTGCTGACCTCAAACTGTTCGCGATGACCTTCGCGGCCGGCTTCCTGTTCGTCTCGATCCTGATCGGCTGAAATCAGTCGCAAGCTTGGTGGAGCTTCCAGCCCAGCCAGGCCGAGACAATGCACATGGCTGCGACCAGCAGTAGCTGACTGCCGGGTCCGAAACCGAGGCTGCTGAGAGCGAAGGCCAGTCCCGAACCCACCACCATGGCTCCTGAATTGACGATGTTGTTGGCCGCAACGGTGCGCGCCGTTTCCGACTGATCGACCGTCGTGGTCAGGAACGCGTAGAGCGGCACTACGAACATTCCCCCGGTGATCGAGATCGTCAGCAGTGCGAGGATCAGTAGCGGCGCGCTCGGCTGATAGAGGAAATTGCCCAGCGTGATCAGTTCGCCGTCGGCGTGATTGGCCCAGCTCTGCGCGACGAAATAGAGGAAGACGACGCACACCCCCATCGCGAGCACCGAGCCGGGGGCGTAGCGGGCCGACACTTTGCTCTTGAGCAGCCGGTTGATGAGGATCGAGCCGATTGCGATGCCGACCGAGAAGATGGCGATGAACAGGCTCGCGACATGCTCATCGGCGCCAAGTACGTTCTTCACTAGCGGCGGGAAGATGATGATCATCACCGCGCCGATGGTCCAGAAGAAGCTGATCGCGCAGATCGCGAGGAACAGCCGCGGAATGTGCATGGTCCCGCTGACCAGTTGGATCGAGGCCCGCAGGATATGCCAGTCGGGTGGCCGCGCGTCGCTATGCGGCGGCGCAGGCGGCACTTGACGGCCGGTCAGGAAGCCGATCGCGGCAATGACGACGGTTGTCGCCGCGGCGATCTTCGGAAAAGCCGCCAGACCGCCGGCGGCTACCGTGCCGCCAAGGATCGCCAGATAGGTTCCCGCCTCGACCAGCCCGGTGCCGCCCAGCACCTCGTCCTTGTGCAAATGTTGCGGAAGGATCGCGTATTTGATCGGCCCGAAGAAGGTCGAATGAACACCCATGGCGAACACCGCGGCCAGCATCAGCGGAACACTGGCGAAAATCAGCCCCGCCCCGCCCACCGCCATGATTGCGATTTCCGCGAGCTTCACGAGGCGGATGAGGTGCGCCTTGTCGCGGATGTCCGCCAGCTGTCCCGCGGCCGCCGACAGCAGGAAGAAGGGGAGGATGAACAGACCCTGCGCAATCGCATTGAACTGCGCTTCTTTGGTCGCGTCCGAATAGAGCTGGTAGGTGACGAACAGCACCACGCCCTGCTTGAACAGGCTGTCGTTGAAGGCGCCGAGAAACTGCGTTGCGAACAGTGGCATGAACCGCCGCGCGCGGAGCAGGTGGGTAACGTTCTGGATCAAGTTGAAGCGATAACCGCGTTTGTGGGGGAAGCGCGGGCATAGCCAGCTTTGCCTGACGCGCCAAACCCTTCTAACGCTCGCGTCCGAAAACGATGCTGTCGCTACCGAACCTCCTCACGCTCTCCCGCATCCTGGCGGTGCCGATCCTTGTCTTCCTGCTGTGGCGGCCGGCGCCCATCGATTATGCGATCACCTTCGTGCTCTACTGCCTGGTCGGCATCACGGATTATTTCGACGGCTATCTGGCGCGCGCCTGGGGCAGCATTTCGCGTTTGGGTCAGTTCCTCGATCCCATCGCCGACAAGATCATGGTTGTCGCGGTCCTGATCATGCTGATTTCCAGCCGCAAGGCCAATCCGATCCCGGAAATCGCCGGTCTGCATATCATCGCCGCGCTCATCATCCTGCTCCGCGAAATCATTGTATCCGGACTGCGCGAGTTCCTGGCCAGCCTGCAGGTTTCGGTCCCGGTCAGTGCGTTGGCCAAGTGGAAAACCACGTTGCAGCTCGTTGCGCTCGGGGCGCTGATCCTCGGCGGAGCCGTGCCGCACATGCCCTGGGTCCATGTCGTCGGACTGGCCTGCCTGTGGGCCGCGGCCGCGCTGACCCTGATCACCGGCTATAGCTATTTGCGCACCGGCCTGCGCCACATGGACTGACGACTAACGCTTTAATCGATTTTGTGCGTCTGACTGAACGACTTTAATCGTTTCAGTCGTTGGTAGCGCGCGACTAGGCAGCACCTCGACTGAGTCACAATCGGAGAGGTTTGCGAGCATGGACGCGAAGACTGGCGAGATGGGCGGATGCCCGATGGGTCAAGGCGATGGCGGAGTGCGTGCGCTTCTCGGACGGCAGAACCGCGACTGGTGGCCGGACGCGCTGGCAGTCGATATCCTGGCGCCCAACGGCGACACGAATCCTTTAGGCGACGATTTCAGCTATGCCGAAGCCTTCGAAAAGCTCGACTATCAGGCGCTGAAATCCGACCTCACCGCGCTAATGACCGACAGCCAGCCCTGGTGGCCGGCCGACTATGGGCACTACGGTCCGTTCTTCATTCGCATGGCCTGGCACGCGGCCGGCACCTACCGGACGGGCGACGGCCGCGGCGGCGCCAATAGCGGCCAACAGCGGTTCGCGCCGCTCGACAGCTGGCCCGACAACGGCAACCTCGACAAGGCGCGCCGCCTGCTGTGGCCGATCAAGCAGAAGTACGGCGAGAATATCAGCTGGGCTGACCTCTTCATCCTCGCCGGCAATGTCGCCATCGAATCGATGGGCGGCCCCGTGTTCGGCTTCGGTGGCGGCCGGGCCGACGTGTTCGAGCCTGAGAAGGACGTCTACTGGGGCCACGAGGACAAGTGGGTGAATGAGGGCGTTCAAACCCGCATCGACGAAGAGCGCGGACTTCAGGATCTCGACGGTCCGCTCGCGGCGATCCAGATGGGCCTCATTTACGTCAACCCGGAAGGTCCGGGCGGCAACCCCGATCCGCTGAAATCCGCTCGCGACATCAAGGCGACCTTCGAACGCATGGCGATGAACCATGAGGAAACCGTCGCGCTCACCGCCGGCGGTCACACCTTCGGCAAGGCTCACGGCAATGGCGATCCGTCAACGCTTGGCGCGGCGCCGGCCGGTGGCGACCTCACGGCGCAGGGCTTTGGCTGGGTCAGCGGCGAAGAGCATGGCGGCATTGGCGAGCATACGGTCACTAGCGGTCTCGAAGGCTCGTGGGTGAACACGCCTACGCAATGGTCGGATAATTACTTCCGCCTGCTGCTCGATTATGAATACGAGCTAGTCCGCTCGCCCGCGGGCGCGCAGCAGTGGCAGCCGGTCAACCAGAAGGAAGAGGATATGGCGCCGGCCGCCTGGGATTCTTCCAAGAAGGTCCCGACGATGATGACCACGGCCGACATGGCGTTGAAGATGGACCCGGAATTCCGCAAGATTTCGGAGAAGTTCCGCAACGACCATGAAGCGTTCAAGGACGCCTGGGCGCGCGCCTGGTTCAAGCTGACCCATCGCGACATGGGACCCAAGGTCCGTTACCTCGGCCCGGAAGTTCCGGCCGAAGACCTGATCTGGCAGGACCCGATCCCGGCCGGCAGCACGCCGTCCGACGCCGATGTTGCGGCGGCCAAGGCCAGGATCGCGAGCAGCGGACTGACGGTTCAGCAACTGGTGAAGACGGCCTGGGCGTCGGCTTCGACCTATCGCAAGTCCGACCATCGAGGCGGTGCCAACGGTGCGCGCATCCGCCTCGCCCCGCAAAAGGATTGGGAGGTCAATGAACCGGCGGAGCTGGCCAAAGTGCTGCAGGCGCTCGACGGCTTGCGCGGCGATTTGTCGATGGCCGATGCGATCGTGCTGGGCGGCGTCGTTGGTGTCGAGAAGGCGCTGAAGGATGCCGGTCAGAACGTCGAGGTTCCCTTTACTGGAGGTCGTGGTGACGCGACGCAGGAGCAGACGGACGCCGACAGCTTCAAGTCGCTTGAGCCGGAGGCCGACGGTTTCCGCAACTATCTGCCGAAGAAGCTGAAGGTGAAGACCGAAGAGATGATGCTCGACCGGGCAGCCTTGCTCGGCCTGTCGGTACCCGAAATGGCGGTGCTGGTCGGCGGCCTGCGCGTCCTCGGTGCCAATGCGGGCGGCCGGAACCACGGTCATTTCACCAAGCGGACCGGGGCTCTCACCAACGATTATTTCGTCAACCTCCTGGACATGACCAATGTCTGGAAGGCGGTCGATGGCTCGGGCGACGAGGAATATGTCGCCACCGACCGCGCCGGCGGCGGGGAGAAATGGCGCGCGACGCGGGCCGATCTCGTGTTTGGCTCGAACGCCGAGCTTCGCGGTGTCGCGGAAATCTATGCCCAGAAGGGCGGCGAAGCAAAGTTTGCCCGCGACTTCGTCAAAGCCTGGACCAAGGTCATGAACGCCGACCGCTTCGACCTGCAGCAGAAGGCCAAGAAGGACGAGCCGATCGGGATCGCCGAGCCGGTCGACGCCTAACTCGGGAGCGGCGCTCGGACGGCTCAGGCCAGTTCGAGCGCTGCTTCAGCGGCTTGCCGGCGAATGCGCGGCGCAACGTCGCCCACAATCTGCCGGAGCGATGCCGCAAGCATGTTGAACTCGCTTTCGCGCGGGCTCGACCGTCGCCAGATGAGTGCGATCCGCCGGCTCGAATGATCGGAGTCGAGCGGCCTTGCGTCGACTTCGGTGCCCGACAGGATGCCGGCCTCGATCGCCATTCCGGGGATGAAGGTCAGGCCTAGGCCGTTATCGACCATCTGCACTAGAGTGTGCAGCGAGGTGCCCATCATCGCCGCCTGGGCACGCAGTTCGGGGCGGTTGCAAGCCGACAGCGCGTGATCCTTCAGACAATGCCCGTCCTCGAGCAGCAACAGCCGGTTCTCGTCGATCGTTGCTGCGTCGATGACAGCCGCCAATGGCGCTTCGCCGCGCGGATAGGCGACGAACAAGGGATCCTCGAACAACGCCACACTGTCGATCTCCCCGCACGGAAACGGCAAAGCGAGCAATACGCAATCGAGCTGGCCGCGATGCAGCGCTTCGCACGCGCCGGCGCTGGTTTCCTCGCGCAGGTAGAGCTTCAGCTCGGGCCATTGCTCGCGCAGCCGCGGCAGCATCGTCGGCAGCAGGAACGGGGCGATGGTCGGGATGACGCCCATCCGCAGTTCGCCATGGAGCGGCCGGCCCTGCGCGCGCGCCAGTTCGGCCAGTTCCTCCGTCTCCCGCAGAACCTTGATCGCCTTGTCCGAGATTTTTTCGCCAAGCGACGTGAAGCGAACGACCCTTCGCGTCCGCTCCACCAAAGTCAGGCCGAGCAAGGTTTCAAGCTCGCGAATTCCCGCGGACAGCGTGGACTGCGTGACGAAGCAGGCATCGGCGGCCTTGCCGAAGTGCCCCAGCCGCCGCAGCGCGACCAGATATTGCAACTGCTTGATGGTCGGCAGGTGGACGATCATTAATCGAAAAATCCAATCACAGGACATCCTGTAATGGTCTTGAACGATTTGCGCGAGTCACCACATGCCTGTTGCCTCTTCGGAGGCGCGCTGGCCGCCTTGCCCCCTGAGCCGGCCGGCGTTCAATAGGGGCGGGCACTCTCCCCAGGCCCGCCCCTCAAACCTTCAGCCAAATGCGCGATACAGGCCGAACAGGCTGATCAGCGTCAGCAATGCGCCGACGAAGGTCAGCAGACGGTCGGCGGTAACGCGCTTGGCGATCATTGCGCCAAAGGGCGCCGCGACCACCCCACCGATCAGCAGTCCCAATGTGGCGGTCGTGAAAGCCGCCCACCCCAGCGTGGCGAGGAAGGTCGCGCTGATCGTCACCGTCAGGAAGAATTCAGCGGTGTTGACCGTGCCGATCGTCTTGCGCGGGTTGCTACCCTGCACCAGCAGGTTGGACGTCACGATCCCGCCCCAACCGCCGCCTCCTGCTGCGTCCAGGAACCCGCCGAGAAAGCCGAGCGGCGAAATGATGCGCGGCCGCCGTTCGGTATGGCGATGCATGACACCGCGGTAGAACAGGTACAGCCCAAGGATGGCGAGATAGGCGAGCACGAACGGCTTGGCGGTTCCGGCGGGAATCTCGGTCAGAACATAGGCGCCAAGTACGCCGCCGATCACGCCTGGGATGACGATGCGGACGAACAGCCACCAGTCGACATTGCGGTGCACGACATGGCTGATTCCCGACACGGCCGTCGTGAATGTCTCCGCCGTATGAACCCCGGCGGACGCAGCCGCAGGCGGCACGCCGAGGCTGATCAGCAGAGTGCTCGAAATCTGGCCGTAAGCCATGCCCAGCGCGCCATCGATCAGCTGCGCCGCGAAGCCGATCAGGATGAAAGGGAGGAGCACCGAAGGGTCGGCGACGATCGAGGGCAGGATGCGCGTTGCTCCACCTGTGGCGAGTCCGTTTCGCCTAACGCTGCGCCACCAGCAAGGCTCCGCAATGCCGCTCGGCGCGTCACCGCTAGTATTTGGCGCGTCCGCGACATAAATTATGGGCAAGGACAGTGAAGGACGAAGCGCGCTTGCAGTCGGGGCTGATCGCCTATCTTGATTCGGTAAAGGCTCGCGATCCCGCGGCACGCTCCCGCTGGGACGTGTTGTTCTATCCGGGCGTGACGGCGCTGGCGCTGCACCGGGTCGCGCACTGGCTGTGGGAAGGGCGGCTGTTCTTTCTCGCGCGGCTGGTGAACCATCTGTCGCGCTTCCTGACCAGCATCGACATCCATCCGGGCGCCAAAATCGGCAAGCGCTTCTTCCTCGACCACGGATTCAGCGTGATCGGCGAAAGTGCAGAGATCGACGACGATGTCACCATCTACCAGCATGTGACCCTTGGCGGCACGAACCCGACGACGGGCGTGGGCGGCAAGCGGCACCCGACGCTTCGTTCCGGCGTGGTGATCGGATCGGGGGCGCAGATCCTCGGTCCGATCGAGGTCGGCGAGGGCGCCAAGATCGGCGCCAATTCGGTCGTCACCAAGGATGTTGCCGCCAAGCAGACGGTGGTTGGCATTCCCGCCCGGCCGGTCCCAGTCGACGTCGTTCACTACAGTCCGGGCTTCATGCCCTACGGTACGCCATGCGGCGAGGATTGCGATCCCGCTCGCGTTCGTTTGGCGGAGCTGGAACAGCAGATTGACGAGCTGCGCGAGGAGCTGAAGGCCCTTCGCGCCAATGCCCAGCCGCGGCCGAAGGTGAAGAGCGCTTGAGCGTCATCGCGCCGTTCCCGGCGGCCTGGGACCGGCGCCCGATTGCCACCTTCGATCGCCGCGAATTGATGCGGATCCTGGATCTTTATGGCCGGATGGTCGCCGCCGGCCACTGGCGCGATTACGCGCTGCGCATCGATCCGGACGTCGCTGTGTTCGCGGCCTTCCGACGCCATTCCGAACGGCCCGAGGTGCGCATCGAAAAACGCCCCGCGCTTCGGTTGAAGCAGGGGGCGTTCGCGTTGATTGGTGAGCATGGTGCCGTGCTCAAGCGGGGCCAGGAACTGAACAACGTCCTAGCCCCGCTCGAGCGCCGGCTTATGCGGCTGGTTGGCTGACGACCGTCCGATCCAGGTTCGGTAGCCGGGCCTGAAGGTTCGACGGCAGCCGGGTGACGATAAGGCGGCGGGCCTGGTGCCAGAAGGCCGAAAGCAGCAGCAGAGCCGAACCGATAACCAGGAAGGTCAGCGCGACGTTGAGCTCGACTGCGCCAACGCTCTTGAACAGCTCGATCAGCGCATAGAGCACATAGGCCAGCGCTGACACGAGCAGCGCGCGGCGATCAATCGCGAGCGCGGTCAGGCCGAACAATACGTACAAAGCCACGACCCCAAGGGCTTCGCCCGGACCGACGACGCCGTTGTTGAGGCCCATCAGCGTGAAGATCGGATGCGCGATCATCGGTGCCGCCAGCAGGTGCAGCCAGAAGGCGACGTCGGAACGGCGGGTCAGGCGCGAGCGGTCGGATGCGTCCCACCACATGGCGAACAGAAACACGCCGATGCCGAGCAGCAGGATAAAGCCGAGGATGAGGTTCTTCGCGCTCTCGCTGTCCTTCGGCTGGACCACGGCGATGACGATGGCGAGGAACAGGCCGGCAATCGCCGCCGCGCCTGCCGCGACGGTGATCGGGACATGGAACCGGCGCCAGTGGACCCAGGCGGCGCCCGCGGCGATCAGTGCGCTGACTCCGCCGACGAGCGCGGCCAGCGCTTCATTATCGTTGTTGAACGATCCCGGGCCGATGATCTGGATCAGCAGGAACGCGCTCGTCGTCAGCACCGCGCCAACGAAGGCGAGCAACAGCAGGATCGACGGAAGCGCCATGCGGCGCTTGCCGGTGAAATAGGTCGCCAGCCCCCACGCGGTCGCCGCCGTGAACAGCGGCGCGAGGAAGCTCGGCCCGGTCTCGCCATGTTCGGAGACGATCATGTGGGTGGCTTGCCCGAGGCTTTGCCCGATCCAGCCGACCGCGATCAGCAGGATGGCGGCAGCGATCGAGACGAAGATGTCGTTGAAACCGGTAATCAGCCGGAACTGCTCTTCATCCGGAATCGCGGTCGAGCGCTGAGATTCGACGTGAGCGCGCAGGGCGTCGGCGGCGCTTGCCGTGAGTGCGCCCGACGCGACCGCGTCATCCAATTCCTGTTGAGAATACATTTGGGCCCTCCTGTTTGACGGCAATCTAGCGCGCGGTGTATTAGCGTGTCAATACAGCATGGCTGGGCTGAAATACGGGCCCGGGGATACGGCGTTGCTTATGCGAGTTAAGTCCGGGACGAGAGATTTCAGGAGCAAACTGATGGCCAAGACGACCACCGCGAAGAAGACCAGCAAGATCAAAAGCAAGCCGCGCCGAGCAACCGGCACCTCGGTCGCGCGCGCAACATCGTCCACCCGGAGCGACCGATCGACGTCGGACGGCTTCGACGCCAGCGAGGCGTTCATCAAACTGCTGCAGAGTCCACTCGTGGCGGAACTGGTGGCAGTCGCGGCCACGGCGGCGTTGGCCGCTCTTGCCGAGCAAGGCTTCAACTCCGGCAGCACCCGGCGTGGGAAGGCTGGCAATGCCGTCAAGGCGGCGGGCAAAGCGGCCGCTGCGGCAGTCGGCCGCCGCCTGGGCAATGAGATGGACGAGATCCGCGCGGCGGCGGGGGCGGCTAAGCGCGGCGCAGCAGCGTAAGCCTGGCACGGCCGACATCGCGGATGGTGTCGATAGTTAGTTCGCCGGGGTCGATCCTATCGTCCCGGCTCGTCTCGACGCTCAACCATCCCCCCGGCGCGAGCCACCCTGCTTTGATCACCGACCCGACGACCGCCGTGCCTGCGCTGGCGGCATAGGGCGGATCGGCCAAAATGAGGTCGAACATGTCATTTTTGGGCAGGGACAGCGCGGATAACGGCAACACATCGACGGTCGCGCCCAGCTTCGCCGCGTTGCGCCGGATTGCCGCGATTGCTCCCGCATTGCGTTCCACCAACGTTGCTCCCGCCGCGCCGCGCGAGAGCGCTTCGAGCCCCAGCGCCCCGCTTCCCGCGAACAGGTCGGCTACGCGCAGGCCCTCAAAGGTGCCCAATCGGCTGGCAAGCATCGAAAACAAGGTCTCGCGAACCCGGTCCGCGGTTGGCCGTGTCGCCATTCCGGGCGGCACTTCGAGCGTCCGGCCGCGCCATTGGCCGGCGATGATCCTCATTTGAGCGTCTTGCGAAACGCCTCGAGTTCGCCCTCGGGGACCTCTTCGACCTGTCCGGTCTGCAGGTCCTCAAGCGTCAACGGACCGTAGGCCGTTCGGATCAGCCGCGATACGCGCAGGCCGAGGTGCGCCAGCACATTGCGGACTTCGCGATTCTTGCCCTCGGCGAGGCTCATCTCGACCCAGCAATTGCTGCCCGTCCGCCGCTCCAGATTGGCGTTGATCGAACCATAGCGGACTCCGTCCACGGTTACGCCGTCGGCCAGGTCTTCGAGCTGTGCCTGGGTGATCTGACCGTATGCACGGGCGCGATAGGTGCGCACCACGCCCGTTCGCGGCAGTTCCAGCGTGCGCTTCAATTCCCCGTCGTTGGTGAGCAGCAGCAATCCCTCGGTCAGGAAGTCGAGCCGGCCAACCGGCATCAGGCGGGGGAGGCCCGGCGGCAAGCGGTCGTAGATGGTCGCCCGCCCCTTGGGATCGTGCGCCGCGGTAATCGTCCCCTGCGGCTTGTAGAACCGGTACAGGCGCGTCGACTTGGCCGGTCTGACGGGGCGGCCGTCCACCGTGATGCCCGCAACATCTTCCACCAGGGTTGCCGGAGTCGTCAGCTTCTCGCCGTTGAGCGCGATTCGTCCCTCGGCGATCATCCGTTCGATTTCCCGCCGCGACGCAATCCCCGCGCGCGCCAGCAATTTGGCGATCCGTTGGGGTCCGCCATCGGCCGATTGTGGTAAGGGCGACACAGGGCGCCGCGCACCGCGAGATCGGGGCGGCACTGGTTTGCGGTTCGTTCGTTGCGGTGGCGTTGTCATTGTCGGGGTCCAGATGCTGTTCGGGAAGCGTAAGCAGGTCGTCAAGCGTATCCTCATCGTCGAGGATGAGCCGCTGACCGCGTTCGACAATGAAAACACGCTCGCGGAAGCCGGGTATGAGATCGTCGCGACCGTCGACGACCTCGACGAGGCGCTCGACGTGCTCGACCGTGAAACCGTGGATCTCATCGTCAGCGACGTCCGCTTGCGCACGCAGAAATCGGGCATCGAACTGGCCACCACCGCCAAGCGGAGAGGCATTCCGACCTTGTTCGCAACCGGCCACACCTATCCCGGCGCGGCAAAAATCGCGGTCGGGTGCCTGCTCAAGCCCTACACCGAGCGGCAATTGTGCAAGGCGATCGCTTCGGTCGACCGGCATCTGCAGGGCGAAAAGGTAAAGAAGACCAAAGGCCTCGAACTGTTCACGCTCGTCGACGAAGCGGAATAACCGCCACTAGCCACCGCTTCCGCGCCTGCTAACATCGCCGCGCAAGCGCCGAGGGGAGGATAGATGGCCACTGCATCACGAGACGCGGGCAGCGGCTTATCCGAAGGCATTCGCCCGTATCTGGAGCCGGCACCGCTGACGGCGCTGTTCCTCGGCATCTCATCGGGCTTTCCGTTCGCGCTGCTCGCCGCGACGCTGACCCAGCGACTGTCCGAGGCCGGCATCGAGAAAAAATCCATCTCGGCCTTCGCGCTCGCCCTACTGGTATACAGCTTGAAATGGGCCTGGGCCCCGCTGATCGACCGGATCAAGCTCCCCGGCTCCAAGGCTTTCGGCCAACGTCGCACCTGGCTTTGGCTGGCCGCGATCCTTGTCGCTGGCGCCGTTGCCGTTCTTGGATCTGCCGATCCGACCAGGGACATTCAGTCGGTGGTGATCGGCGCGCTGCTGCTTGGTTTTGCGGGTGCGACCTTCGACATCGTTATCGACGCCTACCGCATCGAGATTCTCGAACCGCGCCAGCTCGGGGTGGGCTCGGGCATGTCGCAATATGGCTGGCGGCTCGGCGCGTTCTTCGCCGCGTCGATCGCGCTGTTCGTCGCTGCTCGCAGCAATTGGACCGTGGGTTATCTCGCCTGCATTCCGCTGGCTTTCAGCGGCCCGATCGCTTCTTTGTTCATGGGGGAGCCCGAGCGGCACCATGAGCCCAAGCCGGTCAAGGGCGGCCGCGCCCTGCTCGACGCCTTCTGGGGCCCTCTCGGCGACTTCCTCAAGCGCGAGGGGGCGCTGCTCGTCCTGCTGTTCGTGCTGATCCACAAGATCGGCGACACCATGGCCAATTTGATGATCCGCGATCTGCTGGTGGGCCTCGGCTTC
>Ga0070660_100002674_pt1 | contig 12245 bp, 7 predicted proteins | sample KBSC33metaG_FD_64670 | JGI IMG/M metagenome (GOLD analysis project Ga0070660, IMG submission 64670) | Corn rhizosphere microbial communities from Kellogg Biological Station, Michigan, USA - KBS C3-3 metaG | ecosystem: Host-associated > Plants > Roots > Rhizosphere > Soil ... | reverse complement strand
AGCTTATATGCCGGTTTACTGTTATAAACAGCTTTATATTCAAACTACATATAATTTTCCTGGCGCAAAAGAATGCGCCGGTATTTATTAAAAATGCCGTTTTTTGTCACAAAACCAAGGTACATATTACCTGGCCCGGTAACAGGAAGAATGCGCGTGTCTTTGCTGTCCATAATCCGCATCACATCATACATAGAAGTATTTATATCAATTACTTTATCAGGCGGCCGCGCAATGTCTTTAATCAGGCGCTTCCTGTCATCCACATTGCGGCTAAGCAACAGTTCTAAAAGATAGTCACTGTATAAGATACCTGTAAGCGCTCCTTCTGTATTCACCACCGGAAAAATATTTCTGCTGGTATGAATAATATCTGCACTCCGGCTTTCCGGCGTATCCTCTGGTCTTAACACTACAAAATCCTTCTCAATCAGATATTTCAATTTTATTCTGCGCAAAATACCGTGCTCTTTATTTTCCTGCGCTATCAAGTCGCCCCTGGCAGCAAGCCCGTAGGTATAAATTGAATATTTGAGAATGCCTTTGTTGATAAAATAAGAAATAGCAGATACTATCATTAGCGGCACCAGAATCACATAACCGCCGGTAATTTCTGCGGCCAGGAAAATACCAGTTAGTGGGGCGTGCATCACGCCGCTTATAGAGGCTGCCATGCCTGCTATAATAAAATTTGTAATATTAAGATGGGCAAATCCTGTCATGTTTATTCCAAAAGCAAAAGAAAATCCTACAAGGCCGCCCACTATTACGCTGGGGCCAAACATTCCCCCATTCCCGCCGCTCCCCATTGTAATAATGGAAGCAAAAGTTTTCCCGATAAAAGTTAAGATGGCAAAAAGCAAAAGCGCCCATGAAAGTCCATGGTAGTCTGAAAAAATGCTGTTGCTAAGTAAAGAGGTATAATTTCCATCAAGCAATTTCTGAATATTAATATATCCTTCACCATATAATGCAGGAAGTAAAAAAATCATAATGCCCAGCGTAATACCCCCGATAAAAACCTTGTTGTACCTGTTTTTTATTCGCCCGAACACATTTCCCAACCGGTAATTCAGGCGGGTAAAAAAAACCGAATAAAACCCTACTATAATCCCTAATGCGATGTAATACCAAAAAGCTTCCACTACCCAGCCGCCTCTGCCTACCAGCACAAAAAGTGGTTCGGTATAAATTAACTGCGATATAACGGACGAAAAAGCTGAAGCAATGAGCAGGGGAATTACCGCCGGAATAGAAAATTCAGTCATTATAACCTCAATGGCAAAAATCATCCCGGCCACAGGACTGTTAAACGCCCCGGAGATACCTGCCGCCGCGCCACAGGCAAGCAGCAAAGTGGTTTCCCGGTAATTCAATCCGAAAAAACGGCCAATGTTAGAACCGATTGCCGAGCCACTGGCTACCGCAGGCGCCTCCAGTCCCGCAGAACCACCGAGCCCTACCGTTAAAGCGCTGCTGATTACCTGGCTGTAAATATTATGAAAATCAAGTTTGCTGGAATTATGCGAAATAGTGTAAATAATTGCCGTAATGCCGTGCTGAAATTTAGACCTGCGGATGAAAGTGCGGATATATAAAACGGTAAGCAAAATACCTATCAACGGGAAAAAGAAATACAGGTAAAATTTATATTTCCAGTGAAAATCATTAATCAGGAAAGCTGCGACAAAGTGTGTCAGTTCTTTTAAGACAGAAGAAGTTACACCGCCAAGAATACCCACCACAGAGGCAGCCAGAATTAAAAATGTAGAATTAGAAATCCTTCTTTTGCTCCATCGATTGATGGCTTCAATATATCTGAGGGCATTTTCGTAGAATTCTATTTGCAGACGAAAAAATTTAGATTAAATACGGCGAAGGTAAATACAAAAACATAAATTCTTACTTGCTGAACCGATTCATCTTTCGGCAAAAAAGAGTTAAATATGGCTGTCTATTTCGAATGAAAAGACAGAGCCTTTGCCTTCTTTGCTTTCAAAAAAGATACGTCCATGATGTCTTTTTACGATTTCAGCGGATATATAAAGCCCTAATCCCATACCAGGAAAAGTGTAGCTGTTTTTGGCCGAAACTCTGAAAAATCTTTTGAAAATGCTTGCCTGGTCTGCATCGGGAATTCCAATTCCTTCATCTATCACGCTCAATCTCACCTTGTTATCAGCGCAGAACGTGCTAATGGTAATTTTTTCGCCGCCCGGGGAATACTTAATGGCGTTGGAAATAAAGTTAACCAATACCTGTCCAATCCTGTTTCGGTCGCCCTTTATCGGATCGCACTGGTGGAGGTCAAGCACGATTTGGTGAGATGTAGTGATTCGCTGCATTTCTTCTGCAACTTCCCTGACCATTTCATTAAAATCGAATTTTTCATCAGCATAAATAAGTTCGCCCTTATCGATTTTCGTAACGTCAAGCATTTCTATAATCAACAGGGTAAGCTTATCTATTTGCCGATCCATCTTTGCAAGCATTTCCGCAGCCTTTGGTATTTTTTTGTCGGCAAAAGTGGACTGAAGAATTTGGGTATAGGCCTTCAGACTGGTCACAGGAGTTTTTAGTTCATGACTGGCAATGCTTATAAATTCATCCTTTTTATTATTGGCTTCAATCTTTTGTTCAATATCTCTTTTTACTTCTTCATACAAGCGGGCATTATCGAGCGCCAGGGCGATACGGTTGCAAAAGTCTTTCGCGAAATTGAAATCTATTTCGTCATAGAGATTATTCGGATTACATGAAAAAAAAGAAACTACGCCGGTTACTTTATGCTTTATTTTCATTGGCACGATCATAACCGATCGGACAGCTAAATCCTTTAAAATTCTTTTGTACTCATCATCCACGCCGCAATTGTTCAATATTTCATCAGACACTTTAGAAATAAGCTGTGGTTCACCCGTTCTTAATGCGTAAGCAACTAAATTCTTGTTATTGTTATTAACTCTTATAGGATTTTTCTTTCTGTATTCTTCAGCAATCTTCATTTTTTGTGGGTCTGAATGCGCCATTTTTAACAAGCGGCCTTCTCCATCCCTACTCAATTCATTGATGACTATCCAATCAGTAAAGCAAGGAATAAGCAACTTTATTATTTTATTCAATGCATCACCGGTATGGTGGGTGGCCCCCAATTCTTCTCCTGCGCGGTTCAGCAGATCCAGAAGATTTCGTGACTTTTTTATTTCAGTAATATCCCTGGTGAAGCAGCGCGAATGAATTAACTCATTACCTTCAGTATGATAATTACAACTAATCATCACATCCTTTAATGACCCGTCGCAACAAATCATTTTTGCCTGTTCGTTTTTTAAAAATCCGTCTTTTCTCAATTTTGAGTAGAGCTCGTCAAAAAAAACCGGATCGTAAAAAAACTTTTTCAGAGGATGGCCAATATATTCGTTTTCTGCATAACCCAATAAACTTAGTTCAGCTTTATTTGCAAAAACAATGATGCCTTCCTGGTTCACGCTGTGAATACCTACCGGCGAATTTTCAATAAAACTTTGAAGGCTTTCCGTTCCAAATAAACTTCCGGGGTTCGGAAGCCCGGGTTCCATATGCATTTCAGGTGAACTTTTAGTTCTAAAAATTGGTTCTAAAGTAAGTAAAGAAACCCAAAAACGCGCATATACCTTTATAACTTTAAAATACGCCGCCGGTTACGTGATTTGCCGGCTATTATAAAGAAGGAAGCATTTATCTTTGATTGTACATGAACAATGCAAGCATCTGGGCTATTTCTTTGCTTACTTTCATCACTATAATAGTCCGGCCTTTTAAAATTAATGAGGCAATTTGGGCGTTGATTGGCGCCTGTGCTTTGCTGATATTTGGTTTGGTTTTGCCCTCTGAAGCTTTAAAAGGCATCCTGAGCGGGACTGATGTTTATTTATTCTTAACCGGAATGATGTTGCTTGCAGAAACTGCAAGAAAAGCGAAGTTATTTGACTGGCTGGCTATGGTTGCTATCAAAGCATCACGCGGCTCATCCCGAAGGCTCTTTCTGTTGGTATACCTTGCGGCGGTATTGGTTACTATATTTCTTTCCAATGATGCTACGGCAGTTGTGCTTACACCGGCAGTGGCAGCAGCTATCCGTAAAGCGAACATCAAAAAACCCCTTCCCTATGTACTTATTTGCGCCTTTGTTGCCAACGCGGCTTCTTTTACTTTACCAATTTCCAATCCTGCAAACCTTGTAATTTACCAGGGGCATCTTCCCTCATTAGAAAAATGGATGAGCCAATACTGGCTTTCCTCTTTGGTGGCTGTGACTTTTACCTTCTTTCTTTTAAAATTCACACAAAAAGAGGATTTGGAACAACAACCGTTCGTTGAAAATATTAAACCTAAACTTAGCAAGAGAGCCAAAATTTCTCTTGCAGGAATAATGGCTTCGTCGGTGGTATTGCTGGTTTGCTCTGCATTGGAAATACAATTAGGGTTGCCCACTTTTATTATCGGCATCATTATTTCGGTAGCTGTCAATTTGTATTCTCCGGTTAAAATGGTTTCCGTTGTAAAAGGAATCAGTTGGTCTATATTGCCACTTGTTGCATGCCTTTTCATCATTGTGGAAGCGCTTGCAAAAACAGGTCTCATCGAAAATATATCTTCTTTCCTTCAAAGCGAATTGTCCACTTCTGAAACGAAAGCGGTCTGGATAAGCGGGTTAACAAGCGGATACGGCGCAAACCTGTTGAATAATTTGCCTTCAGCGCTCATTCTTGCAGACGTAGCCGCTTTCAATCATTTCCCGGAAATAATCAGAAGGGCCATATTAATAGGAACCGACCTGGGGCCTAACCTGTCGGTGACAGGATCCCTGGCCACTATTTTATGGCTGGCAGTATTGCGCCGCGAAAGAATCAAAGTAAGCAGCCTTCAATTTTTAAAGCTGGGAATTATTGTGATGAGCGTTGCCTTAATTGCCGCGATTGGCTCCTTATTCATTGTTTAGAAAAATAAAAAAGCAATTTTTTTTGCTATTTACTATGTCCGCATTTCAAATCCAACAACTTATGAGAGGCGTTAACCTTTTACTAATTTTATTTAAGGTAACTCAGTAACTGCTGCCAAAATGGGATAAATAAAATTATTAGCAAAGTTTTTGCTAGTATCGGATTTGTCTATCAGATATGCTTACAGCCAATTTAAAAGAAATTATTAGCCAGAAATGGCAAAACTGCTGGCCCGCAAGTGAGTTGCGGCCAATTGCCATAATTGATCTTATCAGTTTTCTTTTCTTCTTTAAAAGGGCTTATGAATCGGAATTATTGCCTGATCAATTAAACGACCCTGTTGCGGATAATTTTATCTTTTCTCCTGAAATCATTAATTTTTCGTGGAGCCAATTACAAAGCAGCGATGCAAAGGAAATCCATAAGCTTTTTACGAAAAAAAATGGATTGTTTCACCTGGTAAATGAATACGCAAAAACAAAAGGTTCTTTCAGCGATTACTTCAAGGCTCCCTTGCTGATTGAGCCTACACCAAAACTACTTTCGATCAGTATTGAAATCGTAAATATTATAGAATCAAGCGAACAGTCAGCAAAAGAAGATATTCTTTGTTTATTGCTTTCAAAATGCGATGAAGATAGTTTGATCCCTGATCTTATTTTAGATTTAATAATCGAAATTGCTAACCCTGTTCAAGGCGATGTCATTTTCGATCCGTGTGTGGGGAGTGGAAATCTGTTATTAAAAGCGATGCAACGCGTACAATGTGCGCAGCATTCAGACAAAGTTGTCACAGCGGGCGGTTGCGATCCCAACGGAGTTTATCTTCGGATTGCTGCTATGAATATGGCGATTCACGGTATGGATGATCACCTTATTCACGCCTACTCCTCAAAGGAAATTTTACACAAAAAACCGTCGCTCATCCTGTCCGCTCTTCGAACTTCAGATACCACTGAATCCTCCGGCGAAACATCGCAAACTGAACAGAATATTGTGGATGATATTATCGAAAGCCTGTCTCCTGATGGCTTTGCGGTGTTATTTGTTGAAAAAGAATATTTACAAAGCGATCTGCCGGCGCACAGTATGACGCGGAAAAAATTAATAGACCAAAATTTTCTTGAGGCAGTAATCCTGATCGATTCAAAAAATAATTCGCCATTCGCAGGCGGTTCTATTTTATTATTTTCAAAAAATAAAAACAATCCTTCAAATGTTTGGTTTTATAAATTGCACCATCATAACAACGAAACAGGCGAACAGCGGGATATTGAATTAAGCAATCTGCAAGATGAAGAAGTGATGCAAATTGTAAAGCACTGGAGGCTGCGTGGACATAACAATGCTGTGAGCCCGGCCAATAGTTTTTGTATTGACATCAACTTTCTGAAAGCCAATCATTATAATTTAAATTTCAATCATTATAAAATTGTAAAGCAGTTTCCGTCAACCACGCTTAAATCCGGAAAGCCCATCGCTCATTCAAAAGACATTGTTGTGGTTACTCAAAAAGACAATCCTGGCCAGTTTTTTAAAAGCAGTTTACCGCTTCGTGTAAAAAAGAAGAAAAGAAAGATGGCGCCCGTGGTTTTGGTTGTACTCATTTTGCTATGCACTTCAATTGGACTTTACTGGTTTTTTTCTAAAAACAATAAAAATGTTTTTTTCGGAAAAAGTCTTCCGCCTAAGACAAATGTTTCATCAGCCAATAAGACGGCCGTTAGCAATCCGGAAATATTATCTGCCAATCCATCATCTGGTATCAAAAAAGACGAAAGCATGCAGCCGGCTAAAACACACACGATTTCAAAATAACACCTACTTGCCGGGCTTGCGAAAAAGTTTGTTTTATATTTTCGTTTATGCATGGCCGTTAGTCATAAGCCGGGCGGGTAAAAATAAAAAAACCAGGTTTTTATCGCTTTACTATGAACTTATCTTATCAGATCTCCCTGTACGTCCATAGCGGGCATGGGTTGGCCATCGCGGGGAATATAGAATTTATGTCTTTCAACAATAATCCTGTTTTCATAAAGTTCAAAAATAAAAAGTCCTGAGCGCAAAAAGTTGGCTTTATCCAGCGTCAGAAAATTCTCTTTAATTTTTGATATTTCAAATAAAAATTGTCCATCCGCTCTGTAAAATCTTATGGAATATTTTTTATGCGCCACGTCGGGCAGCGCTATGATAACGTTATTGTCTTTGCCCGTAAAAACGTGCGGGCTTGGAATAAAAAGATTACGGTAGTTTGCGGGCTTCTCTGCAACAGCAGGTTTTTCTATTACCGGCATATAAGCTAAAGTATCTTTTCCGGGCCGGTGCGATTGCGTAAAAATATAAGACCCGCCATGAAATGAAATGAATAACCTGTAATATTGATCAGGCGGAATAAAATCATTAGGATCCGCAAACCCATTGATGCCGGGGCTCACATCCAAAAGGCTTCCAATCGTTTTAAAATATTTTAAACTATCCCACGACCTTTGAACACTGATGTTAGAAACGTTTGTAAAAGGATTATTCCAGGTAACCAATACTTTCTTTCCTAACTGAATCACGGTTATTTTTGGCAAAGTATCCTGAGCAACAGCTATCTTTTCCACCGAAAAGACAAAAAGGAAAAGCAGGCAAAATCTATACATGACAAAAAAGCGAAGCTATTAGTTTGTTAGGATTGCAAATATAATCTCTTGTTAAAGAAAATGGACTGGCGTCAAAAGAGAGTTAACAAATTAATATCATTGACTCACACACAAGATCACAGGTTTCAAAATATATTTTATTTGGAGGGCGAAGGCCAAATTATTTGTAATAAACGCGGTGCAGTAGCGCCGGTAAAATACAGAACAGGTGCGAAAAAAAAATGCATTATTTATCCGTTTACTATGTCTTCGTTTACACCGGCAAAACTACTTAGTGGAAGTTCAAAATAAAATGTGCTTCCTTTACCCGGCGCACTTTTCAGGCCGATTTTCCCATTTTGTTTTTCTATTACCTGCTTGCAAATAAACAATCCAAGGCCCAGGCCGGGAAACGTGTTCAGGTTATGGCCAGATACGCGGTAAAAACGTTCAAATATTTTTTCCTGTTCTTCTGCCTCGATTCCTTTTCCAAAATCCTGCACAGAACAAATAACTTTTTCTTCAAGGGTTTCTATCGATACAATTATTTTTTTGCTTTTTGAAGCATATTTGTTGGCATTGCTGATCAGGTTACTAATTACCTGCCGGATTCTTTCCCTGTCAGCATACACTGAGGCAGGCCCGTTGCTTTTGAAAATAATTTCCTGCGATTTATAAACGGGCTGCATATCTGAAACTACCTCAGACACAAGATCGTTGAGAATAAATAATTCATTATTAAACACCAATTGTTCATTTTCAATTTTGGAAGTATCCAGCAGGTCGTTGATGAGTGCAGTAAGTTTATTAATTTGGCCTTCCATACGTTGCAGCATAGATTTGTGATGATCGTCCAAAAATTTATCTGCATCCATTAAAAGCAGTTGCGTATAGGCTTTAAGAGAAGTAACCGGGGTTTTAAGTTCATGGCTGGCAATGCTGAAAAATTCGTCACGCCGGTATACCAGGTCTTCCGTGTCGCGCTGGATTTTATCTTTTTGCCTGTTAAATTGCACCAGGTCACTTTTCATTTTTTTGATAGAAATTCCCAGAATATCATGCTCGCTCCTTGGAGTGATTTTTACCTCAAAATTTCCTTTGCCTATTTCATTGGCATTTTTTGCCAGTTCTACGTTATTTTTATCGATTTCAATTATACTTTTTGCAAGATTTCCAATAATGCCTTTGGGCATATTTTTCAAATGAATTCCGGTGGCGCCAATCGAAATTTTAGATGCCGCAAGCTTAATTTCCGTCAACACCTTATGAATATGATTGATTACGTACAGTATAAATCCCACAACAAGTAGGATAGCAAAAACCAGGAAGGAAATCATTTTTTTTTCGCTGTTTCTCTCCTGCTGGTAAAGGTTTTCCATTTTAATGTTCGCCCGTTGCCAAATCTCCTGTTGCTGCCTTCTAAGTCCTGCCACGGAAGCTGAAGATATGGCCCAGAAATTCCGCGACGAATAGGTACTGTCCAGTTTGAATGTGTTGAAAGTTCTATAGAGGTAGTTCAAGGTAGCTTCAAAATCAGGCTCCTTTTTGAGCTCATTGTATTTCTGCACTTCATCTGGCGGCGCTTTTAATAAAAATTCTTTTTCATAGGTATTAAACAATTTGTAGGATCTCATGCTTCCTAATAGCGTTTGAAACGTATTATTTTGATTAACTAACAAATTAAAAACGTTGGTACGCACAATTCCGAGATAGGTAATCATGTCGGATAGCTTTTTTTGAGCTACAATTTCACTATATACGGGCTTCAAAAATGAATTAGCCGGAATACTGGAGGTGAGTAAATTGAGCCTTATGATAGCATCTGTATAATATTCCGTTACGCCATAGGGATTGATTTTGTTCGAATCGATTAGCCCCCTCACCGAATCCAGCTTATCTAAAAAAGTGTATTGACGGAAATCTTTGTAAGAAGGATCGCTGCTTTTACTGAGTAAAAGCAAAATAGAATCTGTTTTTTTGCGGCGTTGCAATAAGGGTTGAAATCCTGAATCGCCAAGAAGAAAAAAATAGCTGTACCTCCTTTCATTGGTTAGTTCGGCAACTAATCCCATAACTTTTTGCGACTGTTCAATATGCTTGATATATGAACCAATCAAATCAACCTTTTGGGATTTTTCATGATAAATTATCAGGCTGAAATAAATAAGAAACAACACCGGAATGATGCCGAGCAAAAATAGTTTAGCGGTAAGTGATAAATTCCTGAAACGAACGATCATTTTCTGAAAGATAAGGCCAATTCGGTGATGAAGTTTTCTTTGTATGGTTTTAAAAGCTGTAAACCAGATTGTATGAGCTAAGATAATGAATATCAAAACATAAAAAGGTTGTAATACATAATTTTCCAGTTTACTTTTAAAAAAGGGAGTCTTAAACCGCCAACTTTTAAATAGCTTTGCAGGCGAAAAAATTTTTGCTTTGACTATAATTGATTTTCTGCGACAGCCCTGGCCCTGGTACATTGCCGGACCGATTATAGGCTTATCGGTACCTGTGCTATTACTAATTGGCAACAAAAGGCTGGGCATTTCCAGCAGTTTAAGACACTTTTGCGCCATGTGCTTTCCCGGAAATATCCCTTTTCTGAAATACAATTGGAAAGAACAAATCTGGAATATATATTTTGTAGCAGGACTATTTATCGGAGGCTTTATAGGAGGCGTTTTACTGAAACCAGAAACGCCAATGCCACTTGCTGAATCGACGACAAAATTGCTTCAAAAGCAAGACATTAACAGCGTAAATCATCTTTTGCCTGTAGAAATTTTTAGCTGGGCCAATATATTAACCTGGCAGCACCTGTTGATTGTAATTGGTGGCGGATTTCTGGTAGGGTTTGGAACACGTTATGGCGGAGGCTGTACCAGCGGCCATGGAATTTATGGCCTCTCCACATTACAATGGCCATCGCTCATCGCAGTGATTTCATTTTTTGCCACCGGTATCATTACCGCTAACTTTATTTTGCCATGGCTTCTTACATAACAGATAGCTATAAAATGACTAACATTATTCAAATGAAAAGAAACCTTTTATATCTTTTAACAGGAATTATTTTTGGGATCACGCTCATTAAAGCAGACGCTATTTCATGGTTCAGAATGCAGGAAATGTTTCATTTCCAGGGATTCCAGATGTATGGAATTTTTTTAACGGCCATTCCCACCGGCGCGCTTACTGTATGGCTTATAAAAAAGTTGAAAATCAAAACTATAGATGGAGAGCAAGTGCTCATCCCCAAAAAGAAATTCAGTTATGGCACTGTTTTCGGCTCGATGATTTTTGGAATAGGCTGGGCCTTTACCGGCACATGCCCCGGCCCTATTTATGTGCAAATTGGAAGCGGCTTATCTATTGCCATTCTTACCTTGCTGAGCGCATTGGCCGGAACATGGGTTTATAGCTACCTGAGACCAAAGCTGCCACATTGAGTAAAAGTAATTTCAGACAGTAAACCAATAAATATTGCCAATTCTTATTTCTTTCTGAAAAAAATACGTATAGGCACCCCCGTTAGTTCAAAATTTTCTCTCAATTGATTTTCCAGGTAATTTTTGTACGGAGTTTTTATGTCATTGGGATAATTGCAAAAAAATGCAAAGGAAGGAACCGCGGTAGGCAATTGCGTTACAAATTTTATCTTTACCGCATGTCCTCTCACTACCGGCGCATGATAAGATTCCATCGCTTTTTGCATTACCTCATTCAGTTTGGAAGTGGTAATTTTTTGCTGCCTGTTGTCATATACTTTTAACGCAGCTTCCATCGCCTGGAAGATGCGTAGCTTTTCGGTAGCAGAAATAAACAAAATCGGAACGTCATTAAACGGAGCAAGTTTTTGTTTGAGCCTTTTTTCATAATCGCGCGCCGTATTGGTATCTTTTTTAACCACATCCCATTTATTCACCAACACTACGATTCCCTTTCCTTTTTTTGCGGCAAGCGAAAATATATTTAAATCCTGGGCGGTAATTCCCTTTTCGGCATCTAACAATAAAATGCAAACATCTGCCTCGTCTACCGCACTAATGGCGCGTATTACAGAATAAAATTCCAAATCTTCACTTACTCTTTTTTTACGCCGGATTCCGGCAGTATCTATAAGAATAAATTCCTTGTTGAATAGATTATACGTTGTGTGAATAGCATCCCTTGTGGTTCCTGCAATGTCGCTCACAATGGTCCTTTCCTGGCCTGTTAGTGCATTGAGCAAAGAAGATTTGCCAACATTTGGCTGACCAATAATCGCAAATTTTGGAATGGCCGATTTTTCTTCCTGCTTTTCTTCGGGTATTCTATTACAAATTTCATCCAGCAGCTCACCCGTTCCTGAGCCACTTATGGAAGAAAGGAAAAATATTTTTTCAAAACCAAGGCTATAAAATTCTGCAGCTTCCAGTTCGCGATCGTAATTGTCAACTTTATTTACTACAAGGTAAACGGGCTTTGGTGATCTGCGCAGCAATTCAGCCATCTGCTGATCCAGGTTTGTAACGCCTGTGGTTACGTCCACCATAAAAATGATTGCATTCGACTCAGCAATGGCTATATGTACCTGCTTGCGGATTTCGCGTTCAAAAATATCGTTGCTGTCGGCCACAAATCCGCCGGTATCAAT